>JAEEGJ010005626.1_pt1 | contig 39012 bp, 26 predicted proteins | sample 8958761 | NCBI WGS metagenome assembly JAEEGJ01 (sample SAMN16246546, study PRJNA631951) | gut metagenome | biome: gut microbiome; feature: rumen; material: RS-attached | host: Bos | place: Iran: Karaj | collected 2018-10
CCCACGGGATACACGCGCGTGGGGCAGTTCTTGACGAGATCGACGACGGTCTTCTCGGCGTGGGGGTCGCTGGCCGTGGTCACGAAGCCCTTGGGCTTGTTCATCACGATATAGACCTTCTCCTCGCCCTTGAGGCGCTCGCCGTTGAAGCGGATGTCGTCGGTGAAGATGTTGACTTTCGTGCCCAGTTCGGTCACCACCTGGCCGTTGACGGTCACGACGCCGGCCTGGATGAGGGTGTCGGCTTCGCGACGGGAGCAGACGCCCGAATTGGCGATGAACTTGTTGAGGCGGACGGTGTCCTGGATCGGCATCGGATACGGTGCCTCGGCGCTCTCATTGCCGTTCACGACGGGACGGCGGCTGATCATGCGGTTGATGCCCTCCGTGGATTCACGGGTGAAATTGGGCTTGCGGCCCGGCTTCTTGGCGCCGGGTTTCGGACGGCCTGCGCCGCCCATCGGCTTGCGCGGTCCGGCATTGCGGTGCTCGCCGTAGCTGCTGCGCCCCTCGCTGTTGTACGGGCGCTGCGGGCGGTCGCCGTACGGGCGCGGCTTGCGCTCGCCGTAGCCGCCTTCGCGGTGGCTGTAACCGCCTTCCCGGTTGCCGTAGCCACCCTCGCGGTGGCCATAGCCGCCTTCGCGGTTGCCGCTGAAATTGCTGCGGCCTTCGCCATACGGGCGGCGCTCGCCGTCGTCGGAGCGGCGGAAGCCATAGCTGTTGCCGCCACGGCTGCCGTAGCCGCCGTTGTCGCGGTGTCCATAGCCACCCTGGCGGTTCTCACCGTAGGGGCGCGGCTTGCGGTCGCCGTAATAGCTGTTTCTCTGCTCGCCGGACTCGCTGCGATGCGCGCCGGGCGTGTACTCTACTTTTTCGGATGCGGGGCGGGGCCCTGCCGTTTTCCGCGGTCTAAGTTTTCGGCCTTCTTTGGTAAACTGGTCCATCTCTTTACTTGAGGTTAAAATAATAAGTAATTGTGCCCTCCTGCATGGCGGGAGCATCCGCGCTCATGTTGAAATGGGTCTCCAGAGCGGCTTTGCGCGCTGCTGCAGAGAGGGTCTTGTCCAAAACGGTGGTGCCGTCGCCTCCCGGCACGGCTTTGACTACGTTGCCGTAGTTGTCCACCCAGATATTCACGACCACGATGCCGCTCTCCTGCACGTTGTAGGCCGGCCGGGGGATGTTCCCCACGGTGTTTCGGCCCTGGACGTGCGCATTGGGCTTGCCGTCGGTGCGGCCGGACTCCGTGTTGCCCTTGGCCTGTCCGGCCTTGAAGGCATCCGTTGCCTCGTCCGCGCCGTGCGGTGCGGTAAGGGTCGTATCTTTTCTGGCCATGCCCGGAAAGGTGGCGCGCGGATCTAACGCGGGCTCTTTCGGCTGCACGGCCGGCACCTCGACGTCTCCTGCCGGATCGGGCTGCGTCTGCGGGGTCTCGTTGGGCCGGTCGGCCACATACGGGGAATCGCTCTGCTGCGCCAGTTCGACGGGACGCGTGAGGTCAGTCTCCTCCGCCAGCGGCTGCTCGCCCTGCAACTGCTGCTCATAGATTTCGGGCGCTTCGCTGAAATCGATGAGCATGGGCTGCTCCTGCGGCGGGGGATAGAGGTACTTCAGACCCGAGAAGGACACGAGGGCGACGGCGCAGACGTGGACGATCCCCGACATGACGATGCCGGTGATCCTGGCGTTGCGCTCGCGCTTCTGTGCGATTCTCTGGTCGTTCTGCATGGCTGCTTATTCTGGCTGTGTGGCCAGGATAACTTTGTAGTGGTTGCGTTTGGCGATGTTCATGACCTGCACGATCTCGCCGATCGGCACGCTCTCGTCGGAGAAGATCGAGAAGGTCGGATCTTCTTCGCTCTGGAGCAGACCCACGAGCTCGTCCTCCACCTCGGAGAACGTCACCGGCTCTTGGGCGCCGTTGATGTGGTACGTGTAGCGATCCTCGCCCCAGTCCTTGATGGAGACGCTCACCGTGGCCTTGGCGCCCACCTGGCCGGTGCTCTTCGGGAGCAGGAGCTTCAGGGCGTTGGGATTGACCAGGGTGGAAGTCACCAGGAAGAAGATCAGCAGCAGGAACACGATGTCCGTCATCGAGGACATCGCGATGTTGGGATCCGCTTTGGTGATTCGCTTGAGGGCCATCGCTATTCTGCGTTATTGGCTTCGGCGGCGGGTTGCTCGCCGAGCATGTCCATGAATTTGATGGTCGCGCTCTCCATGCTGTACACCAGGCTGGAGATGCGGGCCGTCAGGAAGTTGTATCCAAAGTAGGCGAGGATACCGACGATCAGACCGCCGACCGTGGTGATCATGGCGGTGTAGATGCCGCTCGACAGGAGCGTGATGTCGATGTTGTTGCCTGCGTTGGACATGTTGAAGAACGCCTGCACCATACCGATCACCGTGCCGAGGAAACCGATCATCGGGGCGCCGCCGGCGATGGTGGCCAGATACGGAAGACCCTTCTCCAGGCGGGCCACCTCGACGTTGCCGACATTCTCGACGGCGGCCTGCACGTCGGTGGCGGGCTTGCCGATGCGGGCGATGCCGGCCTCGATCATCCGGGCGACGGGCGCGTCGTACTTGCCGCAGAGCGTCCGGGCGGACTTGATCTTACCTTCGTGGATGTAGTCGCGGATGTCGTTGATGAAGTACTTGTCGATCTTGCCGGCCTGGCGGATGATCCACCACTTCTTGCCGAAGATGTAGATGGCGATGATCGAGAGGGCGAGGAGCACCCACATGAGAGGGCCGCCTTTCGCGGCCATCTCGAGGAGGGAATACGACATCTCCTGCTGCACGGGGGCAGCCTGGGCGATGCCGGTCTGGAGGAGCGTAAACAACATATTTCAGGTTCTTTTGTTAACCAACGATAGCAAATAATTTGCCTATTCGGGCATAATCGTACAAAAGTAGGAAAAATTCCGGAATTTCTCGCGAAAAAACAAAATCAGGATTTTAATCCTGGCTTTGATGCTCGTCCTCCTGCCCCAGTTGGCGCATTTTCGTAACTGCAAAGCACAGAATCACTTCTAGCTCACAAGTTTTTCCACCGTTGCACCAGAGCTGGGCTGTGCCCCCAAGCTTTTCCAGTTCAGAGAGCTAGCCGACCCGCTCATTGATCTCCCGCCCAGTACCGGTTCAGTCCCGAAAAGAAAGATGAATCACCTGTTTTTTATAAGTTATTATCAATCAAAAAAATCCAAAAGTAACCGGGCGCTTTGGATCCTGGTTGCTTTTAGGAAAATGTTCAGTCTATGATAATTACGCAAAACGGTGCATGTGGTGTTGAGGCTAAATTGTGTGGTCAGGATTTAGCTGGGTGTCAGATAATTACGATTTTGTCTCTAGTCGAAATCCGCCAGAGACACAATTGTAATTAGGTGCCCTTCAATGAGTTGCTGGCCACGCCAGTGGCCGGATGATATATAGATCCTGGTACAAGATTCGCCGGTCGAGCCGGCGAATGACGAAAATAACGGGGCCGGCGAATGACGGAGAGGTCGGTGCCGGCGAATGAATAGGGGGCGCTAGTAGTTTACTTCGCTGAGGAAGAGAGCGTTGCCGGGAGCGCTTTCGCCGGCTAGAGAGCGCTGGGATTCGCCGGTCGAGCCGGCGAATGACGAAGGCAGAATCAGGGCCTGAAAGTCGGCGACGGAGCGCTTGCCGCGGCCGACTTCGAGCAGGGTGCCGACGACGGCGCGGACCATGTTGCGCAGGAACCGGTCGGCGGCGATGCGGAAGTACCAGTAGTCGTCGCGGCCGTCGCGGCCGGTGAGCTGCAGGTGCGTGGGCGTGTAGCGGTGCCAGGCGGCTTCCGTGACCGTGCAGATCGAGGTCTTGGAGTCGGCGCCCGTCTTCTCGAAGCAGCGGAAATCGTGCTGGCCGAGCAGGGCCGCCGCGGCCTCGTTCATCGCGTCGAAATCCACTCCCGGAAAGGTGTAGAGATAGGAAAATGCGTCCATGAACGGGTCTTTCACGCGATGCAGGAAGTAGGTGTATTCGCGCCGCGTGGCGTCAAAGCGGGCGTGGAAATCCGGGGCCGCCGCGGCGACCTCGTGAATCACGACTGAGCGCGGCAGAATGGCATTTAATTTGTAGCATAATTGACGCGTGTCAAGCTCCCCGGCTGCGTCAAAATGCGCGACGTAGCCGATTGCATTGACGCCCGTGTCAGTCCGGCCCGCGCCGGTCACGGCCACGGGGGCATGCAGGAGGGTGGACAAGGCGTTTTCGAGCGCCTGCTGGACGCTCGGGGCATCGGGCTGGATCTGCCAACCGCAGAAGTCCGCGCCGCTGTACGAAAGCTTGACAAGATAGCGCATAAGCTGACTGCAAAATTAATGAATAATATGGAAAGTGTAAACATCAAGGAGCTCAACGAGCGCATCCAGCAGGAAAGCGCTTTCGTGGATCTCCTCTCCCTGGAGATGGGCAAGGTCATCGTGGGGCAGAAGCACCTGGTGGAGAACCTGATGATCGCCATGCTGGCCGACGGCCACATCCTCCTCGAGGGCGTGCCGGGTCTGGCCAAAACCCTCGCGATCAGCACCCTGTCCCAGGCTGTCAATGCCAAGTTCAGCCGCATCCAGTTCACCCCCGACCTGCTGCCGGCTGACGTCACGGGCACGCTCATCTATTCCCAGAAAAAAGAAGCCTTCGAGGTGCACAAGGGTCCCGTCTTCGCCAACTTCGTGCTGGCGGACGAAATCAACCGTGCCCCGGCCAAGGTCCAGTCCGCCCTGCTCGAAGCCATGCAGGAGCGCCAGGTGACCCTGGGCGACCAGACCTACAAGCTGCCGGAGCCCTTCCTCGTGATGGCCACGCAGAACCCGATCGAGCAGGAAGGTACCTACCCCCTCCCGGAGGCCCAGGTGGACCGTTTCATGCTCAAGGTCGTGGTGAGCTATCCCAAGAAGGAAGAAGAGAAGCTCATCATCCGGATGAACAACACCGGCGTGTTCCCCAAGGCGAACGCCGTCGTGAGCCCGGAGGACATCGTCCGCGCCCGCAACGTGGTGCGCGACGTCTATATGGACGAGAAGATCGAGCGCTATATCGTGGATATCGTGTACGCCACCCGCACCCCGGAAGAGTACGGGCTGAAGAACCTCAAGGATCTCATCTCCTTCGGCGGCTCGCCGCGTGCGAGCATCAGCCTGTCGATGGCGGCCAAGGCCTACGCTTTCATCAAGCGCCGTGGCTATGTCATCCCCGAGGACGTGCGGGCCGTGTGCCCGGAAGTGCTGCGCCACCGTCTCGGCCTGACCTACGAGGCCGAAGCCGAGAACGTGACTCCGGAAGAGATCATCGATCAGGTCATCAATGCCGTCATCGTCCCTTAATACCAGCGCGACCGCTCTCCTGAAGAAAGTCAGGAAGATCGAGATCAAGACCAAGGCGCTCTCCCACCAGATCTTCGCCGGCGAGTACCATTCGGCCTTCAAGGGCCGCGGTATGGCCTTCAGCGAGGTGCGGGAGTACCAGTGGGGGGATGACGTGCGCTCGATGGACTGGAACGTGACGGCGCGCCTGCGCGCTCCGTACGTGAAAGTCTATGAGGAGGAGCGCGAGCTGACGGTGGTGCTGCTCGTGGATGTGAGCCGCTCGGGCCTGTTCGGCACGGCGGCCGAAACGAAGCGCGAGCGCATCGCGGAAATCGCGGCCGTACTCTCCTTCAGCGCCATCCTCAACAACGACAAAGTGGGCGCGCTCTTCTTCTCCGACCGCGTCGAGAAATTCATCCCGCCGGGAAAGGGCCGCTCGCACCTGCTGCACATCATCCGTGAGATGCTGGAGCTGCAACCCGCCTCCGACGGCACGGACATCGGCGCAGCGCTGAAGTTCCTCACGAACGCCATCAAGAAGAAATGCACGGCCTTCCTGCTGAGCGACATGCTCGACACGGACGCCGCCGGCCATCCCCGCTACGAGGAGGCGCTCAAGGTCGCGGTGAACCGCCACGACCTCAGCGTCATCCAGGTGCGCGATCCCCGGGAGCGGGCGCTGCCCGCCGTGGGCCTCGTGCACATCAAGGACAGCGAATCGGGCGCAGGCGCCTGGGTGAACACGGACAGCCGCAAGGTCCGCGCCGCCTATGAGCGCTGGTTCGCCGAGCTGTCCGCCCGCGAGGAGAGCCTGCTGAACAAATACCAGGTCGATCACGTGGACATTGCCACGGACGACGATTATGTCAAGGGCCTGATGGCCCTGTTCAACCGAAGATGAAAGTGTTGACACTCATACTGGCGGTCATGCTGGACGTGGTCCCGGCGGGGCAGGCTTTCCTGAAGCAGCTCCAGCCGCGGGATTCCATCCTCATCGCCGACCAGCTCGAATACGGCTTCCAGCTGGACAGCCTGGCGGAAGGCACGCCGGTCGCGCTGCCCGATTTCTCGGGCGCGTCGAACGACACGCTCACGCTCGTGCGCGGCTGGCAGATCGATACCACCGCGAGCCTGCGCGTCCGTCAGCCGGGCAGCAAGGAGCGCGCGAAGCTTTACAGCATCCGTGGCAGCATCGTGCTGGCCCCGTTCGAAGAGGGGCTCTACCACCTGCCGCCCATCCCCGTGCTGCGCGGCACGGACACCCTGCTCTTCGAGGGTCTGGACATGGAAGTGAAAACGATGCCGGTCGATACGGCCACCTTCCAGATCCACGACATCAAGGGGCAGATGCGCTACCCGCTGACTTTCCGCGAGGTCCTTCCCTGGATTGGCGGCCTGTTGCTGCTCTCCGCACTCGTCTTCTTGGCGGTCAGGCTGGTGCAGCGGCGCCGCCGCGAGACCGGTGCGGGCAAGCCGAAAGACCCCGCCTACATCGTGGCGTTGCGCGAGCTGGACAAGTGGCGCGGCGACAAGTTCTGGGCGCCGGACAAGCAGAAAGCCTATTATTCGGGCATCACCGATGCCCTGAAGAACTATATCGAAGACCGCTTCGGCGTGGACGCGCCGGAGATGACGACGGCCGAGCTCTTCGACGCGCTCAGGCAGGTGGAAGACCTGCCGGCGGAGCTGCGCGAGGAGCTACGGGAAGTTTTCGAGTGCGCCGACTTCGTCAAATTCGCGAAGCACACCGCTTCGCAGGAGGAGAATGCCCGCGCACTGCCGACGGCCGTCCGCTTCGTGACGTCCACCTACCAGACCGTGCTTGAGGAGGAGCAGCAGAGCGACCATGAACTTTGAGTATCCGTCCCTGCTCTGGCTGCTGCTTGTGCCGCTGCTGCTCGTCGCGCTCTACGTCTATCGGGAGCTGGCGGGCCGCCGGCCGCATCTGCGCGTCTCGACGGCGGCGCCCTGGCTGCAGGGTGGCCGTTCGGCGTTGGGCGTGATCCGGCATCTGCCGATGGTGCTCCGCACCGCGGCGCTCTGCCTGATCGTCATTGCCCTGGCGCGCCCGCGCTCGTCCTCTGAAGTGGAGAAGCGCGACACGGAGGGCATCGACATCGTGCTGGCCATGGACGTTTCCACGAGTATGCTGGCACGCGACTTCACCCCCGACCGCCTCAGCGCGGCCAAGGACATCGCCATCGAATTCATCGCCCAGCGGCCCACGGACCGCATGGGCATCGTGGTCTTCGCCGGCGAGAGCTACACGCAGTGCCCGCTGACCACCGACCGCGCCACCCTGATCAACCTGATGAAGGAGGTGCAGACCGACCTCATCGAGGACGGCACCGCCATCGGCAACGGCCTTGCCACCGCCGTGGCGCGCATGATGGATTCCGACGCGCCGAGCCGCGTGGTGATCCTGCTCACGGACGGTGTGAACAACAGCGGCGAGGTGGCCCCGCAGACGGCCGCCGAGATTGCCAAGACCTACGGCATCCGCGTCTATACGATCGGCGTGGGCGCCAACGGCATGGCCCCGTACCCGGTGATGACCCCCTGGGGCGTGGAGATGCAGCAGGTGCAGGTCGAGATCGACGAAGACCTGCTCAAGGGCATCGCCGACACCACGGGCGGCCGCTACTTCCGCGCCACGGACAACACCAAGCTCGCGGAGATTTATTCAGAAATCAACAAGATGGAGAAGGCGCGCACCACGGTGGACAGCTTCCCCGTCTATAAAGAACTGTTCGGCCGTTTCGGCGTGGCGGCGCTGCTCTGCCTGCTGCTCGAACTGCTGGTCGGACTTTTATTGAGGAGGATGCCGTAGTATGTTGATGTTTGCCCGTGCCCATTTCCTGTGGCTGTTGCTGCTCGTCCCGGTGATCCTGCTCGGATACGCCCTGTTGCGGCGTGGCCGCCGGCGCCGCATCCGCCGCTTCGGCGAAGAGGCGCTCGTGGACGCGCTGATGCCCTCCTGGTCCGGCGCCAAAGGCTGGTGGCGGACTGTGCTGTTCTGTCTCGGCTTCGCCTGCTTCGCGATCGGCCTGGCCCGCCCGATGCTGGGCGCCAAGCTCGTGGAGCGCGAGACCAAGGGTGCCGAGATCATGATCTGCCTGGACGTGTCCAATTCCATGCTCGCGCAGGACTACACCCCGGACCGCCTGTCCCGGGCCAAGCTGGCCATTTCCCGCATCGTGGACCGCCTGGACGGCGACCGCATCGGTCTGATTATCTTCGCCGGCAGCTCCTTCGTGCAGCTGCCGATCACGACGGACTACGTCTCCGCCAAGATGTTCCTGGGCTCCATCGACACCGAGTCGGTGCCCGTGCAGGGCACGGCCATCGGCGACGCCATCCTGACGGCAGCCAAGAGCTTCAGCACGCAGAGCGAGAAGAGCCGCGCCATCATCGTCATCACCGACGGCGAGAACCACGAGGACGATCCCGTGGACGCCGCCCGCGAGGTGGCTGCGACGGGGATCCGCGTCTATACGATCGGCGTCGGTTCACTTCGCGGCCAGCCCATCCCCAAGGACGGCGACCTGATGAAGGACCAGGACGGCAACATCGTCGTGACCCGCCTCGACGAGGAGACGCTCAAGAAGATCGCCTCCGTGGGGAACGGCGCCTATGTCCACGCCGGGGGCGAGGAATTCGGCCTCAATCCCATCCTCGACGAGATCCGCAAGCTCGAGGACGAACGCTTCAACAACGTCGTCTTCGAGGAGTATGACGAACAGTACATGTATTTCTTTGCCGCCGCGCTGCTCTTCTTCGTGCTGGAGATGCTGATCGGCGAGCGGCGGGCCAAAAAGCGCTTGTTCGAATGAGAAAGATATTAGTCATATTGCTGATTCTCTGCAGCCTGCCTGCTTTCGCGCAGGCGGACAAACACGATGTGCGCGCCGGCAACCGCAAGTTCGGTCGCGCTCGCTACAAGGAGTCCGAGATCGACTACCGCAAGGCCGTCCTCAAGGATTCCACCTCCGTGGCTGCGAACTACAACCTCGCCTCCGCGCTCTACCGCCAGGAGGACTGGGCCGGGGCGGCGAAGGCGCTGGAGAGCGTGAAGGAGCAGCCGGGCCTTCCGGCGCAGTACCACTACAACGCCGGCGACGCCGCGCTGCAGCAGCAGGACTACCAGGCGGCCGTGCAGGCCTTCCGGCAGGCGCTCCTGCAGGATCCGGGCGACCTTGATGCCAAGGAGAACTACATCTACGCCAAGAAGATGCTCCAGAACCAGCAGCAGGGCGGCGGTGGCGGGGGCAACCAGCAGAACCAGGATCAGAATCAAGACCAGAACCAGGATAATCAGGACCAGCAGCAGAACCAGGACCAGAATCAGGATCAGAACAACGATCAGAATCAGAACCAGGATCAGCAGCAGGACCAGAATAACCAGGACCAGCAGCAGCAACCGCAGCAGCAGGAGTCCCAGATTTCTGCTCAGCAGGCCCAGCAGATGCTTCGGGCCATCCAGGCCAAGGAGAAGGAGACCCAGGACAAGGTGAACAAGGAGAAGGCTGCGCTGCTGAAGTCCCGTCAGAAAGAAAAGAATTGGTGATGAAAAAACTCATAGCTTGCCTGGCGGCCGCCCTGTGCGCGCTGGCCGCCCTCGCCCAGACGACCATCAAAGTCCAGGCGCCCAACCTCGTGGGCGTGAACGAGCAGTTCAACCTGACCTTCATCATCAGCGGAGAGGACCGGCCGAGCGACTTCCAGTGGGAGCCCGGCTCGGATTTCCAGCTGGTCTGGGGCCCGCAGCAGGGCCATTCCTCGTCCACTTCCTTCATCAACGGGAAGCGTACCCATTCGTCGCAGACGACCTACACCTACATCCTGCTGCCGAAGAACACCGGCCGCTTCCAGCTCGCCGCCGCCGAGGCGACGGTCAAGGGTAACCGCATAGTCTCCTCCCGGCCGACCATCGAGGTCGTGAGCGACGGCGCCGCGGCCCAGGGGCAGAGCCAGGGCCAGCAGGGGCAGTCCTCCGGCCAGGGCCGCTCCCAGCAGGGCAGCGCGCAGAGTGGCACCGTGTCGGCGGAGGACATGTTCCTGCGCCTGACGCTCAGCAAGAACAACGTCATGGTGGGCGAGACGGTTACCGCCACGCTCAAGCTCTACCAGCGGGTGAATATCGCCGGCTTCGAGGATGCCAAGTTCCCGACATTCAACGGCTTCTGGAGCCAGGAAGTGCAGGCGCCCAGTCAGATCGAATTCCGTCGGGAGAGTATCGGCGAGAAGATCTACAACGCCGCCGTGCTCCGCAGCTGGAACCTCGTGCCGCAGAAGGCGGGCGAGGTCACCATCGACCCGGCCGAGCTCGTCTGCCTGGTCAACATCCGCACGCAACGCCCCTCGACCGGCAGCATCTTCGACGATTTCTTCCAGGACGACTACCAGACCATCCGCAAGCGTGTGACCACGCAGCCGATGACCATCCGCGTCAGCGCCCTGCCTGCCGGTGCGCCGGCTTCCTTCGGCGGGGGCGTGGGTTCCTTCAAGATGAGCGCTGCGCTCACGCGCGACTCCCTGCTCACGCACGACGCCGCCTCGCTGCGCGTCACCGTCACGGGCACGGGCAACACCTCCCTGCTGGAGGCTCCCAAGATCAATTTCCCGCCGGATTTCGAAGTCTATGATGTCAAGACCTCCGATGTCCAGGGCGGCAAGGTGTTCGAATATCCTTTCATTCCGCGCAGCCACGGCGACTTCGTCCTCGGGCCCGTGGAGTACAGCTATTTTGACCTCGCGTCGCGCAAGTACGTGACCCTGCGCAGCCAGGAACTGCCGGTGCGGGTTGGCAAGGGTGCCGACACCGGTGGCGGCACGGCCGGCGGCCAGCTCGTCCAGAGCCCGCGCGCCAAGGACGTGCGCGACCTCGGCAGCGACATCCGTTTCATCGCTACGAAGCCGGGCTCGCTCGCTTCCGTGGGGGATTTCTTCGTCGGCTCGCTGGCCTTCTGGATCACCACCCTCATGCTGCTGGTGATCGCTTTCAACGCCTGGCTCTTCCTGCGCGGGCTCGCGGCCCGGCGCGCGGATGTGGTTGGCAGCAAGAACCGCGCGGCCACCAAGATGGCCCGCAAGCGTCTCGCCCAGGCAGGCTCTTTCCTGCAGGGCAACCTCTACACGGCTTTCTACGAAGAGCTGCACCGTGCTCTGCTGGGCTTCGTCTCCGACAAGCTCAACCTCGACGCCACCGACCTCAGCAAGGAGAATATCTCCGCCCGCCTGGTCGAGAACGGCGTCCCGGAGACCCTGGCGACCGATTTTACCGGCCTGCTGGACGCCTGCGAGTTCGCCCGCTATGCGCCCGACGCCGGCCACGAAGCCATGAATACCCATTACGAGCAGGCGGTCTCGGTCATTTCCGCCATGGATGAAAGTATGAGAAGAACTCCGCGCAAATCGGGCGCCGCCGCGCTGCTGGTGCTGCTCCTGCTGCTGCCCGCGCATTTCGCTTCCGCGCAGCAGGCCAATTATCCCGATTCGCTCTGGACGGCGGGTGTCGCGGCCTACTCCGAGGGAGACTGGGCCGGAGCCGCCAAGGCCTGGGGCGACCTGCGGGCGCTCGGGCTGGAGAGCCCGCAGCTGTATTGCAACCTGGGAGATGCCCTGTTCAAGCAGGACGACCTCGCCCACGCCATCCTGAATTACGAGCGGGCGCTCAAGCTCGATCCTTCCTATGCCGATGCCCGCTATAACCTCGCCTTTGCGCAGACCCTCCTGCAGGACAAGATTGAGGCCGTGCCGGAATTCTTCCTGGAAGTCTGGGGCCGCAAGCTGTGCTATCTGTTGCCGTCCGACACCTGGTCGGTGCTGTTCCTGATCCTGCTGGCCGTGGCGCTCGGCTGCGTGCTGCTGTTCCTGCTGGGGCGCAGCGTGGCAGCGCGCCGCGGCGGCTTCATCGCCGGCATCGTGGCGCTGGTCCTGTGCGTGCTCTGCCTGAGCTTCGCCTGCTGGCAGCGCGCGGACTACCGCAAGGCCGACAGCGCCATCGTGACGCGTCCCGTGACCACGGTCCAGAGCGCTCCGGGCCGCGACTCCGCCAAGGATCTCTTCGTGCTCCACGAAGGCACCAAGGTCAAGCTCCTTGACAGCGTCGGCTCCTGGCGCAACATCGAGCTCGCCGACGGCCGCCAGGGCTGGTTGGAATCAGACGACCTGGAAGTCATCTGATGCCAGCTCCTTTTCCCTGAGCGTGCGCTCAGAGCAGGTGGCCGAGCAGGACTCCGATCCGCAGGGTGGGCGGCGGCCGGTAGCCGCGGACCCAGTCATAGAGGGAGTCTGCGTAGCCGCTGACGAACTGGGCATACAGGGAACAGGCCCCCAGGTGGTAGGCCACGCCGGCGTTGATGTTGACGTCGAAGGGCCCGAACACCGGGGTGACGTCCAGGCTCAGTTCCCATTTCCCGTTGGGGCTCCGGTAGCCCGCGCCCAGGTCGGCGTAGCCCATGAAGCGCGAGAAGACATCCTGGGTGGCTTCGTCGTCGTACCAGCCGAAGCCGAAGCGGCCGGCCGCCTTCAGGACGAGGCCGCCGGACAGGTAGGCCCGGTATTCTGCCAGGAGGTAATTGACCGACCGGCTGTGCGTGTCGCCTTCCGTGCCGCGCATCGGGCGGCCGTTGGAGCGGTGCTCGAGGCCGAGGAGCAGACGGCTCTGCTGCAGGGGCAGCTGGAAGTACAGGCCGGGGACGTAGGTGTTGTCCCGGAAGGGGGCCGACTTGTCGAAGAAGTCCCAGACGGAGATCTGGGTGTAGCCGAAACGCAGAGCCATGCCTTCTTTCTCGCCCTTCCCCTGCCAGATGGCGATGGAAGCGCTGAGCTGGAATTTCAGGCTGGCGGTTGATTTGTCTACCGGTCCCTGCAGGGGGATGCCGCCGGTGAAATACATCGGGCGGAGCAGCTCGATGACCTGCCCGGCGCAGGGAAGCGTCAGGAGCAGGACGGCGAGGCTGAAGAGGAATCTGAGGCGTCTCATAGAATCAAAGATTTTGAAGGTCATTTTGGATTTCCCGGGCGGCGTCCTCCGTCGAGACGGCCTGCGTCGGTCCGTCCAGCTCGAAGGTCAGCGTCGCGCCGTCCGCACGGACGTCCAGCGTGACGGGCGCGCCCAGGATCAGGGGTAGGTTCACGTCGCCGTGGCCGGCCGGGAAGCCGCACAGGACGGGGATGTCGCGGTCCTTGAAATAGCTGCAGATCATCTCCTCGACGCTGTCGTAGCCCAGGTTGGCCTCGCAGTCGGTAAACTCTCCGAGGATGACGCCCCGGCAGCGGTCGAATACACCGTTTAGGAGCAGCGCGTTGATCATCCGGTCAATGTGGCTCATATCCTCCTCGATCTCTTCGATGAAAAGAATGAAAGCGCCCGCGAGGGTGGGATCCGCCTCCGTGCCGAGGATGGGCGTGATGCAGCTCAGGTTGCCCCCGACCAGCGTCCCCTGCGCGAGACCCGGCTGATTGAGCGGGTGGGCGGGCACTTCGTACTGCGGGACGGTCCCACTGAGGAGGTCGCGCAGCAGGGTGTTCGTCATCCCTGCGCCGTGGGACTTGGCCATCAGCGAGCACATCGTGCCGTGGATGCTCATCACCCCGGCGCGGTTCGCCATCCCGTGCAGGGTGGTGATGTCGCTGAAGCCGATGAGCCATTTGGGGTGGGCGGCGAAGGAGCGCAGGGGCAGCATCCGGGTCAGGTGGATGGTGCCGTAGCCGCCGCGGTTGCACAGGATGGCCTTGATGGACTTGTCCTTCAGGGCCCATTTGAGGTCCGCGAGGCGCTCCTGGTCCGTGCCGGCGTAGTAGCCCAGGTACTCCTTGCCCACGTTGGGCCCCAGGACGGGCTCGAAGCCCCACGCGCGAAGGATGGCGGAGGCGGTGTCCACGTTCTCCTTCGTGGTGAAGTAGGCGGGCGAGATGAGGGCGATCTTGTCGCCCGGCTGCAGGGCGGGCGGCTGCACGCAGGTCAGCACGGCCTCGGGGGTGATCTCCGGGGCGCAGGACAGCAGCGCGACCGCTGCGAGGAGGAGGGAGAAGCGTTTTCTCATTCGGTATGGATTAAGGGGCCACGGTGACGGCCGCCCGGCCGTCATCGTTAGCACGATAGTGCGGTGCGTAAAGGGATTCGATCTCGGGCGCGGGACACTGGAAGGAGCCTTCCTGGGTCACGAAGTACTCTTCCGTAATTGTCGTGTCCTCCTCGGGATAGCTGTCGAACCAGAACTCGGTCCGGTCGGCGAGCACGCTGCGGTAGCCCTGCGGGCTGAAGCTCATCCAGCCGGTGATGGAGATGGGACGGAGCCCCCAGCCGTAGCGGCCGGAGCGCTGTTCCGCCGGGCGGAAGGCCGCCGGGCGCGGGGCCGTGAGCCGCACGAAGCTGCGGTTCTCCTCGTTCCAGATGTGGTAGGTGGCCGTGATCTTGTCTCCGACGTGCAGCAGATCGCCTTCCTGCAGCGTCTGCCCGTCGCGGCTGTAGCTGCACGCGAGGGTGAAGCCATTGCCTGCGGCCTGGACCTGCGCGAAGGGCAGGGTGGTGCTGGCAGTCAGGGCGAGGACCTTCGTCTGGAGGGTCTGCTCCGTGCCGCGCAGCACGCTGCCGATGGCCTGGAGGTAGGCAGGGTCGTCCTCCCAGTGCTGGGTCTCTTTCTGGACCATGATCCAGAGGCGGATGCCCTCGGCCACCTGGTCGTGGCCGCAGTCGGTCAGCAGGTCGCAGATGAGCGCGTGGGCGTAGAGCTCGCTCTCGAGCAGGCCGCGCCAGGGCATGACGGCGTTGGGGTAGTAGGTGCCGCCGCTGCGGTGCGGCTCGGCGTACTGGAGGAGCGAAGCGATGTCCTTGTCGAGCGAGCGGGACAGGCGCCCCTTGGCGAAGAGGGAAATGCCCCAGGCGCGGGCGAGGGCCGTGCCGTCGTCACTGCTCAGCAGGGCACGCAGGGTCTTCATCCGGCGGGCCTTGGCGAAGACCCGGCCGCTCAGGCCGCGGACCTTGCCGGGCACGAGGTAGGCCTTGGCTTCCTTGCGGAATTCGCGCAGGCGCTTGCCTTCGGCCTTGGGGGCGAAGCTCACCTCCGGATACAGGGCCCGGACGTGCAGGTACTGCTCCAGGCTGAGGCCGCCGCACCAGACGGGCCGCGCGCGGTCGCCCAGGAAGCTCCGGTCGAGGAACTGGACCGCTTCCGGAATGGCCTCTGCGAGCGCCTGCGGGCAGGCTTCGCCCAGGTCGGCGAGCCGCTCCAGCAGGGTGGCGGTGAGGATGGGCGAGGAGCTCATCCCCGGGAACCAGCCGAAGCCGCCGTTGCTGCTTCGGCAGGCGAGGATCTTGCTGACCATGTCGGCGCGCTGCTCGGGCGTGGCTGCGGAACCCGCGGAGCCGGGGAGGCGGTCAATCAGGAAGTTGGCGTAGAGCGCCTCGGACTGGTCGAGCAGGTTCTCGCTCGTGGGCAGGACCTTCTCCGGCACGGCTTCCCGGATCATGTCGAGGATGGAAATCTCGCGCAGGGCCGCGTCGGCGCCCGCCACGTTGACGAACTGGCTGCGCAGCGCGGCAAGGACCGCGTCGCGGTCCATCCCGGCGAGCAGCAGGGCAGCGTGGGCCTCGGTGATGGTCTGCACGGCCGGGTGGACCGGCAGGGTCACAAATACGGCGTCGGAGCCGTAGTCCGGGTCGTCGGGCGTGAAGCTGATCAGCAGGCCGAGCTCGCGCACCAGCGGGGCCGTGAGCTCGCAGCTGAAGTCGGCCGTGCCGCCCGCGGGGACGCTGAGGTGCCCCTTGCGCTCGCCCAGCACGGGGGCGGTCTTGTAGTCTTTCCCGCTGAGGAACCGGACGCTGACGCTTCCGGGAATGGGGACGTCCTTGCTGCTGGACACGCTCACGCGCGCCACGTAGCGGTCGCCCTCATAGAGGAACTGCGGCTGCACAACGGCCACCTTGACCGGCAGGGTCACGACCAGCTCCTGGCGGAGCGTGGCGTTGCGGAAGGCCTTGTCGTGCGCGAAGAGCTGCACGTAATAGGTAGAGAGCTTGTCGGCGGTGCTGAAGTGGAAGGACACCACGCCGTCCTGGTCGGCGCGCAGGAACGGCTCCCAGGCAATCGTGTTGGCGAAGTTCTCGCGTACGGCGACCTCTTCTTTCGGCTCAAGGTCCGTCATGAACACGACGCCGTCTGCGTCCTCTTCGACCAGCTCGTCCATCACCATGGCCGACTCCATCACGGCACCCATCGGCGCGGCGCCCTTGGCCAGGATGTTCCGCTGGCGGCTGCCGGCGGTGAAGGCGTTGTCGAAGCCGTAGGACTCGTCGCTGCCGACGGTGCTGGAATATCTTACGTCGGGCAGGGAGCGCCGGGCCGCCCGGACGGTGGACCAGACGTTGGGTTGGATGGTCTCCGTGCTCTTGTCGAAGACGGTTGCGGCGACTTCCGTGCCGGCGGCGGTGAGCAGGGTGAAGCTGTAGTCGCGGTGCGGCGCCGTGGTGTCCAGGAAGCGCGTGAAGCGCAGCGGCAGTGCGGCCACCACCTGGGGCTTGTACGAGGAGACGGAATAGGTGAAGGTCCGCTCGTCGCGGAACCAGAACACCTTGAGGGTCAGGTCCTCCGGATAGTCGGCCTTGCGCGCGAAGCGGATGATCTGCAGGGAGCCGGGCCGGCCGCGCTCGCCGCGCAGCGGCACGATGCGCTTTTCAAGCAGGCGGTTGCCGTCGCCGTAGAGCTCGGCCACAATCCAGGTCGGTCCGGTGGTGGCGCCGACCTGCAGGGCGATGCCGTCCGGGTCGGCAATTTCCTTGAAGAAGGCACGCACGTCCATGTCCAGAACCGTGTCGCTGTCGGCGGCCTTGACGAGTTCGAAACTGGTTTCGTCGTCATAGTGCTCTCCCGCGTCGCTGACGGCCGAGGCCGTGGCCCGGATCTCGTACAGACCGGACGGGAAGCGGGACAGGTCGATCGGGAGAATCTCCCGGTTGGGGGCGGTGCCGCTGAGGATGGTCTTCCCCTCGTGGAGCACCTTGTATTCGATTTTCAGCGTCGGATGGGTCTGGCCGTCGCCGTAGCCCAGCTGGAAGCGGACCTGTGCGACGCTCTCGCCGATGATGTCGCCGCCGGGGCGGAAGTCTTCGCGTTCAAAGCGGCCGGGGATGCGGTTCTCCACCGTGATCCGGATGGGCAGGCTGCGGGCGATGCCCACGCTCTTGCTGAATTCGAGCGTCTCGCCCGTGGCGTCCGTGACGGTCACTATCACCGCCACGTTGTGCGGGAAATATTCGGCCTCGGGGGCCTGGAAATCAAATTTGAAATCGCCCGAAGGGCTGAGCGTGAGGTCGCCTTCGGCGATGGTCAGGTTGCGCTCCCGGACCTCGTAACGGGCCTTGGCGGTGCCGAGGTTGTGGCCGGAGTAGGAGCGGACGCTGCCCGCGACGGTGACGTTGTCCTTCGGCAGGTAGAGACGGTCGTCGGGCTGCCAGGTCAGCGCGAAGCTGGGCAGCACGAACTCGTCCGCCCGCACCTGCGTGCTGGCGACGGTGCTTCTGCCTTCCTTGACCTCGATCCGGTACAGGCCGCCGCGCTCGCCCTTCTTCAGGACGAAGGCGCCCGCGGCGCTGCCGAACTCATTGGTCGTCAGGTCTTCTTCGCCGATCAGCTTGCCGCTCGGGTCGGTGAGCGTGGCGTGCAGGCGAATGCCCGCCGGGCTGGCGGCGTACTCGTAGGTGCCCTCGTAGAGGAGCACTTTGTAGTGGACCGTCTCGTCGGGGGTGAAGGCGCTGCGGTCCGTCAGGATCAGGGCGTGGTGGCGGGCCGGGTTGTCCGTGCCGACCGTCTCCCGGGCCTGGTAGTAGAAATGGTGCTGCGGCGTGGCGCGCAGGCGTCCGTCGATCCGGGCCACGGCCTGGACGGTCCAGCCCCAGCGCTCCTTCTCCAGCGGCTTGACGAAGGACTCCGGGAGATAGGTGAAGCCGTCCAGCTGCAGGCCCGAGACCTGTTCCACCTGCTTGCCTTCGTCGTTGTAGAGGAAGACATCGCAGGTCTTGACGGGCTCGCCCGTCAGGTAGTCGGCCACGTAGATGGCGTAGCCGTCCAGGTCGCGCTTGTGCGCGATGGAGAGGGTGTATTTGCGGTATTCGCTCTCAGTTTCGGCCTTGCCGCCCGTGCATTTCAGGGTGTATGTCTTGTCGTCCAGCGCGGGCAGGGGGAGCGTCAGCGTGTCGCGGAGGTAGAAGGATTTCTTGGGATTGTTCACCGTGGCGCTCCAGATCTCGCGCTTGCCTTCGAGGATGCGGACCTTGACCTCCGGGAGGTTGCGCACGCGCAGGGAGGCGACGCCCCGGGAGACGTCCAGGGAGATCTCCTGGGCGGTCAGCGTCTCGAGGATGTCGTCGGCGTTGTCGGCGCAATCCGCGAGGATCTTTTCGTCGCCGCTGAACTTTTTGCGATCGGACAGGAGCGCCTGGCAGTCCAGGGCCAGCTGGCGGTATTGCTCGGAGGTGGATTTCTCATCCCGGCGGAGCAGGGTCTGCCGGTAGGCGAGCATCTGGTCGCGGGCCAGGATGGCGACGGCCTGCCCGGCGTGCGCGTCCGCGAAGGCGCCCATCTTTTTCAGTCCGTCCTCCGCTCCGTTGCTCTCGCGGCGGACCAGGCAGAATTCGACCAGGGCGTCGAAGGGATAGCGCCCGGCGTAGTATTCCCGGAGGGTCTGGGTGATGGCTTCGCTCTTCTTGCTCCCGAAGAGGCTCCAGAGGGTGTATTCGTAGTCGTTCGCGATCCTGGGCAACAGCGCGGCGGAGAAGACGTAGCCCGCGACGCGGCCGTCCTGCTCGTAGAATTCGGGGTTGTGGGCCTGCTGCAGGCTGGCTTTCTGCTCCGTGACGTAGCGCAGGAGCTCGTCGGTGCCGCTGCGGCCCTGGCGGAGGAAGAAGACGGCGACGGGCTCGCCGAACGTTTCGATGTCCTCCCGGGCCTGGGTGAGCAGCTCGTCGCGCAGCTTCCAGTTGGAGCAGGCGCGCGCGTCCACGTATTTGAAGGTGGCGTCGTAATAGTCCCAGGCGAGGTGCTGCGCGGCGGCTTCTTTCTTGATCCGCCCGAGGATGTCGGCCTGGTCCTTGGGCCGGTCGGCGTTGACGGCCTTGTCGTACTCCGCCCAAAGCTTGGTGAGCGTGTGCCCGCGGTCGTCCTTGGCGCAGGCGGGATGCATGAGGTTCATAAGGGTTATCAGTGTCAGTGTGAGTAATTTAATGGTTTTCATAGCGCGTTATTATTCAGGGTCAAACAATCCAACGGCTTCTGCTACAACAAAATTGCTGCCACCGATGTACAGCAGGCACCCGGGCACGTTGCGGGCAGCTTCGAGCGCTTGCCGCACGCCCGCCTGTACCTCGCCGCAGACCGTGCAGTCGAAGCCTTCGAGGCGCGTCGCGAGCTTGTCGGCGGGCAGGGCGCGTTCGCCCTGGGGCGCGACGAGAAAATAGCGCGCGTCCCGCGGCAGCAGGGGCTTGATGCCGTCGAGGTCCTTGTCGGCCATGATGCCGAAGACGAGCAGCAGCGGGCGGCCGCTCTCGCGCAGCCGCCGGAAATTGATTTCGAGGGCGGGGGGATTGTGGCCGATGTCGCAGATGACTTCGGGGTTCTCGCAGAGGCGCTCCCAGCGTCCGCGCAAACCCGTGCGGGCAGCGGTGTGCGCCAGCGCCTCGCGGTCGGGCTCGACGCCGAGCAGCTCGAGGGCGGCGAGGGCCGTGCGCAAGTTGGCCGGTTGGCAGGGACCGGTCAGGTCGGTGTCGAACAGCTCGACGTCGAAGTCTTCCGCGAAGAACAGCGGACAGGGAACCACGCTGGCGCGGGCCTCGAAGACGGGGGCCGTTTCGTCGTCGCGCTGGCCGCAGAGCGCCGGGACGCCGGGCTTGAAGATACCCGCCTTCTCGGCGGCGATGGCGCCGCGCGTATTTCCCAGTAATGCGCAGTGGTCCAGGCCGATACTCGTCACGATGGCGAGCTCTGGGGTGAGGATGTTCGTGCTGTCCAGCCGGCCGCCCAGGCCGACCTCGATCACGGCCACGTCCACCTGCTGCGCGGCGAACCACCAGAAGGCCAGCCCGGTCGTGATTTCGAAAAAGGACAGGCCGTCCAGCTCGTTCTCCGTCAGGAAACGGAACACGTCTTCGCGCGGGATCATCGACCAGCCGTCCGGCTCGATGAGCTTGATCCGCTCGCGGAAATCCACCAGGTGCGGCGAGGTGTAGAGACCGACGCGCAGGCCGGTGGCGGCCAGGGCTGCCGCGAGCATCGAACTCACGGAACCCTTGCCGTTGGTGCCGGCCACATGGATGGAACGGAATTGCCGCGCGGGGTGCCCCAGGGCGGCGTCGAAATGCTCCATGCCGGCCAGTCCGGGTTTGTAGGATCCGGCCGTGAAACCCGTGTTCTGCACGCTGGGATGCCGGTTGTAGAGCTCCTCCAGGAGCCGGTTGTATTGTTCGCTTGTGTAGTTCATAGTTGCAACTGATTCCAAATTTAGTTAAATTTACACGTTTTTATTACGGCATGGCAGAAAAAACGACAGCGTTGCACGCGAGTTACGTCATCGACGGGATGCAGGAAGAATACACGCCTGCGCAGCTGCTCGATGCGGTGACGGAGCCGGAGGGACGGCATTCCCTGACCGCTCCGGCGGAGGCGCGCGTGGTGGACGAGACCGTGGACCCGGTGTGCCGGGTGCCGGCGCTCGACCCCGACTGCATCGATGCCTATCTGGAGGCCGTCAGCGCGACGCAGAAGCGGGTTCCGGCCACGGCGGCCGACGCCTATACCCGTGTCCGCGTGGCGTCGGCGCTCATCGATACGCTATGGCGTACCGGCCATTTCCGTCTCGGCGACTTGCGCCTGGACGCGTCCTGGCGCTGGAACGAAGCGCCGGTCGGCGCCCGGGCGGCATTCTATGATTCCGTGCGCGCCGCGGCGGATTATGTCGATGCCCTGGGCCTGAAATTCAGCGGCTACCGCTATGCCCGGACGACGGGCGAGTCGGAGCTGACCCTGCGCTCCCGCATTACCCGCGAAGCGGACGAGGAGGACCTTGGCTTCGTGAGCGAACCTTTCCGCTCGGAGCATCCGCAGCTCGGCGCGCGCCGCTCCTGTCCCGCCACGTTGGCCCCCGATGCGCAGAGCTGGGTCGTTTACATTCCCTTCGACACGTCCGAATTCCGCCTGGGCGGCTCGCTCTTCGCGCAGGTGCTCGACGTGGGGGGCGGCGCCAGCCCGCAGATCACGGACGCCGACTATTTCATGGACTGCCACGAGGTGGTCCGGGAGCTGGTGGAGGACGGGATCCTGCTGTCCGGCGCTACGGTTGGCGAAGGCGGCCTGCTGCGCACGGTGAAGCAGATGACCGAATATGCCGGCCTGAACCTCGACCTGTCCGACGTGATGCGGGCCTACCAGGAGCAGGACGTGCTGCGCATCCTCTTCGCCGAGGTGCCGGGCGCCGTGATCCAAATACAAGATGCTGATTTTGACTACCTGGATGCGGAGTTGCTGCTGCAGGATGTCGCGTTCTTCCCGTTGGGCCACCCGGTCCCCGGGCAGACGGGCATCCGCGTCAAGGCTTCGGCCAAGTCCGGGATACAAACGATATTGGAATCCCTGATGCAGAACGCAGAGGGGGAGGACTGAACCACATATTTATGGGAAAACCTAAGATTTTCGTGCTGGACACCAACGTGATCCTGCACGACCACAAAGCCATTCGGAAATTCCAGGACAACCATCTCGTGATCCCGGTTGCGGTGATCGAGGAAGTGGACAAGTTCAAGAAAGGCAACGATGCGCTTTCTTTCAACGCGCGTGGTTTCATGCGCGACCTGGACCGGATCACCAACGGCAAGAGCTTCGGCGAGCACGGTCTTCCGATCGGCAAGGACCTCGGCTGCATCAAGGTCGAGCCCAACCATCCCTTCGAAGGGGAGTACGCCGGCTTCTTCGCGGACGACATTCCGGACCATCGGATCCTCGCCACGGCCATGTGGGTGCGCGACCACCATCCCGACACCTTCGTGGCGCTGGTGACCAAGGACATCAACTTGAGAATGAAAGCCAAAGCCATCGGCATGGCGGTCCAGGACTACTTGACCGACAAGGTCGGGGACGAGCAGATCGAGGAGGCGCAGCGCGAAGTCCAGCAACTCGACGTGGACGGGATCATCCTGCAGGAGCTGGCCTACGGGCCGGATGCTTCCATCGACTGGAAGCGCATCCTCAAGGTCCAGCCGAAGCCGAACCAGATGTTCAAGTTCCGCTGGGACAAGGGCAATGACGATTTGGTCTGCGCGCGCTATGACGCCGCCCGCGACCGCGTGGTGCTGGTCAAGAGCCGCGAGGCTTACGGCATCCGCCCGCGCAACGAGGAGCAGAAACTGGCGCTCGACGCCCTGCTGAACCCGAAGGTGGAGCTGGTCTCCCTGACCGGCGGCGCCGGCACGGGAAAGACCCTGCTGGCCCTCGCGGCTGCTCTGGAGCAGGAGCGGGACTACGAGCAGATTTACCTGTCCCGCCCGACGGTCATCCTGGGCAACCAGGACCTGGGCTTCCTGCCCGGCGACCAGAAGCAGAAGATGAGCCCCTTCCTGCAGCCGCTGATGGACAATCTCAACGTCATCAAGAGCCAGTTCCGGCCGACCTCCAAGGAGGCGCAGCGCATTGAAGCCATGCTCACGCAGGAGAAACTGATCATCGAACCCCTGGCCTACATCCGCGGCCGCAGCCTCGGCAAATGTTTCTTCATCATCGACGAGGCGCAGAACCTCACCCCGCACGAGATGAAGACCATCATCACGCGGGCCGGCGAAGGGACCAAGATGGTCTTCACCGGCGACATTTTCCAGATCGACCAGCCCTACCTCGACCAATGGTCCAACGGCCTGACGCACCTGGGCGAAAAGATGTACGGCCAGCCGCTCTTCCAGCACGTATTTCTGCGCAAGGGAGAAAGGAGCGCGCTTTCCGAATTGGCGGCAAAATTGCTATAATGTGAAAAAATTTCGTAAATTCGCGGCTTGATTATAAAGAAGTAATACTAAACCATATTCTATGTTTGAAGTTAAGAAACGTGTCTATCGCTTCGGTGGCAAGACCGCCGAAGGTGACGGGACCATGCGTGAGCTCCTGGGTGGTAAGGGAGCCAACCTGGCCGAGATGAGCAAGCTCGGCATGCCGGTGCCTGCCGGCTTCACCATTACGACTGAATGCTGTGCCGAGTACTATCAGCTTGGTGGTGGCTACACCGAGGAACTCAAAATGGAGGTCCGCGGCGCCCTCAACGCCACCGAGGCTTTGATGGGCAAGAAATTCGGCGATCCCAACGACCCGCTCCTCGTGAGCTGCCGCTCCGGCGCACGCAGCTCCATGCCGGGTATGATGGATACCATCCTCAATATCGGTCTGTGCTCCGCGACGATCCCGGGCATGATCAAGAAGACCGGCAACCCCCGCTTCGTGTACGACGCTTACCGCCGCCTCATCATGATGTACTCTGACGTCGTGATGGAGAAGGCCGAGGGCATCGAGCCTGCCGACGGCCAGGGCATCCGCCAGCAGCTGGACCGTATGATGGCCGAGCTGAAGGAGAAGAAGGGCTATGCCTCCGATACCGACATCACCGCCGACGAGCTGAAGGACCTCTGCGAGAAATTCAAGAAGAAGGTCAAGGAAGTGCTCGGCGTCGATTTCCCCGATACCGCTCAGGATCAGCTCTGGGGCTCCATCGGCGGCGTCTTCAAGTCCTGGAACGGCAAGCGCGCCATCGCGTACCGCCGCATCGAGAAGATTCCTGATGACTGGGGTACGGCTGTGAACGTCCAGTCCATGGTGTTCGGTAACATGGGTAACACCTCCGCCACCGGTGTCGCGTTCTCCCGCAACCCGGCCAACGGTGACAACCGTTTCTACGGCGAGTGGCTGATCAACGCCCAGGGCGAGGATGTCGTGGCCGGTATCCGCACCCCGAACCCGCTCAACGAAGCTACCAAGAACGATCATAACCGCAATCTCGAGTCCCTCGAGAAGGCGATGCCGAAGGTGTACAAGGAGCTCGACGACATCCGCAAGCGTCTGGAGAACCATTTCCACGACATGCAGGACATCGAGTTCACCATCCAGGAGGGTGTCCTCTGGATGCTGCAGTGCCGTATCGGCAAGCGCACCGGTCTGGCCGCCCTGCAGATGGCCGTCGATATGCTCGACGAGGGCATGATCGACGAGAAGACCGCCGTGACGCGCGTCTCCCCGGCCCAGCTGGACGAGGTGCTGCACCCGATCCTGAACGCCGCTTCCGAGAAGGAAGCCAAGGTGGTGGCCAAGGGTCTGCCTGCTTCCCCGGGCGGAGCCGTCGGTACCATCGTCTTCACCTCCGAGGCTGCCATGGAGGCCGCTGCCGCTGGCAAGAAGACCATCCTCGTGCGTGAGGAGACCTCCCCGGAGGACATCCAGGGTATGCGCGCTTCCGCCGGTATCCTGACGATGCGCGGTGGTATGACCTCCCACGCCGCCCTCGTGGCGCGCGGCTGGGGCAAGTGCTGCATCGTGGGTTGCGAGGCGATGAAGATCAACTTCGAGGCCAAGACCCTCACCTTCGCCGGTGACAAGAAAGTTTACAAGGAAGGCGACTGGCTCTCCCTCAACGGTGCCAAGGGCAACGTGTATGCCAAGCAGATCGAGATGATGGACGCCAGCGAGAACCCGACCTTCATCAAGTTCATGACCATCGTGGACAAGTACCGCCGTCTGGGTGTGCGTACCAACGCCGACACCCCGGAGGATGCCCAGAAGGCCCTCGACTTCGGCGCCGAAGGTATCGGCCTCTTCCGTATCGAGCATATGTTCTACGGCAAGAATTCCGAGACCCCGCTCGCCAAGCTGCGCAAGATGATCCTCTGCACCACCGACCGTGAGCGCAAGGACGCGCTGGCCGAGCTGGAGCCGTTCATCAAGGCTTCCGTCAAGAGCACCCTCAAGGTGATGGACGGCAAGCCGGTGGTGTTCCGTCTGCTCGACCCGCCTCTCCACGAGTTCGTCCCGACCACCAAGGAGAAGACCGCCGAGGTTGCCAAGGAGCTGGGTATCAGCGCCGCTGAGGTGACCCGCCGTGGCGCCAGCCTCCACGAGGTCAACCCGATGATGGGTCTGCGCGGCGTGCGTCTGCACGTGGCTTACCCGCTCATCGCCGAGACCCAGTACCGTGCCATCTTCACGGCTGTCGCCGAACTGTGCCGCGAGGGCTACCACCCGCAGCCGGAGATCATGATCCCGGTCACGGTGTCCGCCCGCGAGCTGGGCTTCCAGCGCGCCATCTGCGAGCGCATCAAGGCTGAGGTCGAGGTGCACAACGAGATGATCATCACCTACAAGTTCGGTACGATGATCGAGATCCCGCGCGCTGCCCTGACCGGCGACCGTATGGCCCGTACCGCCGAGTTCTTCTCCTTCGGTACCAACGACCTGACGCAGATGACCTTCGGCTTCTCCCGCGACGATGTGGGCACCTTCATGGGTGACTACCTCGGCCACAAGATCCTCGACGCCGACCCGTTCCAGACCATCGACACCAAGGCTGTCGGCAAGCTGGTCGAGATCGGTATCCAGGGTGGTCGCGCCCGTCGTCCGGAGCTGAAGTGCGGTGTCTGCGGCGAGCACGGCGGTGATCCTGACTCCATCTCCTTCTTCAACAAGATCGGTGTGGACTACGTCAGCTGCTCTCCGTTCCGCGTGCCTATCGCCCGCCTCGCCGCTGCCCAGGCCGCGATCAAGCAGTCCGAATAGATTCGGCCTGCTTGACGCCTTCGGCGCCTATGACGGGGGGCGTTCCCCCCGAACCCCCTGCGTCGCTACGCTCCGAAGCACCGGCATTAATATAAAAGAGCCCGAAGGTAATTGTCTCCGGGCTCTTTTGTTCGTCATTCGCCGGCACCGACCGGCGAATCTAATGACCGGTGGGCTAACCCCCCGGACCCCCTGCGTCGCAAAGCTCCGACCTACCTTTCCCGTCATTCGCCGGCTCCGACCGGCGAATCTCTTTATTTCGTGCCGATGACGGTGACGTCGTCGATGCCCAGGCGGACGCGGAGCCACTGCTCGATGCGCTCGCGCTCGGCGTCTTTCAGGGGTTGGGTACTGTGGACAATGGCAACGACGGCGGCGACAGCCTTGCCGTCGGCAGCCTCCACACGCTGGCCGCGGGTGAGCGTGACCTCGGTCACGCCGTCGTACTGCGCGGCGATCTCCCGGGTGATCAGCTCGGAGGGCAGCTGCTGCGCCTTGTAGAACTCGATGGCCGTGGAGAGCGAATCGACCTGGCCGGTCAGGCGCCGGATCTCATCGTTGTGGCTGTCGATCATGCTGCGGATGAGCTCCGACTCGGATATGACCTCGTTCTGGAAGGCGGCATCCTCGTGGATGACGATCTGGGCGCGGGTGATGCCGATCTCCTCGGCGTTGAGGTAGAGCTGCTCGCGGGCGGAGGACTCCAGCTTTTCACCGGCCAGGTACAGGTTGAGGGTGGAAGGCTTGGTCTCGATGTCGGCGTGGTAGTCGTAGATGAAGCTCTTGCCCAGGTTCTTGTTCTGCTGGACGAGGAGTCGCGCGTTGCGGGCGAAGTTGTTGTCTTTGATCATCTCCACCGCCGAGAATACGCTCGGGACCAACAGAAGAAGAAGGATGACGGTAACCCAGCGCGTGTTGCGCTTGCGCTTCGCTTCATCTTCCCCGACGGGCGTGAAGTGCAGCAGGTAGCGCACCGACACGAAGGTCGCGAGGGTGATGAAGACGGTATTGATGATGAAGAGGTAGAAAGCGCCGACGATAAAGTGCCAGTCCAGGTGCGCGAGGCCGTAGCCCACCGTACACAGCGGCGGCATGAGGGCGGTGGCGATGGCCACGCCCGGAATCACGGTGCCGCCCTTTTCCTTGCGGGAATTCTCCAGGATGCCGGCGAAGCCGCCGAACAGGGCGATGAACACGTCGTAGAGCGTCGGATTGGTGCGCGCCAGCAGCTCCGTCTGCTGTTCCAGTTCCAGCGGCGAGACCAGGTAGAAAATCGACGAGGCGAGAATACTGATCACCACCATAACGGCGAAATTCTTGAGCGCATCCCGGACCAGAATCGTGTCGTTCGTGCCCAGACCCATGCCGAAGCCCAGGATCGGGCCCATCACCGGGGAGATGAGCATGGCGCCGATGATCACCGGGATGGAGTTGAGGTTGAGGCCGACCGACGCGATGATGATCGCGCACGCGAGAATATAGACGTTGGGCCCGCGGAAGTGAATGCCGTTGCGGATGTTGACCGCCGCCGCATCTACATCCACGTGGTCCCGCATGTTGACCAGGAGCCGGAGGAATCGGGTAAACTTGTTCATGTGGATTAGTCTTTGTCGTACAAATATAAGGATATAATTGTTATATTTGTGGATATCGAATAACCAAAACACTTCCACGATATGGCAAAGAAACAGACGAACGGCTATCCCTGGAAATTCTGCTCTCTGGGCGGAGTGGTCCGGGTGAACATCACGTCGGGCGAGGACATCGCCCATCTGGGCGAGCTGGACCAGAAGCTCTGGACGGTCCTGAGCTGCCCGACGAAGGATCTGGAATTCGACGAACAAACGCTGAAGCTGATCGATGCCGACGGCGACGGCCGCGTCCGCGTGCATGAGGTCGTGTCCGCCGCGCAGTGGCTGACTTCCGTGGTCAAGGACAAGGACGCCATCCTGAAGGGTGAGCGCGTGCTGAAGCTCGACGGCATCAATACGGACTGCGAAGCCGGGCAGACGCTGCTCGCTTCCGCGAAGCACATCCTGCGGAACCTCGGCCTGGACAAGGACGAGATCAGCGTGGAAGAGGCTTCCGACAGCGTGGCCATCTTCAAGGATACGAAATTCAACGGGGACGGCATCATTACACCCGTCTCCGCGGACGACGAGGCGCTCAAGGCGCTGATCGCCACCATCGCGGAGAAGATCGGCTCCGAGACCGACCGCAGCGGCGAAGCCGGCGTTACGGCTGAGCAGATCGAGGCCTTCTACGCCGCCCTCGCGGACTACGCTGCCTGGCAGGACGCCGCCGAGGCCGATAAGAAGAATATTTTCCCGTACGGGGAGAACACCGCCGCGGCCCTGGCTGCCTGCGAAGCGGTCAAGGACAAGGTGGCCGACTACTTCATGCGCTGCAAGCTCATCCGCTTCGACGGAGACGTTGCGGCCGCCGTGGACGTGTCCGCGGAGCGCGTCGGCGCCATCAGCGACAAGAACCTCGCGACGCAGTCCGAGGAGATCGCGACCTACCCGCTGGCGCGGCCGACCCAGGAGGCTGTCCTGCCGTTCGACGCCGTCAACCCGGCCTGGCAGGCGCAGTTCGCTGCCGTCAAGGCGCTCGTGCTGGATGCCGATTTCCCGAAGGCGAAAGGCATCACCGAGGCCCAGTGGCTGGAGGTGCTCGCGAAATTCGGGCCTTACCAGGCCTGGATGGCCGACAAGAAGGGCGAGGCCGTGGAGGCCCTCGGGATCGAGGAGGTCCACGCGCAGCTGAAGGCCGACCGCAAGGCAGACCTGCTCGCGCTTGTCGAGGCCGACAAGGCCCTCGAGGCGGAGTCCCTGGCGATCGACGACGTGAAGAAGCTGATGCTCTACTATCGCGATTTCGCGAAGCTGCTCCGCAACTACGTCCTCTTTACAGACTTCTACGGCCGCCGGGAGGGTACCCGCGGCATCTTCGAGGTCGGCAAGCTCTATATCGACGAGCGCTGCTGCGACCTCTGTATCCGGATCACCGACATGGGCGCCCACGCCGACATGCCCAAGCTCAGCGGGATGTTCCTGCTCTACTGCAAGTGTACTTCCAAGACGAAGGGCGAGACGATGGACATCGTGGCCGTGATGACTGACGGCAAGACCAGCGACCTGCGTCCTGGCAAGAACGGCCTGTTCTACGACCTGGACGGCGGCGACTGGGATGCCGTGATCACCAAGGTGGTGGAGAATCCCATCAACCTCCGGGAAGCCTTCTGGAGCCCGTACCGCAAGGTGGCGCGCTTCGTCTCCGAGAAGATCGACAAGGCGGCGGCCGACAAGGACGCCGACGCGATGGCCAAGCTGACGGCGGCTGCCGACAGCAAGCCCGCGGAGGCCGCCAAGCAGCCGTTCGACATCGCCAAATACGCCGGAATCTTCGCCGCCGTCGGCATGGCCCTCGGCGCTATCGGTGCTGCGCTGGGCCTGATCGGGCAGTCGCTCAAGGGGCTGACCTGGTGGCAGATCCTCGTCGTGATCGCCGCCGTGATGCTCATCATTTCCGGCCCGGCCTGCTTCATCGCCTGGCGCAAACTGCGCAAGCGCAACCTGGGTCCTGTGCTCAACGCCAACGGCTGGGCCATCAACTCGCGCGTGCTCGTCAACATCCTCTTTGGCAAGACGCTCACCAGCGTGGCCAAATACCCGAAGCTGAAGCTCGCCGACCCGTACAAGAAGCGCACGCCTTGGTGGCGCAAGTGCCTGTACTGGCTGCTCGCCCTGGTGATCGTCGCCTTCGGCGTGGGCTATTTTACCAATAACCTGAAGTGGATGGGAATTGAACGGAAGGCGAAGACCGAGCAGGTCGAAGAAGCGCCTGCCGCCGAAGAACCGACCGCCGAAACGCCTGAAACCGCTGAATAGTATGGGTAATAAACCGACCGTATTCAATCCCGAAAGGGCCAATGTCGGCCTGTTCTGCGAGGCCTTCCCGCCCGTGATGGACGGCGTGTCCGTCTGCATGGAGAACTATGCCTACTGGCTCCAGAAGAAGGTGGGCGGCGTGGCCGTGGTCACGCCGCACGTCCCGAAGGCGGACTACAGCGTACACGATTATAAGGTATTCGACTATCTGTCCATTCCGGTGCCCAAGCGGCACCCGTACATGACCGGCATTGCGGAGTTCGATCCGACCTATCTGGCCAAGATCGCTACGACGCGGTTCAAGATCGTGCACGCGCACACGCCCTTCTCCGCCGGTATGGCGGGCCTGCGCATCGCGCGGACGCAGAAGATCCCGCTGGTGGCCACATTCCACTCCAAGTACCGCGACGACTTCGTCAAGATCCTGCCCAAGCTGGTTGCAAACATGATGGTGGACTCGGTCGTCGATTTCTTTGAGCGCGCTGACCTGGTCTGGGTGCCGCAGGAGTCCGTGATCGATGTGATCCGCGAGTATGGCTACAAAGGCCACGTGGAGGTGATGGACAACGGCTCCGACCTCGTGGCGGACTATCCCGAGAAGTACTTCGTGGAGGCCCGGCAGCGGCTGGGCATCGCCCCGGAGGAATTCGTGCTGCTCTTCGTGGGCCAGCATGTCTGGCAGAAGAATCCCCAGCTGACCATTGAGGCCCTCTCCCGCCTGGAGGATGTCCCGTTCCGGATGTACTTCGTGGGGACGGGCTATGCCGCCGAGGATATGAAGGCGATGGTCAGCGAGAAAGGCCTGGATGGCAAGGTGACCTTCGTCGGTTCAATCACGGACCGCTCGAAGATTGTCGATTACTATGCGGCTTCCGACTTGTTCGTCTTCCCTTCGCTCTACGACAACGCACCGCTCGTCGTGCGCGAAGCGGCGGCCCTGCACACGCCTTCCATCATGGCCATCGGCTCCACGGCCGCGACCATCCTCAAGGACGGCGAGAACGGCTTCCTGGTGGAAAACGACCCGGACAAGCTGGCGCAGCTGCTCCGGGAGCTGATCCACGATCCCGAACGCGTGCATCGCGTGGGCGTGCAGGCGTCCAAGACCATCGTCCGTTCGTGGGAAGACTGCGTGGAAGAAGTGATCGACCGCTACAATTCGCTGCTGCGCAGCCGCGGCCTGCCGCTTATCGAACGTCCAGCGTAGCGTGGGCCGAGACGGCCTCGCCCCGGGCGTCCAGCCCTTCCGCCACCACCTCGAAACGTCCGCTGTAGGCGGGCGTTTTGCATTCCAGCTCCACGCTCTCGCCCGGGGCGAGGGTCAGCAGCGGATGCCAGTAGAGGGTCTGCCGGTAGTCGGGGTAGTCGCTGCCCACGCCGGCGCAGGTGTAGGCCAGGGGCAGGGCACAGCCCTGGAAATCGGCGATGCGCACCTCTCTGTTGAACTGCATCGAGGGGAGGGTCCCCTTGTAGGTGACGAAATTCACCAGGCCCGGGAAGCTTCGGACGCCGAACAGGTAGTTGCCGGTGTAGATGTCGATGTATTTCACCAGGAGCGGGTCGTAATCGAGCATCTTGCCGTGGTCTAGGACCGGGATGCCGTCCAGCAGGACCATGGCGCTCCCTTGCGTGAAATAGTAACTCCCCAGGTGATCGGGCAGCCAGAGCTGAATGCCCCGCGTGCCATTCATGCGCCGCACACGGATCTCGGGAATGAACTCGATGAAGAGCTCCTCCATGACCGGGAAGCGGGTGTAATCGTCGAGGATGTAGCGCGTGCGCTCCTGCTCGTTGAACATCCGGTGCGTCCGGGCCGGGAGGGCGGTGTAAAGGGTGTCCGCGTCGAAATTCTTCTCCAGCTGCATCCCCAGGCCGCGCAGCTCGAGCTCCCGGGCCCAGCCGGAATACAGCTGCAGCTGCGGAATGTCGCCGGCCGGCAGGTTCCGGAAGGGGCTGAGCAGCTCCAAATGGCAGGCCTGGTCGCGCTCGAGGCCTTCGATCTCCAGGAAAATTTCCCGGTCGCCGTAGATGTTGGACGTGAAGAAGGTAACCGAGCCGTCCGGGGCGATGGCTTCGGTGTAAATGTTCTCGCCGGTGCCCGGCGAGGACATGAAGGCGTACTTGTTCATGAGGGCATCGGCAGGGAGCTGGTCCGCTCCTGCGACGCGGGCGTGGATGATTTCTCCCTCGTACTCGGGCACGACGCCCTCATCGAATCCCCGGGCGGCAGGCAGTGCGCGGACGTCGCGAAGGAAGTCGGCGATGTGCTTGCCTGCCGGCGCGGGAATGCCGTCGTCGTGGTGGACGCTGAGGCTGAAGCTGACCTCTTCCGGGCCGTCGTTGGACAGGCGGATGCGCGTGGAGCCGGCGGGCGCGGCGCTGCCTGCGTCAAGGCGCAGCTCGCCTGCCGCCGGCGTCGGCGCCGGGGCGACGGGTGCCTCGCGGACCAACTGGACGCCACCTTCGACGCGCTCGGTGCTGAAGGTATTGAAGACGGACAGCGTCCGGACGCCGGAGAGCGGATCAAAGCCTTGCTCGGAGGCGCCCAGCTGGGTGTAGGCCAGCAGCTGGTAGTTGCCCGTGGGCAGGGTGGTGGGCAGGGTCAGGAAACCCGCACCGCGACCGCCGTCCAGGGCGATCTTGGCCGTCTGGACCATCCCGGTCGGGGAATGGACCTCCACGTAGGCCGTCTTGCTGAAAGCGGACAGCCGGCCGCTCTCGGCATCCAGGCACCAGGCGGACAGCCAGACCCGGTCGCCGGCCACATAGACCTCGCGGTCCGTGGAGAGATAGACGCGCTCACGCAGCCGCTCCGCTCCCTGAAGGGAAAGCAGCGGCAAGACAAGAAGGAAATATAGGGAAAGAATCTTTTTCATACGCATATTCTATCTGTGGCCGGACGGCCAGTCTTCGGGAACATCCTTGGTGCCGCCCAGAACGCGGCAGTCGATGCAAATCTTCTGCGCCCACATATAATGTGACGCATCGGGGGATGGCGTCTCACAGAGCTCCTGGTAGGGAAGATAACCGTGAGAGTACCAGTAATCCATCGAATCCGGCCGGTTGACGGAAACCTTCTCGTCGAAGCGGTCGAAAGGCCTTTCCGGCTTGTAGTATTTTTCCAGGGAGTTGTCGTAGTACAGGGTGGCTTCCGCCTGGACGGCGGCGTTGAGATAACCGATCACCTGGACGTTGGGGTTCGAGATGCAGTGAATGTTGCTCGCCATCTCGCTGGGTGTCGGGGCGAAGATGGACCCCTGCCCCTCGGAGTTCTGCTGGATGTTGTGCCAGTAGTTGTAGGCGTCCTCGGTCATGCCCTCCAGCCGGACATTGATCCGATACATCACCTGCAAGCGCCTGTCGTTGAGGGGGATGGTGTGGAAGGCCAGATCCTCGAAGCGGTCCTCGGTCTGGTTGGCTGTCGAGAAAATGTTGATCTGCGGCGATTCGGCGGAAGCCCAGCAGTAATACAGGTTGGCCTCCGCGTAGGTATCGACCCTTCTGTATTTCGGCTTGTACTCGAACCAGGTGGAGATGTCGCTGTGGTATTCCCAGGTCTCGGAGAAGGTCCAGCGGAAGTGGTGGGAGCCGTGGCAGTGCATGCTCAGGCCAATCCAGAGCTCTTCGTAATCCGGATGGTGGCTGTAGGTGAGCGCGTCGATCGTCGGTGCGGGGGCCGGGCTCAGCCAGTCGGATTCGAAGATGTTGGCGGTGCTTCCGTTCTGCTGGTCGTAGGTCTCGAGATGCAGGCGGTAGCGTTGGCCGCTCGTCAGCTCCTCGGTATGGAAAGTCAACGCGCTGGACGGGAAGTCAGCATCGTCGGAATAGATCCGGGTGCCGTCCTCGCCCTCGATGTAGCCGGTGGCAATGGGAGGCGTGTAGGTGTCTCCGGTTTCTTTGACGAAAGGCTGGACATAGCTCAGCTGGACATTCGTGACGGAGCCGACATGGATGTCGCCCTCGATCACGAGGGGCAGCTCGCCTTCGTGGCGGAGATCAACCTCGTACGGATAGATGCAGGCGGCAGCGGCGAGCAGCAGGGCGGATAGAGCCGCGGTGCGGAAAAGATATTTCGTAGCCATCAGAATTTCAGGTTGAGGTTGATATACGGGATCGGGCAGGCGAAAACGGAGAGCAGGTAGCTTCCCGATTCGTTGAAGAAGACCGAATAGGCGTTCTTGCGTGCGGTAACGTTATACACGCCGAAGGTCCAGGACATGTGCGAGAACTGCCGGAGGTAGTGGCCGGGCTCGATGTTGACCGCCAGGTCCAGCCGGAAGTAGTCCGGGATGCGGTAGGTGTTGCGCTCTGTGTAGGCGATGCGCGTGCCGCCGCCGTACTGGAACGTACCGATGGGCAGGGTGACCGGCCGCCCGGTGGCGTAATCGACATTGGCGGAGATGGAGAAGCGGTGGGTGAACTTGTAGTTCCCCGTGAACTTGACCTCGTGCGGTTTGTCGTGCGGGGCGTTGTACCAGGCGCCGCCGTTGATGGTGTCCACGCCGCGGTCTTCCATTTCACGCAGCTGCGTGCGGGAATAGGAGTAGGACAGCCAGCCGGTGAGCTTGCCGGAAGTCTTCTTGGCCATGAACTCCACGCCGTAGGCCTTGCCGTAGGTTTCCACGAGGTCGTCGGCGAGGTGCGGGTTCATCATGGTGGTGGCGCCGGACTTGTAGTCCAGCTGGTGCGCCGTGCGCTTGTAGTAACCCTCCAGCGTCAGGTCGATGGTGCCGTTTGCGATGGTCCAGTACAGGCCGGCGGCGGCCTGCCAGCCCGACTGCGGACGGATGCGGTCCGTGGACAGCTGCCAGGTGTCGATCGGGGAGATCGAGGAGGTGTTGGAGATGAGGTGGATATGCTGGCTCATCGTGTTGAAGCCGGCCTTGAGCGAGAGGTTGTCGCGGAAGGAATATTTGCCGGACAGGCGGAACTCGGGCGTCAGGTAGAACTTGGCGGGGTTCAGGGCCAGCAGGCCGCTCAGGCGGACGCCGGCCTCGAGGGTCAGATTCTGGTTGACGTTCCAGCTGTCGCTGGCGAAGAGGGCGGGCTCCAGGGCCTGCTGGCGGTCGAGCGACCATTTCTTGACCAGCGACTCGCCCGAATAGAGCGGCGCCATGGCGCCGGGCAGCAGGTTGTAATAGGTGGTGTTGATGCCGAACGTGAAGTCATGGGCATCCGCTACCGTGTAGCGGAACGTGGCCTTGACGAAGCCCTGCCGGATCTTGGTGTCCACGCTGTAGCCGGACATCTGATTCTCGCCCAGGCTGTTCTCCAGCCGGGCGCCGTACTGGTCGTAACCGGCCACGGTCGTGAGGTTGAGGCGGCTGCCCAGGCGGCTGCGCCACTTCACGGAGGCGTTGAGATTCGCGTAGCGGAAGGCCGGGTCGCGCGAGAAGTCGAACCCGTCCCGCGACCAGTAGAAGTAGGCGTGGAGGGTGTTGTCCTCGTTGATCTTGTGGGTCAGGGACGCGTTGATGTCGCTGAAGGAAGCCCGCCCGCCGGCGTATTCGCTGGTCTTGGGCAGCAGGTTCAGCAGCCAGTTGGAGTAGGTGGTGCGCCCGCCGAGCAGGAAGGTGGTCTTGCCCTTGACGAGCGGGCCCTCGAGGTGGACGTGGCTGGTCAGCAGGCCGATGCCCATCGAGCCGGAGATCTTGTTGGAATTGCCCTCCCGGCTGCGTACGTCGAGCACCGAGGAGATGCGGCCGCCGTACTCGGCGGGGATGCTGCTCTTGTAGAGCTCCACTTCGCTGACGACATCGGGGTTGAAGGCCGAGAAGATGCCGAACAGGTGCGTGGGGTTGTAGATGGTGCCGTCGTTGAACAGGATGAGATTCTGGTCGGCGGAACCGCCGCGGACATTGAAGCCGCTGGACGCCTCGCCCACGGACTTGACGCCCGGCAGGGTGAGGACGGCCTTGATGATGTCGCCTTCGCCGAAGGCGCTCGGAATCTTGTTGATCACCTCCATCCGGACGCGCTCGATGCCCATCATCGCGTTGCGGTGGTGCGAGACTGCGTCGGCCGAGACCACGGCGCCCGTGAGGGCGAGCACTTTCTCTTTCATCACGACGTCGAGCACACCGTCGTCCCAGACCTTGAGGGTGAGGTGCATGTCCTCGAGTGAATAACCGCTCAGGTTGAGCAGGTTGTCGCCCACGGGAAGGGCCAGACGGTAGAAGCCGGCGGCGTCGGTGACGGTGTAGGCCCCGGTCTTGTCGTCGTAAACGGACACGCCCACGAGGGGCTCGCCGCTGGCGACGTCGCGGATGTGGCCGCTCAGATACGCTTTCCCGTGGCGGTTGGCATTGCTCTCGCCGATTTCGTAAACTTTATTCTGGAAGGTCACCACGGCGCTCTGCTCGGCGAGGTACTGCTGCAGGCCGCTGTCGTTGCTCAGGCGGCTGCCGCCCTCGTCGAAATAGCCCGCGGGCAGGGAAGCGAAGACGGACTTGCTGTGCAGGATGAAGCGGGCGGAGCCGTAGGAGCTGACGATGTAGCCTTTTTCTCGCAGCGCATCGAAGGCGGCCTCCATGAACTGCGCGCGCGGGGCGCTCACGCTGAAGGTGGACTGCTCGGCTTCGTCCTTGACGAAATAGATATCAGGCTGGAATTCGCGGCGCAGGAAGTGCACGAGCGAGTCCAGCTCCACGCGCTTGACCTCCAGGAGATCCTGCGCGGACAGGACGGTGCCCAGGGACAAGGCCAGCAGGAGGGAAATCAGGACTCTTCTCATAGCGCGGCGAAATAGAGGACGGCCTTGCAATAGGCGTCGAAGTCAGAACCGTAGATTCCGGCAGCCCTGAGCTCCCGGCGGATGACCTCCCGCTTGCGGTTCGGGAATTTGCGGAGCAGGGCACCCTTCCCTTTGAACGGGGAGAACTGCCCGGCCGCGTCGCGGAAATAATAGGAGCTCGCGTAGGCGAAATACCGGGTCACGCTGGCACGGTAGTTCTCGTCATAGTAGCCGATGGGGTCTCCGTTGACATTGTTCACGGAGCTCTCCAGTCTCTTGCGGATATGCTTGTAGATGCGTTCCGGGCCCTCTCCGAAGACTTCGTAAATGCCTTCCGGCAGGCTCTTGCCGGGGCCGATGCCCACGAACTGCCGTCCGTTCACGGAAAAGGAGGACACTTGCGCGGGGGAGAGCGCCACGGCGACGGGACTGCCTTGCAGCTGCACGAGGACGCGCTGCGCCAGGGCGTCGATATTTACGGTCACGTTGCGGTAGAGGTTTCCTTCAAAGACGATGTCCCCGGACTGGAACCCGGTCTGCTCCCAGTAGGGGTGGCCGTTGGCGGGGAAGGAGTAGCGGGCTTGCTGCTTGCCGCGAAAGAGGACGGACCGGTCTCCGGCAGCGGCCTGGAAGGCCTTCAGCTCCGTCTGGTCTTGCGCACTGGCGGGCGGGAAGGCGGCCAGCAGGGCAAATACACTACTAATGGTTAATAATATTGCTTTTCTCATTGGCACAAATATAGGTATAATTGCGAAAACCTACTATACAACGTGTGCAGTTGCGAAATACTGCCTGATGCTCCATGAAATGCTCGCAATGCTTTGGATTTTCGAGAAATATGGCTAAATTTGCACACTTTTTTCCCGCAACGGGAAGAAGAAATGTATATTAACCTTTAATTTTTTTGCTGAAGTATGGCTGAATATTTGATGCCTGAGAAAAAGCAAGAGATTTTCGCGAAGTACGGGAAGTCCAATAAGGACACCGGCTCTCCTGAGAGTCAGGTTGCTTTATTTTCCTACCGTATCGCTCACCTTACCGAGCACGTGAAGAAGAACAAGAAGGACGTGGTCACCCGTCGTTCCCTTCTCCGCCTCGTCGGTAAGCGTCGTCAGATTCTGGACTACCTCCAGGAGATGGACATTGAGAGATACCGTAAGATCGTCAAGGAGCTCGGTCTCCGTCGATAAACGAAATAGGAAAAGGTAGGGATGGTTCCCGGATGGGACCATCCCTTTTTTGATGAAAGACGTATAAAGACGCAATAGAGAAACAGTAATGAACGTTATCAACAAAAAGATCGAACTCGCGGACGGCCGCGTGATCGAGATCGAGACCGGCAAACTGGCCAAGCAGGCCGCCGGCTCCGCCGTTGTCAAGATGGGAGGCACGATGGTCCTCGCCACCGTGACCTGTGCCGACGAAGTCAAGGAAGGCACCGATTTCATGCCTCTCACCGTGGACTACCGTGAGAAGTATTACTCCGCCGGACGTTTCCCCGGCGGTTTCCTCAAGCGCGAGAGCAAGCCCTCCGACTACGAGGTGCTCATCGCCCGCCTGGTGGACCGTCCTATCCGCCCGCTGTGGCCGGATGACTTCCACCTGGAAGTTTTCGTGAATATCAGCCTGATTTCCGCCGAGAAGGACATCCAGCCGGATGCCCTCGCCGGCCTGGCAGCTTCCTGCGCCCTCGCTACCTCCGACCTGCCTTTCGGCGGCCCGGTGTCCGAGGTCCGCGTGAGCCGCATCAATGGTGAATTCGTTATCAACCCGACCTTCTCCCAGATGAAGGACTCCGACCTCGAGCTGATGGTCGCCGCCACCGAGGAGAATATCATGATGGTCGAAGGTGAGATGAACGAGGTGACCGAGCACGACATGCTCGAGGCCATCAAGTTCGCCCACGAAGAGATCAAGAAGCACTGCCGCGTGCAGAAGGAGCTCATGCACGAGCTCGGCACCGACGTCAACAAGCGCGACTATCCCCACGATCCGGAGGATGAGGAGCTGAAGAAGGCCGTGCACGACTTCTGCTACGACAAGTGCTACGCCCTCGCGAAGGCTGCCAAGCCCAAGAAGGAGCGTGAGGAAGGCTTCAAGGCCATCAAGGAGGAGTTCCTCGCCACGATTCCGGAGGAGGAGCTCGAAGAGAAGACCCCGCTCGTGGAGCGCTACTACCACGCCGAGGAGAAGGAAGCCATGCGCAACATGATCCTCGACGAGGGCATCCGTCTGGACGGCCGCGTCTGCAACCAGGTCCGTCC
>JAEEGJ010005628.1_pt1 | contig 39010 bp, 38 predicted proteins | sample 8958761 | NCBI WGS metagenome assembly JAEEGJ01 (sample SAMN16246546, study PRJNA631951) | gut metagenome | biome: gut microbiome; feature: rumen; material: RS-attached | host: Bos | place: Iran: Karaj | collected 2018-10
GATAAGAACGCTGCGCTCGCACTCTCGCGGGCGGAGCACGTAGCGAAGCTGATGAAGGAAAGGGGAGTACCCGAAGAGAACATCGAGGTCCTCTCCGAGGGAGGGACGGCCGAGTACAGCCCCGTCGAGGCGAACCGCAACTGCCGGATTGAGTTGTTCGTCCAATAAGATTGAACCAGGAAGGGCGCTGCCGATGACGGCGGGCGCCCTTTTGCTCATCCTGGATCCGCACCCGGCGGGACCCTGACTCATTGGAGGTTTACCCTTGCCTGGGCATTGTTGCTCCAGATCTCGCCGACTTTGGGACAGGTTTCCTTGTCCGGGCAGTCGCCGCAGGTCTCGAATCCTTTCTCCAAGGCACAGCGGCGGACGGCGCAGAGCTCGCTGCAGAAGAAGGTCTTTGCACCGTCCTTCCGGCAGCCTTCGCAGTTGATATGCTCGGGAAGGATGGGGGCATTGTTCAGTTCGGCCCACAGCTTCGCGGTCTTCTCCCGGAGAGCCTGGTCGTTGTTCCTGGTCGCGATGAAGGCATCGCACTTCTCGCAGTCGATCCCGCAGATACCGATCGTTCGTTTCATGGTTTTCTTCGTTTCATTCAGTTCAAAAAAATAGAAGTCCGTCCAGCCGGTGTTCTCGGCATACAGGTGCTGCTTGCCCCTGTATTCGAATCCTAATCCTTCATAGATCCTGTGCGCGGGGGTGTTGGTGGAAAGGGCATCGAGCCGGACGGATCTCATCCCATGGTCCCTGGCGATGCGGATCGCCTCCATGACCATCCCGGAGCCGATACCTTCACTCTGTCTGTCGGGACTGACCGCAAGCAGGTGGATGACGGCCACCTCGTTGTCGGCGACGTCCTTGAGCCACTCGATGGCATGGTAGTCCTCCCCCTGATACAGGGTGACCACCATCGCACCGACGATGTCCCGCTCCCGGTAGAGGTACATGCTCCCTTCCTCGATGAAGGACCGGATGCCCTCGGCCGTGGGATGCTTTCCTTTCTGCCAGCGGGCGTAACGGCCGATCTCCGGAGTGCGCTCGATCACGTCGTCATAGAAGGCAAGGACGGCACCGTAGTCCGCCAGGGCGGCCTTCTGCAGTGTCATGTTCCTTGTCTTCATACCTTCTTCTTGAAAATGACGGTTTCTTCCTTCAATGAGATCTTACCGACCTCATAACCATACGCCAGCAGTTCCTTCTTGAAGCGGAGGAAAGAATGGTCCAGGGGGATGCCGGCGATCTCGCCGATCTGGGAAAAACTGAGTTTCAGGACATCCTCGTCCTGGGCGGCGATGTGTTTCCACAAAGCGTCGTACTTGCTCATAAAGTTCGTTTTATTTAAGGGGGGTTAATCTTCCAATACTTCCAAATAGAAGCTCACCGGACGGAAACCGTCGTTGCAGGAGATCATCGCGCTCATGGGGTTCTTCATCCAGCCGTCGAAGAAGTTGCCTTCCCCTCGGGCAAGTGCTTCCACGAATTCCCGCATCGATCCCCAGGCAGACTCGCACATTCCGGTGGGCCGCTTCCCGTCCTCCGAGATCCAGCTCTGCCCGAGAAGGACGTCGCAGGTATGGAGGATCGGGTTCTCATACTTGGCCATCAGGTCCGGGTACTCCGTCTTCCTGACAGCCGTAATCTTCACTCTTTTCATCACTTGACGGGATAACGGATCACGGTTTTGACCTTTTCCGCCGCAGTCTTCCTCGGGTCGGACAGGTAGATCTCATGATGCAGGCGGACATCGTCGATGGCGATGGTCAGCCCCTCCTGGGCCACCAGCGCCTTCATCTTGCCGATGGTCACCGGCTCCATGTCGTAGGAACCGATGTGCATGCACTGCACGCATTTCCCCTCTTCGTAATGGAAGAACTCGGCCTTGGTGAAGTCCTTCTTCTTTTTCGCGGTCGCAGTCTCCACCGCCCAGTCAAAATCTTCCTTCGTCACGAAATCGGGGAGGCGGAGCATCGAGATGAAATGAAAGTCTTCCTTCCGGCCATAGTCCACCTCTCCCGTCTCAGACCACCAGAGGCCTTCCAGGGGAGGGACGACGAAATCGTAATAGCCGTCGATTCGGTGGTCGCCCTTCTTGCTCATCTTGATCGTGAAGGCGATCCCGTACAGCACCTCGATCGACGCCTTGTATTCTCCGTTCTCATCGTTCGGATCTCCCTTGCCACGGACTGCTATGTAGTTCGCCGGAGGGAGCTCCACGATCGAGGGAGTCACTGGAGGGAGATAATACTCCTTATATTCTTTCTTGAAATCAAATGCCATAATACAAATCTAACTATTTTCCGTGACCTGCTAAAATGTAATCACAGGAAGACCCGGTTACCGTACCGACGCCTTGGGGATATCTGTCCAGAGGGTCGTATAGTGCGGGCTTTGGTGCTCACGGCTCATCTTGATCTCGCCGTTACCCTGTGAGCCCAGCAGGACAGCACCGCGCCCGAAAAGCTTATGGATGGAGTCGATGCTCGTAGAGAGCCTTGACTCCCTTTCCAGTGCGTCCATGTCGGAGAAGAGGGAATGGGCATAGCCCTCCTCCTGCACGAGCCTGGTGATGACGACACCCGCTTTCTTGTAACCGTAGCCTTCCCTGAAGAGGTCCCGGCAGCCCTCCAGCGCATGACGGATGAAGACCCTGTGGTCAGCCGTGCCGTCGGGGATGACGACATGGCTGCTGCTGAAGGCCTGGGGGGCGTTCTCCTTGAAGCGGTTCGTCATGGCGAAGACGACCATCTCCAGGGCGATCGAGTTCTGTCCCCGGAGCTTCGTCACCGCGGACTCAGCGAAGTTGGCCACCTGCTCGGAGAGCTCCTGCAGCGTGGAGATCTCCTTGCTGAAGCTCCTCGATACGCAGATGGTCCGGCGCGGCTCGATCATGTCCTCCAGCGCGATGCAGGGGATGCCCTTCAGTTCCTTCCAGGTACGGTAGCCTGGCAGGTGGAAGAGCATCCGGACCGTAGTCTCAGGAAGGGAGACGTAGTCCCAGGCGGTCTGCACGCCCATCGCCTCGAGCTTTTTCATCATCCTCCTGCCGATGCCCCAGACATCCTCGGCAGGGAACTTCTTCAAGACCTTCTCGATGTCCTGTGGCCTGTGCATGTAGCAGCCGCCCTTGAGCTTGGGGTAGCGCTTACAGAGCTTCGAGGCAATCTTCGCGAGGGTCTTGGTCGGTGCGATGCCGACGGAAACAGGGATGGAGGTCTGCCTCCAGCACTCCCGGGAAATTTCCTTGGCGTACCTGTCGAAGTCCACGTCCATCCCGTCCAGGTCCAGGAAGGCTTCGTCGATACTGTAGACCTCGACGGAAGGGGAGTAGTTCCTAAGTACCTCCTGCACCCTTCTCGACATGTCGCCGTACAGCGCGAAATTCCCGGAGAAGACATGGACATGGTTCTTCTCCACGATTTCCCTTATCTTGAAGAGCGGATCACCCATCTTGATGCCGAGCGCCTTGGCCTCGTTACTCCTGGCCACCGCGCAGCCGTCGTTGTTGCTGAGCACGATGACCGGCTTCCCGTTCAGCTCCGGACGGAAGACCCTCTCGCACGAGGCGAAGAAATTGTTGCAGTCGGCTAAGGCGTACATTTATAAGTGTTTGCGATACTTTACTTGGTGAAATTATTTCAACATCAGTGGGGAAGTATTTTCACCAGTATAGGGGAAATTATTTCACCATCAGATGCGAAGTTTCTTCGCAGGGGGATGTGAACTTTCTTCACATCTGGTGTGACCTTACGTCACACCTTCTTGATGACCCAGGTGACGACGCCCCAGATGAGGAAGTCGTTGTCCGGGCCGACGGGTATGGGTTTGTACTTGGTGTTCTTCTCGTTGCAGGGTAGCAGAATCGCTCCGTCCTCGTGGATCTCCACGCGCTTGACCGTGTACTCGCCGTCGATGAAGCAGACGGCCTTGCAGCCGTTGTACGGATCGATGCCTCGGTCCACGATGATAATGTCGCCCTCATCCATGTCTGCATCCACCATCGAGATGCCGTCGATGCGGAAGAAGAAGGTCGATGCGCTGTGCTGCACCAGCAGTTTCACGAGGTCAAGCTTTTCCCTTACTTCCTCTGCCGGAGAAGGGAAACCGGCCTTGACGGGGCCGGCGAAGGCGAGCTCAAGCGAGTCGCTGTCTGATATCGGATACGGTTGCATATGGATACAAAGATAGCAGAAGTTTGTGCCAAGAGAGAACACATCATAGATATTTGAAGAAAAAACTGCCAGAATGGTTTGCTGACCGGATGACCGCGCTACTCTTCCATTCTGGCAGTGCCCAAGCCGGGGCAGTTATGGTAAGCTCTATGGCTCCGTCTTTCCGACCTTGGTATGGTCTTCCACCTTGAGCTCGATGTTCTTGCCCTCTTCCAAATAGAAGACCTGCTGCACCCAAAGGTATTGGGGCGTGACGGCCGAGTTATCCGAATACATCTTGATATACAACTTGACCTTGACCGCACGGGAATTGGCCGTGAACGTCTTCGTGGAGCCGTTGACCGCCATGTTCAGGGCGTTGTTGGCAACCTTTTCACCGGCCTCGTTGTATTCGTAAGCAGTCAGGTCATAGTGAACCGCGGAAGAAGACGTAACGGTGGACATGGCCATCGTAATCGTGTAGGTAGTGTCCGGCTTGGCGGGTTCGGCCTTCTCGCAGGAGAAGACCAAAGTCAGAGCCAACACGAAGATCAGGGAAGTGAGAATCCTTTTCATGGCTTTCGGGATTAGTTCTGATTCTTGATGTTTACGATGACCTCGACCTGCTGCTCGGGATGGACATCCGGGGTGAGGCGGGTGATGCGCACGTCATAGATGTCATCGAGTCCCATGTCCAGGTACTTGGAAATGTCATGGTTGGATCCCCTGGGTATGAATCCCAGCTTGTAGTCGCCGTAGTAGATGGCCACGGCATAGGGATCGAAGGGGTTGTCCTCTTCACGGACAAAATCCAGCTTGGTCCCGATCTTGAGCATCTCGAAGGCCTCGCAGCCTTCCCAGTAACCGAATCCGGCGATGTGGAAGTTCGCCAGATGGACCTTCTTGATAGGTTTGCGTTCTTTGCTTCTCATAAGGCAACTGTTTTTGAGATTAAACTGTCATTATTGCTTTCCGAGAGCAAAGTAAAAGCGAGGTTGCACCAAAATGTGGGACAGCCTCGCGGAATGATGAAATATTTACGTTTTTTTACTCCAGTCTCAACAGATTAAGCAGATGGTCATGCCAGAGATCTTCGATCTTCCCGGCAATCTCAGGATCGACCATCACTCCTGCCTTGCCCTTTGACCAGGTAACCTCCGGAATGGCATCGATAAGGACGTTCGTCTTCAGGATCTTGTCCGAAGTCGGCTTGATGACGGATTCCCATTCCATACCCATATAGTAAACTTTGCGTCCCTGGCCGGACCAGTCATTCCCTACAAACGGCTCCGTGGTGAAATGACCTACGCCGACTATGCCTGTGGGCTTCTCATATCCAACCTTGATGAAGATGAACCGGTCACCCACACGAGCCTTCTCATGCTCGACAATACTCCAGTCGAAGTCGTTAGGGGAGCGGTCCCATTCATCGAAATCAGTTAACACATCCACCCCTTCAGGGAAATTGAATTCGTCCAGGAAGCGGTCGAGCTTATAGCTGGAAAAGAAGGGATTCCAATAAAGCAGGAAAGTGTTCATGGGTCTGGGGATTATTGGTTATACAGATCGACAGCGGCCTGATGGAGTTCCTTGATCTCATTGGCCAATGATTTCGGTTCGAGAATCTTGATGGCAGCGCCTCTAGACAGAAGGGGACTGAAGAAGTCTGCAGTAGGGCGGAGGACCATCTCGAAATCGGAATACTCTTCCGTCGTAGCCACTTCCTTTTGGCTGTGGTGCAGGGGCAGATCCCTGAGGTAGTGAACCTCCCTGCCGTACGCACGGATCAAGACCTTCTCAACCGGGACTCCCGGATCCCTGACAATGCCGTAGCATTCTTTGAACCATCCGGACGGGTCGAAATCCTTGTCATATTCATATTTCTCGTCAGTCACCTCCAGCGAGATGATCCGGTCAAAGGCCAGGGTGAAGAGGAATGCCGTCGGCTCCGGGAACTTAACGAGCGCATACCAGCGCTTGTTGAACAACTTGACGAAGTAGGGATCCAGCTTCATGGCCGACTTCGACGCCTCGGCACCGTAACGGCGGTAGTTGACCTTGACACGTACTCCTCGTTTCATCGCCTCAATGAACTTGTGGAAATTATCTCCATCGGACGGGATGGATTCAAGCAGGATCCTCTTCTGGACCGCCTTGCTCTCGGACAGGATACTGTTCACCGATAGGGTAGAGAGCATCCAGTTCTGGATGGTGTCCTCCTCCAGCACCTCCTCGTTGAAGATGTAGTACCGGAATCCGTCCTTCCTGTCACATTCGATGATAATCCCGAACATGTCGAGGATAGCGTCCCGGTGGCGGTTGAAGGTGCTGCGTGCGATAGGAATACCCTCGCTCAATTCAGTATCCAGCCAGCGCTGGTTGATCTCTTCGAGCGTCAAGCGGCCGAAGCGGTGGATAGTGTTCACCAGCCAGATGTATTCCTGGAACAGTGCGTAGGCTTTCATATGCGGTAACTATATCGCAAATATACTGATTTCAGTCGAATAGGCATCATTAAAAAGCCGGAAGTCCTCCGGAGGGTCTTCCAGGGGTAAGCGAAGAGATGTGCGGCCTAAACGTCCGTTCTCAAACGCGCCTTCCGGCTGTTTTACCACCAGGGGTATTCACAGATGACAATATCCTTCTCATCAACTTCCTCCGCAGGAATCATGAAGGGAATGGTGCCGCCCCGATAGGGCTTCTGGGCTAAAACCTCAATCTCAGCGCGGTGCTCCTCCAGTTCCTCCCAAAAGAAGTATGGATACTTGCAGCGACCGATACGGATCTTCCCGTTTTGGATCGTATAATACTTCTCCAACAGAGGAACAACGTTCTTGTACAACAGGACAACGTGCGGCCGGAAGAAGTCTATATTCTTCTCAAGATTCTTATGGCAGCGCGAGAAACGCCAGCCCATCGAGCCTTCAAAGAGCTCACGGGTCTCCGGACCGTCAATACGCCTATGAGGGTCTGCCAACCCTTGCAGAATGGGCAGAAAAACACTGTGACGGTGGATGATATCCATGCTGTGGGAGTTCTGATATCCCAGCTCCTGTAAATCCTTGATAACGGCGACCGTAGGGTGTTTACAACCTTGAAATGCATACGTGTCATGGAGTTTGGAACCTTTCTGGAAGCACTTCCGGCATGTAAACCCGCAGCCCGCGTTATATATGGAAGAGTACGCGAGGTGTGCTTCCTTTCCGTCCTCTATCGGCATCTTGAGGTAAATCCTCCCGTTGATCAGTTCATCCTGGAACGAGGAAACGTTTGAGAACTCATACCGGGCCATCTGGAACTTAGATGTATCCTTGAACTTGAAAGGCAACCTGATTGCTTTCCTCTGTGCAGGAACAGGCAGACGAAAAACCTTGAATGGCTTATCTGGAGCCACGGTTCTCTCTATCAGTTTAGAGCAGTCATAGTCCTGGCGATAGACAAAGAAGGGATAGGACGACAGAATGTCTGGATCCGCTTCCCAGTTGTCAAACGTCAGATGCTTGATCGGTGTCACCAAACCTGAAGACAGGGCATCCTTGACTGCCTGTGACTGATTCTTCTCATATCCCCACCAGTTCACGAAGAACAGCCCCTTTTCAAGATTGATGCAGATTGTGTTATACTCCTCGAACAGGCGGGCTGCCTCTAAGAACTTGTCAAAACGCGATATGTCAACCTTCACTACAGCGTTAAATATGTCATCCTGTTCTTCCTCCAGTTCGAATTCACATGCAGACTGTGAAGCAAGGATACGCTCGAACTCCTCCTCGCTGAAATTCCAACGCAGGAAGGGCTCTCCGGGAATCTGTGTTGCGAAGTATTCGCAAATAATCTCTTCCTCGGATGATTCGGGGACAAACACGGGAACAGGCCCGTTGTCGTCATAATCCAGGATAGCGACATTCCCTTCCGCGTCGACTGCGAACCAGGCTGTCGACATCGAATGGGTTGCAGGGTATTCCTTATCAGTCTTCATGATTCAGGCATGATTTGAATTCAACTTTACTTAGGGCTTTCATCAGACCGTCATAGTCTAATGTTTCGAGCGGTTGCTTTCCGCCTGCATAGCTGCAGAAGTTTACTTTCTTGTCCCAAGACACCGATACGAAATTATCCGGTCTTTCACAGGAGTTAAGGCAGGTCGGACTTTGGAAGGGACGCCAATCAGCAACTCTTGACACCTCAATAGGAATCGGAGTATCGCCAAAACGCCTGGGGACAAGAATAATCCTGTCAGGAGACACGCAGTAATTTCTGGTCAAGAGTCTATAAGCTTCCCGGCATGCCTCAATCTTCGAAGCGGAGACAAGGATATTGCAACCAGCTTTGATGTCCGGATAAAGCTTGTCCAGCCTGCGGATCTGGTTGCTCACCCGATTGAATTCCCTTTTCGAATCCGCGTTATGAAGAGTAATGTGAATCTTGTCGGGATGGTGCTCCTTAAGTATCTTCCACCACTTTCCCTGGTCCTGCTCCAAGGGCAGCCCGTTGGTAGTGATGGAAAGGTAGCAGATTGGATACAGGGCATCGATGATCTCAATGAGACCTTCATACTCAAACGGCTCTCCACCACCCAGCGACACCGCCTTGATTCCGTGGGCGACACAGTCCTTCGCAAAAGAAATCACCTCCTCCGGCTTCCACATCACATTCCCTTCTTTCGTGCTATGGTTGTAGCAGAAAGGGCACTGCTTGGTGCAGTAATTAGAGAGATCTATCGATAAAAGCTCGAGCATTATAGTTTTTATTGATTGGAGGGTTTGGCAACCAGCACCCACTCGACGGTGACATCATCGCTTATAGCCAGGTCTTCGGGGGTGATGTCCAAGCTCTCTGCCGTGCTGGCCTTGGCCTCTGCAGCGGAGTGGATGTTGCGGGCCTGGGAATAGATGTGGACGTCTTCGTGTGAATAGTTGATCTTACTCACTTCCGCAAGCATGCAACCCAGGGCCGTGGCCATGATATTGGCCTTCTCACGGGCATCCTTGACGGCCCTCTCCAGCATCTTCAGCTGGTGCGGACGCGGGTCCTGGACGGTGTATCCGATGTCGATCTGGGCATCCTGGATGAACTTGCCGACCCCGCGGACAATCTTATTGACCAGAACGTTGTCGATGCCAAGATCAATCTTGATACGCTGGGTAAGCTTGTAGCCATCCTTCTCGTAGTACATATGATGGCCATATTTGTCCGTGATACTCTTTTCAAAGTCGGAGATATCCATTCGGATGGTCTTTGCAAGCGAGCCCGGTTTATTGTTATACTCCAGAATCTTGACCATCTGGGCGAAATTCTCCTTCGCCTGGTCATAGGCGGCCTGGTACGTTTCAAACCTCCCGGAGATATAAACTTCCAAACGGGTGACATCGGGTACGACATGAATGGCGCCGCGGCCGGTAACTGTGATTGTCCTTTCCATTTCTTTCTTGATTGGTTTCCAGTACAAAGGTAAATACGGGGTGTCCCACTTTGTGGTACAACAAAAAGAATAATCGATCTATTTGAGAAATCTGGTTCGGTTATCTGGTTATTCTTTCATTCATACAGCCTGCAAAGCGAATTACCCTTCTCATAAACGCATTATGGTTAATAATGCGTTAAATCACTGATTATCAAAGAAAATTATAGTTATATTATAGTAATTATATACGCTTCATACAGGAATTGTTGTCCATTAAAGGGTTGCATAGTATGCGACATCGGCAGGTGGATACTGCTGTCTTAAATAATAGGCTATGGTCTCATCGGATACTCCGTAGCATTCGCGCTGGATGAATTCCTCTTCAAAAAACTCGTTAGGGAGGAACTTCCTGAATTCCTCTTCCAACTGTTTGCGGTAATCGGCGATCCTTTTCTTGGTGACACGGGTCTTTGGCTTGGCATACTCATCAAACTCCTTTGGGGTAGAGGGTTTTTCCAGCAAGCGTTTTACCAGGTGCTCCGGAGTTAGACCGTTGCCGTGAGCATATATCAAACCGACTTGGATCGGGTGCTTTTTCAGGAAATCGATCACATGGGACTCGGGCAACCTGGAATCCAACAGGAGCTTGGAAACGGCCTGGTACCAATACATGAAATACTCCTGACTGACATTGTAGCGTCTATCGGCGCATTCCTTAATGTATTTGTCCAGTTCGGAAGAGTCGTCGCCTATACGAAAATCCAAGACCTTGAAACCTTTATGACCCTTGACCTTCCCAATAAATGAATCAAATGAATCGGCTTCCCAGTGGACATGGTGTATATTAAGGGCGAGCTCCTTGTGGGTTTGGCCACCATAGAGCGTCATGAAATCCTTGGTGTAGCCCGTTATGCAAGCTCGGTAGTTGTCCAGATTCTTTTCACCAAAAGGCATTTCCAAGATCCTGGCACACGAAGCATCCATCACGAGCATGAAGTCCGCGTAGGGGCCATTGGTAATCCACCAAACCTTGGCAGAGTTGGCATCCGTGTCAGGGCCGAATACATATTTTATTCTGGCGTAAGATTCGGCGGACTCAGTATCGTCTTCATGAGACTTGTGATACTTGACCAGAAGGTCATACATCGTCTCGTGAGCCGCAAAGCCGACAAGGTGGGAGATATCCTCATAATCCACTTCTCTGCGATACTCAAATTCCCATACGTGTCTTAGTTCTACCTCCAAGAAAGAGGCTTCCGTCGCAATCCTGTCATACAAATACATGTCATATTCTTCTAACGGGATGTCTGGATTTGCGCCATGTTTGAGCAACTCCTCAGTGCGTGCAAAGTCAAACTGAACGCCGGCATAGTATAGTTCCGCGTCAATGGGACGAGCCCCATTCTTATATGCATCCTCAATGGAATCGAGCCAAAGAGCCTCCTCGATCGATTCGTCAGACCGGGCGGCATAGAAATCGTCCGTGTACTGCTGATAGTCAATAGGGGTGAATTCGATATTGAAGGAGTTCCGAAATATCTCTTTCACTTGAAATACACGGGACCTGAAATCAGTAATGAGGTATTGGACTTCCTTGTTCCAGTGGGAAACATCCCCTATGGCCGCTTCCCAGCATTGGGGAATACGCCAGATAGGAAACGGCTTGGTCATGAAACCGGTATCCTCCAACAAGCGGAGTTCAAAGTGGCCTTCGTCAATGAGCTTCTGAAGCTTGACGGGATTTGCGTAAAACGCGGCGTTTATGGCTTTCTGAAAATAGTTGGGCATGGGTATTAATCCACAAGGATATCTGTCTCTTCATAAGGATCGATGCCGAAGGCCTTGAAAGCCGGGGCTGCAAACTGTGAGAAGGGAGTATGGAAATTCATCTTCGTGGTTGGAAGCCAGCCGTCAAGAAGCGTGTCGTCCAGCATGTTGCTGTCCAGTGACAGGGTGCCTATGTCGGAACGCACCGTGATCCTGACATCGTTCCCGTCAAGCATGGCCTTGTCCGGGAAGATGTCGGCATTCTTGATTGACATGAAGTCTTTGTCATGGGCGAGACGGACCATGCGTTCAAGCGCTTCAGAGGGGATATCCACGGAGGTAACCAGCCGTCTTCCATTGAGGCTTTCAACACTCTCTGCCGTAGCGTTATAAGCCATGGAAGCAGGAATGATGTTGAGATAGAAGTCGAATCCGCCGCCTCCGGTATAGATATAACCCGGCCAACGAGAAATCTTTACACGGACAGTGCCTGCGTTGTCCGCTTTCGCCCTCCTTCCGTGGGAGGGGATGGTTGTGTCTTTTCTATACATAATCGTTTGCATTTTTATTTGTTAACACCATTCTGTAATCTAATGATAGAAGTTAAAAGCTCATTTTTGTCCTGGCGCAGTTTCGCTATGGTCGTTTGCATGCGTTCAATAGTCTGACCTAACATACTATACATCTCTTCTCTTTTCACCTCTTTCCGGTACTTTTTCAAGGCTCCTTTCAAGAGATCACTGTTTTCCGTTTCCAATTCGGCGATTCTGGCTTTCAGTATAGACACAGTGTCGTTGAGTTCATCAATCTCGGACTGCAGTTGACCGTTACGTATCTCGCTCTGTTGAAGCAACAACTTATAGGGCAGTTTCATGAGTCCTTCGCGACCTTCGTATTCGTCGACGAATTCACTGCGTCTCACGCTCGTAATTGCTAGTTTGAAATCATTGCTCATGATAATGATCTATATTCTAGTGTCTTGTTTCCTAATTTCGGTTGCAAAAATATGATTTGGAACTGTCAGCTTTTGACAGGAACGAAAAATATCTTAAAATGTTTTTGACGAATCTCACTTTACATAGCAAAGTTATTCCTGCATTGTATCAAAACCTGGTACAACCTCATGAATTGTAAGGAGCTTAAACAAAATCGGCGCATCTCACGACGCACCGATTTCAACCTTTGAGATATGTAATGAAACAACAAACTAAGTAAGTTATGAAAACCTTTGAGATATGGCGTAAGTAAGTATCATCCGTTTTCTTGATGCAAAGGTACGGCCGTGTTTTGTCAACTTTTGACAGTTTAAAAAAAGGGAACTATATACCTGTTGTCCAAAAACGGACTAATTAAAAGCCGTAGGTGTGAAAGCCTACGGCTTCGTTTATAGCGAACTCACATACTGTGAAATCTTCTCGGCGTTCTCACTTGCTATAGCGTTGATGATGTCTTCCGAAGCCCTCATACAATCTTCAATGGCTTGCTTGTAACTATCGGAATTGACATCCAAGCCCTCGTTTACGAATTTTCCGTACACGGTAAGGTTGATAACATTGGAATCGGTGGCGTACTCCTTCTCGTTCACCCAAACCTCGCTAATAGCCTTTATCCTCGCTTGAAGGGAGTTGTTACCCTTAATCTTGTTGCTTGACGCATTTTGGAGGTGTGCCATTAGTTCGGTTTTCCAATGGGTGATTGTCCCAATGTCGGCGTTGTTGAGTCGTCCGTAACGGATTAAGCACCAGTTTTGAAGAATCTGCTGTGATAGGTTCGTGATGATTGCCTTGAACATCTTCCTCTCATACGCCATTTCAGTCAGCAGTTGCTTCTTGTAGTCCTCTGCCTCCGTCATTGACAGGTGTTCGTCCATCCTCTTACCCAAGGACATCATTTCGGCCAACCGTAGTCTTTCCTCGTATTTTTTCATATAAGGAGAATAATTCCATTCTATTTGATTACAAGGCTGTTTTTTCCCGTTACAAAATCCGCCTTTATGAGAACGATGTAATGCACAATCACGGCAAGTGGCATTGTTCGGTATATTACTCATATTTGTCATAATCGTTTTCTAAAATATACAAATTTCAATCGGAAAACTCAAGTTGGCTTAGCCAACAGGTATATCGTTCCCTAAAAAAAAGAAGCAAAAAACCGTGTCCTTGTAGCAAATATGCGTAATAGCCGTGATCATTCCATGGCTTAAATATAAAGCAGCTCCCTTAAACAATGCCCCAGCTCATAAGAACCGAGGCTGGAAAGTGATTTGTATAACAGGAATCAGAGCACTCCAAATTCCCTTTGGAAAGGCTTTAAGTTTCCTTCTGGGTTATGACGCAGTCCTGTTCGATAACCGTCCAGGATTGCAAAATCGATGAGACGGAAGACATTCCTGAACTCGTCTTCCTCGATTACTTGGTGGAATAGTTTCGCGATATGTGCCGGCGGATTGGCGAACGCACCGCAGCCCAATGCGGAAAGGACCAGTGAATCGTGGAAGTTGGCCATGCCTATCCTGAAGATCGTGCGAATCTTCTCGAGTGTTATTTCTGTCTCCTCCGGGAACATCAGTCCGTCTGCCCCAATCCGGGGACCGCTGAGGGCCGCTACAGATATTACAGGGATGTTATAAGGCTTTTCCTCAAGAAGCGAACCCTCGGATTCTGGACCGCGGAAGAAAGTGACGATACCGCTGTATACGCCACCATAACGCTCGTCCATCGGATACTGATCATCGTTCATAATAAGGCCCAGATCCGGATATTGGCGGATACGGGCGGAGGAGAACTGATACAGTGACAGAACCAGATCGCTGCGACGGCAGAGATTCTCTTCCTGTGCGCCGGAGCCATACTCCACCAAACCACCAGGCGTATAGAGGTCCGCGAGATTCAGCATCGCGGGATTGTATCCGTCGTCGATAAGTTGCTTGGCGGCCAGGACACAGTCCCTGTTCTCTACCCTTACCTCCGTGGAGACAGGTTCTACTGGGTCAAGCATAACCCTGAAAGGCTCGCGGTACAATTCCGAAGAGGCCATCACATCCGCGACAGAAGGAAGAGATACTTTCAGTCCAGATGGCGCGGTATACCAACCCTGGCGAAGCAGTGCCAGCGTTGAATTGAAGATTTCGATTCTGATTGCATGCTTATCTTCCATAATGATAACCTTAAAGCAGTTTTTTTAATAATTGAGCGGTTGTGTACAAATTTAGCCTAAAAGCTTGACGGAAGCAATGATAATCACATGTTGTGTCAAAATGTGGGACAACACGGAAATAGATCAGGATTATGCACGAACTGTTACATGATTGATATGCGATTCCTCAATATGGGGATCCAACCGGTATCGTCATCGTACAAAGGCTCAACGTACCAGTGACCGGGCTCTGAACCGGAAAGTTCCAGGATCATTCCAGGGAGATAATGATAACACTCCTCGGAAAGGTCCATGGGTATGTCGACTTGATAGTTTGCCCCCCAAGCACCGTCCTTGTAACGTATTTCGACCCGAATGACATCGAGGTCGGAGGGGTTGCGGAGGCCAGCCACGTGGAATCGGATATTGTCCGGGATGGTCCCGCCAAAGATTTCGCGAAGCATTGACTCAGCAAGACGGGTCCTGGTTGAACGCTCGGCGCTTTCGGAAAGAGCGTCCGTGAGAGCAGCCTTACAGGCCTTTTGCATATCCGGCACCGATTTATCCAGGTAAACCATAGCTTCAGCAAAATCTGAAAGCGGACTGAAGGGGTGGATAAAGGAATGGCTGCACTTGCCGAATGGGCGTCCTGTGATATGCGGGGCGATAATAAGGTGGTCTCCGTCGCTCTTGTATCGCTTGGCGCGGTAGACGAAGGAAAGGTTGTCCAACGTAACGAGCGTGTGAACCCCGAAAGGACGAATAGAGGATTTGGAGACCCCCTGGGAAAGCAGGGCGGTGGTCAGGTCGTCCGCGGTTGCAAGGGGACCGTTCCAGTTTTCCCCTGAGAATCTGAAGCTGCTCAGATTGGACCAAACAAGTTGAAGGCCGGTCCAGAACCAGCCTTGCTCGTCCCAACACACGGGACGGCCGTTGATATCGTTACAGCGGTGGAGACTGCGGACGTTGGTATAAAGGGAGGAGGCGAAAGGATTGTCGTAGTTGTTCATGGTCTGAATGGATTTGTACAAACTTATTATACGACGGCTGCTAAGTATCCTTTCATCATCGGCAAGTTATTCTTCATAAAAGTACGTGCTCCAGCCTGCAAAGACTTTTTTACCGTCCTAGTCAGTAAGATTCAGCATTTTCCCTATCTTTGTAATATTGATAAGTATAATATGAAGCTTAGCGAAATTAAAAAAGAACTTGGGGGTAAGGGCACCCTCATTGAGATAGAGACAGGTTACTACGATTGGGTGGCATACAGGAACAAGGACATCCATTATGATCATTTATGCCTGTACCGTTTTGAAAAGTTTATCCATCTCCAGGAAACAACCTCGCCTGTAATCAGGTTCATCTGCGAGAAGTTTGGGGTGGAAAAGGTTTTTGCTTATCAGGATTGGGGACACAGTGAAGAAATGGAGCACTGTCTACTTGGCGAGGACAAGAACGGAATGAAGCATTATGACTATGATTGCTATTATTTGGTGGCAGTGCCGAAGTCGGTTTCCGATTCCATTCCCGCAAATGAGGGAGAATTGATAAAGGAACTCTAAAGAAAAGGGAACTATATACCTGTTGTCCAAAAATGGACTAATCAAAAGCCGTAGGGGTGAAAGCCTACGGCTTATATTGTTTCAACATATTGCGTTATCTCATCCGTGTTTCTTAACAGGACTGCGTTGAATATGCCCTGTGCGTTGTTTATGCAGTTAATTAGCGTTGTTGCATATTCGTTGGACTTCGTATCAATGCCTTCTTCGTAGAACTTGTTGTGTACGGTTAGGTTGACAGCAATCGGAGTTGAAAAGTCGTTTTCTTCCCAAACCTCGTTGAATACCTTCAGCCTCTTTTCGGGTGCGTCGTTTCCTTTTATGGAGTACCTTGAGGCGGTGGCAAGGTGTCCCCTCAGTTCTCTCTTCCAATGCTCTTTTGATAGCGGCTTGCCAGTAATCGTGCAGTAATGAACCAAGCACCAGTTGATGAGTATATGCGGAAATTCATCATCAATCTTCCGCTTGTACACGCCCCTTGGGTACGCCATTTCCATCAACAAGTGTTTCTCCCGTGCCTCCAACACTTGCTTTACGGACTCGACAATTCTCTCTCTCATTTGGGCTTCACTAAGCGTTTTCTTCTTCCTCGTCATATCTAATCGTCTTTTTTAGGGATCTATATACCAGCTGTCCCTCAAGGAACATAAGACAAGAGTCAAATGCTTAATTATAAATAGTATCTGTCTCCCGGGTCAGTTTCAGACGCCCCTTTGAAGAGCGGCGGGGGAGGGACGATCCTCTTCAATCGGTATCCCTGCCCGTCAGTGGGTTCGCCTGCAAGACGCCGGAACGATATGAGGATCCTATCCATGTGCTCCCAGGCTTTCTTCTGCTTTATCTGAAGGTCAAGCCCTTCCGGGAAGCCCGGTACGCCATGCAGCATCAGCTTGAAAGTGTCGTCCTCCCAGCGGGGAGACTCGATATCCGCCGACCATCCCAATTCTTCAATCGCATCGCGGAGTTTTGCCGACGCGGTGCTGTCTTCCGTCTTCATCTTAGCAGGAAATGCGCGGAAAGCATCATACGCATCGCGAAGACGCTTCTCTGTCTGCGCGGAGATTTTATGCATTGGTGTGAAGATTCTCAGGCTGTCCACATGGTCATGGCTGATGTAATGCGGATCCGAGAGGACTATGTAACTGTCGTCGGTGCCGTCCAGATGGAAAGGGTTCGCGTTGATCCGGACGGCCTCCTCGACAGACGGGGGGACTTCCACAACGAAACCAAGATAGACCCTTTCGCCATCCAGTACCTCGCAGAGGTCTCCTTCCCTGAATCTCAGTTGATCGGACCTCCGCCCTGGGAACATCCCGTTATACGGTGTGGTCCGGCTGTCAAGAAGCTTGCCGTCCCGGTCATAGACGTATTCGGACAGGGACTGCCAGTCGAGTGCGTACTTTCCAACAGGAATCTCGATAATCCTCAGGCTATGCAGGCTGCTTCCCAGGCAGTCCTCCTTGTCGATTCCTACGGTCTCTGAGACAATCCTCTCGGCTCCGTCCAGGCTGAATGCACTTCCGACCTTGAGTGTTCTTACGTCATAAGAAGGGTAGTGCGGCTTGCGCCAGTTCCGGTCATAGGTCGCCCATACGTCGAAGACGGATATTACCCTTGTCGTGTGATGAGTTTCGTTTTCCATATGTATTACTGTTGAAATCCTATTCTGCGTCCGGATTTTGATGCGGAGAGCGTCTCCTCCTCGCAGTATTCGGTTAGTTCCTTTAGCCCAGCCATGGTTCCGCTCAGCACATAACCGACGGCTGCCTTTCGGGCGATGTTCTCTATGTTACCTCCTGAGAAATCGTACCTGGATGCCAGGGTAAGCGCGTCTTCCTCGGATAAGCCTCCGATCATCGATTGCCAGATCTTCGCGCGTGTGGTAGCCTCCGGCTTGGAGAACTCCACCTTGAAGATGAACCGGCGGGCGAAGGCTTCGTCACAGAAATTGGAGGCGAGGTTCGTCGTCGCAATGAGTATGCCGTCAAGGTTCTCTATGGCATCCAGGCAGATGTTCTGTATAGCGTTCATCATCTGGTCCACGCTATCTTGGGGACTGTCGATGCGCCTCGAGAAAATGGCGTCCGCCTCGTTGAACAGAAGGATCGGTGCCAATGCCCTAGTGCGGCACATCCGGCTGTAAGTGGTAAAGACTCCCTTGACAGTCTTCTCGGAATCGCCGACCCATTTGCTCTTGAGCTCGGACATGTCAACGGCGTAGATGTCACGTCCTGTGCGGCGGGCGAGCTCGTAGGCCCCGGCGGTCTTGCCGCAGCCAGCACAACCGGAGAAGAGGATTGCGAATCCTTTACGCATGCCCATCTCTGCAAGACGCTCCTGCACCCCTTTGAAATTCACCGGATCCAGCAGGGAGGATAGTCGCTCCATCTGATCCGCCACCCTGCCGTCGTAGAAGAGCTCCCTGGGTTTGATGGTGGCCGAGAGGGTCAGGTCACGGTAGCTCACCTCGGGTTCAGTCGCCAGGGTGACTTCAGGAAAGAAAGTATCCTTAACCTCGCCTGAGAGTGCCAGGCTGCCAGTATCCTGGAATCCCTCCTCGCCTCCGAAGGTGACCAGGCCCGAACGTTGGAGATCTGAGCGGCCATTGCACAGGCTGTTGCGGACTGCCATGTCATCCTCGAAGCGATCAGTGTACATCAGGAGGCGCTCGACGGTTACAGATTTGTCCCCATGACATACATATCGGTGGCAGAGAGCCAGGAAAAAACGCTTCTCCGAATCACAGAAGCATGGATTGGACAGCGCCTCGGAGGCCTTGCGGCAGAACAGCAGCTGTTGGTTATCTTCAATGAGCCTCAGCAGATCCTCCAGCAGGCGATCACAGTCGATCCTATCATGCCGGAAGTCGACAAAGAGGACATGGAAGCGGGTGAAAAGCTCGTCAGGAGAGAGTCCGCTGCGTTTAAGCGGAACGAAGGTGGTGTCACGTTCGATGGCCTTCACCGCCTCGCGGCTGACAATATAATTATTATTGAACGAGTCGTGACGGATAATGACGCCAACTTCCTCCATCTCACGGATGGCGGAGTGGAAGTCGAAGAACTCGATGTTCGAGCATCCGATATAATGAGAGAGGTCCTCATCGTCGCATCCATGTTTGCCTGTAAAATTCAATATTGCAGCGAGAAGCACGGAAGCCCTGGCACAGATGCCGAAGTGGTCCGAGACTACCTTGATGTCGTTCTCAAGGTCCCGTACGCTCTCTTCGCATAACCCTGCGGCGTTCACGACCGTATAAATGCGGTTAAGGCTTGCCACGAGACCCTTCAGTTCCAATGTTCCGGAGGCAGTTTGCTTTTCAGTATGATTCTCTGCTGTTCTCATAGATGACAGTTCTTCTTATATCTACTCTTCTTCACTCAAATTCTTACGCGGATTACGAAACAATATCTTACGTGATGCGGGTCTTTTTGCAGCCGCGCGTGGCCCTGTCCGGGACATGGAACATGATTTCCATCATAACCTTCTCCATAATGCCCTGAGGCACCTCCCGTCCCGCTGGTAAGCGCTTCCCGTGCCAACGCCTTAATGGGTTGGCGAGGTAGGAAATCACAAAGGAAGGGTGAATGCCTCGGCGCAGTCGAGGCAGAAGCCGTGATTTCGCACGTTGATCGGGCCGCCATTGTGCAGGGTATGGCCGAAAAGGTGCAGGAAACCGCCGAGCAGGCGGTCGCCGTCCAGATAATCGTTGACATCGGCCCAGACAGGACTGCCGAAGTCATCCAGCCCACCGCGTGACCAAGAGACGCAGGAAAGACTGCGGAAGAGGTCCGGGCGGGCCTTTTCATCGTGGAGAGCCCGGTTCAGGGCCAGCGGATCGAACTGGCCCTCGCAGAAGAGGTTCCCGTATTCACGCACCCATTTTTCCGAGATGCCCGCGTGGGAAAAGAGCAGGGCCAGGTTGCCGTCCTGTTTGATGTGGACCAGGTCGAAGAGGTCCAGGTTCTCCAGCAGCACGTCGTGGATGTCGGTCCTCCGACGCCAATCCATCCGACAAGTGCAGATGGACTGATCCAGGTAGCCCAGGTCGTGGTTTCCCAGGAGGAGGGCCACATTGTCCGGATGCGCTCTCTTGAGTGCGATGATATCCATCAGCGCCATGAAAGCTTCTTCCGGGGTGATCCCTTCCCAGGAGTATGGATCGAGATAGTCTCCCAGGAAGACGATCCCGTCTTCCTCGTGGCCTTTTACGGCATCTCTCCAAAAGGGACGTCCGTGGACGTCAGGTATGATGATCAATTCTGACATAATAGTATGAAATAAAAGCCCGGTAAAAAGGTATCTAATCCAGAGGGCTCCTTTCTTAATACTTCAAGCCCCACGAGTTATTGCAACGAACCGTAAAAAATACAACATCAACATCCCCCGCCTCCAACTCCATGGTGTTCGACACCCGTGGGAACTGGCACATGTGGTTTTTCGAAAAGGGGAGTGAAAGTTTTCACTGTTTGCTGCGTATTAGTACTGTATGAGACAGAATCAACTGAAAAGACCCGACCAGATCAAGGCCTACCTTGACAAGCACGTGGTCGGGCAGGAGGAGGCCAAGCGGACTCTTTCCGTGGCGGTATACAACCATTACAAGCGGATTCTCCACAAGGCCGACCCCGAGCGCGGGGCGGACGTGGAGAAGAGCAATATCCTGCTGCTGGGCCCTACCGGCTGCGGCAAGACAATGCTTGTCAAGACCATTGCGAAAATGCTCGGCGTTCCTTTCTATATCGGGAGCGCGACCTCGATTACGGCGTCGGGGTATGTGGGCGACGACGTGGAGAGCCTGCTTTCAGGCTTGCTTATGAACTGTGACTATGACGTCGAAAAGGCGAAGACAGGGATTGTCTTTATCGACGAGGTGGACAAGATTGCCAAGCGGGAGGCGGGCGTGTCGGTCACACGCGACGTGTCGGGCGAGTGTGTCCAGCAGGGACTCTTGAAAATGGTCGAGGGACACCGTATGGGCGTACAGCCCCAGGGCGGCCGTAAGCACCCGGAGCAGCCGCTCATTTACTTAGACACTACTGATATCCTGTTTATCGGTTCCGGTGCTTTCGTGGGCCTGGACGGGATTGTGGAGCGGAGGACCGGGCGCGACAAGAACCGGATTGGCTTTGGTAATGAGGCAGTCGCGCAGGACGGCGGCAACCCTTATGCGGACGTGACGGCGCAGGACCTGCGCGAGTTCGGACTTATTCCTGAGTTCGTGGGTCGGTTCCCGGTTGTCACGTACGTTGACCCGCTCGATACGGCGGCGCTGGAGAATATCCTTACCAAGCCCAAGAACAATTTGGTGAGCCAGTACACGGAGCTTTTCCGCGAAGACGGGATTACCCTGACCTTTGAACCGGAGGCGATTTCGGCGGCTGCGCAGCTCGCGACGGACCTGGGCACGGGCGCGCGCGGACTGAGAAGCATTATGGAAAAGGCTATGCGCGACGTTATGTTCGCGGCCCCGAAAGCCGCTTTTATGAGTGGCGAACGGGAGATTGTCGTGACCCGTGAAATGATTCTCGGCGCTAGCCCGGCCGGCCCGGCCCGGGCCATTTGACGAGCGGGGTATTTGTACGAGGTGTGATTGTTATGAAATCACACCTCGTACACGATATCATTTATATGTGCATCGTACAACCCTGCCCTGTCCAGGATAAAGACTCATTCTCTTCAACGCTGGCGCCATGTCACGCACCAAAAGACATGATTACCCTGATTGGCAGCATACTTGAAACTCTAACCTGAAACCGCAGACAGTTCGGAATAGCAGTACCTGCGGTAGAAGAGGGGATTGTCAACTTGCCTCCTGAATCGCTTCCTGCCATGTCTGATTGCAGCGATTGCCTCTCGTTCCGTATCATAGATGAAATCCGCCTGCGAAAAGATCCGGATCAAAGGATTCTGCTTCAATGACACCTTATATGCCCTTGCTCCCCACTTGCCGTCCAGACGCTGGGCAATGACATAGGAAGATCGGTAATCAGGGTAGACGGAAATATAGACTGTCACATCGCGGTAGCCGAAACACGCCCTGTCGGACTTGGAGACGGTCGGCATCCCGAAACCGCTGAGGTAGGAAGTGGACAGGATCGCAAGATGGTCGTTGTCATCTTTTACAAGCGTGAGGTCCGCTTCCAACGGAGCACTCCTCATCCAAGCGTAGAGACAGACTGTACCGGGAACGTGGGCCATGTCATCGGTCCTGACAGTGCTGCCATCGGCGCGTTTGAAGGTACTCATGCCGACATCATCCAGCCAAAGCCGGTGTTCTACCCTGTCCAGCAGAAGGGAACAGGGAGAGGAAACACACTCTGGATCAAGAGGGATGGAAGGCCTTGTTGTAAAAGGGATACCGTTGGCATACTCAATGCTCTTGTGGTCTGCCTTACGCAGAATGGCATGGAGGAGCGTTCCTGGATCATTCGATTTCAGGTCACTGTCCGGTACGCCTTTCATGAGGCTGTCGTGCATGTGACTGTTGACAGCAGACAGCTCCTCGTTCGAAAACAGAGGGGCATAGTAGGACATGATGCGGCGTGAGTAGGCGCCATGTCTTCTGTCCGGGTTCTTTACCTTCTGGTAATTCCTCATGTCGCACAGGTCATGAAGAAGACAGACGACAGTGATACTGTCTGTAAGACCTTCGGCGACAGGATTAGGGCCCATGTCTTCGACAATCTGACGGGCGATCCTGAGAGTCCAAAGGCAATGATTGACGGTGCCTCCCGGCTCCCTGTCGTGACCGCTACAGCTTGCTTCGAAGTAACCACCAGCCTCGATGTCATGAATGAACTCTTCCATGCCACCGCGGCCGATGGCAAGCAATTCCTGGGTAAGGATCTTCTTGTTCTGATCAAGTTCCTGTCTGGTCATTGTAATAGTAATATGATGTGGTCAGTCCATCAAAGTTACAGATTCTTTATACGACATCCAAAGATGAATCTTTCAAAGTCGAAAATTTTACGTAAATAATACGCATTTAAATTTTGAAATGTCGATTTTTATTACATATTAGACGGGGGGTCCTAGGGGGGTGACGGATTGCCCAAAACGGCCTTCCAGCGCGCTCAGTGGCCGATTTTCATTTGGAAATCTCGATTTTTTTACATACCTTTGCACACAGAATCTGAGACAGCAAATGACCATTATCAAATAAGCTTCTTCTAGTCGCTCCAGCCTGGCTGACGACTGTCTTCTTCCCAGCAAGTGCCGTCGGTACCAGGCACCAGCAGAACTCTCAACAACCCCATTATACCCGACTTCGGATATTATCCGACTGGGCTTTCTGCGCCCTGTCCAGGGGATTCCTGTGCCTTAAATAACACTTAATATTTACACTAATATGCTGAATATCAGTGAGAAGGATTATCGGCCTCTGGCCGAAAGGGCCGTCCTGGCCTTCACCCGTAACGTCTTCGCCGGGTTCTTCAGCAGAGACGACATTGACGACCTTATTTCCGAAGTCATTCTACGTATGTGGGCAAAGCGTGAGCGGTATGACGAGAACCGCGGTACCGTTAATGCCTGGGTGAACAAAATCGCCCGAAACATTGTTCTGGACGCTGCCAAGCGGGAAAAGCGCAGCCGCTCCCTCTTCTCTTCGGCCACGTTGGAGGAGGGTTTGGACGACGAAGGCAACGTGGTTGGTATAGTTCCCGTGGCAAGTGACGAGACGGACGCCCAGGCTATCGCCCATGACACGGAGCGTGCTTTTCGAACTGCGGTCTCCAAAGGGCGCGACGGCCGCCTGCTCAACGGCCTGATTCTCGGGTACGACGCTGCCGAGCTGGCTGCGGCGGAGAATGTGGGGACCCCGGTGATTCACACAGCAGTGTGCCGACTGCGCGGAAGACTGCGCTCCGTAGAATAGAAAAGGGGCGTCAATGCCCCTTTCCTACCACATCTCCATATAATCGTCCGACTCTCTGGTATGTTTGGCGATTGTAGGATCTCCAGTGTAAGATTCTATTTGAAACCCTGTAAATAAAAAAGAAGCAGCAAGCATATGACAGACACCAAGACCACACTACAGATTGTCATCGACCAGACGATCGCAGCCGATCTCAACCCACTCAGATCCTTCCTCTTCTCCAACCCTTCCGAACCCCTCATAGCGACCGGCTCGGGCGGAGCCGAGACGGCGGGAGAGTTCGCCGCACTCCTCTACGGCGCCCGGGGCGGGGTGGCGACCAGCATGACTCCGTATACCTTCAACTCGCTCAGCGACGCTGCCCTGAAAACGGCGAAGATCCTGTTGGTCAGCAAGGGCGGCCACAACAACGACATAGTCTTTGCCACCAGACGCGCCCTCGAAGTAAATCCCGCCAAGACAGCGGCCGTCAACTTCTTGGACTCCGACCGTAACGAAGCGCGCAAACTCTTCCTCAAGGCCGGCTCCGACAAGTCCTTCGTCATCCCCATGAAGAATGTCCATGACGGTTTCGTGTCGACCGGCACGTCCCTGTCATACTTCGCGCTACTCACCAGAGTCTTCCAGCCCAGCGTCGACCTGGAGAAGTACCGGACGCTTCCGGAACGACCTTTCACCCTATGCCGCAACGACGGCTCGCCCCTCACCCCCGCGGACTTCGGTACTGTCCGTAACTATATAGTCCTTCACGGCAGCTGGGGCCGTCCTGTGGCGGACAACCTGGAAGGAAAGCTCGTGGAATGCGGTCTTGCCTCAGCCGGGGTCTACGACTACAGGAACTACTGTCACGGTCGTTTCATTTACACCTCAAACCACCTGGAAGACTCCGCGGTAATCCTTTTCGCCTCACCCCGGGAGCGGGACATTGTAACCCGTACCAGGGCCTTCCTCCCGGCATCCACCAAGATTGTCGTCATCACCACCAGGCATGACGCTCCAGAAGCGTCGCTGGATCTGCTGATCCGCTCGACGGAGTTCTACCGCTCGGTCTGTTCAGCGGTCGGGGTCAATCCGGAAAGCCCTGGGAATCCCGGACGAATCGACAAACGAAAGCCTATCTGGGTCCCGTTCATGGCAACTCTCAAGAAACAGGGACCTCTCAGCCTGTGATACAAGTCAGGTGCATTTCAGATTGTCCTGAATTCTCAGTATATTTGTAGGTAACATTATTTATAACCAGTTAACACCCGTCTATGTCAAATCTCGTCACCGTCACTTGCCCCAAGTGCGGCAAGCCAGTCACCGTTGACTGCCGCTACACCGGAGGATCCTCCTCCGACTACAGCATCTGCCGCAACTGTGGCAAGAGCGTTTACGTCCAGTACAGCAACGACTCTTTCGGATTCCGTATCATCAATATTCGTTGATGACGGATTCGTTGGAGCATTGTCCAATACTGATTATCTTTAACTATTGGAATAAGACTAATCATCTATTTCGTCATTTATATCACTGAAACCATGGCCAAAACCGAGATTCTTACGAACGTATATCCCGCCCTGCGGCAATACTTGGCGGAATTCATTAAGGATTATGCCGTCAAGGACAATGATGGCTGGAAATCCAAGGCGCTCAGGCGCAAGTATCTCTATAGTGAGACAGATACCCAAGGCGTGCCGAATAATAAGGACCTCGCACAACTTCTTGGAGTAACTTCGGAGTCCGTGCGGAAAAATACGAAGGATATATCCGCCGATTTTTGTAACGAGTTAAATGCCCGACTGGACGAGGCGTTCCTATCGCTGAAAGGAATAAAGCGCATCGAGCTGAAAGACAATCTCATGAAACGGTTCGGTTTCGGCCATGATGAGAAGACCCTCCGGTTCTATCTGGACGGAATGGACTATACGATTTCAGAGGAGAAGGGGTACGACGGTTTCTGCATCGATACCCGCTATTACGGCAAGGGATTGAAAGGCATCCTGAAGGCCGTAATCCCGGACGTCAAGGACATCCTGGCAGGCAACCCTGTTCCGGTCAGGATGGAAGACGTTTTGGCTCAACTCAAGGAAGACGGGTTCGACATGCTCCGTCTCAGGTTCGCCGAGGATTACATGCTTGCCGACACGGATACCTATAAAGTGGAGGAGCAAGATGGATATACCTTTGTCTCGATGAAATGGAATGCGCTTCCGTCGGTGACAGCGCGTCAGGTAAGCATCCTCTATGATTTCGCGCTTGAGAAGGGATCTGATGCTTTCATGGCAAAGAGGGACCTGATGTCGAAATACAACACGAGGGCATACCTCTATGATAACATCGAGCAGCTTGATCAGAACCAGGCCGTCGCCCAGAACGATCATATCGAATTCGGTGGTAACGGGACCTACCGATATATCGGTAATCCCAGGAATAAGGGTACGAGAACAGACTTGAAAGCGGAATTGCTGAGGTATCTTGCCGAGCATGATGGAATCGCCCCATTCACTGATCTGCGGCAGTTCGTTGACAACAATGGATGGAACTATAGCGATGTGACCATCAAGGCGTATCTTAAGGATGACTGTGAAGCCGCTTGGATTCAGGGGCAAGGGAAACGCACTTACTATATCCTGAAGACCTGCTGGCCGGAATACCAGAAGAAGGGTTATTATCGTCCCAAAGTGGGCCAAGGTACAGGCCGCAGTTCCCAACCACCGGCATACAAGGTCGCTATTATCGACAAAGCACTAGCCTTGTTGAAGGACGCTCCCGAAAACACCTTGTCGAAGAAAGATCTCTTCGATGCCGTTGTTGATTTATATCCTGAAGAATCCACGAACAACATCTACAAGATATTTGACGAGGATCCGTCCTTTGTCAAGATCGGTGATGCGAAAGGTGACTTCTATGCACTTGCCCCCGACTTGGGAGATGCGTAACTTGTGTATCAATCCCTATTATATACCATAGCACTCAAGCACCCGATGTCCGGGTGCTTTTTTATCTCTTCCATTTCGTTCGGGAGGATGGATTTCAGGGTTAACATGTATAGTTCCCGATAGAAAAGAAAAACAGCGCATCTCGCGACGCGCTGTTCTCAAAGAGTTCATTGACATACTTTTGCGGGATAGAAAAACCGCTTTGGATTTCTGATGCAAAGGTATATCCAATAATTGTCAATCTTTGACAGGTTCAAAAAACCTTACTAGAATTTTAATTCCTGTAGCACTCCCCGCAGGGCATAGAAGATGAACGCCTTGTCAACCGTGTAACCGGCAGTCTGCAATGCGGAGCGGTAGACGTTGAGCTGTGAAGCGTAATCACCTTCCTCACGTGTGTTCTTGTAATCCACTAGGAGGCAATGGTTTCCAGCCAGCTCAACAACGAGGTCGATCTCTCCAATGGACGTCTGGCCGTTAGTCTGCCGATGGACGAAAGGAACCTCCCTACGGACTCCGACCACGTGGCCTATCTTCACGTCGAACCAGCGGAACAGGCGGCTGGCCGTCTCAACCAACTGCTCGGGATGCGGAATGTTCTCCTTGAGTCCGAAGTTGTCGATGAGCCGCTCCGCCCTGGCCAGATTCCCCTCATCGGCCATATTGTGAACCGCGAAGTAGTTATGGATGCAGGTTCCCAGATCGGTCGCTTCAAAAGATCCTGTAACTTCTATCCCATCAGAGACTTCGTGACGTTCACCTTTCTCGGACTCAACGGTCACTGCCTGTTTGCTGGGCGTGACATATTTGGTCTCGCGGACGGGGGTATCGATGACCGGTTTGTACCAGGTGCATTCCGGGACTTCAGCGTTGTAGAGGACAGGATTGTCAACGTCGCAGTACTCGACTTTGACCAGTGGCGCATCGATGTCCCAGACGTGGGCCAGATTGTTTCCATCAGGGCCGTTTGACCCGGGTTCAAGTCCGGCCGCTTTAAGCCACTTGAACTGCTTGTTGGGATAGGTGATGGTGACCAGGTAGTCCTTGGCGCGGGTCATACCCACATAAAGGAGTCGCTTACATTCCTCACGCTGCTGCTCCTTGTAGTCATCGATGCCCTGGGCAATCTCCGGCCGATCAGTGATAAAAGAAGGGATACCATTCTTGTCGGACGGTCGGAAATCAGGAACGTAGCGCAGAATAGTCTTGCCGTCCACCTTCAGCGTTGGCATGCCGAAAAGGAAACGTGGAGCCATCACGTTGGGGAAGATCGGGTCGGTCCAGGTGCTGTACATAATCACCATTCTCCACTCCAGGCCCTTGGCACCGTGATAGGTCATCACCTTGACGCCATCGGAAGCATTATCCGCCCTGGGAGGAATCTGGAGGCCGGTTACGTAATCGATGTACCCGCCGATGGAGGAACCGAGTCCCAGCTGGATACAGTGGTTGTCATATTCCCGAGCCTGGGCCTGAAGCGTGTCCAGGTTGGACTGGCGGTTGGAACTGTCGCCCCATTTGGCACAAAGCCCGCGGAGGTCCAGCTCGTCGATGAGCGTGTCCACGATGTCCGGGACACTCTGGTATTTCACACGCTCCAGAATATCCACAAAACGCAGGTTGTCGAAGGCTTCCAGGATTTCGTTCTTGTGAGCTATGAGCTCCGGGAGACTCTTGTTGAGGATAAGTTTCGCGAGCTCAGCCTTCGTATGGTCATCACGAAGGATGATGAACCGCAGGAGCGCGAACAGCAACTGCGTTTCGGCCTTCTGTGGAAGGAATACTTCCGGAGAAGAGACCGGGAGACCGAGGGCTTTCAGCTCCGCCGCCACCTTAATGACATCCTCATTGCTCCGAATCAGAACGGCGATATCACGGGGTTGCAGATCCGTCGTACGGAGAGTCTCGATGATCTTCTGCCCCAACGACAGACCATCCGAAATGTCGGCGCCGCACCAAAGGGTTACTGGTCTGGCCAGGTTAAAAGGATTCCCCTTGGGTGCGTGCTGGAGGGCTGGCTGAGGATACTTGCCGGCATCAGGGAACAGCTTGCGCGCAATACAGCTGTCGAAGGCCACGAGGTTCTCGCCGGAGCGCCAGGAGTAAGGGAGGTCATCGTGGGTGAAACCGTTACCACCCGCATATATCTTTGAAGTGACGTCAAGCACCACTTCCGGAGCGCTGCCGCGGAAGCCATAGATGCTCTGTTTCGGGTCGCCCACCCAATAGGACTGCTGCACCAGTTCGGAGAGACGGTCGAAGATGTCGATCTGGGTGTGGTTGGAGTCCTGGAACTCATCCACGAAGACGAACTTCACGCTGCTGCGGATATCTTCCCTGACGACTTCCATATCGAGCAGCTGGAGGAAGTATTTCTCCATGTCGTTGAACTCGATGAGGCCGCGGGAGGCCTTGAACTCGGTGAATGCCTTGTCCACCTTGATGGCGAGGTTGAACATCGTCTCGCAGCAGTTCACCAAAGGCTCCTTAAGGTCACTGGAACAGAGTGCCCGCTGCACCAGATCCGACACTTCCTCGAAATTGGGGATGGCGTTTCGGACAGCTTTACCGCCGACATTCCGCTTCAGGAGCGAGCCCAGCTTGACCAGGCCGGCATACGACGGCAATGTGGGGATGCAATCCTCCAATTCGTCCATGGCCTTCACGTAGGTTGATTTCTCCGGCTCGGACTTGCATACCTTGAGGTAATCATTGACTACCTGCATCAGCATCTTTTCCGGGATTTCGACCGGCTCGGCTGTGAAGAAGTTGCCGATAAACTCCAGGGAATGTCTCTTGCTTTCTTCCAGCGAGTCGACGCGGAATGTCTGGCTGCGGTCCAGGATCCGGGTGAGGACATCAATCCATTTGCTGTCATCCTTGTAGCCCCGTTTCATGAAGGTGTCGTCGAAAGTCTTGAGAACCAGGCGTTCTTCGGCACCGATGGCCGTTCCGACCGTCGAAGAGATGAATATGCGCTTGTCTTCCTCGGACAGGACATTCATCCTACTTCCCAGGCCCAGGAGATACCAGTACTTCTGAACATATTTCAGGGCAACGGAGTGGACCGTGCCGATAGTGGCAGACTCGAGTTCGGCCACGGCATCGTAACGGCCAGCCTTAACCAAGGCGTCATAGGCCTTCTGACGGAACTCGGAAGCAGCCAGTTCGGTGAAGGTGGTAAGGATAACCTCGGAAGGCCTGCATTTACCCTTCAAGATAAGGTCTACCAGCGTCCGGGTCAGCGTGAAAGTCTTACCGGAACCCGCACCGGCATTGATATAATGGATGTTTCTCATAACGCTCTCTCCTTCAGAATGTAGTTCTTGTTGCCATAGGCCGATGCCTTGACGGTTTCATCCTGCCAATCCGGTTCCAACGGGTAAAGGTCGATACGGCTGATGAAAATGGCTCCAAGATAATCGACCGTATTATGGTCCAACAACTGACCTTCGCCACCCTCCAGAATGCCTTCCTCAAGTTGGAGCTTCCGGTAGGCGTACGAGCGGACGGCCTCCTCATAAATGGGCACATAGGACTCCGGAGGCAATTCATAATAATTGGCGTGCTCCATGTCGCAGAAATACCCTTCGTGGGTTTCAATCACGCACTGCGGTATGACGTAGTAGCCACATCCCAGCACCTTATGCTCGGGATAAGCCGCTTCGAGGGCTGCAGCATAGAGCTGGAGCTGGAGATCTTCCTGGTTCCTCACCTTGTTGCGGTAGCGGGAAGACTCGCTCCATTTGAGATCCAGGATGACAAAGTCCTTGTTTGCATCCTGCAGCAGCAGGTCGATACGTGCGTTGAACTTGCCGATGGAGCGGACGGTACCGTCCTCTTCGACGACCTCGGGAAGGGTCACTTCGATGTAGTGCTCGCAGTCGAATACTTCCAAATCGTTGTCAATGACTATATCCAACAGCGTATTGACGCTCTGGATGAGTTTGAGCTTGAAGCTGTCGTACTCCACTTTGTTGCCGAAGAGAAGCGCACCTCCGGAAATGGCCTTCTCGTCGATGAGCTCGGTTAGCTCTTCGTCCGTGTACTCGCGGATTCTCTTGTCACGAAGATCCAGCATGACTCTCTCAATCACCGCGTGGGCTACGTTACCTTTGACGGTCCGCATATCTGCGAGCTGAAGCATATCCTTCTCGCGAAGCTTGAGCACATAGTCCAGCACGTAGTCAATCGGCCGCTGGATGAGCGTCTCGATGCTGGAATAGCTCTCACCGTGCGGTCTTTCAGGAATCACGATGCCTTCCTCCAACTTAAACTCAAACGGCGGCGCCTGGAGCTTTTGAACAGGTAGGACGTTACCCTTTGGCATCTCCGGATTCTCGTCGAGCGTATAGGGGATTTCCTTTGCCTTGATTTCCGTCCAGATGGGGTGCTCGGCAGAGCGTTCGCCCTGGACCTTCCTGCAGATGGCGAATACGATTTCTTCCTGGACCGACTCCAGCGCCCGCTTCACGGCCAGGCTGGAAGTCCTTACGAAAGTCTCGTCATCGACGAGGGGAACACCTTGACCCTGAAGGTAATCCATCTCTGCACGGCTGAGGAAGAAGAGCGGATACTTGCTGGTAGAATCCGAGTTGCAGTCCAACCAGATCAGTTTCCTGGGGCCTTCGACAATCGCCCGGACGTCTCCTATGATATCAAAGGAACCGACCTGAGCCTTCTCGTCCGGGAAACTGCAAGCGGAATAGATGCCGTCCACATAATGCTCCAGTTGCTCGTAAGGGAATTCCTCCGGAGTGGTTTCCAGGACAGAGTCGAGCGCCTCGCACATTTCTGCAAGACTAAGAAGCTGGCTCATCAGATCGGGGTTCTTTGCTTCGTTCTGGAGCATTTGGGCGTATCGCCGGGCCCAATCCTTCAGTTCATCACTATACGCCTTCACGGCGTCCAAACGGGCTTTTGCAGGAGGGTTCGGAGCGTCGACGACAGCAGGAGACTTGATCTCATATTCCGTCAGGACTTCATTCCAGTTCTCTCCATATCCCCCCTGGCTGGTGAGAAGGTTGAGCAGTTCTTTTCTGCCCTTGAAGGGGAGCGGATTCACCGGGATATTGAGATATGCCACCAGCGTCTTGATGTCCACGCGCTCGCTGAAAAGGCCGAAACCCAGCTTGAAGAGCTGGATGGTTAGAGGATTGCTGTCACGGTAATCCGACTTTACCAGCGGTTTGCCCATAGCCCTAAGGACATCGTTGAGAGACTTGTTGTTGCGGTTCACAACGAGCGTCCCATCCTTGATGTCCTGGCCACTAATCCATCGGTAAGCGTCCGACTGGTTTCGGAACTGGAGAGCCTTGACGGAAGCCTTGAGGTTCAATCCCTCACCGTTATGCTCTTCTGCATATGAAATGACGGCACCGGATGCTTCCAATGCGATGATGATAACTTTTTCCAGTGCAGACTTGGGAACGCGGACTTCCACCGTGCTTCCGGCAAGGTAGTCCTTGGCCTGAGTTAAGGCCCACCATCTGTCCGGCTCACCGGGAGTCTTGAAACGACGCTCTACCAAAGCCAGGTCGCGGAATTTGTAAGCAACTGGGCCCTCGCAAGGTATTTCCGGAGTCCACCCCGTCATAACAAGGGCGTCACGCCAGCGGAGCAATTCGCCCGCCACACCGAGCTCATCCTTGGAGAAAGACTCCTCGAAAAAGGTCTTGTGGCCAGCATCCAGGACTGCCTTGGCAGCCCGGAAATACGCAACAACGCGGGTGAACCACTGCGTCTCTTTCCCGGTCATACCGGCACGGAGCTCCAGCTCGTCCAGAAGGCCGCGCGTACCGACCACCTGCTCATCAATCAGGACAGAGCCGGGCAAAATGGAACGGTATATCCCCTGATCGAAATATGGACTATAGATTATTCTCATATTGTTTATCAGATTATTATTTGCCAACCTTTCCCTTGATGACCGTCGCCCCGATAAGGCGCATCAGTTCCTCGTGGACATCGGCGTCCCCGGCTATCTGGGCCCAGTGAGCCTCGAAGGAAGGGGAGTTGTAGCTGAAACTTCCGTTCTTCTGCTGCTGGTAGATGATGAGGCGTTCCTCATCGCAGATGCCGAAGATAGGAGCCTGAAGCATCCTGGCATAGGAGAGCGCCTGACGGTAGGCGTCATTCCGGTCCTTCTCGGATTTCATCAGCCACTTGGCCTCGATGAGAAGGGGAGCGTTCTCAAACTGCTTCTCTCCATGAGGGAAGAACACGAAGTCGGGGATCTCCCTCTCTTCCTTTCGGCCGGACTTCAGACGAAGCTGACGGTTCCAGTCTGTGTCAACGTAGCCGAGATCATGGAGGAACGGAATCAAGATCTCGTTCTCGACATGCTTCTCGCTGGCCTTATGCTCATGCTTCCAGTCTTTCGTCTCGTAGAGGACGGGAAGCTTGGAGATATCGTCCCCCTTGGTAGCGATCATGCGGAGCAGGGCGGAGTAAGCCCAAGAGGGGAGTCGCTTGCCATTAACACCCTGGAGGTTGTTGTTGAGCATCGGGAGCTTGCCGAATTCCGGATCTTCCTTCAGCTCCTTCAGGCTGATGCGGGAAACCTTCACGCCCTCGGACACGCGCGTACGGTTCTGGTAGTAATCAAAGGGATTGAAAGTTCCTTCGGAATCGGCCCGCCAGATCGAATGGATGCAACTGTTGGGGGAAACGGCGTAGAGGACGACGATATCGCCTCGACGTGTGTTCTCGTTGCAGGCCCAGAGAGAGTCGTTGTCCATGCTCTCCTCTAAGGATTTGATGTCTTCCTTGTCCGCGCCGGTGAGCCACACGTTGATTGGCTTCGGGAAAGGCTTCTTCTCGACATCATCCTTGAGAGAAGCGGCCAGTCCATACAGGCAGGCGCAGAACTCGGCATCGGTCATCTCGTACTTCTGCTGGAACTCATTGAAGACGGCACAGAGGTCATAGTACCACATGATGGCAGCCTTGTAGTCATGAGCCTTCGGATATGGAGGAAGGTCGATCCCCAGCTGCTCGCAATTCTGCTGGATGATGTTGAAACGGGTACCCAGAAGCACCGGCTTGAAATAAGGGTGATTGAAATACAGGAAGGTGGAGAGGGTGTCCACTGAAGCAGCCTTTGCACGATAGTCCTCCTTCCTGATGAGGATGTCCCTGGGGCCATCGAGCAATTCCAGGTTCCCATCCTTATCGACATGGAATCTTCTCAGTTCAAATGCATCCACGAAGGCCTCAAAGTCTTCTCTCTTGCTTTCCTCTACAAACTCGAAACCCTGGCCGAAGAAGTTGGCCTCAATGGCATCGTAAAGTCCCAGATGGCTGTCCAGACCTTTGTCATCGCCCAACTCAACGGCGAATTGAAAGACGGACTCCGTCGCCTTAACAATATCCTCTTCCTCAGGATTGAAGATGTTCACAAGACGCTTGTACTCGTCTGACTGCTTGTAAAAGTTCCAGATCTTCTGATTCATATCTCTTTCTAATGGGTTGTTAAGTTGTTGGTATATGGTCTATTTCTCGGTTTCAAATCCAATCTGAACGCTAACGTGTTCGCTGTCGTTCTTGAGGAGCGGGCGACCCAGTTTCTGCTCCACCTGTTTCAGGTCGTCGACGATGCCGATGACTGACTTGCATGAAGGACAGAACGCATGGAAATTGTCCTCGATATTCTCACAGACCTTCCCGTCATGGAAGAGGAAGTCGTACTCGCAGGCAGTGTCCACATCCTCGCCGAATACCTGGTAGAAGTCATAGCCACAAACCTCGCAGGTACCGCCTTTGACCCTCACCATATGCTCCTGGATGATCTCATTGGCCGGCTGATACTTCGCCAGCAATTCATCGTCACTGGCGGCGATGGATTTGGATTCGAAGGCCTCCGCGTTCTCCATCACGTATTTCGCCCACATCATCTCCAGCTTCTCCGCATACTCCGGATTCAGGAGACGGCCACTGTGGCCATCGTTCCATTCGAAGTCCGGCATCTCCTTACGGAGCATGTCCGTGGTGATGAGCGGCATCTCTTCCGGATCCACTGCGTACTCCACAAGGAAAGGAACGTAAGAGGTCCTTTGCTCGGGATACCTCCAGTGGACATCCTCAAACGCTGATTCATAGATGGTCCCGGCCATCAGGATACCGGCACGCCCTTCGCCGCACCTGAGCCAGAAGACCCTGTCTCCGGGTTGTGCGTCCTCATAGTCATGAAGGTTCCAGGTAATCACGTTCCCCACGTTGCGGAGATACTCCCGGCAATAACTCTTATAAGAGTAGTTCGAAATCTCGGGGTTCCAGAGCAGGATGAATGTCTTCATATGTCGTTACTTTATCAAATTCAACGCTGCAAAGGTATTCCTGCATTTTGTCAGGTTTTGACAGGCCCGAAAAAACTACAAACTTATTTACACTTTTCCCAGATGTCGGGAAACGAAGTTCCTGATATATTCCCTTAATTCCGTCCCTTCAATGATAGTGATATCCGATGCGAGTCCTATGACAAACCGTCCTACACCCTCCATGGCACGGACATCGTCATCAAAGATATAGTGGTCGCCATTTTTGCGAATACTCTTTTCAGCAAGCGGATACTCCTCTAAAAGAAGGTTCTTGGCCTGCAATGATAGCTGGAGACGAACATGATAGATGTTGGGACCGCTCATACGGAACACGTCGATATCCGAAGAGCTATGTTCGGCTTCCGCTTGCCAGGTCTCATCCAGTACTAGCACCTCATCGATGCGTGCGATCTTGAACCGCTTGTTCTTCCCGTCTTCAGGATCGTAGCACCAGACATCTAGATAGTTAGTCGTGAATGCGAAAGGCTCGACCTTGCGGTCACGGATATCTTCAGAGTGAGAGGATTCGTATTTCTTGAGGATGGCCATCTTCTTACCCTTTGCTGCGTCGGCAAGAGCCTGGATATTGGCCGAGTTGGATTTCTTGTCTACGTAGTCTGCGATGGAGGTAGCGTCGTAAATGGCCGCCAGTTTCCGATGAAGCCCCTGCTTGAGAGCATTGGTATTGTCAAGCGAGTCAATCAACCGGTTCACGACATAAGCTTCCTCCTCCGAGAAATACACTATCTTCGAGAGATCCGGGTAAGGCCTCCTCATGTTCACCAGACGGTAGACGTTACCGCGTACTTTCTCTACAGCAAACCCAGCCGCCTTGAACGTGTCGATATAACGATATATGGTCCTTTCAGACATCCCAAGGGTGTCCTGAAGTTCTTGAATCGTATAAAATGTGTTACCGGACATCAGCCGCATCAGGCGCAGCAGTCTTTCAATTTTCGGTTGGTCCATACGCAATCACTTATTCAGACCATTCTCGACAAATCAAAACTATTAATAAAGGTCCGGCACATCTTCAGAGGTCTCCAAATCGATACCGGAGTCTTCAGGATCAGGAACATCGACTACTGAAACCTGCGAGGAGACTTTGGTGGTAGAAGCGCCCTTTATATTCAAAAGTTTGTTGTATTCCTCTTCGCTGAAGTCATATTCAATGTCCCAGTGAGCCTTGAGGAAATCGAGAAGACGCTTACCGCGTTCAATGATCTTCTCCGGAGTCCATTCTGTTTCATGCGACACTTCAAGTTCGCTGTATGAGCCGTTGTCATATCCGTTGTGGGAAACCGTTCCGTCAGGATTCCTGACTGTCGTCTTCTTCTTGTCGAAATCGTCATTCTGCAGACTCGCGTTCTTGCTTACACTCAACAGGAGAAGGTTTCCTAAAGAGTGGGTCAAAGCCTTATCGGTATCATTTGGGAATCGTGACGTCCAATACGGATCCGTCGGAGTCTGAGGGAAGATATGCTCGATGGACACCTTACCGCTCTGATTCTTCTCGAAAATGCTCCAATCCACTTTCACCTCTTCTTGGTTCTGCAGGTGTTTCTCATACTCATACAGGAAATACCTGAGACCTTTCCAGTCGAAGAATCCGGACCATCTCTGGTAAAGGTCGACGATGGTGTTTATGAAGCCTGGGATGTTCGTCCATTCTTTTGTCTGAGTGGTGACATCATCAAGAAGGCTGAACCCTGACGGATTGATGAAATAGTCGTGGGCGAGGGTATAGAAATGAGAATCAGACGTGTTCGCCCGGCGGTAGCTGACGGAGGAGACGAGGAACCTGAACTTTTCGCAGGCCTGGACCAGAGGTAGTATATCATCCTCGTCCTTTGCATGGAGGTATGCCGCCATCAAAAGCGGACGGAAACTGCCTATTCCGACTCGATTCAGACGGGTCAGCCATTCTTTGCTGGCCGTAGACAGCTCGCTCTCGACTGGGCAATTGATGTTGAACCAGATTCTGACACTCTTCTGTAAGTTGATGACATAATCATTAATTCTATGGATCGACAGTTTATGTCCCAAAACCTTCTTTGCGGTAAAGGTCTCATACAGAAGATCCTTTTTGAACACTTGTGCTTGCGTCCTGTTATACCTGAAGTACATGATCCAGTGATCACGAAGGAAGTCATCGTCATCAAGGACCTTTAGGGAACTCTTCCCAAGGTGCTCGTAAATGGTTTTCCAAGCATTGTTTATGTTCTTGCTCAACGCACTTACGTTACCGGCCGTAACCGGATCATCGGGGGACATGTTCGCGAACAGGGTGGAGAGATATATGAGTCTGTTCTTGAGCAGTTCGAGGGTCGAGAGACTCTTGCCTCGGTTGTTCATCGTCTCGAAGGTGACATACACATCGTTGATATCATCAATCATGTACTCGTTGAACTTCAGCCTCTCGGTGACTTTCTTGAAAACATCAGCCAAGGCTGCCTGATCCATATCCTTTATCTTGTCAGCGAAGTACTTCTTGGCGAATTTGAGGTTCTTGGTGTACAGCGTGTCTTTGGGATGCAGAGGGGAAGAGGAGTCCACCTGCCCTAGGATTTCGGTCTTGAAGAACGCGTCGCTTGGCTCATCTACACCGTACCGGAACCTGTAGTCAAGCGAGATGGCCCCGTAGCGCTGCTTATAGAGATAGGTCTCTTTGTATTTCTCCACACTGTCTCCGTTCGGGATTCCACCTTCAATCTTTTTCAGCAGCTCATTGATCAGGATGATAAGCGTCGTCATTCTCTGCTGGCCGTCAACGATGCTGTAGCAGCGGTCACCGGACTCCGATTTGCAGAAGGTAAACATCCCTGTATAGTGGGATCGGTTCCCGGAAATATTCTCAAGATCTTCCCATAGGTCATCAAGCTGCTCCTGTCCCCATGAATAGCCGCGTTGATAATCGGGGACGATAAACTGGACATCATTCACGAAGATGTCGCTAAGAGATTTCAGGTTGTCTTTGGTAGTAGCCATAAGCAAAGGGAACTGTAGATTACTGTAAGGGAGCGTCGTCTTGTGGACCTGCAAGCGTCCACTCTGGAGGAATCATATTGATGTATTTGACCACCTGAGGAATGCAAGCTTCGGTATCTATCATACTATCAGAAAGGACGAAGGCGCGCTCCTTTAGACTTGGCTGTACATTATCTGTCAATCCCAAATTAAGATAGATATTCCCTTGAGGTTCAGGATATCCCAACTCGAGGAGTTCATCCTTCGTTACTACTTCAGAATCTCCAGAGAGTCCATAGATAATGTTTGACATCTTGTCACCCTTAGCATATAAAACCAAGTACTTTGCGTGAGTAAAATCGTTACTGAGACTGACTGCTCCTCGACGCCCCTTGTCTAAACGGAGGTTGTATTTCAGTTTACTCTTTATCCATTCAAGGTGTTCATTGCTCTTATAGCATGCGAAGATTACACTGTCTCCCTCATCATCGTATGAATAGTACAAACCCTTCTGTGGAATGGAAGAGTCCAATTGTTGGTGGACATCATCCTCGATTATGACACGACGAAGGAAACTCTTCAGCAAAAGTCCGCTAGTCTCCTTAGGTAACAAAGGGAATGCCCCTATGTTTACATATTCTATGGATTTCAGATAGTAGGGGAGATGTTCATAATCAGAGTTCTCAATCATACGAAGATACTTGTCCTCGTCAAGTCGTCCAGGGAAAAGAATATAACCTCCCATCACTTCCTTAGAGAAGGTATTGTGATTACCTCGCTCATAATATATGGAATCACGATAACGATGCATTTGGTTGATTGTTTCTTCAACCGGATAATCCATCGCCACGACTTCATTCTCATCATCAATACCTAGGACGCGGTATTTCGCATCGAATAAGTAGGTTAGGGTAA
>JAEEGJ010005629.1_pt1 | contig 39007 bp, 33 predicted proteins | sample 8958761 | NCBI WGS metagenome assembly JAEEGJ01 (sample SAMN16246546, study PRJNA631951) | gut metagenome | biome: gut microbiome; feature: rumen; material: RS-attached | host: Bos | place: Iran: Karaj | collected 2018-10
ACTATGTAGTTGCTGAAAAATATGTGGCGCGCAGATGGAAATTTTAAGGTGTATCTGCGCGCCATCGTTTGTGAAAAGTCTGCAAAGTTCATCAAAAAAATCTATTCATTCGACCTTACATCGCTGCGGCTCAGATACAAGATAGAGATCATGATAAACACCAAAATAAATATCACAGATGAAAGGGTAAATGCGCCGATATTCGCAGCTCCCAATTCCCGCTGGTTCATGGCGAGGTCGAATAAAGAAAACGGTGTCAGGTAAGGCATATCCTTTGCAATACAGGAAAGACCTGCGAAACCGCCAAGGAATGCGACGATTATAGGAAGGACAAAGTTCCTTATAACAAGTGAAACAAGAACCTGGAAGGCGCATATAACCCATGAACTTAGAATGCCCATGCCAAGCCACAGAAGGAGTCCTGAGGGCAGTCCGCCTTCAATGTGTATCAGCGAGCCGGCAAAAAGGTACAGGGCAACAACCCAGATCAGCGAAACAGATGTGATAAAGCAAGTGGCCGCGTATTTGCCGAGTACTATCATTGCAGGCCTTTGATGAGTCATCAAAAGGTTCATATTTGTTCCGCTGTGTTCAACCCGCCAGATGCATCCCGTAAATATTCCGATGATCACAGGCATGAAGAAATAGCACAAAAAAAGCGTGTGCTGAGTCCACAATGAGTACCATCCCTCTTTCAAGATGCTCAGATTACCGAGATAGTTTACGGTTCCGATCGCAGCCGAAATGGCAGGAACTATGAAAAAAGCAATCCATGCAGGAGAACCCTTAAGTTTCAGAATTTCAACAGGGCGTCTGTGAAGTTCTATTTTCTTTGTCTTTCGCGTGCTCTTTATCTTTTCCGCTTCTTCAACACCGGATTTTCTGAGCAGTGCAAGTGTGATACAGGTTAAAAGAACTATCCAAAAGGTACAGATAAATACCGAGGTTAAGTCCGGATTATTCAGAAAATAATGAGTTTCTCTCGTGTCGCGGTCCCAGTCCATTGTGATAAAGCCCGATGTCACAAAAGTTGCCCACGGAATGAATTTCTGGATAATCGATTCCGGAAGGAACAATGAGAAAAATGCGGTGAAACTTCCAAGAATTCCCACGGAAATGCCAAGAGCCTGATTCTTGTAAAAAAATGAAAGCAGCAGGTGTATGCTTAGCAGAGTCATGCAGGTTATGTAAGTGATAATTCCGTGGATAAGCAGGTACTTAAGCGGGAAATTACTCTCAAACCCCAAAATCCTGCAACAGAGTTTGATCGATCCGCATTGCATTGCGACTAGGACAAGTGTGGATATCGCACCATAAAGATATTTTGTGAAAAAGATCTTTTGCGGTGTGGAAAAAGTGTATAAGCACTTCAGCATTTCGCCCTTATGTTCAATGTCCATAAGCCGCGAAGCAAATCCCGCGATCGTCACAGGGAAAAACACACAGTTTATGATGGGAATATTATAAAAAAGAAGCATCCATCCGTCGGTAATGCCTTCTTTTCCGTGGAAATTTCCGAATAAAAAGGCCATCTCGGCTGCAATCACCGCAATGAATAACAGTAGATTACAGCGGCGGTTATGTTTTTTAAGTTCTATAAAAAGATTTCCTATAATGCCCATTTTTATGCTCCTTTTGTCATTTCGAGGAAAACTTCTTCAAGAGAAGCGTCTCCGATTTCCAGTTCAGATAAGAGTCCCTGATAGATCATCTTTCCTTTATTTATAATTCCCACATAGTCGGCAATCTGTTCAACTTCGGAGAGAAGATGACTTGAGATGATGACAGTTGAACCATATTTTTCGGGAATGCTCATTATCAGATTTCTGATCTCATTTATGCCCGCAGGATCAAGGCCGTTTGTCGGCTCATCAAGGATGATCAGCTCGGGCTTTCCCATAAGAGCCATCGCGATTCCAAGCCTCTGTTTCATTCCGAGAGAATAGTTTTTAACCTTGTCATCTTTCCTGTCGAAGAGACTGACTGTGTTAAGTGCTTCTTTGATGTCATCCGCGCCGAGTTTCTTGTACCTTGCGATTATCTCAAGATTTTCCTGACCGGTGAGATGCCCGTAGAATCCGGGACTTTCTATGAGACTTCCGGTTCGCATATTTATATCAAACCGGCTCTTTGGAGACATCTTTTGACCAAGAACTTCGATGTTTCCGCCGTCCGGCTGTATAAGCCCCAGAAGGAGCTTCATTGTGGTGGTCTTACCCGCGCCGTTGGGCCCAAGAAACCCGTATATACATCCTTTTGGAATCGCCAGATTTACGTCTTTTACCCTGAATCTGCGTCCTCCCTTTTTGCAAAGATCGTAAGTTTCGATTATATATTTCTTCATGATTTATCCTCCGCATATTGTTGATAAGTACAGTATAAAAAGGCAAGATTACCTGAACATGACAGCTACATTACGATTACCTTACGCATGGGGCGCGGTTATTTCATTGCGAAAGATATGTGTGTATACTGATTATTGAAAAGAAAAAGAGGGAAAGACTATGGTTTTAACAGATTGCAGCATCCTTCTCGTGGACGATGAGAAGCAAATATCGGAGATTAATGAAAGACTCCTGTCAGAGGACGGATTTAAAAATATATTGCGCGCTTCAACCGGAAAAGAAGCAGATGAAATTATAGGGAAAAATAAGGTCGATCTTGTAGTGCTGGACATAATGATGCCCGATATCAGCGGCCTTATGCTCTATGAGCAGTGGAAAAAAAGAGGGCTTAATATTCCTGTGATTTTTCTTTCTGCAAGGGATGAGGAAACAAGCAGGTTAAAGGGACTGGGACTTGGTGCGGACGATTACGTGACAAAGCCTTACACGCCTGAGGAGCTGCTTCTTAGGATAAAAGCAATTTTGCGAAGGACTTATCACCTGACGGAGAACAAAGTTGTCGACCTTGGGGCGGTAAGAGTGGATCTTTCATCGGGAATAGTGATAAGACCTGACGGTGAGAAGGAGCTGACCGCAAAAGAGTTTCAGCTCTTTTCCAAACTGTATGATAACCGGGGAAAAATTGTGTCGCTGAATGTACTGATGGACACGCTTTGGCCGGACGGAAGCTATGGCCTTGAGAATTCATTGATAGTCCATGTCAGAAGACTTAGGGAAAAAATTGAGGAGAATCCGTCGACTCCCGAGTATTTGCAGACAGTCCGCGGACTTGGATACAGGCTTAACATAAGAGGAAGAAAGTAATGAAAAAATTATCCGGATACATCTTTTCCATGATGCTGGTTCTTGTGTCGCTTATCGTGATAGACATTCTGGTCATGTTCTTTATATGTGTGCAAAAACAGAAAGAATATCTTGATACATATCACATAGAAAAAATATCTGAGAAGATTGTTAATGAAGGCGGTAAATACAATGTGGATCAATCCGTGTATGACCGTTTGGACAGGACAGATTCTTTTGCCATGATAATCGATGAATCGGGGAGCGTCATCTGGAATTATAATAAGCCGGCGGAGATTCCCGAATCTTATGGGATAAAAGAGGTGGCTTCTTTTTCACATTGGTATCTGAATGATTATCCTGTGTATAACTGGGCGCGGGACGATGGAATTCTTGTGGTCGGCCATCCCAAGGGAAGTATATGGAAGTATGTTGTGGAAGCAAATATGGAGACCATGGAGAGCTTGATAAGATTCGGCCCATATATGTTTGTTGCAAATATGCTTATCCTGCTGTTGTTGCCGATTCTGATAACGCGTAAGTGGATGCTTGCAAGAGAGAAAGCAAGGACAGAGTGGATCGCCGGAGTATCGCATGATATAAGGACTCCGCTCAGCATAGTTATGAGTTCTGTGGAAAAAGGGAGCGTAGAGGAAAAGCAGTGCTTCAAGATTAGGGACCTTATAGGGAATCTTAATACCGAGAACAAGTTGGAAGCGGGAACGGGTAAATGGAGCAATGAAAAGATAAATCTCACATCGCTTCTTAGGGATATATTGTGCGATTATATAAATACTTATGAGGACTACTCTTTTGACTTGCAAGTGGATGAGCCACTCGAAAACTACAGTATTCAGGCGGATGCTACGCTGATCAGGCGTATGATTGAGAATCTCATTACCAACTCGATAGTTCATAATGAGAAAGGCTGTGAGATAAAGGTTGCGCTATCCGAGCGTGGTAAAGATAAGGCAAGACTTGTCATCTGCGATAACGGACAGGGCGCACCTGAGCAGAAGATCAAGGTGCTTAACGAAAGAATAAAGAATGCATATCTTCCCGAGCACGGCCTCGGAATCCGCGTTGTGAAGCAGGTTGCGAGAAAATATGGCTTCGCTGTGCGGTTTTCTGCGAAGGAACATGAGTATTTTAGGTGTGAGATAGAATTGTAAACAACTGCTATAAAATATTAAATAACGATAAAGAATATTACAACGATTCGTGTTGATGCCCAAAACGTGCTAAAATATTTACGAAAACTTGATTATTTCGTTTTTTTATGTTGCATTTTTTTAGGGTGACGAAATTATGCTTTTTTTCCAAGGTCGAATCTTGCGATTTTCTATATATGTTTATGATATGCCAAGAGATGGAGAATGTATGACATTTGTTCCATCTTTTGGCATTTTGCGTTTTTTGGAGGTATAGGGGTTGAAGATTACTTTACAAAAAACAGGTCATAATAGATTACTAAGTGCGTTTACCGTTTTTTGCGGAATTCTAATGAATGTGGTGATGTCATTTTTTACCCGCATGTACGGTCTTCCGGTTTATCTTGATACTGTCGGAACTATGTTTGTATCGCTGATCGGAGGAATTTTCCCCGGAATAGTGACTGCGGTACTGACAAATGCGGCCAGCACCATATTCAACAAAGAAGCAATTTATTTCGGATTTATAAGCGCACTTGTAGCAATCTATACGGCGTGGTTTAACAGAGAAAAAAAGTTTGATCATATAAAAAAGATACTCATATTTGTATTTGTGGTCGGAATAGGAAGCGGTGCCCTCGGTGCGGTTATTCAGTGGGGAGCCATGGGAAGGCCGCAGACTCAGTCAATCGATGCCTTGGTTGAGGCTTTTACAATACAATTTGGAGTCGGAGACTTCTGGTCCTATTTTATTATCAATCTTTTGCTGAATATTCTGGATAAGGGCGTATCAATTTTTGCGGCGCTTCTTTTGGTGCATTTTATTCCCAAAAGAACATGCATAAATATAAGAAACAGCGGATGGAAGCAGAAACCGTTATCGATAAATGAAGTAAAAAGAATAGGTTCACTTAGTTTGTCCTCTTTAAACTCTCTGAGGATCAGGATTACAGTGATGCTTCTTGGGTGTTCATTTGCACTTACCGCAATAATGGGAATCGTTGGTATAACATTATACTTTAAAAACGCAAAAGTAGAGAAGGCAGAAATTGCGCTGAATGCGGCAAAATTTGCATCCGAAGTCGTCGATCCCAATATCATAGACGAATGTATTGCCAAAGGAATATATGCGGATGCGTACGGTGAGACTGAGAGCGCACTTAGAAGGATCAAAGAAGGAATCACCGGAGTAGATCGTATTTATATAAATCAGCTCAGCAGTGACGGTTGGTATATCGTATTTGATATAGTCCCCGAAGGTGTCAAAAAACATATCCCGGGAGAAAAAGAGAAATTTGATGAGAATATGCAACCGTATGTCGGATCGCTGTTTAAAGGAGAAGTGGTTGCGCCTGTTGAAATTTCATCCGTTTCAGGTTGGTTTATAGCTGCATATTATCCAATAATTGACAAAAACGGAATCTGCATGGGATATGCGGCAGCGGAAACGTCGCTTGCGTTTGTTTCAGACTACATGCGTGATTTTATGTTGCGCGTGTTGTTCATAATGACATCTTTTTTTATCCTGATAATCGCGTTTGGTCTGTGGAGTACCGGAATGGGTATGGTATATCCGATAAACAGCATAGAGAAGAGCGTTGAGAATTTTATCAAGGCAGGGGACGATCAGGTTGAACTCGATGAAGCTGTAAGACAGATGAGAGCAATTGATATTCAGACCGGAGATGAGATTGAGAAGATGTACAGGATAATTTGTGACATGGCGCTAAATCAGACGGAGAAGATTCGAAGTGTAAGAAGATTTTCCGAGGCAACGCTGAAGATGCAGGACGGACTAATTATCACAATGGCAGACCTTGTAGAGAACAGGGATTCCGATACCGGCGCGCATGTTCAGAAAACTTCCGAATATGTAAAGATCATTGTCGAGGGGCTTGAAAAGAAAGGATATTATCCCGAAAAGATCAGTGCAAAGTTTAAGTCCGATGTTGTAAGAAGCGCACCGCTTCACGATGTCGGTAAGATCAACATATCCGATAAGATCCTCAATAAACCCGGTAAGCTTACGCCTGAAGAGTTCGAAATAATGAAGACTCACACAACGGCCGGAAGAGAGATTATCGAGAAGGCAATAAATACTGTAAAAGGTGAGGTATACCTAAAAGAGGCAAGGAATATGGCTGCATACCACCATGAACGCTGGGATGGAAAAGGCTATCCCGAAGGACTTCACGGAGAAGTTATACCACTTTCTGCAAGGATCATGGCTGTTGCAGATGTTTTTGATGCGCTCTCTTCACCGCGTGTTTATAAGGCGGCATTTCCGCTGGATGAAGCTCTGGCTATCATAAGCGAGGGTGCGGGAACTCAGTTTGATCCCAAGTGTGTAGAGGTATTTATGGATGCACTTCCTGAGATAAAGGTAATCCTTAATAAGTATAATCAGAAGGTTTGATGGAGGTTGCCTGTGAAGAATGGATTCAAAAAAATTGCATTCATGGCTATAGTGGCAGGCTGCATGATGATACTGATGCATATAAACGTATATGCCAAGTATGACACGGTAGTCGGCACACATTCTTACTATGGCGGAGGATATGCGGTAACCGGACAGATTCCGGACATCTCATATTCTTATGAAATATATGATGCATCGAATGGGCTTCCGACTTCCGATGCAATGTTTCTCATGGGTGCAAGTGACGGATATATATGGATTGGCGGCTATAGTGGAGTTGTTCGCTATGACGGTTCGACTTTTGACAGGATCGACGAGCCTTCTTACCTTACCAGTTCAAGAGCTTTTTTTGAAGACAGCAGGGGAAGAATCTGGGTTGGAACAAACGATAACGGTGTAGTGGTGCTTGATGGGACAGACAGCATGTATTTTTCATACAAAGAAGGTCTTACGTCATCATCCGTCAGAATTTTTGAAGAAGACGACAATGGGAATATTTTTATCGGAACAACCGCAGGATTATGCTATGTCGATCAGACCGATACGCTTCGCGTTCTTCAGGATGAAAGAATAACTGAAGAGCGTATCCTTAAGCTGGATAAGGACTCTGACGGAAGAATATACGGACAGACTTCAAACGGTATAGTTTTTGCGATAGATGATTGTGAGATTACTGAATTGTATGAAAGCATAGACCTCGGGCTTGAAAAGATAACGACAATCCTCGTCGATCCGTATGACAAAGGAAAAGTATATTACGGAACTGAGGGAAACGTTTTATATTACGGAAAATTCGGTGATTCAATCAATAATCTTGACAGGATATCGCTGGATCCGCTTAGTAATGTGCATTGGCTCAATTATGACTGCAACAGAGTCTGGGTGTCATCTACAAGTATGATAGGTTACATTGACACGGACTATACGTTTAAAGAACTTACCAATGTACCTTTTGACAGTGGAATCGAGATGGTAACGGCCGATTATCAGGGTAACCTCTGGGTGGCTTCATCAACGCTTGGTGTCATGAAAGTTGTTGCCAATAATTTCATCGACATTACACACGCTGCGGGAATGTTTACCGGAGTGACCAATGCTGTTGCCCTTCATAACGGGGATGTTTATATCGGCACTGAGACAGGTCTTGATATCATTGGAAAAGACAACGTTCCGATAGAAAATGAGCTGTCTGTGTATATAGGAGATGCAAGAGTCAGGAGTGTCACAGAGGATAATGACGGAAATGTTTGGGTTTCCACATATACGCATGACCTCGGACTTGTATGCTATAAGCCGGATGGTGAGATAATTTCATTTACTTCATATGACGGGATGCCAAGCAATCAGATAAGGTGTGTGACTGTCGGAAAAGATGGAAGTTTGCTTGTAGGTACGAACGGGGGACTTGCCGTTATAAAAGATTTCGAGATTGTTCGTACGGTAGGTGCCGATGCCGGTATCAAGAACACAGTTTTTTTGACAGTGACGGAAACAGATGAAGGCGCGATTCTTGCAGGTACTGACGGAGACGGAATTTATGCGATCGAAGATGATGATATCAAAAAAATCGGCAGAAACAACGGTCTGACGAGTGATGTTGTCATGAGGATCATAAAAGATGAAAAGAGAGATATATCTTGGATCGTTACTTCCAATTCCATTGAATATATGAAAAACGGTCTGGTCACACAGATTACATCTTTCCCTTATAACAACAATTACGACATGTACTTTGATGACAATGATAATGCATGGATATTGTCATCTTACGGTGTTTATGTGGTAAATGCCGATGAGATGGAAAAAGATGCCATATCCGATTATAAGATATACACATTAGCCAACGGACTTCCGTATGCGATAACAAGCAATTCTTTCGGATATAAGGATCAGTACGGCAATCTTTACATGGCCGGAAGAAACGGAGTGACCAAGGTAAATATAAACAAGTACTACAGCGGCGATCTTGAAATATTGATGGATGTAAAGTCCATATATTGTGACAACGTGAAAGTCGAGCAGGACGAAGAAGGCGTTTATCAGATACCTGCTTCGGACGGACGTGTGCAGATAACGGCATCGGTAATGGATTATTCCATGATGAATCCCGATGTGCGCCTGTATCTTGAAGACGGCCCCGATGGAGGAGTTATTACTTCAAGAAGTAAACTGTCCGCACTTGAATATACAGGACTTCCGTATGGAAACTATAAATTTCATATTCAGATATTAAGCAGCGGAGGAGGGGAGGTCATTCAGGATGAGGTGTTCAGCATAAGAAAGGCTCCGAGGCTTTTTGAACTGGTGGTAATAAGGCTCATACTTGTAATACTTGTGGCATCATTGGCAGGTTTTATCGTATGGCAGGTAATGAGGCTTACCGTAATTAGGACTCAGTATGAAGAGATAAAAAAGTCAAAGGAAGAGGCAGAGAGCGCGAATACGGCAAAGTCAAGATTCCTTGCCAATATATCCCATGAGATCAGGACACCTATCAATACGATCATGGGAATGAATGAAATGATAATGCGAGAAGATCCGACAAATGTACCAAAAGGTTATTTTATGTCGGTCATGAACTATGCTTTTGATATAAGAAATGCATCGGAATCGCTGCTTGGTCTTATTAATGACCTTCTTGACATATCCAAGATAGAGTCGGGAAAAATGCATCTTGTCGAGCGCGAATATGATACGCAGGAGCTATTTAGATCTATTGTATCGATGATAAGGATCAAGGCTACGGAAAAAGCGCTAAGCTTTGATGTGGTCATTGATGAGATTCTTCCTAAGAGAATGTACGGAGATGCGGAAAAGATTAAGCAGGTTGTGCTTAATCTCCTTACCAATGCCGTTAAATATACTTCGGTCGGAGGCTTTTCGCTGAATGTGTCGATGGAAGAGCGCAATGATAAAGAGGCGGTTATCCGCATTTCGGTAAAAGATACGGGAATGGGAATAAAAAAGGAAGATATGGACAGGCTCTTTACCGCATATGAAAGACTTGATGAAGAACAAAACAGCGGTATACAAGGTACCGGCCTTGGACTTGATATTTCAAGAAAGTTTGCGGAGCTTATGGGGGGAAATATCTTTTGCGACAGCATATATGGAGAAGGCTCTGAATTTATCTTCATATTATCGCAGAAGATCGTAGACGCCACACCGCTTGGCATATTTATCGAGCATGATGAAAGCAAGGCAAGTGGTCCTTACGTTCCTAAGTTTATCGCGCCTGATGCAGATGTGCTGGTTGTTGATGATAATCCTATGAACCTTAGTGTTATAAAAGGTCTTTTGAAAGCAACCAAGGTATTTGTGACAACTTCCGAAAGCGGTGCGGATGCCATAGATAAGGTAAAAGACGGCGATTTTGATGTGGTTCTTTTGGATCACATGATGCCGGGGCTTGACGGAATAGAGACGCTTGCTAAGATCAGGGAGATAAAGCCCGATCTTCCGGTATATGCACTTACTGCGAATTCGGTCTCGGGTGAGGAATTTTATAAGTCGAAGGGATTTAACGGATATCTTGCAAAACCGGTTGATATAGAGACTTTGGAAAGCACTCTTATGAAGCACATCGCCGAGAACAAGATGGAGAAATCGGAGAGTGTGGATCAGACTGAGGAACTTACGGAACTTCCGGCCGAGATGCTTTGGATATATGAAGTAGGAGGTATTTCGGTTCAGGAAGGAATAAAGAATTCGGGAGGAATATCGAGTTATCTTTTCGGACTGGATCTTTTCCTGGATACGATCGATGAGAATTCAAGAATAATAAATGATGCGTATGAAGAAGGAAATATAAGGCTGTTTACAATCAAGGTCCATGCTCTTAAGAGCTCCGCGAGGATCATAGGAGCGCTCGGACTTGCGGGACTTGCGGAAAAGATGGAAGAGGCCGGCAATAACAATGATATTGTCTATATAGACGGTAATAAAGAAAAGCTCATGAATGAGTATGTCTCTTTCAAGGAAAAACTTGGAAGAATAAAGGAGACAACTGTTACAGATGCTTCGAAAGACCCGGTTCCCGAGGAGGAGCTGAAAGATGCATACGGAGCGCTGGCCGATCTGATACCTCAGATGGACTATGATTCTGTTGAAATGATTTTGGAAAGTATAATGAAGTATTCACTTCCCGATAAGGATGCTGAGTTCTTTAAAGAGCTTAGCAGGTTGTTCAAGCTGTTTGATTGGGACGGAATGGAAAAACTGATCAATGCTACTAAATAAAGGAGCAAAATGGGAAAAATATTATCAGGCAAAAAAATCATATTCACCGGAGAAAAAGAGACATTTATTCTGCGAGCCATCATCGAGAAGGTGCAGGCTTTGGGGCTTGAATGCAGCTTTGTCCCGTTCACCGTTGATGCACTTAATGCTTCGGGAGATGACATACCGCTATATATTCTCTACATGGATGAAGAAGTTAATCCCAGAGAAGATGCACTGCATTTTTTGACCGATACCATGGAAGAGAACGGAAGCAAACTGATCCTTATAGGCGAGCAGATAGACCTTAACAATACATCAAAGCATTTGAGCGGCGATCTTTTGTATAAGACGTTTTCAAGACCGGTCAACAATGATGAATTCATTAAGGCAATAAGGGATTATTTTGATAAAACCGAATCGGGAGAGTACAGAAAGAGCATACTTATCGTGGATGACGATCCTCAGTATCTTTCTCTTGTAAGGCAGTGGCTGAAAGATACATACAGAGTATTCATGGCTAATTCGGGGCTTCAAGCCATCAAGTATCTTGGAAAAAGCAAAGTCGATCTGATACTCCTCGATCATGAGATGCCGGTAACAAGCGGGCCGCAGGTTCTGGAGATGCTAAGGAGCGATCCGGAGACGTCTTCCATACCTGTCATTTTCCTTACGGGAAAAAGCGATAAGGAAAGTGTGATGGCTGTTGTCGAGCTAAGGCCTGAGGGATATTTTTTGAAGAATATAAAGAAAGAGGATCTTTTGGAAAAGCTTAAAGAGTTTTTTGTTCTGCATGGAGTATAGTACAAGGAGCAGGTGGAAATGTTTGAGTTTATAGAGACTTATCAATTGGATATTATGCTGGGACTTTCCTCTGCGTGTATGGCATTTGCATTTTTGCTGTTCTTTACGCAGTTCCTGGATAAAAAAAGAAGAGTGATAATCTTTACTGTAGAGTCATCTGCGGCAATTCTTCTTTTCTTCGATCGTTTGTCGTATATCTATTCCGGAAATACGACAATGACGGGATATATTATGGTCAGGCTCAGTAATTTCCTTGTATTTGCGATGACTCCGGTGGTTATATTGGGACTGAATCTTTACATAGTCGATCTGCTGAGGGTTGAGGCAAATCAAAAAACTATGCTCAAAAGACTTAGATTTGTGAATGTTGCGGCGATTGTACAGATAATATTTGTAGTAATCTCGCATTTTACCGGATGGATCTATTACATTGATGAAAGAAATATATATAACAGAGGATCACTGTTTTTGCTGTGTTATATTATGCCTGTGATGTGTCCGCTTATACAGTTCACGGTTATAATGGAGTTTCAAAAGGCTATAAGCAGATTGGCACGCGTTTCTATCGTGCTCTGCATCTTTACACCTGTTATAGCGGGAATTATTCAGATATTTGCGTTTGGGATATCTATTGTTGATATCTTCATGGTCATGGTTGCGATATTCTTGTATGTATTTAGCTACATCGATGTAAATCGGGCAGTCATACGGTCGCACAAGATTGAAGTGGGCGAGCTGAAAGACGGCGAGCAGCGCATGAAGCGCCTGTTTGAGCAGACAACATCAGCTCTTGTAAAGGCAATAGAAAATAAAGACGAATATGCACAGGGACATTCCAAGAGAGTCGCCGATCTTGCCAAAGAGATCGCCATGCGCTCGGGCATGGAGGAGCAGAAGTGTGAAGCTGTGTATTATGCTGCACTTCTTCATGATATCGGTATGGTCGGTATTCCCGACAGTATTATCGAGAAGCAGAATAACCTCACGGAGGAAGAACAAAAGATACTTAAGAGAAAGCCGATAATAAGCGGAGAGATTTTGTCTGATATCAAGGAATATCCGTCTCTTAAAGACGGAGTTCTTTACAGCAATGAATGGTATGACGGAAGTGGTTATCCCGAAGGACTGAAGGGCGAGGAAATACCTGATATTGCAAGAATTATTGCTGTTGCGGATGCGTATGTCTCCATGACTTCCAACAGAAGATATCGCGAACCGCTTCCTTATATCATGGTAAGGCAGGAATTTGTCGAGATGTCGGGAACGCAGTTCGATCCTGTCTATTCAAAGATAATGCTCCATATAATGGATAGAGAAAACTCGAGCAAAAAAGATGACAGGGTTATGGAATCGGAGATTACCTGCAAGGCATACAAAGAGCAGGTTACGCTTGGAGTTCACATAACCGATGTTGTTAAAAAGATATATTTTGACTGCGACATGCTTGAACTGAAGGAGGGTGAGTACTCGTCGCCTTCAATTGTTTTGTTTGATTCCTATGACAAGCGTTTTCATAGGAGTATAAAAGCAATAAATGCATACAGATATATTGAGTACGGAGAAATCTGGCCGGACGGACATTATGTTTCCACGGCAGCCAGAAACATGAAAATTGAGACTGTCGAGATTCCGGAAAGGAAGAAAAAGAGAAAGGTTATAAAGAAGGATAAGAAAAAAGGGCAGTATGAGATAGTCATGGCAAAATATGACGATCACATATCGCTTGAGATGAAGCACAAGAATCACAAGGTGAAGGCAATCATCTCCCTTCCCGATAATACCAAAGAAGCATATCTCGGTCTTACCGGTGAAAACTGTTATATCAAAAATATTTCTGTTTTCGAGACAGACAAAAAGGTCGGTGAGGGTGATATAGAGCGAATCTCGGATATCATAAGATATACGGATCGTATCGAGTCGGATCTTCCGAATATCCAGATTGACAGAACGAGATCCGCATCAACGGATGGAATCGAGCTTGAAGATGAAGTAAGACTTTACTTTCATTCCATGAGTCTTCCGTCAGCCAATCTTGTGTGGCATTGTCCGTATATAGTACTCTTTTACTCGGCGGATGGAAAAATCGGCGGCGAAGGATATCTCGAATACGCAATGATAAAGATAAACGGCGAAGTGTCGGGTGATGATGAAGTTGCGGAAAACAAGGTATTTATGAAGAAAAAAGACGATTTCAAGGGATGGGATAAGTGGAAAGAGACGACAAAAGAAGGCATAGACTGCTATGTGCTGTTTGAAAGACATGGAAATAAGATCACAACAGTAACTGAGAATCTTGGCATCTCAATAGAAAATACGACCACTTTCCATGATGAATATAAAGAAGTTTACGTGGCGCTTACGGGAGATGAAGTCGCAATTACGGATATTCGTATTATGAAATGACAGGATATGCACATTATTTGACAGAATGTTCATAAAAATTTAGATGAACAAGAGAGGTCAGGATGATAAAATTACTTGGATATTGAAATATAACAACATGTGACAAGAAGTACCAATGAAAGAACAGATTCAAACAAACAGATTAAAAGAAATAGATATATACAAGACTATAGCGATCGTCATGGTTGTCTGTGGTCATGTGGCTTCAAATACAGTAGGAGTATTTTCGGGATTTATCAGCTTTGTGCATATGCCGATTTTCTACTTTGTAAGCGGCTTTTTTCTTTATAAGGAACTTAAGAAATATTCGGAAAAAGAGCTTGTGAAAAAGAAATTTTTCCGATTGGTCATTCCGTATATTGTGTGGTCTTGCGTTGCATTTTCGGCAAACGCTGTAGTTTTGATAGCGGGAAAGGGCATGGATATAGGAGCTCTTTTGGATGACGCCGTGCAGGTCTTTATATATGCAAGAAGCGTGTGGTTTTTCATCCAGCTCTTTTTTGCACATATGCTTTTTATACTTATCCACAAAGTTGTGGATAAAAAGGCGCTCAGAGTGGTTATAAATTTGGTTGTATGGGCACTTTTGATTGTCTTTTGTACCACTACAATTTTCTGTATGTGGAAAATAAAATGGCTGTACGGGTTCTTGCTTTTGGGATATATATGCAGCGAATATGATGTGCTTTCGAAGATAGGCGAGGTTAAGCAGGTCAAGCGTGGCGTGATTTTTCTCTTTTGCCTCATTGGATGGATAGCAGCTACTGTGTTGTCTTCCGGAGTATATTCAACAGATCTTGTCTATGGCTTTGACGATATGCCGTTTTCGCTTAATACGCTTGGAATTGAGCTCTCTGTCTGGGCGTGCGGACTTACGGGAATGGCGACGATTTATTTTGTCAGCTGCGTAATTGCCAAATTCAGATTTTTTGATATACTGTATCGGATGGGAAGCTATACTTTGGATATATATGTGGGCCATATGCTTCTTTTGTTTGTAATAAAAAAGATACCTATGCCTAAGGATCTTGTATTTGTATTATCGTTTATTATTGCGTTTTTCTTTATTTGTGTGCCGTTATACATATTGGCAAAATATTTTTTGAGAAAAATAAAACTATACAGAATGGTCGCATAATTGCCGAAATATATGGGAGTTCAGAATAGTAAGATAAGCGAATAACGGTAGGGGAGCCGGCTTATTGGTTAAAGGAAAGGGTGTAATTATGTTTAGGACAGAAAAAAAGAAGTATATCATTACCATGCTTCTTATATCGGTAGCTTGTGTATTTTTGTTTGCGGGATGCCAAAGCGGCGGTGCGGAAGACCTGTATCTAAGCAAGGTCAGCTATGTTGTATGCCCCGTGGACGGACAGGATATCGATATGTACGTAGTGTCATCGGATTGCTCGGTGATACATTATATGATAAAAGAGACCGAGAATCTTGAGATCAAGGAGCTCTTTGAAGGGAAATTGCCTGAAGGCGGTTTTTCAAGTGAAAGGCAGCAGATAACCGAGCAGGATTGGGAGAAGCTTCAGAGCATAGTAAATGAGACGGAGTTTATTTACTTACCCGCCGAAGTGTCCGATCCCGAGCAGGCGGCAGATTCAGGCAGCAGCTATATCGAGATTAAGACGGATATGATAAAGCATCTTGCAGGCGGACATAATGCAGGATTTGGCAGAGATAAGGCGAATAAGAAATACAGGAGTGTCGTTGAAGTGTTGGATGCAGCACTTAACAAATGATGCAATAAGTTGTAAATACATAATGGATTCTAGGGAAGCTTTGTGAAAAGAGCTTCCCTTTTTTGCGCGCGTCTTTATAAAATGCGGAAAAATGCACATAAAAATACGATTAATAATTGACGCTTTATGCATTTTTCATATAAGATGGTATCAACACTAAATTTAGCATAATTAAATAAGGAGGAGAACATCTTATGGAGCAGAAGACAATGAAGGGATTTGCAATGCTTAAGATCGGTGAGGTCGGATGGATTACAAAAGACGTTCCGAAGTGTGGACCGCTCGATGCAATCTGCAAACCGCTTGCCATTGCAATATGTACTTCAGATGTACATACAGTATGGGAAGGTGCTGTTGGTGATCGTCATAACATGATCCTTGGACATGAAGGTTGTGCGGAAGTTGTGGAAGTAGGTGAACTTGTTAAGGACTTTAAGCCCGGTGACAGAGTTCTGGTGCCCGCTATCACACCCGATTGGAGTTCGCTTGAGGCTCAGGCCGGATTTTCCATGCACTCAGGCGGAATGCTTGCAGGATGGAAGTTCTCCAACTTTAAAGATGGTTTGGATGCAGAGTTTTTCCACGTTAATGACGCGGACGGAAACCTTGCACATTTGCCTGAAAACATCAATATAGTAGATGCGTGCATGCTTTCAGACATGGTTCCAACAGGATTCCATGGGGTAGAGCTTGCTGATGTTCAGTTTGGTGACACGGTTCTTGTTATCGGTATCGGACCTGTCGGACTTATGAGTGTAGCCGGGGCGTCACTTAGAGGTGCTTCGAGGATCATTGCGGTAGGTACACGTCCTAAATGTGTGGAAGCAGCCAAGAAGTACGGGGCAACCGACTTTATCAATTATAAAAACGGATCGATCGAAGATCAGGTTATGGAACTTACATCAGGAAAAGGTGTAGACAGAGTAGTAATCGCGGGCGGTAATGTTGATACTTTCGAATCGGCAGTTAAATCGGTTAAGCCGGGTGGACTTATCGGTAACGTTAACTATCTCGGAAGCGGCGATTATATCAGCATTCCCAGAACTGACTGGGGCGTTGGAATGGGACATAAGCAGATCCGTGGAGGACTTATGCCGGGTGGAAGACTTCGTATGGAGAAACTAGGGGCATTGGTATCTTCAGGAAGACTTGATGTAAGCCCGCTTTCAACACATGTATTTGAAGGATGGGATTACATACCCGAGGCATTGCAGCTTATGAAAGATAAGCCGGCAGACCTTATCAAGCCTGTTGTTAAGCTTGTAAAAGAATGATGGTTCTTTGAACTGATTGTAATTATGGCAGTCGCAGATTTAGATAATAAATTTGCGACTGCTCTTGCTATCCATGTATTAAGAAGGAGAATACGCCGACACATCGGCGATAAATATATGAAAGTACTGATAGTGACAGGTTTTTTGGGAGCCGGGAAAACTACATTCATAAAAGAATTATTGAAACATACTAAGCGCTACACCGCGGTATTGGAAAATGAATTTGGAGATATAAATCTGGACAGCCGCGAAATATCGGCTTCTGCAGATAATAAGGACATGCAGGTTCTGGAGTTCATGGAGGGATGCGTTTGCTGTAGCAAGAAGGATTCTTTTTTATACTCAATCCTTACCGTGTCGACAGGGATTGCACCCGAGTATCTGATCGTAGAACCATCGGGTGTTGCAAAACTAAGCAGTATTCTTGCGGGACTTGAGAAAGTCCGTTATGAGAAGATTATTCCAGTAAGTCCTATTGTAATAGTGGCTGCGAAGTCTTTTTTTGCAAATATTCGTGAGTACGGGAATCTTATGGAAGATCAGATCGCAAATGCGGGACATGTTATTTTTTCCAAGACAGAGGGAATTGGCGTCGATGAGCTGGAGGAAGTCAAGGAGAAGATAAGAGAGATCAATCCCGATGCGAAGATAACGGAATCTTACCAAGATGGCAAGAGCGAGGACTGGTGGACTGAGGTTATGTCGGACGAGGAAGCGCATCTTGTTTTTGATGGTGGTAATGGTGATGCGATAGGTAACGGAGTTGATAGAGATTATGGTGCAGGGGCTACCGGAAATCAGTCAGCCTTTGAACAAATGACACTTGAGCTTTCGGAATTTAATTCTGTCGGTGCACTTGCTGTTTTTTGTGAAGACCTTCTAAGTAAGCGCTACGGCGATATAGCCCGTGCCAAAGGCGTTGTAAAAGTTTGTGATGAAGCACTCCACTTTGATATTGCCGATAATTCTTACGTGATCACAGGTGGAGAAGAACCCTTCCAAGCAGTATTTATCGGCCCAAACATAGATCGGGAAAAATTGCTTCTTAATGCTGGCGGGTATAAGCTAAACAAAAAGATGCCGAAGCGAAATGTGGCAAAAGCCCAAGAAGAGGGCTATACAAAGATAAGAGGGGTTAGATGAATATTCAAATTTTAGAAATTTTTTAAAATCATGTCACTCTACGAATTTAAAATTTCACTCTACAATCATGTCAGTGAGCTAAAAGCATCAAAAATATAAATATCTATATTCTTTGATGCTTTTGCAGACTGTGGTACATGTTCAAAACATCAAAACGGGTACTTTCCGTTTTTTTTGATGCTTTACAGACTATATAATTTGAGGGATGAAGCATCAATTTTGGGATGATTTCATTTTTTTGATGCTCAGCGATAGTATCATGCCAATGAAAAAAATTTATTTTTTTAAAAAAGTAATAACTCATTTTCTTTATTTTACAATCAAGATTGAAAAATATCCGGATTTATCAGGAATTTCATCCAAACCGGAATAGATTTTTTCATCCTGCATTCCACAATTTTCGATAAGATATGCTGTTTTTTCGCAGCCCTGTATCTGAGACTTAAGTTCTTTAAGCTTGCTTCCGGCTTTCATTATTATCAAAGTGCCGTCAAATGGCTTGTATTTACCTGCTGTTATAAGTACGGCGTCGTCGCCTTCTGCAATAGACAGGCCTGTTTTGGCGGCTGCGGCACAAAAGGAAGGAATTCCGTTTATAACTTGAGTTTCATAACCGGCTTTTTTTACCATCTCGGTAATATATGAAAAAGTTGAATATAAACAGGGATCTCCCAAAGTCAGGAAAGCAACATCTTTTCCTGTTGCCAATTCTGCAATGATAGTTTCTGCGGCACTCTTATGCGCATCTGACAGATTCTCTTTATTCATCGGGAAATTAAGAGAAAGTATCTCCTTAGAAGTTAAGAAAGGACACGCTTGCGCCGCTATAGCATAAGCGACTCCCGGCTTATTATTCTTTGAAGGACATGCTATAACTTCAGCTTTTTCCATTATCTTAACCGCTTTAAGCGTGAGCAGCTCCGGATCTCCGGGACCTACTCCGACTGCGTACAATATTCCGCTCATGATTCCTCCTATCATCTATGTCTGTGTCTCCTATTTCTTTAACCCTTGATATAATAATCATCCAAAAACTTATCAGCTATTAATATATGTGTCATTGTATATGACATTGTTCTTCTCCTTGATAAAATAACAGGTAAATCTATCAGCGGACTGCTTCAAAACTTGACATAGATAACAGTAGCATAGATATATGCTTTACGGAAGCAATAATCGGCTATAGGGCAGAGCTTTTCAGTATTTGAATACGTTGTAACATTCAAGAGCCTAAAAATACAGAACCGTGCATTCTGCTTTCGCTCCACTTGTCTGAGCGCATTTATGCGCGAGTTTGGAGCGAAGAATGGACAGTTCTATATTTTTATGCCTTGAATGTCAACGGATGAAACTACTGAAAAGCTCTGCCCTATAGCCAATCACTCCCTTCATTAAAAGGCACAACCTCCGCCTAAAACATACTCATAGCCTGCTTGACATTTTGGCGGACTATGAACTAAACTTGAGGAAGTTTTAGGAGCATTCCTGTAATTCATAAATAGCGCCAACTGAATAAGAAAGAACCTCAAGGTAAGATTGAGATGCATCTTGGCGGATGTAACAACTCTTTCAAACACCGGAGGTTCCAAATGAATTATACACAGAATGAAAAAATCGAACAAGTAAATGATACAACGCTGGTAATCGGCATTGATATCGGAAGTCAGACACATTATGCCAGGGCATTTGATAACCGAGGCAGAGAGCAACAAGACCAAGGTCATGATAGGCTGTGAGCCTACAGGTCACTACTGGTTTGCTTTTGCAAAGTATGTAACTGATCATCAGAAAACACTTGTAATGGTCAATCCCTTCTCTGTCAAGAAGATCAAAGAACTCGATGATAACAGCCCAAAGAAAACGGATTCAAAAGATCCGAAGACAATAGCAAAACTGGTAGTGGATGGCAGGTATTCCATTCCATACTTACCGGACGGCATATATGCCGAGATAAGAGATCTGGTATACAGCCGCGACAGGATTGTAAAGCAGCATAACATATCTGCAAACAGGATCCAGCGATGGCTTGCAATACACTTTCCTGAGTATTTAGGGATTTATATAAGGTTTGATTCCAAAAGTGGTCTTGCAGTGCTTGAAAAGGCACCGCTACCCAAAGATGTAATAGCACTTGGAATAGACGGAATCAGAAAGATCTGGCATGACAAGAAGATACGCGGCAGAGGTGTTACAGAAGATAGGGCAATGCCCCTGATGGAAGCTGCGCATAACAGTGTCGGTCTTGATGGAGGAGTCGGAACAAGAAGCGAATTATATATGCTGTTTGAGGAACACAGACTTTAGCCTTCACAGCTTGAGGCTGTTGAAAAGGTAATTGAAGAGACAACCTTAAAGGTGGAGCACGTGAAGAAGTTCTCGCCATTAAAGGAGTAGGGATAATCACAATAGCAGGATTCATTGCTGAGGTTGGTGATATAAGACGCTTTAAGTCACCTAAACAGATTCAGAAATATGCAGGGCTTGAACTGGTTGAAAACAGCTCAGGAAAGCATAAAGGAAGGTCAAGAATCAGCAAGCGAGGAAGACGAAAACTCCGCAGGATACTGTATCAGGTAATGATACCGTTACTTGCGAGCAATAAGGAGTTCAGAGAAATCTATGACTACTACGTTACCCGAGTAAAGAATCCGCTAAAACGCAGACAGGCAATGGTTGTTGTTGGCTGCAAACTGATCCGCGTATTCTATGCGGTTCTGACAAAAGGCTTGGATTATGACAGAACTAAGATGAAGTCAGATATCCATCGAGACAGCGAGCTTATAGCCGCTTAAGAAGCACAAGTACTGTAAACAGATAAGCGTCCGCCATTATTGGTGCTGTGAAACAGGAATTCAAAAATATATATGACAAAGTAGAGCTAGTAGCTGCGTTGACATTTTCTATAGGGCGATGACCCTGAGTAAGGAGCATGAGCAGCACCCAACTATAGATAAACAGAACGAAGGAATTTAGAACCTGACAATGATCAGTGATCCTGGTAGACATGAGAGGTTTGTTACTGTAGATGATGAGGGAGGAGAGAAGGCCTTCATAAGGGGGAAAACAATGACGTTCTTCTTTTTGTACCTCAAATCATCAGAAATGGGCTCATAGAAGCCACTTCATATCCAGAAAGCACTACTTTTGACTATATACGGAACTATTAACTGTTTATCAAAATCGTCTCAAAGCTAGGTGTTTTGGTAAACATCAACAAAAAAGAATAGAGAGAATAGAGAGAGATGGTATGGGGAAAATATGTATTGGCATCTGCGACGATCAGTCTGAGATCGTGGAAGAACTCAGTGTGCTGGTCAAAAAAGTCTTAGAGGACAAATCTCTTAATGAATGGCGGATTCTTAAGAGTACTTCACCTCTGAAAATCCTAAAAGAAATCAAAAACATTAATATTCTGTTCCTTGATATGGATATGCCTGAGATGGACGGAATCAAAGTCGGGAAAAAAGTGATGATGGAGAATCCATCATGCAAGATCATTATTGCCACCGCGAGAGATGACAGGGTTAAAGAAGCTTTTTTTATCCCTGCATTTCGATTTGTCACGAAGCCTTTCTGTTATGCAGAGCTCAAGGAAGCTATAGTAACGGCAATGGAGGAAACTTACGGAGATAAAGAGATTGAGGCTTTCCGCGAAAGAGTGAGCTTTAATCTCAAGGAACGTGATATATCCATGATAAGGGCTTATAACGGATACGTGGAGATTCTGGTCGGTAACAGTGTGTTCAGAAAGGACATATCTCTAAATGCTTTGGAAAAGCAGATGGACAATCGCATTTTCTTTAGGATCAACAGGCAATATCTGGTCAATTTGCGATACATAAGCTCCTATACCGACAATAAGATCATGGTAGATAAAAAATTCTTTCTTGTTTCCGCAAGACGCAAGAAAGAGTTTATGAAAAAGTACACTGAATACGATCTGCGATATACGTAAAGGGGCAATATGTGGAAGATATTATTGTGGGAACTTATTTTTTGTATGGAAGTGGCGAAATACTCCATCGTTTATTCCCTTAGTTCAAGGAAAAAGCTGGAGATTAGGGATAAAAGAGCACTCTATGCCATGCCGGTAGTGATGATTGGACTTATAGGTGCTGAGAGGGTTATGACAGTAGAGGGCGCTTACGTGTTGATCCTATTTGGCGCCGTGATGGTCATGTTTCTGAATATGACCTGCAAGATTGTAAGAAGGATCTGGAACTGTCTGATCATTTTTTTGAGTGTAACTGCCGTAGACAGCATATTTGAGAATATATATACGAATTACTTCAGCAAAGAAGGACTTTACAAGGAGGTTGAGTTTATTCTCTGGGACGGCTTTCTTCTGGTTTCACTTGCTGCTGTATACGTTTTCTTTTTTGCCTATTTGGGCATTTCAGGGAGCAAGAAAAAAATCTATTCGCATATATTTGTGAGAATAGCAAGCATCATAGTGGATATCTGTCTGTGCCTATGTGGAACTTCTATCATAAGGAGTGCAAAAGGCGACAATGTTCATTTTGCTTTCGGAATACTGACGCTTATAAGTGTTGTTCTTCTGGGAAGCCAGATAGTCGGTATGCTTGATAGGAACAGTGAACTCTATGAAGGCATCAATCATGAGAGACTTCTTAGAGGCATTCAGAAAGAACATTACCAGAGTCTTTTGCGGAATGATAAGGATATACGCAAGTATCGTCATGATATGATCAATCATTTCATGGTAATAGAATCCTATCTTGATAAAGGAAAGATCGATTCCGCCAGGGAGTACATCGATGATCTCAAGGGAGATTTTATGGCTACAGCCAAGAATAAATACTGCGTCGGAAATGACGTGATAGATGCAATCTCCTGTTACTATCTCACATCTATAGAGGACGTTGCCCAAGTTACAGTTAGAGGAACGGTACCTGAAGATATAGAGATAAATGAAGTCTGCCTATGCACGGTATATTCAAATCTCCTGAAAAATGCTGTGGAAGAAATACTACGCTTAAAAGAAACAAGAGAGAACAATTTGGAGCTGAACATAGAGTTTAAGACAGGTAAACGCTTTTTTGAGATGATAATAAAAAATACTACTCATTACAATACGATTTTTGATGGAATGAATACACAAACTTCAAAAACTGATTCAAAGAATCATGGTATCGGCCTGAGCAGTATTTTGTATGCCATCCGGAAAGAGAATGGTGATATTACACTTGACCAAAAAGATGGTTGTGTATGTGCGGATGCAATTTTCCCTATGGGTAATAAGTATCCGCAGGAGGCGTATTGATTGATGGGGGTCAATCTCCTCCTTCAATATAGTCAATTATCATTGACCAGAATGATGATGATAAAATCACAGGTACCATAAGAAATTCCTCCTTCTGTATGGTCTGAAAATAGCATAACGTATCGTGGCATACAAGAGAAACTCCTTAAGCGTAGAGTTATCATGTTGAACGTTTCAGAAGAAAAGACGTTTAGCAAGTTAAGACCTCGTTTATTAAGTTTCTCTTTTTTGTATCTTCGTGCGTGAAAAAATGTATATAAATCAATTGATTACATCATTTGGATCCAAAAATCTAAAGAAAGGGAGGGCAAAAAATGGAACTGTTCGGGGAAGAATTAGTTGCTGAGGAAGTGACTATGACTGCAGGTTGCGAATTGTGCCTCGGTTGCGCAGCATGTGCAGCATGTATTGGCTGTGCTACATGTTTGGCGTGCGTGGCAGTAGGTGCCGTTACAGCGATAGTTACTATTGCTGCGGCCGGTGAAGTTGCTACAGCGGCAACAGGCGCTTCGGCAGCAGCTGCTGTTGCTATAGGCGTCAATAGTTGATGACAAAAGAATAGTTGTAATGCGGCACCTTTTTGGGGTGCCGTGTTACCTGAAAAATTGGAGGGTAAAGTGTTTGTTCAAAGTGAAAGAGGGAATCAGTATTATTATGACGATGCAACCGGTCAGATTATTCATATAAAGGATGAAGCGGAGCTCGCAGAAGCAATCAAGAAATACAGGCTTTTAAACAGTGAAGTACATTATTCCAGGATTGATCCGGCTTCTCTTAAAAAGTTTTTATTTGAAGAAGGTAATGGATTCAAGCAATTGATTTTGGAAATAACAAATGCCTGCAATATGCGATGCCGATATTGCATCTATTCGGAGTATTATCCGCAGACAAGGACACATGGATCAGAGATGATGTCTCTTGAAACTGCACAGAAGGCAGTTGACTATTTTTTTGAAAACTACGAAATTGCATACAGAAGAAATCCGACCAAGCATCCCATGATCAGTTTTTACGGCGGAGAACCGCTGCTTGATCTGCAACGTCTTAAGGATATAGTCGGATACATAAACATGAACTACAGCGAATACGAACCGGAATATAATCTGACAACCAATGGACTGTTTTTTAATGAAGAGGCACAGGATTTTCTTGTGGAGAACGAGTTCAACATTCTTGTCAGTTTAGATGGAAATAAAGAAAATCATGATCGTAACCGTTTAGACAGTTTAGGGAAACCTACTTTTGACAGGGTTATTTCCAATATAGACCGATTTAAGGAGCGTTATCCTGACTATTCAATTACTGTTTCAACGTGCTTTGATTACAAAACAAACCTGGAAGAAATGGCTAAGTTCTTTGATGATCATTCTTTGATGGTGACAAATATAGCACAGATCCAGGCAAGCAACAGCACCTATTATTCGCAGTTTACAAAAGAAGATCGTGTCATGGAAGAGACATACAGATCTTTGAAAGAACGGTTCTTTGAAGAAGCCAAAAATAACACTCTGAAAAAAGATAGTTTTCTTTACAGATATTTTGGATCTATGTTCGCGGAATTTTCATATCATCCCATGGGATATGAACTTCCCAGCAAAGTGCGTCCCTACACGGCAACCTGTATACCGGGTGAGAAACTCTATGTGGCAGTTGATGGTTCCTTCAAGGTATGCGAGAAGATTAATTCAAGCTTCTGTGTTGGAAATGTAGAAGACGGACTTGATTATGCAGAGATCACAAAGATACTGAATACATACTTTAGCAATATTAAAAACAGATGCGCAGATTGTAAGATCAGAAAATTATGCAAGATGTGCTTTAAAGATTTTGACAAAGGATCCGGATTCTCGGCAGAGGAGAAGATATGTGAGAATTATAAAGAACGTATCAAGGGTATGCTGACGGATTATGTGAATCTTATGGAGATCAATCCTACATTGTTTGAGGAAATAACATCTGATTACTACAAACTCGTTTCAAAGATAGGAGAGCTGGTATAATGGGATATTTTAGGCTGAAACCTGAATGCTACCTTGTGATGGGGGCCAAAAGAGCAATGCTGCATAATCTGGTAGAAAAGAAATGTATTTGGTTGACGGAAGAGGCAGCAGATATGCTCTCAAGAGCAGAGCATAATGATCCTATTGGGGAGAATGAACAGGAATTTTTTAAGACGCTTGCGGCAAAGGGCTGGGGTGAAATCTCGGATAAAAAAGTATTTGTCGACAAGTTCCGTCCTTTTAACGTATTTAACGAAAAGAAATTTCATAAGAACACTCCGAATGTTGAGATTGCAATTTTGCAGATCACCAATTCCTGCAACATGGATTGCGAGTTCTGCGGAAAGACATTTTGCCCCTCATGTTTAAGATATGATAATGATTCAGAATCGCTTTCTTTGGATGAATGGAAGAAAGTTATAGATGATATTTCTTTCTATGGATTAAAAGCAGTGGTCCTTACAGGTGGGGAACCTGCGCTGTGCAAAGATATGCCTGAAATTGTGGACTATCTTAAGTCAAAAAATATCGTGGTTACTATACATACCAACGGACTTAAAAAGCTTGATAACAGGTATAAGGACTGCGGAAAGATAATATCAGTACTTTCTGAAGAAGGCTATTTCAAAGTTTGTGAGAATTACGCAAAAGAAAAAAATGTTACACTTATGGTATATGATAAAACTATTGATGTCAGCGGCGCGAGCAAAAAAGGCTGGAGTATAAGGAATTGTACCAATGAGCAAACGACTGTCAAAAAGACTGAAATGGGCGGAATAAGTGCCCTTAAGTTTTACGCAAGGCAGACTTATGAAGACTGCATGTGGAGTAAGATTGCTGTTTCTCATTCAGGTGACATATACCCTTGTCTTGGAGTAAAAAAAACAATCGGAAACATACGCGAAATTGAGATGTATAAAGCTATTAAAACGCTCGTAGAAGAGTACTGGATAAGGTCTGTAGAGAAAAGAGATTCAAAGTGCAGTATGTGCGAGTTCCGCTATTCCTGTAAATCATGCAGTTGCTACGATGCGGAAAAAAACTGCGCGTATGACGTGGAGGAAGCATTATGGATATAGAATGTTGTAATGTCTCGAAAGTTATAAACGGAAGAAAGATCATAGATAATATCTCTCTTTCCATTCCTGACGGAACAGTATACGGAGTGATCGGCCCTAACGGTGCCGGCAAGACGACAATGGTCAGGTTGATGCTAAATCTTTATGAGATGAGTGAAGGAACGATCAGAATTGGCGGTGTTGATGTAACTTCACACAAATTTGCCAAGGTAAAGTCCAAGATAGGTGTACTGTTGGATTCCCTGGGCCTTTATCAGGATCTTAACGCATGGGACAATGTGGAATTTTTTGACAGGATATATTTTCCCAAATCATCAGATAGCGACAGACATACCAGAATCAGTCATGCCCTTGAACTGGTGGATATGCAGTCACATGCTGATGAGAAGATCACATATTTTTCCAGAGGCATGCGCCAGAGGCTTGCCCTTGCCAGAGCATTTGATATTGACCCCGAACTTCTTATCATGGACGAACCTACCAGAGGCCTTGATCTTGAAGGCCAGTTTGCGGTCAGGAAGTTTGTTGAGCAGATGAAAGAGCAAGGCCGCACAGTCGTCATCAACTCTCACAATCTCGGCGAACTTCAAAAAGTCTGCGACTGCTTTGGATTTATCCGAGGAGGTCAATTGGTGGAAGAGGGAACTTACGAAGAACTGAAAGCAAAGTACTCAGGCGGAAGTGAAGTTTTTGATCTGGAAGATGTCTATAAACAGATAAACGGACTTGTAGGCGAAAAATATGAATGCATTTAGTTGGTACATTAACAGGCGAAATAGAACACTGATAAATCGCTTAAGGATAATACTGTATTTAATAGGCTCATTGGGCTTTGTGAAATTGGGGATGCATCCCATCTATTTCTTTGGAGCCATTGCTGCATTTTTCTTTTTTATGGAACTAAGAAAAAACATAAGTGCCAATCTGACCAGACATATTGAGTACATGTTGGCATATCCTTTTCCGATTGATGATTCTGTGAAGATGGAGTACGACGCTATATTTTGGAATGAATACAGGAACTGGATGATCACAGGAACTGTTTATTTGGCTGTATATTCTTTGCTGAATAAACTCACACCCCTTTCGATCATTGCAAATGTAGTTGGCTGCGTTCTTATGATCCCCATCATGTATGAGGTGGGAGCATTGTACTCTTATGGAATTTATAACAGGTTAAAAGAAATACCTTTGACCATTTGCATATACATGATCATTTCTGTTTTTAACGGCTTGGTCATGGTAGATGCCCGCTTTGTATTTTTGGCATTCCCCATCTATGCAGTACTGAGATTTTTCAGGAAAAGAATGAAGATAGATTACAGTTTCGAAAATAGCAAGGAGTGAGGTTGATGAACGCTTTAGTATGGAAGATGAAAAGAAAACTCTGTAAGAATAAGACGCGCTTATTAATGGCCTTTGCCGCGCCAATCGCATATCTTATCTTTTTACATGAGTTTGGAATTGATATAAGACAGATCGTCTGCTTTTTCCCTTTTTTATACAGCTTGTTTATTCCTCTTGTTTTGGGAGATGTTGAGGACCTGATCTTTGGCGAAGTTTTTCTTACAACAAGGATAAGTCCCAAATATTTCTGGAGATTTAAATACATCTTTTTCTCCTTATTTGGAACAGTGATGGGCATAATCTATGTATCTCTTTATGCACTGATAGCAAATTTCCTTCTCGGAATTAAGCTTGAAATGGACATTACTGTATTACTGACAGTCGTTGCGGCTTTCCTTCTGGCCCTTGGTATCAACGCCTGCGGCATGCTCCATTACTGCGACTTTTCAATGGTGAAGCAGCTCTTTGCAAGTGTGTTTAATATATTGAGTCTTGTATTGTTGTTTTTCTTCGTCTCTTTTGGAAATAAAGAAATTGTGAAAAGTATTGGCTGGTATCCGGTTGCTATACTTGGGCTTTTGCTCATAGTCATTTCGGAAGTTGTCAATTCAAGAGTATCCTCGGAAGCTCTGCTCGATTCTATTAAAAAGATGGTGGATGGATATAACAGCAAAATTGTAGATGATTAAGATAATAGGAAAGTGAACTGTATGAGAATAGGTGGTTTTTTGCCCGGACGGATAGCGGAGAACTATCTGGATAAATACGAACAGGAAGAAGTGGAGCTACGTGACGGGGAGCAGTTTCGCACTGAAAAAGATGAGCTTCTTTCAAAGAGGTGGGTCAGAATGTCTGATGTAAATGATCTTATCAAAAAACATTCAATCCATCCCTACAGTAACTTCACCAGAATACGAAATTATCACGGATCTGCTGATATAAAGCAGGATATTAAGTTTTCAGGTTGCCTTTATTTGCAGATTCCTTGTTTTACCGGTGGGGTGTATAAGGTACTTGATAAAGCCGTTAAAAATACGAATTACAGTTATCTGATATTGGATCTTAGGAAGTGCGTGGGCGGTGATTTTGACGATTGCATCCGCTCCTGCAATCTTTTTCTTAGTGATTGCGAGATTGTCTCCGTGCATAACAAGAGAGCCAAGGCTTCTTACTACGCTGACGAAAACAAAAAGGAATTCCAAAAGATCTTTATACTGGTGGATGAAAACACGATGAGCAGCGCGGAGATCATGGCTCTCTCCCTTGCAAGTAATTCTTCCAATGTGCAGATCCTTGGAGATAAGACCTATGGAAAAGGAGTCGTTATCAAGAATTACATAAACCGCAAGTACAGGTGCAAACTGTCTGTGACGGCGTACAACTGGCAGGTTAATTCAAAGAGTGTCGACTCCCTTGCAGATTATATTAAGAGGTGTGATGACCGAGAAATCTGGAAGCATATAATAAATGAGATAAATGATGAAAATTGTAAGAGATAGCCTATTAATTGTATAATGTCCGTGTTAACTACATTTGTAGAAAAGGGGGAATTGGCAAGAGCAGTATTATCGGTCTTGCTTATTTGCTTATATGGGTACATTGAGATTAAAATAGAAATGTATTTACATTAGTAGGGAAATAAAAGGAAAGAGGTGACAAACAATATGAACATTGCAGTTTGGATTGCTATTGGATTGGTGTTATTCGTCGCATGTTTTCACAGGAGCGATAAAGAGTGAATCCCAGAGGGGGAACCTGTAAATAGTTGTAAACAGAATGAAAACCTGTAAAAAGGACTACTTCAAAATTTGACACAGATAAGATTTGTGAAAAGAAATGGTTTATCTGTGATTTTATGGCATGAAATGCGTTGAAACACAGATAATAGCAACATGAGGGCTTAATTTATCTGTGAAATCATGGCAAATTATAAGGGAAAAGGCGAAAATTCACAGATAACACTGGCATAAATCACTTTTTTATCTGTGGCCTAAATAAAATAGTCATTTTGCTGTCTATAATTAAAATATAAGTCACTGCCATATATTTGCAATGATTAAGCGTAAATATATAGTAATAAAAAGGCTAAGTGCCAGGTACATGTCTTTAAATGAAGCAATAATCGGCTATAGGGCAGAGTTTTTCAGTATTTGAATACGTTGTAACATTCAAGAGCCTAAAAATAAAGAACCGTGCATTCTGCTTTCGCTCCACTTGTTTGAGCGCATTTATGCGCGAGTTTGGAGCGAAGAATGGACAGTTCTATATTTTTATGCCTTGAATGTCAACGGATGAAACTACTGAAAAGCTCTGCCCTATAGCCCATCACTACCTTCATTAAAGGCACAACCTCCGCCTGAAACTTCCCCCGGCCATACGGCTTGACATTTTTGCGGACAATGAACTAAACTTGAGGAAGTTTTAGGAGAAGCAAGCATGAATTGTAATGGCGCAGGTGAGAAACATAATAATTTGCGCAGAGTGATAGCGGTATTTGTAGCGGTAGCACTCAGTTTTACCATGCTCTTTTCTACAATATATATAGCTAAGGAACAGCATCATGAGTGTCATGGTGCGGAGTGCCCTGTATGTCACAATATTGCAAGGTGTGAGCGGTTCCTTAATCAGATTTCTACAGGTATTATACATCTCGCTATAAGTGTAGTTGCGGTAATGATCGTCTCGATTATTTTGCCTAAAGAAAATGAGAATATTTCTCATCCTACACTTGTAAGCTTCAAGGTACGTCTCGATAATTGAAGATCCTCTTTTTATGCGACATAGTTCTGTTGCATGATCATGTTTTTTTCAATAATCAGAAAATGAATAAGAAAGAGGAATATTATGAAGAAATATATTTCAGTATTGGTTGCAGCCGTAATGGCAAGCAGCATTATTTGCGCATGCGGAAATGGAAATGCACAGGATGCATCAGCCGCAGGAACATCAGCTGCAGGATCGCCTGCAGGAAACGCTTCGGAAGCGGTATCTGAGGCAGCAGGAGACAGTGATATCAGCATTGTGACAACTATTTTCCCTGAGTATGACTGGGTTAAGAATATTGCAGGAGAGAATCCCGCAAATGCAGAGATAACAATGCTTCTTGACAGTGGTGTGGATCTTCACAGCTACCAGCCTACAGCAGAAGATATCGCTAAGATCTCAACCTGTGACATGTTCGTATATGTTGGCGGAGAGTCAGATGAATGGGTAGATGATGCACTTAAGGAAGCAACAAATAAGGATATGGTAGTTATCAATCTTCTTGACGTACTTGGCGATGATATCAAGGAAGAAGAGGTCGTTGAAGGCATGGAGGCCGAGGACGAACATGAAGAGGGCGAAGAGCACGAAGAAGGTGAAGAGCACGAGCATGAGGAAGGCGAAGAAGTAGAGTACGACGAGCACGTATGGCTTTCACTTAAGAATGCGGAAAAACTTTGCAGTGCTTTAAAAGACGGAATGGTTTCTGTCGATGAAGCCAACAAAGATGTTTACGAGAAGAATACAAACGACTACATCGCAAAGCTTGAAGCTCTTGACGCAGAATACGAGAATGCGGTTAAGTCAGGCAGCAAAAAGACAATTCTTTTTGCAGACCGTTTCCCGTTCCGTTACCTTGTTGATGATTACGGACTTGATTATTATGCAGCATTTGTAGGTTGCTCAGCAGAGACTGAAGCAAGTTTTGAAACAATAACATTCCTTTCAAAGAAAGTGGACGAACTCGGACTTGGCTCAATCCTTACCATCGAAGGCAAGGATAAGAAGATTGCCGATACTGTAAAGCAGAGTACAGCTAAAAAAGACCAGAACATCCTTACAATGGATTCTTTGCAGTCGACAACTTCCGATGATGTGGCAAAGGGAGTAACTTATATTTCTGTAATGGAAGGAAATCTTGAAGTGCTTAAGGAAGCGCTCAAATAAGGCAGGAGGTATTATAATGTCGTTCATTTCCGCACAGAATTTGTCGCTTGGATACGATAGGACTGTGGTTGTTGATAATTTGAATTTCAAAGTTGAAAAAGGAAACTATCTGTGCATTGTCGGAGAAAACGGTTCGGGTAAGACGACTCTTATGAAGACAATGCTGGGATTGCAGGCACCTGTTGGAGGACAGATTCTGTTCGGCGATGGGCTAAAAAAGAATGAGATCGGCTATCTGCCTCAGCAGACGGTTGTTCAAAGGGATTTTCCGGCATCCGTATTTGAGATTGTTCTTTCGGGATGTCAGTCTCGTATGGGACTAAGGCCTTTTTATACGGAAAAAGAGAGGAAGCTTGCCCGTGAGAATATGGAGAGGATGGGAATAAGCGACCTGAAAAAAAGATGTTACAGGGAATTATCCGGTGGGCAGCAGCAAAGAGTTCTTCTGGCAAGGGCTCTTTGTGCCACCACCAAGGTGCTGCTTTTGGATGAACCTGTTTCCGGACTTGATCCCAAAGTTACATATGAGATGTATGAACTTATAAAAGAACTGAATGACGGCGGAGTTACGATAATTATGGTATCGCATGACATAGCCGCTTCCGTAAAGTATGCAAGTCACATACTTCATATCGGGAAAACTTTGTTTTTTGGCACCAAAGAAGAGTATGTATCGAGTAATGCCTCTGAGTTATTCATGAAAAATATGGAAGGAGGCGAGCTTGCATGATAGAAAAGTTAGTGGAATATTTTCAATATCCGTTTGTTGTTTATGCATTTATTGTCGGAACACTTATAGCATTGTCGTCGTCGCTTCTCGGAGTGACACTTGTTCTTAAGAGATATTCATTTATAGGTGACGGACTATCGCATGTGGCTTTTGGTGCGATGGCTATCGCAAGTGTGCTGAAGATTGCAAATCAGACCGCCATTATATTGCCGATAACTGTTGTTTGTGCTGTTTTTCTTTTAAGAAACGGGAATAACGCAAAGATAAAGGGAGATGCCGCGATAGCGATGATCTCAGTCGGAGCGCTGGCGTTCGGTTATCTTATCATAAATAAATTTTCTACTTCGGCGAATCTCTCGGGAGATGTGTGCAGCACATTGTTTGGCTCGATGTCGATACTTACGCTTACGATGTCGGAAGTAATGGTATGCGTGGTGTTGTCGATCATTGTTGTGGCATTGTTTCTTTTTATGTATAACAAGATATTTGCGGTTACTTTTGATGAGGACTTTGCAAAGGCCACAGGTGTAAAAGCGGATGCATATAATTTCATCATTGCAGTTATGATTGCGGTGATAATAGTGCTTTCGATGAACCTTGTAGGTTCGCTTCTCATATCGGCACTTGTGATATTCCCTGCGCTTTCAGCGATGAGCATTTTAAAGAATTTCAGGAGCGTAACGATTTTTTCGGCTATCTCATCAGTTATTTGCGCAATAGCCGGAATGCTTATATCGATGCTTGCCGGAACGCCGGTCGGATCTACTATTGTAGCGGTTGATGTTTTTGTTTTTGCAGTGGCATATTTTATCGGAAAAGGAACAGGAGGAAAAGCATGATGAAAAAAATGAGATATATAGCGGCATTGACATTGGTCGTGCTTATTACTTCGGGATGTGCGGATGATTCTGACGCGGCGAGATCAAAGCCGGGGAACGGCGCCAAAACTATAGACGATTTGATAGCGGAGCAGAATGCGGCAAGTGATATGTCATCTTTGATCGCAGAGTACGGCGAATATGAAGAAGAGGATGAAGATGCTTCTTATGATGATATCCTGGGCGCTTCAGACAGTTCTGCGGCTGCATCAAGTTTTCATACCGCAGAGGAGATTGATGTAGAAGGCGATTATGTCGATCTTACCAAGCAGTCTTCGACAATGATATATACAACCGTTTACAACATGATGTATTATCCGGAGAATTTTGTCGGAAAAACTATCAAGATGACAGGAAATTATTCCGAATACATTGCCGAGGATACGGGTAAGCGCTACTTTGCGTGCATCATAAAAGATGCAACGGCGTGTTGCTCGCAGGGTGTTGAATTTGAGCTTACAGAGGATTACAAATATCCCGATAACTACCCTAAAGAAGCAGATCCGATAACGGTCGAAGGAGTTTTTGATCTGTACAAAGAAGGGGAGTATCAGTATTGTACACTCAGAAATGCCAAACTGTGTGAATCATAATCTGGCATCTATTCCAAGCTTTTCGTGCATGATCTTTTTGTTTTCATACATGCGTCTGTCTGCAAGAAGATAGACTTCGTGCGAACTTTTTTCGGGGCATTCGTGGCTGTATGCGTAACCTGCTGCGACACTTCTTGTATATATCGGATAGATTGCATTCATAACATCGAGGGCGCTGTTCATTCGACCTATCAGATCATCGATATCGAGTGAACCGGCGTCTTTTATTATTACAAGAAATTCGTCTCCGCCAATTCTGGCGCACATTCCGTGTTCTTCAAAAGTTCCTGTGAGTATCTTTGAGAAATCCAAAATATATTTATCACCTTTGGGGTGGCCCAGCTTGTCATTTACAGGTTTTAGTCCGTTTAAGTCGATACTGAGGATGCAGTAATCGTTTTTTGATTTATCGAGCTCTTTCATTGTCCTGTCCGCGCTTGCTCTGTTGGGGAGATCTGTCAGTCCGTCTGCGTAGGCAAGGTGGACAAGCGATTCACGTTCTTTTTTTCGTGCAAAAGATTTGGTGATGTACAGCAGGTAATATGCCAGCTGCGACATGGCAAAGATAATCGCGCCAAGGCCTATTATCGGGAATGTTGCTGTCTGAGCGGGCAAAATACGAGTTGCTGTCAGTGTATAACCTATAAGGTGGATGAAGCCCGAAGTGGATAGTACGAACATTCCGACCATCTGCATATCTTCGATAAAGAGGGCTTTCTTTTTTATTATTGTTCTGATAAAGCAATAGACTATCAGACCGTAGATTATAAGTGCGTTTATGTCAAACAATATCAGGGTGCGTTTCATGTGAATGGAAAACATATAGTATAACACCTGCTGAAAAATCGGTATTATCAAGCTTGCGATAAATAATACTATTATTGTCTTTTTTAACTTTATCTCTTTCATAAAGTATAGGATTATGTAGCACAGCGGAACAAAGAGACAAAGTGTCATATATTCGAGCTCCGTCTCAATATCATTGTTTATAAACAATGACAGCATGTTTGAATAAGACATGAGATATAATCCTATGTTTATACATAGGATTGATGCAAAAAGCTGTATTTTTAATTCCGGCAGGTACGTAACAAACAGAAGACTCAGTGTCAGCAGGAAAAGACCAAATATAATGAGAAACATTCCGATAAGAATCACAAATTGGTTATTGCTGATGATGAATGTCAAAAGATCCGGATAGTTTCCGAAATATACCGGATCAAAGAATGAAAAGGCGTCTTTTTCGCTTGCCGTGAGGGTAAAAGATAAATAGCTGCGCCTATAGTGTCTGGGCAGAGTTATAAAGTGATATCTTCTTCCGACAAACCTGTTGTTTTTATATTTGGCCGTTCCGTATTCATATATGAGTTCTCCGTCAAGGTAGCATTTGATCGTGGAATAATTTGTTCTAAATACAATGGCGGGAAGCGGAATATCCCCAATAAACGGCATGTTAAGCGACATGATGACAGTGTCACCACGTTTTGGGGTGGTTGAAAAAAGGCTGTTGATCTCTGTTAGTTTTACATGAGGATATTCTTCATTTCCTACTCTTACGGTCCAGTTTGAGTTGAACTGAACGGAAGGATAGTCATGAGTCATATCGAGAAACCAAAAGCATGCAAGGAATATTACGAGTGCAGTAAGACTGCTGAGCACAATGATCGGTAAAATTCGTTTACGCATTACTTGGGCTCACCTCCTTGCTTACCTGGCTTTTCATAAGGTCACTGTATAATCTGCCGAGTGATTCGTTGTGATGTTTCTTTTTCATTGAATACATTCTCTTATCCGCAAGAAGATAAACAAGCTGGGCAGAGGGATTGTTGAGCGAAGGATCCAGACTTTCAGCATATCCCCAGGAGGCAGAGTAATGTATATTGCTGTTTTTTCCGTTTCTGTAATTCATAAGTTCCGATAGAATTGCGAGATCGGTGTCTCTCCTTGATGCATCAATATAGGGAAGCACAACAATGAATTCATCGCCTCCCATTCTTCCGACAAGCGAAGCATCTATGAAACTGCTCTTTAACATGGTTGCAAAGCCGCTAAGCAAGGTATCGCCTGCGGAATGCCCATAGTTATCGTTTGTATATTTCAGATAATCAAGATCGATACTGATTATTGTGTAGCGGCCTTTTGTGTTTGCAAGTGAAAGTTCGCACTTGGCCCTGTTTGAAAGCCTGGTCAGAGAGTCTGTGTATGCAAGACCTTCAAGCTGGCTTTGAATTGTTGATTCGTTGATATATTCAATACAATGATAGAAGTAGTTGATCAAAAGGCAGAGCATGAAGAAAAAGGAGCCTATCGTCATGAAGCTTATTGTTGCATTGACTTCGCCCATCTTAAGGTATTTAAGGACATTAAACTTGATGATATCTATTATTGAACAGCCGAGCAAAAGGATGAATCCGACAATGAGCAGATCTGTGGAATATATCCTTGTATCAAATTCTTTTCTGCTTTTGGCTCTTGATATAATCGTAATTACAATGGAGCCGATGATAGAGAGACCTTCCACAATGGCAAGTATGTGGAGGCACAGGATAAATCTGCATATGTGGATAATGTTTAAAACATGGAAAGCTGAGGTTACGATAATGAAGCCGACATCAACAATCAAAAAGATCTTGCAAAGCAGCAGGTGTTTGGTCTGTTTGGAGGACATGACAAAGCCTGCGTTAACGGCAGGGATAGAGAAAAGAGAGAAATATTCCAAAAAGTTGGAAATGCTTGCGTGATCTGTGAAGAACCAGAATATATCGTTGTAACACAAAATATAAATGCCCATTGAAAGCGAAGTGAGGGCACTGAAGATAATACTGTAGTCATGGAAATCCGAGAAAGTAAGGATTGGAGCCAGTATTAACAATATGAAACCAAAAATACAAAGAAAGGCTCCTATTATGAGGGAGAGTCTGTTTTTTTGGAGAAGATAGGTTGATATGTCGCTGAATGTGCCGAAGTATATGTCTGAAAAGCCTGAGAAGGCCTCATCTTCACAGGATACCATCACGATTTTTAATTTTTTTCCGGAGTAGCCTGTAGGGAGAGAAATAAAGTTCTGCATCTTGGGAACCATTTTTTTATCATCGGCAATAAGATGACCATATGTATAGATAAGGTCATTGTCTACATATACATCAACTGTGGCAAGAATGGAACGGAATTGGATTGATGCGGGATAAATCTCGGAGTTAGGGAGAGTGCTTTCCAAAATAACAATTTCTTTATTGTTTACCATGCCAAGATTTGCATCTTGAAGAGAATCTACAGTATAAGTCTTTTTTCCATGCGAAATAGTCCAGCCGGAGTCCAACTGAACAATATCTTTTTTAGGAGGGGTATTAAGTTTCGCAGATCCAAGAAATAAGATGGAAGAAGTCATTATGACTATAGCCAATATGCCCAAAATGGCTGCTTGCATCTTTGCATAGTTTTTCAAAAAAAGCCTCCTTTGACCTTATATCTAGTATAGCTCAAAGAAGGTTTTATTTACATAAAACAGTTAATAAAGAAATGATAAAAAATAAATATACAAATTATATCAGAAGTGACCGTGACTGCCTCCGTGAGAGTGACCGGAACTTGATGTGTGAAAAGAACTTCCACCTCCCGAATGGCTTCTTGAACCGTTATTTTCGGATTTTCTTGTTCTTGAGACATGGCTTGTAAGGAATGTATCGGTGTGGATATTCATATGAATTCCGTCATGGGTGCGGTATTCCGAGGCGCTGTTGTTGATATGAACGGTGTTTAGCTTGGCTGCCATAACAGCGATAGGTATGATCGCGGTAGCAAGTCCTATTATGATGCTCAGAAAGATGTGACTCTTAGGATCATAGTTGCTTTCGGAATCATATGCAGTTCTTGAGCTGCTTTCGATATCATACGGAGTTCCTGCGTGAAACTGATCAAGGTACCGGTCGGCTGTATCGATATAAACTTCGAATGCGCCGAAATAATTGCCATCCTTTAGATAGGGCAGCATTTCGTCGGTCATTTCTTCCTGCCCGTAGTCGGTGAAAGCAGGGATTCCGTCACCGGCTGTGCTTATTGCCCATTCCCTTGTCTCCATTGAAAGGACAAACAGAACTCCCGTGTCGTTAAAATCAGCGCCGAAGCCGTTGTAATCAAAGTAATCGTCAGCAAAAGCCTCGATGCTTCCGGGGTGTGAATTGACGGTGAGGATGACTACGTTGCAGCGCTGTTTTTCGCTGATTTCGTTAAGCCTACCCAGTATTTCAGCCTGTTCGGATGAGCTTAAAAGTTCTGCTTCATCCAGAAGTCTTTCTTTTTGTCTTGTAGCGGGAACCGTGTAATCGTCCCAAAGAGGCGATTGATCTGCGTAAGTTATAAGGCTTGTAAAAAGAAAGATGAAAATCGCGGAGATAAGCCCCAATATATGTATATGTTTATTTGTTGAAAGTATTTTTTTCATATTGTTTTATTGTAATAACCCTTTGGTATAGCGAAGTTACATAAAAAAGAACAGTGCAATATAAGCAATTGCAGTGAATCCCAGTGCGAACGGTATATAGTATTTCAAAGCCTGTTTGAAGCTGAAAGGAAGCTTTCCTACAAATTTACCTGTCTGTCCGTTCATGGCAAAAAGATAGTTTTTGTCGTTCCAGCTTGTGTTAAGTATATACACCGGATAAAGGGCATATTTGTGAGAGGATTTAACTGTATTGCACGAAACATTCACAGGCGTTAACGAGTCATATCCCGAAATTGTCTGCCGGAAGTCAAAAGTAGTCGTATTTTCCATTCGCGACAGTGCTCTTGAGATTGATTCCTCGGAACTGACATTGT
>JAEEGJ010005633.1_pt1 | contig 38990 bp, 37 predicted proteins | sample 8958761 | NCBI WGS metagenome assembly JAEEGJ01 (sample SAMN16246546, study PRJNA631951) | gut metagenome | biome: gut microbiome; feature: rumen; material: RS-attached | host: Bos | place: Iran: Karaj | collected 2018-10
CGCCTATAAGTACCGCATCCGCGCCGATTTTTCTAAGCTTTGCTACATCTTCCGCCGTCTTTACACCGCTCTCGGAAACAAAGACCGAACTTGAAGGGATTATCTTTCTGAGCCTCTCGCTGTTTGATGTATCAACGCTAAAGTCCTTGAGGTTGCGGTTATTTACACCGATTATGGAAGCGCCGAGTGAAACAGCTCTTTTGACCTCTTCCTCATCATGAGTCTCGACAAGAGCAGAAAGTCCAAGGTCGTTACATATTCCAAGATACTTCTCTATGGCCGCATCATCAAGGATCGAGCAGATGAGAAGCACCGCCGAAGCGCCGAGTACTTTAGCTTCATAGAGCATGTACTCATCTACCGTAAAATCTTTTCTGATGCAGGGAATCTTTACAGTATCTGTGATTTCCTTAAGATACTCATCTTTTCCCAGGAACCACTTTGGTTCAGTGAGTACGGAAATGCAGTCAGCGCCGGCCTTCTCGTACTCTTTCGCAATCTCCAGATAAGGAAAATCCTCAGCAATTATTCCTTTTGAAGGAGAAGCTTTTTTACACTCGCAGATAAAAGAAATATCATCTTTTCTTAAGTTCTTTTCAAAAAGGAAATCTCCTTTGGGCATCGCAAGCGCTTTCTCTTTTACTTCATCCAAAGATACGCTCTGCTTGGCTATATCAACTCTTTTTCTCGCATATTCCGCAAGTTCATCCAAAATAGTCATAGTCATTTACCTGTTACTTACTTCAATAACTTTCTCAAGTGTCTCATAAGCTTTGCCTGAATCAATGAGCTCAGCCGCAAGCTTTACTCCTTCTTCGAAGCTGTCTGCCTTGCCGCCGATGTAAAGAGATGCTCCGGCATTTAAAAGAACCGCATCGCGCTTGGGTCCCTTCTCGCCCTTTAAGATTTTTCTTGTAATCTCGGCGTTCTCTTCGGGTGTTCCGCCTACAAGTTCCTCTTTCTTGCATGTTGTAAGGCCAAAATCCTCAGGCTTTATAACATATGATTTGTACCATCCGTCTCTGATCTCGCAGATTGTAGTCGGAGCGCTGAGTGAGATTTCATCGAGCTTGTCCTGTCCGTAAACTACCATACCTCTCTCAACTCCAAGGCTTACAAGAACTCTTGCAAGGGGTTCAACGAGATACTCATCGTAAACACCAAGAAGCTGCATCTTGGGTGATCCGGGATTTGTAAGGGGGCCAAGAATGTTGAACACTGTTCTGAATCCGAGTTCTTTTCTGATTGCGCCTACATACTTCATTGACGTGTGATATTTCTGGGCAAAGAAGAAGCACATTCCTGCTTCCTTTAAAAGTTCGATACATTTCTCGGGATCCTGCTGAATGTTTACACCAAGTGCCTCAAGACAGTCAGCTGTTCCGCACTTTGAAGAAGCCGCCCTGTTTCCGTGCTTTGCAACTTTCATTCCGCCTGCTGCCGCAACAAGTGCAGATGTAGTTGAAATATTAAAGCTCTGAGCGTTGTCCCCGCCTGTTCCTACGATTTCGAAGATATCCATTCCGGTGTCAACTTTGGTCGCATGGTCTCTCATAGCTGCTGCACAACCTGCGATCTCATCTGTTGTCTCAGCCTTTGCTGACTTTGTGGAAAGAGCTGACAAAAAAGCTGCATTCTGTGTAGGTGTTGTCTCTCCTCCCATGATTTCATTCATTACTGCATAAGCCTCATCATATGTAAGGTCTTCTTTGTTTACAATCTTTACTATTGCTTCTTTGATCATGGTGTTGCCTCCTGTTATATCTTATTTATTTGATTATGATATATGAATTGCTCCGTTTCTTCGAAACTCTCGCAATTCTACAAACATTCGGAAACCGCTAATTTACTACGTAAATTGCTAATTCCTCATATTTGTTCGGGTCATAAAGTCAAAATGCTTAACATACAAGCATGTACGCATTTTGGACTTATGACGCCTATATCATATAAAGTTTCTTAACATCTCTTTTCCCTCGGGAGTCATTATCGACTCGGGATGGAACTGCACTCCGTATATGGGATACTCTTTGTGCTGAACTGCCATGATCTCGCCGTCGTCTGTCTTTGCGACAACTTCAAGGCACTCAGGCATTGTCTTTTCATCTGCTGCAAGTGAGTGATATCTTGCCACGCTCACCTTTTCGGGAAGCCCTTTGAACAAAGGACATTCCGCATAAAAAGATATTGTCGATTCTTTGCCGTGCATCAGCTCTTTTGCATATGTTATCGTAGCTCCGAACGCCATGCAGATGGCCTGATGGCCGAGACACACGCCAAGTGTCGGGATTTCTTTTCCAAGCTCTTTGGCAGCTTCTACGATTATTCCAGCATCCTCCGGCCTTCCGGGACCCGGTGAAATGATAAGTCTGTCAGGCTTAAGTTCTCTTATCTGATCTATTGTAAGTTCGTCATTTCTGATCACCTTGATGTCAGGCTCTATCTCACCTATCATCTGATACAGGTTATATGAAAAGCTGTCGTAGTTATCTATGAGTAAAACCATCATTCCACCTCCTGCGAAAGTTCAAGTGCTCTGAGTGAAGCCTTTGCCTTGTTGAGGCACTCCTCAAACTCTTTCTCCGGATTGGAATCGGCTACGATGCCGGCTCCGCTTCGAACGAACACTTTGCCATTCTTCTTGTAAACTATCCTTATGGCGATACATGTGTCCATGTTGCCCGTAAAATCTATATATCCAACAGCTCCGCCGTAAATTCCGCGCTTGTTGTTCTCAAGCTCTCCTATAAGCTTGCAGGCCTTGATCTTAGGTGCTCCCGAAAGTGTACCTGCCGGAAGTACAGCATTTACCGCATCTATGGCATCAAACTCTTTTCTTATAACTCCGCGCACCGTTGAACCGATGTGCATTACGTGTGAGTATCTTGTGATTTCGTGGAGCTTTTCAACTTCTACGCTTCCAAACTCGCTTATCTTGCCAAGGTCGTTTCTTCCAAGGTCTACCAGCATGTTGTGCTCCGCAAGCTCTTTTTCATCGGCAAGAAGTTCTTTTTCAAGGGCCTTGTCCTCTTCCTCGGTCTCGCCTCTTTTCCTTGTTCCCGCAAGAGGGAATGTATGAAGCACGCCGTTCTCAAGTTTTACCAATGTCTCAGGTGATGCTCCCGCAACTTCCACATCTGTTCCGGAAAAATAGAACATATAGGGCGAGGGATTGATCGTTCTGAGCATTCTGTATGTATTTAGGAGGCTTCCTTCGTAGTCGGCCGAGAGCCTGTTTGAAAGGACTATCTGGAAGATGTCGCCTTCTTTGATATGATCCTTAGCTCTCTCAACCATGTCACAGTATTTTTCTTTGGTAAAAAGAGGTGTCACTTCGCCAAGAAGTTTTCCCGGCTTTTCGGTGCTCTTTTCTCCCTTGTACAAAAGATCTTTTATCTTTCCAAGTTCTTCTTTGGCATTGTTATAATTCTCTTCAATGTTGCCTTCTGTCTTGATATTTATGATAAGAATTATCTTCTGTCTTACGTTGTCGAAGGCGATAACTTTATCAAAGAGCATAAGGTCCAGATCCTTGAAGGCGTCGGTGTCCTCTACATTGCATCTGGCAGTCGGCTCGCAGTATCCAAAGTAGTCATAAGAGAAATATCCGACAAGTCCGCCTGTAAAAGAAGGAAGGTAATCAAATCTCGGGCTCTTATACTTTGAGAGGATATCCCGAAGGTATGCATCAGGCTTATCCGTTGTTACCTTGAGGTCTCCTGCAACAAGCTCATTGTCTTTGCATGTTATCTCCATCTTGGGATCATATCCCATAAATGTATATCTTCCCCAGGTCTCATCAGCCTGCGCCGACTCAAGCATATAGCAGTGAGTCGATACGTTCTTAAGTTTTCTCATAGCTTCGATCGGAGTAATGAAGTCCGACAAAAGTTCGCAGCTTACAGGAATCACATCGTAATCACCTGCTGACGCTATCTTCTTCACTTCCTCAAACTCTGGTAAAATTTGCATCTTGCTTCCTCCTATGTATATGTGCATGCGGTCTGCGCTATGGCTGCAAAAGGCATATATGTACAATTTTTGCTCAGATTGTGCCAAACACGTGCAGACCTTTTCTCATAATTTACATATCTCTATGTTTTGCGTTATATAGTGGCTTAGTTATATATGGATTACTACGCTTTACTCTGGTAATGCCGGCATACAAACAAAGCTCAATCATCCCCAGATAAAAACTTAGCTTTTGTTATTTTTATATGGGATTTTCCGCAATCTTTTCCGAGATAATCCATATAATTCCAGATAAATAGCTAACTTTATGCATTTCTTATCTGGAATTTTCTGTGCTTTTCTCCAAGATTCATCTTAGAAACACAGATAAATAGCATAGATTATGCATTTCTTATCTGTATTTTTCAGCAATCTTCTTCGGATATTCAATGAAATTTCCAGATAATTGATATTCGATTTACATTTTCTATCTGTGTTTTTCTCTAATTCACTCTTAGATATTCCCTAAAATCACAGATAATCGGTATCACTTATATAATTCTTATCTGTGGACATGTGATCTATTAATCATTTGGACTTTTTTTGTTTGATAGGAATTTCCTATCAAACAAAAAAGTCCTTGATAGAGCCTATACTCTATCAAGGACGAATACTTAAACTTTATCCGCGGTGCCACCTTGAATTCATGTGTTACCATGCAACTTAGCGAGATACCAACATATCTCCGGCAAATTACGCATGCCTTACGTCGTAGAATACTGGGTGAATATTTATGCTAAAAACTCATCGGAAGTTCCGCCCTCGTGCTTCGCACTCGCCAGAACAAAGTTCGATGACGAAAATCATTTTCATTGGAAGTTCCGCCCTCACTCCGTTCGACGGAACAAAGTTCAATGACGAAAATCAAAGATTTTCTATCTCACTTTTCACTTTTCACTACGCCCTCAGCGGTCCATTTGACAACTTGTTTCATGTCTGATTCTCAGCATCTCAGACTCTCTGTATTGGCATCATTGCCGTTATCTCCGCTTCAACGGTTTAATTATTATATTTAAAAAAGATGTTATACCAATAACATGTATGTGTCAAGAATTTTTATGCATTCAACAGTTTCTCCTTCAATTTACATATCCATCATATTTTTTGCTATACTCGTCATGCTTTCGATCCAATTCGCGTTTTTTCTCTATGTCTGCCAGATATTCTTCTTTGGTATAAAATGTTGCATTTTTGCAGTATTTCTTAAGAACATTCCACATTTCTTCATTGTACACCGCGCCAAATAACAGATTATCGTTACAATCTTCCGCAACTATATAGCTTCCGTTATAAAACTGCCATAATTCTCTATCATAGACGGGATTCTTACGATTCTTTACCATAGGTGTCAGCTCAAGCGGACATATATCAGTATGATAAACTTTGCAAACCCTATCATAGCTAACAGTATACTTACAAAAACATTTCCCTCTAACGGGATCTTCCTCAAAACGAGCTTCCGTCTCGCTCAAAGTAAGTGTTGCATTTCTTTCCGAAGTAGACAAACAACCCACCACAATCAATCCTGTGAGCAGTAGAATAACCACACAGTAAAAAACAAAAAAACAATAATCTTCTGCTATCAATGCTACAGTAATAGGATATATAGCCAGAAACGCAAATAATATAGCAGAAACAATTATTAAATACCAATACATCGCACCTGCTATTTTTTCCCACACAGGATTTTTCCCCGCATTTATCCGATCCTTCCTGTTAAATTTGACCTTCTTATGTACCCTGTACTGATAAACCATTATTAAATAATTTCATCCTTCCACACTTTATATAAATATAAGCACTCTTAATCTTCCATTCGCACAAGAACCACTCAATAGGCATTTTCACTTCAGCTTTGCTGTTTAGCAGATTCTCAAGATTTCCCACAGTGCAATCCCAATGCGACAAAATAGCAATCTCCTCGTCATGCCATTCAACCTCCAAATCGCATCGAAACACTTGTAAAAAAATTCATCGTACTTTCTCCACTTTGCACACATACATTCAATCCGTTTTTTCAATACTCTCTTCTCGTTGAAAATCATTATCTCGCATGATATGCTGTTAATCATAATGTTACATTTTTTCAACTCAGATAGCAACTAAGGAGAATTTACGCTATATGGAGACATTTTTCATAGCTGATACACATTTTAACCACGACCGCGAATTCATTTACAGAGTACGCGGATTTAATAACATCCAAGAAATGAATACCGCAATAATAAATAACTGGAACAATGCTATAAGCTGCAACGATCAAGTATATTTCCTGGGTGATTTCTTTTTGGGAACGGACGAAGAATTCATACTTGATACAATAAACGGCTTAAACGGTGAGATTCACCTTATATTGGGAAACCATGATACGAATAAAAAAATAGAGTTATATAGGACAATTCCTAAGATAAAAGAAATAGTATACGCCACAAAAATCGTGCATAACAAAAGAGAAATCATGTTGTCGCATTATCCGATGATGACCGCATCTTTGGAAAGCGATCCAAAGCAAGCTACATTCGGCATTCACGGGCATGTTCATACCGTCAACAAATTTTATGAAGGACGTCCGTATATGTACAACGTAAGCTGTGATGCCCAGAAATGCAGACCGATAAATATTGAAGATGCACTTGCGGAAATGAATGAAGAAATAAAAAAATGTTTTGCCAGCGTTGCTGACTAAATTAGCTTTTGTGCAAATAACCTCTATCCCATGATGAGATAGAGGTTTTATTTGTTAATCTGAACCTTGATCTGAAAGGCTTCCGAAATTTGACAACTTCTTTTTCTACCGCGTATATCTTTTTATTTCATAGTAACCGAATCCCATGTGTCGGAGGGAACAAGTGTAATATATGTCTTACCTGTATTGATTTCAATCTCTTTACCGTTATCGTCATAAAACTTGGTAAGGTGAGTTGCATCATCTTTAACCCATGTAACAGGCTTTCCGACGCCATTTGTTATGTACCATCCGGCCTTACCCGCATCGATACAGTTATAAATCAGATAACCTCCGTCATCAAGCTGGTTGAAATCACATTTCTGAATAAATACATTTTTAAAGCTCAGAGGCTCTTCATCCTCCGCATCCTCATGGCGCGAGCCGTACTCGTAATACTCATATTCTTTAGTCTCTTCGTTATACTTTAGAGTAGAAGTGTTGTGCCAGAAAGGAAGCGCGATTTCCGTTACCGGATACGTCTTGTCATAAACCTTTGTAAGGTCGACTTCTTTGCCGTAAGGAGCAAAGTTAAAATGACTTCCCTCGTTTCTATACTCAGTATAAGTTGTTGAATATGAGGAATCGCTCTTCATACTTGAGAAGTTCTTATCCAGATCTCCCGAACAGATATACTCGGTAAATTCTTTGCGCTTTCCGTTATTAACTCTTGAAAATGTTCCGGAAAAATGCTGTGCCCAAGGCTTCTCCAAATATGCATTGATATGAACCGGAGGCCCTCCGTCATGGCAAAGCACCGCATCCCACTCTGATGCAAGAAGAATATTTGTAGGACGCGTACTTCTGATACTGCCCATCTGTTCAATCTTGCCCCAGTCTTTCACAATACACATAAGTCTTGTAATTCTGTCATTCTTTGTACTGTTCATCAGTTCATAAACAACGTCCGCTTCCGAAGTTCCAAAATGTGGAAGCGCCATCTTCTCATTATCGACCATTACGGCGATTGGTCTCTGATCCTTAATATCTTCACTTATCGGCTCACCTGTGATCTCGCTGAGGTACATTCCTTCCGGAATTTCAAAGTTTACCGCTTCTCCCGATGCATCTGCTGCAGTATCGGTATTGCTACTTGCAACATCTTCAAAAGAAACTGCAAAAGAAGAATCATCCGCACCATTATCCTTGCCGCAGGCAACAGCCGAAATCACCATAAAAGCGCACATTGCAAGTGAAGCGATTTTTTTACTCCTTTTCATAGAAATCTTCTCCCATTTTTTACCAAACCTTTTTTCTGTGTTCATACATAGAATTGTATTGGAAAAATTTTTAAGTTTCTATGGGGTAAACCTTTAAGAATTGTTTAAGACCTCACCTGCTTAACACACAAAAAAGAGCCAGCCCCTATGACTGACCCTCGATTTTTTCTATGAATACATATTCCGCTTCACTAAGCTGCTTTTTTAATTTAAAAAGCTCAACTCTCGATAACGGAGGTGTGAATCCAATTTCAGCTTTATGATACCTTCCAGCCAGAATTAAATCATAAAGATTTTTTATAAAAGAAGACCATTGCGGCAAATTTCTATTATCGCATTTATCCGTTAAATAACTCATTCCATCAGCTCTGTAAAAAACAAGTAATGCTATGCCCAAATCGCAATTTGGGTTATCCAGAATCAGTTGAGGAATCTCAAATCCGTTATCCCAATTGTAATTATATGCATAAAGATATAATTGCCCTTGATCTTCCATTTTAAGAATACTTCTTTTTACTTCTTCTATATCCTCGCTGTAAAGCAATGTATCTATAGTATGAATCTTGTTTTTACTTATATGTTCAAATTGTTTTTCTTGCATCTACACAACAAATATAATTCATTCTCTTATCTTCATTTTGGGAGATATTTTCATATTCGAAATTGTATAGTAAAAGAATACTGTTATATTTGCAAATTTCCTCATCACTTCCTCGTATCTATCATCAGCTTTTTCTTCTTCATTTCATTCTCAAAAATATCTGTATCAAGACATGACGCATCCATGTCAAATACAGGTTTTTCCTCACCTTTGACATGTATCATCAGATGTCTTCCCTGCAACAGATCATAACGTTCAAAAATATAACTGACTGATGAGACTTCTATAGTTTTCTTTCTGCCAAAAAGTCTGATTTCCGTTATATTCCTGCTATCAATGAAAAACTTTTTTCTGCAGCCCAAAAATGATATAAGCACTGCAATGCCTGTGCAGATAAGTGCAAAAAATAAAAGCTCTCTGTAATTCTTAATGCACCATATATCAAACCATACAGTTGCACCTACTAAGGCTACAACAAACGGTATCAGCCAAACATGGACTTTGACATAGTAACCGCGCTTTTCAATATTGTCTACTGAAATGTTCTTCTCTCTGAGTTTTTTCAGCATTCGTTCTGAATTGATGTATCCGGAAGTAAACTTGATCTTCCTGCCGTTACTGTGATAAATACTATACTTATCCGAATACTCGATGCACATGGAAATATCTTTGTAATAAAAAACCTTTTTCAGCCCAAACCACATATTTTCAGTAATCTTTTCATCGTCAAATACAATCTTTATACTGTCCAGATATAAAGCATATGGAAAAAGAAATACCGGAAAGATCAGAAAAATTTCGGCAAAAAGCAAAAGACCGCCATTGTCATAGCGATCTGTAATCAAAATATATACGACTTCTACCAATACCGGGAATATCAAAAAGAATAACGAACTCACCTTACATAGCAAACTAATAAAACCTGAGTCGACCATAGTATTATCCTGCAAGTTCTTATATCTTTTCTTATCCGCCAAACTCACGATCACAGCGACAATTAACGCATATATAAATACTCTTACATATTTTTCCAAAGCATTTTTCTCCTATGCATTATAAGATATTTAAAAGCGGCACTTTCTCACACATCAAAATCATCATAATCGCTGTTGTCATATCCGCCGTAACTTGCGTATTCTTTTCTCTTCTCCTGCTCCTGCTGGGCTTTTTTGGTAGCCTTCTCTTTTTTGGCCTTTTTCTTGCGCTTTATTCTGCGAACTTCTTCCTCGTCTTCTTCCTCGTATTCATCGTCGTAATCATCATACTCTTCGTATTCCGCATCGCTTTCATTCCTGATAAACAGCAAAAGAGCCCTAAAATGATGAATTATAAATATCGCCACAAGCAAGAATATATCTGTATATAAAACTCCTACTATGTAGAAATTCTGTTCAATGAGATATCCCAGTTTGAATCCGATAAAACTGAGCAATCCCGACAAAACAACAGCAAAAACAAGAAGGAGTCCGTGCCTTATCGCGCCCAGTATCGCACAGATAAAGTCCATGAACGATGCATCGAAATACACGAATCTACCGATCATAAGGCCAAAATAATACATCATAATAGGGCTATAAATATCCGTATCAAAAGATTTATCACCAATAGCATTAAAGCTGTTAAAGCTCAATAGAATAATAATCGCATAAAACATTCCGAGCATTCTGACAGATGCCTTGTCATCTTTGGAGATTCTCCTGAGCGGAATGATTATCTTGTCAAGAATTGTATTTATAAGACATGACATCGAAATAAGAAATAAAAGCACAAAATCTTTGCTTGTATCCCAGATATAATAAAACTGCCTTATTCCATCCGATAGTTTTTTGGCATTTCCCGACATAACAATAGGTGTCAACAATTCAAAAATATGATTGCAGACTACATATGAGCACGCAAAAAGAAGTACCGAAGTACCCGAAATGATCATCTCAAAAAATAGCTGTATATTATCTATATTGCGCCTTTTGAACTCATCGTGTCTTTCGCTACTGTCGACCAGACATACCGACATCCTTGTTCCAAACATAATAATCAATATAATTAGAAATATTCCGGCAAAAGCCATACCCAAGAATATAAGCTTCTTCATGTTGTCAAAATCCGGGTTAATATATCTATCAATTGTCATTTGCTCAAAAATTCCTCCGTCAAATCATACATATATATGTTACCATATTTTTATCTTATATGCTGTTTTTTTAACAAATAATATTTTATAAATTTGTCTCTATTCTAAAAAAAGGATAAACCTTTAAGAAGATAACGTAAATCAATCTTTACAAGTTTGCAGAATATAAACTAAAATATTAGTATAGTTCGACATTTAAATCTATTCTCAGATTTTATATCTAAGAATAATAAGCATATGATTATTACACCAAAAATGCGAAGGAGGCAATAACATTGGAAGAAATCATTTTGACCGGTGAACAGATAGATACAATCGGTGAAATCGCCAATATCAGCATGGGTAATTCTGCTACAACTCTCAGCTTAATGGTAAATAGAAAAGTTGACATAACTACTCCCAATGTAAAACTCATAAAAAGAAGCGAAGCATTGGATGATTATGAAAAAACCTGCATTTTTGTACAGATACATTACGTAAAAGGCCTTGAAGGCAACAATGTCCTTATTCTCAAAGAGCACGATGTAAAAGTTATGACAGATCTTATGATGGGCGGCGACGGAACCAATACAGAAGGTGAGATCTCAGACCTTCATCTTTCGGCTGCATCCGAAGCAATGAACCAAATGATGGGTACAAGCGCCACTTCTTTATCATCCATGCTCGGCGTTGCAACTGACATAAGCACTCCGATCGTAAGCAGAATTGATGTTGAGAGTATCAAAGTTTTTGAGAAAATGTTTGATACTACATACGATAAATTTGTTAAAATAGCTTTTAGGATGACAATCGGTGATTTAATTGATTCCGTTATGGTACAATTATATCCGATACGATTCGCAAAAGATATGTGCAACAAATTTTATACAAAGGAAAACGCAGCTAACAATGAATAAAGCAGAAACATTAGAGATCAAAAAACAATTCACACCTGACAGGTGTACAATCGACCACATCTGCGGATGCTATGTGGATCACGACAAAAACAAACTATTTACTTTCAGAAAGGCCTTCGGTCAGATACCGGAGGAAGAGATGTTCAAATATCTCGATATTTTCCAGCATACTCTTGCAGGAACATTTGGCAAGAATCTGATCAGTCTTGAGTTTCCTCTTGACCAGGAACAGCCGGGAGGTACTCAGGACTTTCTTTTGACCTTGAGAAATTCCCAGTTGCAGGATGACGAGCTTGTTGATGAGTTCTATGACAAGATAATCGCCAACTACGTTAACGGTGAAAATTACTACATCATCATAGTTCACGCAGCATACGATATCCCTGGTGTTACAAGCGACGGAATCGAGATGGAGGATGCGTCAGAGAACGTATATGACTATATCCTTTGCAGCATCTGTCCCGTTAAGCTCTCAAAGGCAGGACTCGGCTACAATGAGAAAACAAATGTGATCGAGGAAAGATTCAGAGACTGGATCGTTGACGGACCTACAAAAGGCTTCCTCTTCCCCGCTTTCATCGAAAGAGATACCGATATCCACAACATGCTCTACTTCACCAAGAAGCCCGACGACCTTCAGCCTGAATTTATCGAGGCAATGTTCGGCGGAAGAGCTCCTTTGGCAGCTCCGGAGCAGAAAGGTATCTTTGATACGGTAGTTCAGAATACCATCGGAGAAAACGCCGACTACGACATCATGAAGAACATTCATGACAACTTAAATGACATGATTGAAGATCACGCTGACGACTACGAGCCTCTTGAGCTCAAGAAAGATGACGTTAAGCAGCTTCTTCACGACAGCGGAGTATCTGACGAGCGTCTTGATTATTTCGATGAGACCTACTCAAAATGTGCAGGTGACGAGGACTACCCTCTCCTTGCAAGCAACATCGCAAATACCAAGAAGTTCGATATCGAAACTCCTAACGTAGTCATCAAGGTTAAGCCCGACAGAACAGATCTTGTTGAATCCAAGATTGTCGACGGCAGACAATGCCTTGTTATCGCTGTTGATGACCACATTGAAGTAAACGGAATCAATGTAAGAACATTCATGGACAGATAAAAAGCCAAAAAAAATGAACCCGCTAAGGCTATCAATTATAGCCTGCGGGTACTTTTTTATCCACAAAGATATTCACATAAGGAACTCATATATTCGATAGGTCAAAAAATCCAGTGCTTTCTCATCAACGGAATATATCATATAATTTCCTTTTCTCGTCTTGGTAACCAGCCCTCCTTCGCTAAGTATCTTCAGCTGCTTTGATACTGCGGCCTCGGATATTTTAAGCTTCTTAGCAAGATGCTGGGTTGAATCCGGCATATGCTTAAGGCTCTTTAGGATGCTGAGTCTGGTCGCATCCGCCAGTCCGTTATAGAGGCCCACCAGTTCTTTTGGCGGAGAAATCTGAGTATTTTTATTATTAAAATATTTGACCGTCAAGAGTTCTTTCTTGTAATATCCCATGATAAGATGCGGACTTAAGAAAGTACTGCCTGTCAGATATATTTTATCAATATCATCATAGTCATAACGGAACTCTTTGTTTTTATAAAAAATAACTTCGTTTTCCGTAAGCTGTAGCCTTTCATGAACAGAGAATAATGACTTTGCTATTCCCTCTTTTTCCCACTCTCTGAAAACTTTTCTAAGTGCTGTGGTCATAAGAGGTTCGATAATGATGATTTCATTCCTGAAATACTCTTCATAAAACTTTCGTGAGACTTCAATTATCTTTTTCTTCTGAGACAAAGTCACATCACAGCCGTTTAATTCAAATATCTTTTTCCAGCGCCTTATATCGAATCCATCCAGTACACAAAGCGCCTCATCAATATCCATGTCTCTCAGATCGGTGCAGGTGTCGTAATAGACAAAATCGGGAGGAGCAAGCCATGCATTTGTACAATCAGCCAACGCTCTTATATCGTCGATCAGCTCCTTGCAGGCAATGTTGCTGACTCTTTCAAACCAGCCCGGCCTGCCGGTATGATGCTCAGGATTACATACAACATGCATTGCAGCAAACATCTCAAAGAGCGGAGAAAAAAATATCTCCCCACTTTTACCATATGTCCACGACTTTTCAATTCTGTCAGTATATACGCCAATCTTCATTTGATTACCTTAATCAGAAAAGAATAACATTTCCCGTCTTTCTCATATGTTTTTCAACTATATGTATTGTAATCAATGTAGCCGACAAAAGCACCAAAATTATTACAAGGCTGATAATAACAACATTTTTCACGGAACTGATATCCGCCGAATTAAGCATCACCTGCCTAAGAGCCTCAAGAGCGTATGTAAGAGGGAAAATGCAGCTTATTACCCTTGCCCACCCCGGAAAAATACTTACGGGAACTTTTACTCCCGAGATAATCTCCATAGGTTCCTCCAGAACAGTAAACAAAAAATCCGTGTCTCTTGAATATAAAAAGCAGGCATTAAGAAACGCTCCCCAGAGCAAAGCCACACATAAAAAGATCGGTATTACCGTCACAAGCCCGATCACATTTATGCTCAAAGACTCTTTATTGTATAAGATTATAAGAGCCCCAAATACCGCCATCGCCACAGATCCCTCAAATACTGACGACAGCGCATTTCCAAGGATCACCGCCATTCGGCTTGCGGGAGAAAGATAGATATACTCAAGTGTCCCGCTCTGCCTTTCAAACGAAAAATGCCATGCAGACTGGACAACCGACCTAAAAAAGCTCATACCCATATATCCGATGAGCAAAAATACCATTATATTTCCGCCGCTTATATATGAAACAATGCTTCCTTCAATATCAAAAACCTTGTAACTGTAGTAACTTGCCATAAAGCTCAAAAACGGCCAAAGAAACAAAGACACATATATAAGTTTGTTGCTAAAATAATTCCTGTGCTGCTTCCGGCTTTCTGCCAGCATTACCTTAAAAAAATATTTCATGCAATATCAACCCCCTTACTTTCAATGTTTTTGGAAAGCTTTATCACCGCCTGTTCAAGGGACGGCTCCAGTTTATGAAGCTCATTTATTATAAGACTCTCATTTACTGCAAACTCCGCTATATTCGCCGACAACTCCGCTTTGGAAGTTATCACGGCATTTCCGTTTTCATGCATAACCTCAGATTCTAAGTCGATGCTCCTTAGATGGTCTCTCAGCTTTATAATTATCGCTTCGTCCATCCCCTTTACGGAAAAGACATATCGGTTCTTGGAAAAGACATAATCAGTCAGATTTTTCTTGGTTCCCTCAAATACCAATTCACCTGCGTTTACCAGATAAATATAATCGCAGAGTTCTTCTACCTCCGATAGATAATGTGACGTCAGCAAAATTCCTTTCTCTTCCTCTTTTGCAAGCCTTATTATCTCCTTATGGAGTTCCTGCGTAACAATAGCATCTAAGCCTATCGTGGGTTCGTCCAGGAATATATATTTAGGATCGTTTATCATGCCTCTTGCTATCTGCAATCGCTGTTTCATTCCCTTCGAAAAAGTTTCAACGGGAAGATTTGCCTTTTCCTCGAGTCCGACGATTTTAAGAAGCTCTTCAATTCTTTTTTTCAAAAGAGAATTCTCTATCCCGTACAGCTGGCCGTAGTACCAGAGATTTTCATACGCGGTCAGTTTCCAATAGATCATCCTCTCACCGCCCGCGATCATATTGATCTGTCTTTTTACCTTGTCAGGATGTGCGATCGCATCGATACCGTCAAAAGAATAAGTTCCTGCAGTAGGCTCTATGAGTGTTGTGAGCATCTTGATCGTTGTTGTCTTTCCCGCTCCGTTTATTCCCAAGAGCCCTACGATCTGTCCTTTCTCAAGCTTCATGGATATATCCTTAACCGCCTCGATTTTTTCTTTTTCTGAGCAAAAAAAGTTTTGTCTTCTCTTTACTTCATATATCTTCTTTAATCCATTAACTTCTATCATGTCGATCTTATCCCTCCATTTTTTCAAGTGCTATTTTTTCAAGCTGTTTCATAAGCGGAAAGCCTGAAAAAACGTACACACTCCCCACCAGAAATATCCTCATTGCGATATAGATAAACCGCCCGTTTGTAAGTCCGCCCAGAAAAGCTGAACGCATAAGTGTCAGGCAATCGGTAACGGGTATGATGTTTCCCACAAATTGAAGAATCCCAGGCAGATATTCTTTCGGAAAAGTTATTCCACATACCAAAAATATCGCGGTAAACAAAGTATTTTGTGATATATAGGTATCTCTTGTATAGATCATCACGCAGCCAAGAATAAGTGACAGTCCAAAGAACCCGTATATAGACAGGATCAATGCGATCACAAATTTCCAAAAACAAAAATCATGTATCTTAAGGCCAAAGAACACTCCAATTACCATTGCTATGGCCGTTTCTCCCAATGTCATGATTGTCTGCAATATCATATTCCCGACAAAATAGGATGTTCTCTTAAACGGCGCAAGCATAAGGCTCTCAAGCGTTCCTTCCCGTAGTTCTGTAATAAGCCTTCTGCTGACGTTGAGACATGTCCGGACTACAAACATGTATACCAGGCTTCCGACTATCGCATAACTCATGTAATCGCTTGTTCCTGTAAGATTGGAAAAATCTGTCGCCAGTCTTTTTCCGAAAAAGTAATGATACATCATCCATGCACCAAATACAGTATAAAAAGATGTCAGAATGCATCCCAACATAAAATCGACCGGATAGGCCCGTAGCCGTATCTGAAACTCTTTTTTGATCGTCGCCCTCAAAACTTTCAAATCCATCTGCGCTCCTTTTGATTAACTGTTTGGTTAATCATTTTGTTTTTTCTAAAATTTGAACGCATTTTAATCAGTCCGAGATCGTTTGTCAACAAAAAAGGACTGTGCACTCAGCACAGTCCTCTTGGACCTTACGTCCTATTATAAATTTCAAATTTTTCAAAAACTTTAATCCCAATCGTTTTGCCGGACGATTCCGTATCAATAACCCCCGGGATCTGATAATCAATTATTAATTCCTACTTTTTAGCATTTCGATAGCGGTCGTATTATGTCGCCCTGATTCCTGAGCGGAATAATCGTACTTCTTAAGAAGACGTTCCCTCATCTCCTCAGGATGATTATATAATTGATCCATAATTCTATCAAAAGCTTGTCTCCATTCGCCCATACTAATGTACCTCCATTTGACAAACAACGATAGCGTGTACAATAGTATAGTTTTTCAGAGTTTTTCGCAATAGGTAATTCAACCAAAAAATGAATTATTTTTTTACTAAATCTTTATACCGGCCTCAGATCGCAGCAATAGCCTTCTTCGGACACTTTGAAACGCAAGTGTCACAATGTACACATTTATCCTGATCGATACTTGCAACATTGTTTTCCACCACTATCGCTCCGGTAGGACAATCTCTCTCACACATGTGGCATCCGATACATCCGACCTTGCAGTATTTATTGACATATTTGCCCATGTCCTGTGACTTGCAGGCAACAACCTCTCTTGACTCATAAGGTATAAGATCGATGAGATTTCTGGGACATATATCCACGCACTTGCCACACGCTTTACATTTCTCCATGTCTACCATCGCCACGCCGTTATGCACGTGTATCGCATCAAACTGACATACAGATACGCAACTTCCTCCTCCGAGGCATCCGTATCCGCAGGTCTTTGAACCGCCGCCCGGTGCCTGTGCCTGGAATCTGCAATCATCTGCTCCTTTATACTCATACTTCTGGGTAGCCTGTTCGCAATCTCCGCTACAATGCACAAATGCGACCATTCGCCTTGTTTTTCCGGCTTTTACTCCCATTATTCCCGAGATTACTTCTGCAACCGGTTCACCTCCTACAGGACACTGATTTACAGCCGCTTCACCTTTTGCAATAGCCGTCGCACAGCCCGAACATCCGGGGTATCCGCAACCTCCGCAGTTACTTCCGGGAAGCGCTTCAAGAATTGCCGCTTCTTTTTCATCGACATCTACATGAAGCTTCATATCAGCCAATCCCAGAATTAATCCTATGGCAATTCCAATGCCCGCAACAACAATCGTTGCAACGATTATTCCACTGATCATAAGTCTTTCTCCTTTTTACAGCGTACTCCTGCGCTGTGTTTATTTCAAAGCCGAAAATCCCGTAAACGCGATTGCCATAAGCCCCGAAGTAAGAAGTACAATAGGCATTCCCTTAAATGACTCCGGTATGTCGTTGTACTCCATCTTTTCGCGAAGTCCTGCCAGAATAACTATCGCGATTGTAAAACCGGCCGCTGTGGAGAAGCCACAGACCGTACTACCCTCTATGGTGTAATTGTTTGTAACGTTGGTAAGCGCAACACCAAGAACCGCACAGTTTGTTGTAATAAGCGGAAGGTAAACACCAAGAGCTTTATACAGTGAAACAATATATTTTTTTAATATCATCTCAACAAACTGAACAAGCATCGCTACAACAAGGATAAATACGATTGTCTGCAAATATCCGAGATCGAACGGTTTTAAAACAAACCAGTAGATCGTGCTACATACGAGCGATGAAAGCGTCATGACAAAAATACATGCGCCGCCCATACCAAGTGCGGTATCTATCCTCTTGGAAACTCCAAGGAAAGGACAAAGTCCGAGGAACTGGCTCAAAACAACGTTATTGATAAGCGAAGCAGAAAGCATAAGTGCTAAAAATTCAAGTACTGTCTCTGTCATCATTATTTAGCCTCCTTATTCTTTTTTGCCGAATTGGCTTTAACCTTGTTCATAAATGCAATAAGAAATGCAAGAACAAAGAAAGCTCCTGCCTGCTGAACAAAAATGCTGACCGGCTGATATTTGGCAAGATATGCTCCTATTGTTCCCGGAATAACAGAACCAATTCCAAGAATCTGTACATTAAATGCCGTACCTGCACCGATAAGCTCTCTGAAAAGACCTATCACGGTTATCGCGCATGTAAATCCTATTCCCATTCCCACACCATCGTAGAATGAAGGAACTATTCCATGCTTACTTGCATATGCTTCCGCTCTTCCAAAGATAATACAGTTAACAACGATAAGCGGAATATACACTCCAAGTGCTTTATTAAGTGCAGGAAAATATGCCTGCATCAAAAGCTGAACAATTGTAACAAAAGATGCTATTACAACTATAAACGAAGGAATCCTGACTGTAGCAGGAATAATCTTTCTCAGCGCCGCAATTACCGCATTACTTAGCGCCAAAACAAATGTAGTTGCAAGTCCCATTCCAAGTCCGTTCATAGCGGATGATGTAACCGCAAGTGTGGGACACATGCCGATCATCAATACCAGTGTAGGATTCTCGGCAATGAGACCGTTAAAAAATCTTTCGGCGGGAGAATCTTGTACCAATCCAAGCGCGCCTTTTTTTACTTCTTCACTCATCACCTTGCTCCTTTCAAAGCATAATCAAAATATGCATTTGCAACACTTACTCCATCTGTAATTGCCCTGGATGTTATTGTTGCTCCGGATATCGCTTCAATCTGAGAACCGGAATCTGTAAGCTGACCTTCTTTTACAACCGTAAACTGCAATGCATTTTTTCCTGCAAATTGAGGAACAATGACCTTCTCTGCATTCATACCAAGTCCCGGTGTCTCAGCTATTGAAATAATGGATATTCCATTAATTTTGGAATCATTACTAATTCCCACGGTAAAGACTATATTGTCTCCATAGCCTTTGGATCTCACCTGGATAACATATCCTATTGCTGTTCCGTTCATGTCTATAGCCTGCTTTACGCTAAGGATCATGATACCTTTTTTATCTCCGAGCGCTTCTTCAAAAGCATCGAGATTAACTCCCAGCTCATTAAATGTCACGGCATCACTGAACACCGCCTGATTTGCTTTATTCTGTGCCTGACTATCCTGATAAGCTATAGGATCCTTGGTAACCTGATAAACAAGTCCCAAAAGCGCTCCTGCTATCAAAGTGATAAAGAAAAGGATAAAGGCGTTTTTTATCATGTGAAATACGTTGCTCATGCTTTATTCGCCTCCTTTTTTCGCTTTTTTCCTGATTCCGAAAGCCTTGGGAATAGTCACTTTTTCAATAAGAGGAACCAGAAGATTTCCGATAATGATGGCATATGAAACACCCTCAGCATTTGCACCGAAAGTACGGAACAGTCCCGTCAAAAGTCCGAGTATGATTCCGTATATATATCTTCCCTTCGGAGTTATCGGGCAAGTTACATAATCGGTTGCCATGAAAAAAGCACCGAGCATAAGTCCACCACCTGCAAGCTGCGCCGATATATAACCCCAGTTAAATCCGTATTTTCCAAACAGACCTACAAAAACCACAAATGAAACGATATAGCTAAACGGGATTGCATAATCAATTACACCAACAGCGATAAGGATTATCGCACCTGCAATAATGGCGATCGTTGATGTTTCTCCGATCGTACCGCCGGTTCTTCCAATCAGCATATCCATTATGTTGACCTGGATACCATTTTTCAGATTGAAAAGAGGTGTAGCTCCCGAATATGTATCAGTAGTAAAATTAGTCATTATCGCGGGAAAAGAGATCATAAGAAAGCACCTTGCTCCAAGAGCGGGATTCATGAAATTCTGTCCCAGACCTCCAAAAAGCTGCTTAACCATAATGATCGCGAATACTCCGCCAAGAGCAGGTACCCAAAGCGGCACTTCAGGCGGCATGTTAAGTGCAAGCAATAAACCTGTAACTACCGCGGTAAAATCGCCTATAGTCACGCGCTTACGAAGCAATATCTCATATACGAGTTCTGAAACAACACATGCTGCTACAGAAACTCCGATAACAAACATGGTATAAATACCAAAATTATATATTCCGTATCCGGTAGCCGGAAGAAGCGCAATAAGTACCCATATCATAATATTTGATGTGGTCACGCTCGATCTGACATGCGGATTGGATGACACTTTTCTTAATTTACCCATTAAAATGGCCCCCTCACTTTTTCCTATTTGCAAGCTGAATCTTTCTCATACCCTTGATAAGCTGGGTAAGCTGTCTCCTCGCAGGGCAGATATAACTGCAACATCCGCATTCGCAGCATTCCATTCCGTACAAATGAAGGAATTTCTTCTCATCATTATGTTCTACGGCATCAGCAAGATTCTTGGGAATAAGTCTCTCAGGACACACCTCGACACATCTTGCACAGTTGATACATGCCGATGGTTCAAACTGCGAAACAGCGTCCTTTGTAAGACATGTTAAAGCCGATGCAGTCTTAGTGGTGGGAACATCAAGATCGAATATGGCAAATCCCATCATGGGACCACCTGATATTATCTTTGCAGGCTCTTTACGGAATCCGCCCGCATCTTCAAGAAGCTCTGTATAGCTTGTTCCGATTCTGACTTTATAGTTTCTGGGATCCGCAACGGCATCGCCCGTAATGGTCACAATTCGCTCCATCAACGGTCTGCCCTCTTTTACGGCTCTGCAGACAGCACAAAGAGTATCAACATTATCTACGATACATCCTGCATCTGCAGGGAGCATAGATGAGTTGATCTCTCTTCCCGTAACGGCATAAATGAGCATACGCTCAGCACCCTCGGGATATTTTGTTTTAACAGCCTTTACGCTTATTTTTTCTTCGTCTTTTGTAAGTTCCTTGAACTTCTTGATCGCGTCAGGCTTATTATCTTCAATCGCAAGTATTCCTCTTGCATTAGGGAAAATGCTAACGGCAATCTTCAGTCCTTCCAAAAGCAGTTCAGGCTCCTCGATCATACGTCTGTAATCGGATGTCAGATACGGTTCACACTCTGAACAGTTTGCGATTACATAGTCGATCTTATCCGGCTCCTTTGGTGAAAATTTTACAGCAGTAGGAAATCCTGCTCCTCCCATACCAACAACGCCGGCCTCTCTGACAGCCTCGATCTTGTCTTCGGCAGTCATGTCCTCGTAACGCTTACGTGGTCTGAATCTCACCTCATCATAAAGCTCATCGTTCTCAACGATGATGCTCTCACACATAGCTCCCGTAGCAAGTCGTCTTGGTTCAATCGCAACAACAGTTCCGGAAACAGTCGAATAAATCGGAGCCGAAACAAATCCATTCGCCTCCGCAATCTTCTGTCCCGTCAAAACATGATCCCCTACGGCAACTATAGCCTTTGCCGGTGCACCTATGTGCTGTGACAAAGGATATACCAAATCTCCTTTTGGTAGCACTGATTTTATGGGCTTATCCTTAGATAATTCTTTGCCTTCGTAAGGATGTATACCGCCCTTAAAAGTACCTCTTGCCATTTCCTACCCTTCTTTCGATATTTTAGAAAATATTTCAACTGCTTTAATTGTATCAAATTTTTAATCAAAATTAATGATTAATCTAAAAAAATGAGTATATTATTTTAGCAAAAAAAAGCTTTAGTTTTTGTGGTACAATTATTTATAAGGTGATTTTTGAAAGTAGGTATAACGCAGCATGAAGAAAAGTGTCAAGAGCATCACATTTTCAGCAGATCACATAATACATAAGTTGCCGAAAATGCTTGGTTGCAGTAATAACGACATATTATTTATAGATATAGAAACCACCGGCTTGTCCCCTAGAACCTCGGATATTTATATGATAGGTCTGGGTTATTATGACGACGGATCCTGGCATATTTTGCAACTTTTTGCAGAAAATGCTTCTGAAGAATCCAAAATTCTGAAAATTTACTCTCAGAATTTTTCCGATCATGCAAAAGTTTTAAGTTTCAACGGAGATAAATTCGATCTTCCTTTTTTAAAAAATAAGCTTGCAAAGCACAATATATCCGATCCTCTTGAAAACGCAACTTCCATAGATCTTCACAAAGTATTGCGTCCATATCAGGATCAATTGGGACTTATAGATTGCAAGCAAAAAACAATCGAGATGTATCTCGGAATAGAAAGAAAGAGTAATTACGACAGCAAAACTCTTATACCGATTTATAATTCCTACAAAAAAGCCGTGGCAAGAAAGCCGCTCGAAATACTATTTTTGCATAATTATGAAGATGTAAAAGGGATGTTTTCTCTTTTACCGATGCTGCAATTTCTGAAATTCTTCTCATTATTCATAAATATGCCCAAGATATCCATCAAGACGGATGAGCCTGTTTCGCAAGATGACTATATGGATCCAAATGCCGCCGAAGATGATATACTCCTTCCTGTCAGAGCCAGAAAGGTCCAGGTCAATTGCTACAATGACTACGAAGGAAATCAGAAAAAAGAGATATTTATGAGACTGTCACTCCCTTTTGCTCTTCCATCCTCATTAACAGGGCATTTGGATGACTGCTATTTCAAAATAGAAAAAGACGAAGCTATACTCAGAGTTCCCATATTTGAAGCAGAGCTCAAGTATTTCTATTCAAACTACAACGACTACTACTATCTTCCCAAAGAAGATACAGCGATTCACAAATCAATCGCATCATTTGTCGACAAGAATTACAGAGTAAAAGCCAAACCCGAGACCTGCTACACCAAGAAAACTGGCCAGTACCTACGAGAATGGGATCTTGTTTTTGCACCGTTCTTCAAATCAGATTACAAGGATGACAGAATATTCTTTGATCTCAATGCCAATCTCAAGCAGAGCCGCTTTGCTCTTAGTGTATATGCATCACACATAATCGCACACATTCTTGAAATATAAAAGGCTGCCGCATCAATAGCGACAGCCTTTTGTAATATCACTTATCACATAGGTTTTTCGTAATAGAAGGAATTCTTTCTTACATAACCCATTTCTTTATAATTTATTATCTGCTCCGTGCTTCCGATAAAGAGTATTCCACCGGGTGCAAGAGAATCAAAGTATTTTCTGAATATTTCATCTTTTGCTTCCTCTGTGAAATAGATAAGCACGTTTCTACATACAAGCAGGTGGCAATCTTTCGGATAAGGATCACGCAAAAGATCAGCCTGTTTGAAGGTAACTCTTGATTTTATTTCTTCCGATACCTTCATCTTGCCATCAGGAGTCTCTTCAAAATATTTGCTCTTAAATTCAGCAGGAACACCGGCAACTTCTTTCTTGTCATAGATTCCCGCTTTAGCCTTTGCAAGTACAACAGCATCAAGGTCTGTTGCCAGAACATTGATCTGATTCAAAGGCATATGCTTAGAAAGCATCATAACAATAGTATATGGCTCATCACCTGTAGAACAGGCAGCACTCCAGATTTTAAGGTTTTTACCAAACTTACTCATAAGTTCGGGAACCATTTCTTTATCCATCAAATTCCATTGGTCAGCATTTCTGAAAAACTCAGAAACATTGATGGTAAGGTAAGATACAAAAGAATCAAGCGCCTCCCTGTCCTTTTTGATAAGTTCGGCAAATCCGTCATATCCTTTTACATCATACTTCCCTATGAGGGTATCGATTCTCCTCTTCATCTGTTTCTCTTTGTATGAATTGAGGTCAATCTTAGTCAGATCATAGACTGCTTTTTTAAACCACTCATAATCATATGCCATGGAAATTCCTCCTGATATATTATTAAATTTTATGGTAAATAACTATGTTCCAATAAAAGACAGCTGATTTATCGGTCATTAACTATAATACCATTCTATATTAGTGCGAATTGTATGTAAAATTAAAAAAAAATAAAAACCGGCATCACTGCCGATTTTTATTTTTATATGTTGATTAGAAATATCAGTTTTATTCCTGTTCCTGCTCGGCAATAACCTTATCAATATCAACAGAAACAACATCTCCGCTCTCTGTATCTTCTTCCTTCTCAGGAGCGAACATAGCCTTGATTGAAAGGCTGATCTTCTTCTCTTCCTCGTTGAAGTCAACAATCTTAGCTTCAACTTCCTGTCCAACCTTAAGTACATCAGCAGGCTTCTCTACATGCTCTTTTGCGATCTGTGAAACATGAAGAAGTGCGTCGATACCGGGCTCAAGCTCTACGAATGCACCGAAATCAGTCATTCTTGCCACTTTACCCTTTACAACGTTGCCAACAGCATACTTAACTGTAGCATCCTTCCAAGGATTCTCGTTGTCGAACTTTCTTGAAAGCGCGATCTTGCTGCCGTCAATGCTCTTAACAAGAACTTTAACAGTATCGCCAATCTTAAATGCTTTCTTAGGGCTCTCAACACGTCCCCAGCTCATCTCTGAAATATGAAGAAGACCGTCTGCTCCGCCAAGATCGATGAATGCACCGAAATCTGTAACGTTCTTTACAACGCCTTCTACAACATCGCCAACCTTAATAGAATCAAAGAGCTTCTTAGCCTGCTCTGCCTTCTCGGCTGTAACGAGCATTCTTCTGTTACCGATGTATCTTCTCCTCTTAGGGTTGTACTCAGTAACAACAAACTGAATCTCCTGATCCTGATACTTAGAGAGATCTTTCTCATAACTATCGGAAACAAGGCTTGCAGGAATAAATATTCTTACTTCGTCTACAACGACTGTAAGTCCACCTTCGAGAACCTGTACAACTTTTGCTGTGAGAACTTCCTTGTTGTTGAAAGCCTCCTCGATTCTCTTGTTTCCTCTGTCGATAGCGAGTCTCTTGTATGAAAGAATAACCTGTCCGTCTGCGTCGTTTGTCTTAAGGACTTTGACATCCATTGTGTCCCCAACTTTGACTACAGTTGTAAGGTCAATACTGTTATCATTGCTATATTCGTTCTTAGTCAAGATACCATCGGACTTGTAACCAATGTTAAGAATTATCTCGTCAGGCTTAACGTCAATAACAGTTCCCTCAACAACCTCCCCCGTGTGAATTGTTTTGAAAGATGCGTTAAGCAACTGTTCAAAAGTTTCTTCTGACATAATTCTGAACCTCCTCAATAATGTTCTTTGGGGTTGATGCCCCAGCGGTAATCCCCACTAGTTTAACCGCTTCATTTCTCTCCAGATGTAAGTCATCCAGTGTCTGAATAAAATATGTTTTGGCACATTTTTGATTGCAAATTTCGTACAGTTTTCTTGAATTGGAACTGTGTGCCCCTCCGATCACTATCATCACGTCTGCTCGTGATGCAATATCCTCAGCTTCGGACTGTCGCTCGTCAGTAGCGTTACATATAGTATTCACAATATTAATATTGTAACCGTTATTCCCAAAGATTTCAACGGTTTCTTGAAATTTATTCTTGTTAAATGTTGTCTGAGATACAATGGTATACTCTTTATCTCGGTCACCGCGGAAGTTTTCGGCACTTTCGGGCGAATCGATAACAAAAACTTCACCATCTGCATAACTCACTATTCCTTCAACCTCGGGATGATTTGCACTTCCGACTACGATTATTGATTTTCCCTTTGCGCTCTCTTCGGATACTATCTTATGAATCCTCTTAACAAAAGGACAGGTAGCATCGATTATCTCAAGGCCTGTAGCGGCTATTTTTTCATGAACTTCTCTGGTAACTCCGTGGGATCTGATTACTATTATACCACTCTTTATTCCCTCAAGTTCATCAACCGATTCTATAACTTTTACACCCTTTTCTTCCATATCCTTTACAACTATCTCGTTGTGGATTATGGGACCGTATGTATATATATTCATTCCGGGATTATTCTTTATCTGTTCATAGACGGTATCTACCGCCTTGGTAACTCCAAAGCAAAAACCCGCATGTTCAGCAAGGATTACTTCCATACTGTTTCCTTTCAAATGCCCTTATAAAGCTCAATTATCTTATCTTTTACTTCTAAGATCGTCATATCGGACGAATCCAGCAATATCGCATCATCAGCCTGCTTAAGAGGTGATATATCCCTGTTCATATCTCTGTAATCTCTGTCAATTATGTCTTTCTCGATCTCTTCAAGATTACACTCAACTTTTTTTGCTACAAGTTCCTTGTATCTTCTCTCCGCACGCACACGTGAGCTTGCGGTAAGATAAACTTTAAGGTCTGCATTAGGAAGTACCACCGTTCCGATATCCCTTCCGTCCATTACAACATCTGTAGCCTCTGCGAGCTTTTGCTGAAGTTCCACGAGTTTTTCTCTGACTTCTTTATTTACACTGATCGCGGAAGTCATGTTTCCGACTTCCTCTGTTCTTATAAGCCCGTTTACATTGTCACCGTTTAAATATACAACCTGCTCATTGTTCTCATGTCTGATGGTAATATCGGCTTTTTTACATGAGCTTACGATTTTCTCACTTTCATCTGCGCCGATTCCTTCTTTTAACATATAAAGAGCCATAGCTCTGTACATAGCGCCTGTATCAACGTAGATAAAGCCAAGTTCCTGTGCGACCTGTCTTGCAATCGTACTCTTTCCGGCTCCCGCAGGTCCGTCTATAGCAATACTTTTAGCCATTGTATTAGTTTCCTCCATATATTAACTGATCGTTCCGGCGCTTTCTCCGGCCAGATGCCCGGTAGACCACGCCACCTGAAGATTAAATCCTCCGGTCTCAGCATCGATGTCCAGAACCTCGCCCGCAAAGAAAAGTCCCTTGACCATCTTGGATTCCATCGTGGAAGGATCTATTTCTTTTACATTTATACCTCCACGTGTGATGATTGCTTCATTAAAGTTGCGGGTTCCCACAACTGTCATCGGAACACTCTTTATGAGCTTAACAAGCCCCTGCCTTTCCTCTTTGGTAATATCATGAACAGCTTTTTCAGGATCGATACCTGAGAGTTTTATCATAACAGGAATAAGCTTTGTTGGAAACAGTCCGCCCAAAGCATTTTTAAATTGCTTATTTATCGCCCCTTCAAAATCGCGCAATATCCTCTTATCAAGCTGTTCTTCGGTAAGAGCGGGTTTTAGATCAAGAAGAAGCTTTCCCTTTGCATTTTCTTCATAATGGCAACTTGCCGTAAGAACAAGAGGACCGCTGACTCCGAAGTGAGTAAAGAGCATCTCTCCAAAGCCGTCATATACCGGCTTATCCGCCTTTTTCTTTTTCACAGAGGGTTTGTCATTCTCGTCTTTTGATAAAAAGAGCTTGAGGCCGACATTCTTAAGAGAAAGCCCCTGCAGATCTTTGCACCACTCTTCTTCTATTACAAAAGGAACAAGTGAAGGTACAGGCTTTACAAGAGAATGTCCGAGCTCCTTGGCAAACTTATATCCGTCTCCGGTTGATCCCGTCGAAGGATAAGACACACCTCCCGTGCAAACTATAACGCCGTCAAACTCTTCTCTTGTGATCGGATCGCCGCTTTTTGCATAAGTGATAGCCGATACCACACCCTCGCAGCTTTCTACCGACAATACCTCTGTATCAAATACGACCTTTACTCCCGCCTTTTTCACGGCATTGTAAAGAGTCCTTATTATATCGGATGAATGGTCCGAAACGGGAAATACTCTGTCCCCGCGCTCAACCTTCAGCTTACATCCGTTATTTTCAAAAAAATCCATAACCGCGCTGTTATCATATCCATAAACCGCGCTGTACAAAAATCTGGGATTTCTTTTGACATGTCCAAAAAAATCCGTGACATCACAGGCGTTAGTTACGTTACAACGCCCTTTTCCCGTTATGTATATCTTTTTTCCGGGTTTCTCATTCTTTTCAAAAACAGTGACGCTCGCGCTGCTCTGTGCAGCAGCGAGCGCCGCCATCATTCCGGCTGCCCCGCAGCCGATCACTGCTATTTTCTTCATATTACCTATAAATTCCTAATTTTCCTCTTTTCCCATAAGGGACTTGATCGGTCCAAGCATCATAGGATCGTCGGAAGCAAAATCAATTTCATCATTAAGATAAACCTGATAGTTATTCCACGCCTCTTCAAGCATCTTAAGATCCGCCTTGACCTCATTGGGCTTTCTCATACATAGAGCAACCACAAGAGCATTTATTACGCTAAGCGGCGCAACAAGAGAATCTACAATAGATGCCATCTCGCTTCTTGCAAGAAGATTGCAGGAAGAATAGAGATTCATCGGTGAATGAACAGAATCCGTTATGGTTATTACCTTGGCATTTCTGTCATTGGCAAACTCCATACATTTAAGCGTTCTCATGGAATATCTTGGGAAACTTATGCCTATGATGGCATCTTTGTCTCCGATCCTGATCATCTGCTCGAACATTTCCGTGACACTTGTAGTTTTGATTATAACATTATTACCTCTGATCATGTTGAGATAAAAATGTAAAAAATCTGCTAAGGGTTCACAGCTTCTTATTCCGACAATATAAACCGTCCTGGCCTTTAAGATTATATCAACCGCCGTCTTAAAAGCTGCGACATCTATATTGTTGATGGTGCTCTCAATATTGGCCATGTCGGACATCAGGATAGTTGATAGTATCTCTCCCTCAGTACTCTTACCAAACTTTCTTCCGACCTTATCAACGGAACCAAACTTATCGCTGACCCACACGGAAAGTGCCTTCTGAAAATCAGGATATCCGTCATATCCAAGACTCATGGCAAATCTCACAACCGTAGATTCGCTCATACCTACAATCTTACCAAGCTCTGCGGCTGTCATGAAAACCGCCTGCTCATAATGATCGCAGATATAGGTGGCAATAGACTTTTTGCCCTTACTCATCTTGGAGTAACACTCATTTATTCTTGTTATAACATCAACATCATTTTCAAATTTCATAGACTGAATGCCTTATACGCCGATTCAAGCATAGAAACCGAAGTTGCTTCATCAAGATCGTAATCACCCGTCACCGCCATGCAGCCTGCTCCGTGGATATATATCCACATCTTCATAAACAGCTGCTGTGCGTTAGATATACCATCATCAGACGCTCTTTTAATCTCTTTTACAACATTCTCTTTTGAACCGTTTACAAGATCATACATACTCTTCTTCTCATCACCCTGCTCGGATACAAAAAGAAGTTTAAATAAATAGGGGAATTTCTGGGCGAACCCAATATAGGCAAGACCGAGGTCCACAAAAGGAACCTCATGATTTTTGGAACAATCGTTATAATAATCTTCGTAGTATGCTGCTGCTTTATCGTAGACATCTTTCTTAAGCGCGTCCATACTATCATAAATACGGAAAATCGGCTGTGTTGAGCATCCCGCCGCCGCTGCGAGTTTTCTGGATGTTATCTGCTCGAAACCTTCTCTCTTGGTAATCTTAAATGCTGCATTTACAATCTCTTTTTGCGTAATTGTCGCTTTCCTGGACATACTATCCCCTCCCAACATAATTCTGCATAGATTCATATAAAAGCATGCGTTATCATTTTACAGAATTAACGATAGAGTGTCAATGAATTTCACCACTCTCCATATATTATCTCGTTGAGAGGAATATGCCTTCTTTCTGCGCAGTTCCGTCTTCAGGATAGATTTCAAGATACTCTGCCATAAGCTTTGAAGCGGTAGCAAAATCGCCCCAATACTCATACAAACATGCCTGATTAAACAAAAGTGCCTGATTCATCGACTTGTCATTAAGAGCAATTCCCGACTCCAATGACAATCTCGCACCTTCATAAGCCGCATCTGCTTCATCATTGTTTCCTGCAGCCTTTTCATAGTTACCCATGCTTATCTGGCACATTCCGAGCTGATTACATATTCTTGCACTGCCCGGATTATTGGTCAAATAAGCTTTATAAACCTTAATCGCAGCGCCATACTGCTGCTGTCTCTCATATGACTGTCCCAAAAGAAGCACAACAGGCTCTTTCTCATGACCGCCCTCGCCGTTAGCCTTGTTGAGATAATCCTGCGCTTCAGTATCATTTCCGAGATAAAAATAGATCTGTCCCTTTTCATAATTGGACATAGAATCCTCATCGTTATCAAGTGCATACTGAAGAATTGCATTGGCCTTGTCGGGGAGGTTATTATCAGAAAGCGCCTTAAATATCATTATTCTCATAGAATAATCTTTGGGATTAAGGCGGATCGCACTGGTAAAATCCGCATCTGCCGCGTCTTGGCTGTCAGGCCCCGCAGCAAGTTCACAAACGCCTCTTAAGAAGTAAGCATTGGGATCTTTGTCTCTAAGACTCAGGATAGCATCATAGATTCCCTTTGCTCTGTCAAAATCACCGAGCTTCATATATGTCTCTGCAAGATAATAGTTTGTGTCAAAGTCCATGTCATCAACGACACCGTCATCCGCAGCAAGAGAAGCAAGCAGCTCCTGAGCTGCCTGCTCATATTCAGTTATATTTAAATATACAATTCCTTTTCCCCTGTGGATGAGACAAGGATCCTCGCCATTCTCTTCTGCCTTTGCAAAGCTCTCCAATGCCTTGGTGTACTCGTGACTGTCTATAAAGGCAAAACCGGAGTCTATTCCGCTTCTGCCGGCAAAAGATCCGCATCCGCCAAGCGTAACAGAAATACATATTGCAGCTGCAATAATCCTGTACTTCACATTGAACCCCCTATTATCCCAAATATGCAGTAACCTCTACTTCACAAAGAACATCTTTGGGAAGCTGCTTAACAGCCACACAACTTCTTGCGGGCTTTCCGGTAAAGTACTTCTCATAAACAGCATTGAATGCCGCAAAATCACTCATCTCCGCAAGGAAGCATGTTGTCTTTACAACGTGCTCATAATCTGTTCCCGCAGCTTTTAAGATCTCACCGATATTCCGGCAAACTCTGTCTGCCTGATCTGTGATGGTTGTTGTATCAATCTCACCGTTCTCGGGATTGATCGGAATCTGTCCCGATGCAAAAAGAAAATCTCCTGCCTTTATTGCCTGTGAATATGGTCCGATAGCTGCCGGCGCCTTATCTGTCTTAATATATTCCACTTTATAAATCCTCCTCATATATTGATATTATTTATTTAAGAGTTCTCGTCACCAAATACCGCGGTAACATAGAATCCTCTTGCATTCTCTTCAACTTTTGTAACAACTCCCTCTCGCTCAAGCATGCGCTCGCGGAAAGGAAAATTTCCCGACATCGCAAGAGACGGATCAATCGTATAATAATAGTTACTTGGAAGAACTCCCTCCGTAACCGTAACATGATCTCCCTCTTTCAGAAGTCCCGGTCGTTCCATTTTAAATGACATTTCCCTAGACATTTTAACACTCCTGATCAATCTTTTACAATCGCATGATGAAGCAGGTACTGATGCCACCTCTCATAAGCCGAAGCCTTCAAGTGTATATCATCCGTAGAAAGTTCCTCAAGAAGATTTCCGTTCTCATCATCAACAGCTTCATTCATGTCTATATAAAAAATATCCACATTATTGGCAAGATGTGAAAGAGCCTCATTTCGCTCGTTTATCGTCGGATTATTAAAGATTTTGTCATTATCACTCTTATTCTGCGTAACATGCATGATACCCTGAATATAAATGATAGCATCAGGCTGAAGCTCTCTTATTCTCGCAACAACTTCGGCATACTTCGCAACAAATGTCTCTGTCGTGCCGGTTCCGATCTCATTGAGTCCCAGCATGATATATATCTTACCGTATGGCTCATCGTTCTGAAGAGCCTCATCAACGGTCATCTTATTGCCTTCCTCATCCTTAAGGAAATCCTCTTCAAGCACTTTATGTATACTGAGAGACACCTTTGCATAGAACTTCGCTTTATCATCAAGCCCTTCGCAGTACTCCGAAAGGCCTACGGTTCTGGAATCTCCGATAAAAAGAGCATCTGTAAAATAATCATCTGTAACTTCCACAAGCTCATACTTCTCAGCCTCTTCTTCCTCTTCCGGAACATCATTTGCAGACACATCGTTTCCCGAAACATCTGCAAGCAGTGCATTTGCAGCTTCCTCATTTGCTTTGTTCCTGGCAGCCATTTTCTCTTTATCAAGAGCTTCCCATGGCATAACACCATCTGAAACTCCCTTGGCCATCAGGACAAAAAAGGGCAATTCGGCAGGATCGAAATCCGTCGCATACTCACTATAAAGAGTGCCCTTCAAAATAAAGGACAGGGTGGATACTATTATTGAAAACATCACGACGCCCGCAAGCAACGGACAAGTCTTAAAACAGTTCATTACATAACACTTTCTTCAGAATTTGAAATACATAAACGGATTACCTGCCGAATTCGACAGACTGTAAACCGAAAACCAAAACAACACAAATAAAAATATCGTAAATACAAAATTCTTTCTGTGCTTTTCAAAGAACTTAAACACATGAGGAACAAGCAAAACCAGTCCCGCAACCAAAAGGCCTCCGTATATTCCGAGATTTTTAATATAATCATTGCTGTTTACCGCAACGCCCGCGCCGAAGAACGGGAAAAGTCTCTTAAAGTAATTTATAAGACCTTCTACGTCAGATATAGCAAAGATAACCCATGTAAGTGGTATGAGAACAAGTACGTTAAATCTTCCAAAAATATTCTTAAGCACTGCCGGAAGTTTAAATACAATAAAGCGCTCACATACTATTATCACAAAAAGTATAAGTCCCCACAAAATAAAGTTAAGCGTTACTCCGTGCCAAAAACCTGTAACGAGCCATACAACAAGAAGATTGAAAATAATCCTTATTGCGCCGACTCTGCTTCCGCCAAGAGGAATATAAATATAATCTCTGAACCATGAACCAAGTGTCGCATGCCATCTTCTGTAAAACTCCGAAACACTGGCTGCTCCGTAAGGATGATCGAAGTTGACAATAAAAGGAAATCCAAGCATTACCGCAATTCCCGATGACATAAGTGAATATCCCCAGAAATCATAGAAAAGCTCGAGAGAATAAGCCACCGCGCCTATCCAGGCAAACGGAGTAGAAATACTCTCGTATCCTATTGTTGCAATCTCTTTCCAGAGCATAGCCAAATGGTCTGCAATAATAACCTTCATTGCAAGTCCCACAACAAAATATCTAAGTCCATCCTCGATATTGGCAAAAACTTCTTCTTTGGAGCTCTTTGTCGCTCCGGCTATAAGTTCAATATTGTCGCTGTAATCGGTAAAACGCATGATAGGTCCCGATACAACCTGCGGAAACATGCAAAAATAAGCCGCAACATCTTTAAAGAGCGGCTTTGAATCAAGCTTTCCGTTATATGTGTCTGCCTGAAAAGAAATCATCTTGAAAGTATAGAAACTGATTCCGATAGGCATGAGACTATTATCAACAAACTGTCCCAAAAGTTTGAATTCGACAAGCATCAGGGCATCAATAACTACAATGAATGCAAAGAGGGCTTTCTTTTTCTTGCCCTCTTCTCCTCTGACCGCTTTAGCAAACAGATAATTGACAACAACAGCTCCCAAAAGAGCAGGAAACATCTTGATATCTCCCACAGCATAAAAGATCAGGCTGCCCAAGAGCAGTGTCCATGTTCTGTATTTAATGGGAGTCACATAAAACACTATTAAAAAAACAGGTAAAAACCTAAAAATAAAAGTCAGATCCGAAAAACTTATCATTTAACACATTTCCCAAAAATATTTAATTGTCGGCATTGTCATTATTATCATCGTTGTTGGCGTTGTCATCGCCTTCAGGATTACCGCCATTATCAGCATTATCAGCGTTCTCACCGTTATCTGCATTGTTATCGGTATTATTTGCATTCTCTGCATTGTCATTATTGCTTGCATTATTGGCATTACTTGTATTTTCCGTGTTTTTCTTCTTTTTGGTATTACCGGTATTGCCTGCATTATTGGTATTATCCGCATTATTGACATTGCTTTCGATATCTGCATTATTGGTGCCTCCTGCATTATCCGAACCGCCGGTGTTATTGATCTCCGCCAGTTTTGTCTTTGCAGATGCAGCACTCTGTGATGTAGGGAACTCTCTGATAATAATGTCGTATTTCTCCTTAGCCTTATCAACATCACCGAATTCTTTATAAGAATTTGCAAGGTTAAAAAGAATTGTTACATCCTTTTTGTTGTATTGATAAGCCTTTGCAAGGTCTTTTACAGCATTCTCGTAATCCTTCTTCTTGTACTCCTCAGCACCTTTTTTGTAATAAGGCTGTGCAAGCTGAGGACCTATTTTCTCCATAAGTGAATCACGAAGTTCCACCTCGGGAGAACCGTTCTCAAAAGTATCTAGATCAACTGCCTCAAGCGCATTCTTCATATCTTCTATATTGGAAGGATCGTTCATGTAGATGCTGCTGGCCTTCATAAGGCTGTTAACTGCAGCAGATTTGCTTCCGCTGTAGCCTTCGGCTTCTTTCTTGAGATTATCTACCTGTTTCTCAAGAGTCTTGATCTTCTGCTCATTTTCTCCGATCTGCGCGGTCTTTGAATCAGATATTTCACTTATATCAGCGATCTTCTGATCGTTGTTTGATGTAATACTTGCAATTCTCTGAGGCAGGATAAGAAAACATGATGCGGCAATTCCGAGAACCATACCAAGTACGATTCCCCATATTGATCCTGACTTTGTAAGAACCGACTGCTTACGAGGCTGAATAATCATCTCGTTTCCGCTGTTATATCTGATGATCTCATCATTTCCCGAAGAAGCCACATCAGATACCAGTTTTCCGCCATCACCCGGAAGAAGCATGTTGTCTGCTTCCTTCAGATATCTCTTGGCCATAAGGTTTCCGGTATCAAGCTTTAACACCTTCTGAGCTTCCGTCTTTGCTCTGTCAAAATTACCTGCCTTCAAATAAAGAAGCGCCAAAAGAAGATGTGCCTTGATAAAACTCGGGTTCAAAGAAAGAACCTTTTTTAACTGTATTACCGCAAGGTCCAGACTGCCCTGACGGCAGTAGTTAAATGCAATATTAAACTTTTTAATAGTCTGATTAATGTCCTCAAGCTTTGACGGACTGTTTCTGACCATATCCATATAGTCATCGGCAATATTATCTTCAGGTCTTAAGTTCTTACTTATAACCCATTCCGAAAGGGCTGCGACAACTTCACCGGTCTCATAATAAACAAGTCCCAAAAGATTCCTCGCATCTATATTGTTCTTATCCATGCGAAGACTCTGCTGCAAAGATTCTATTGCCCCCGTTAAATCTCTGACTCCCGCCTTTTCAAGACCATCGTTATAAAAAAAGTTAGAAAAGCTCTCAAGCTTCTTGCTGGTAGCGATAGCCATTACTTACTCCTTTTTGTACTCTCAGTTTCTTGCTTAGCATCCTTAAGAAGCTTTATAAGCACATCTGACATATCATCAAGATCCTGATTATAGATAATATCCTCAGCATCTTCAATCTCTAAACTTGGCTTGAACTTTTTGAGTTCTTCTTCAAAATTTATCATTTAATATTCCTCGTTTACAACATTACTTTAAGCTGTCCCGCAAGATATAAAGAACCTGCCGCAAAAACAAGATCTTTTGACTTACGGACAGTTATTATATCTGTCACAGCGTCTCTTACATTACTGTAGTATTTGATGGGAACTCCGATTATTCCGTGCTTTTCCTTGCTGTCCTCGAAAGCACTCTTAAGGTCAGATACGGAAACCGATCGCTCTGTTTCAAGCACCGTAACGAATATCGCATCGAATGTTCCGCTTGTAAGTACCCTGTCTATGATATCCTGATACTGTTTGTCGGCAACCATGCCAAACAACAGCATCTTTCTTCCTTCTGACTGAATCGCTGTCGCACATTGTATGAATGCTTCAATTCCATCCATATTGTGAGCGCCATCCACATAGATGCCCGGTCTTACTTCTTCCATTCTGGCTTCCCATTTGGCACTCATAAGACCTTCTCTTATGTCAAGTTCAGATATCTCAGCGCCTTTATCGCGCAAAATCTCAGCCGAAGCAATCGCCAATGCGGCATTTTCCGCCTGATACACGGCTTCGGTAGTTACCTTTAACTCAACATAATTATCATATAAGGAATTATATGAAAAAGCAACGTATTTGTTCCCTGCATCATCCTTAACGGATTTCACGTCAGTGACGCTTTTTCCGTCAACGGACACGACTCTGGAATCCATCTCGAGCGCCTTGCTCTTGATGACCTCGCTGCACTCTTTTCTTTTGTCAAAAAATACTACCGGCACGCCTTTCTTGATGATACCGGCCTTTTCTCCCGCAATCTCCGGAAGGCTTTCTCCCAGATACTGCATATGATCGTAACCTATCTCGGTAATAACACAAAGAAGCGGTGACTCCACGGAATTAGTCGCATCAAGCCTTCCTCCGAGTCCCGTCTCCAATATAAGATAATCCACCGGATATACATAATAAAGAAGCATTGCTTCAAAAAACAGGAATTCGAAATACGTAGGGAAATACTCACCTTTTTTGTATTCCATTATTCTCTTTAACAATTCAACAAAAACTTCGGCAAAAATGCCGTCGGTTACCATCTTACCGTCGATACAAAATCTCTCGTTGATCTTCATAAGATGGGGAGATGTAAACATTCCGACTTTATATCCCGCTTTAACAAGGATATTGGACAGATAACAGCAAACAGAACCTTTTCCGTTTGTACCGGCCACATGAATTATCTTCATGTTCTTTTCGGGGTTGCCCAAAAAAGCCAGGAAATCCTTTGTATCTTCAATCGTATGTTTGTCTGTAAAACTTGGAATGGTATTAAGAAATTCCTCACACTCACTGACACTAAGTTTCTCTTCGTTGCCAGAGCGTCTGATAAACTCCTCCACTTTTTTCATAATTTCTTCATGCATAATCACACCACTAAGCCTGTACTCAATTAAATTCAAAAAAATCAATGACAGGCACTGTCTACATCCCCCCGAATGTAAACAGTGCCGATAAAACACCGATCCTGCCGGTATTTCCTTAAGTCATCATTTTGTCAGCTGTTTAAGTCTTTCTGTAATCTGGTCGTAAGTCTGCTGATATTTCTGCTGTTTTTCTTTTTCCTCTGCGATCTTATCTGCAGGAGCCTTCGCAAGGAACTTCTCGTTGCTGAGCATGTTCTGTGAACGCTTAAGCTCGCCCTCAAGCTTCTTCTGCTCCTTGGTAAGACGCTCTATCTCTGCTGAGATGTCAACAAGGTCAGAGAAAGGAATATATACTGTTGCTTCCGCAAGTACTACGGAAACAGCATCATCCGCAATGCCGTCTTTATTCTTCTGGCATACAGACTCTGATGCATACGCAAGTGATTCAAAGAAAAGCTTACCTGTTGAGAAAATATCAAGCACTTCGTCATTGTCGCTTACAACAAATACTTTGGCCTTTCTTGAAGGAGCAACGTTCATCTGTGTACGAACGTTACGGATTCCTCTTACAGCTTCCTTAATTGTCTCGATAGCCTTCTCATCTGATGCAAAGTTCCACTCATCCTTGTAAACCGGCCAGTCAGAGATCATGATTGACTCTTCCTCGTCCTGAAGTGTGCAGAAAATTTCTTCTGTAATGAAAGGCATATAAGGATGAAGGAGTTTGAGCGCATTTATAAGCACTGTCTGAAGTGTCCAAAGTGCTGCCTTGTGTGACTCCTTGTCATCCGAATTGTAGAGACGGGGCTTAACCATCTCGATATACCAGTCACAGAATTCATCCCAGATGAAGTCATACACCTTCTGAACCGCGATTCCGAGTTCGAAGTGATCCATGTTATCTGTAACTTCTTTAATAGTATTGTTGAGCTTTGAAATGATCCACTTATCAACAGGCTCAAGTCCCGCAGGTGCAGGCTGATGGATAGCACTCTTTTCGCCATCCTCCATGTTCATCATGATAAATCTTGACGCATTCCAAACCTTATTTGCAAAGTTACGGCTGTTCTCAACTCTCTCATTATAGAAACGCATGTCGTTACCCGGTGCGTTACCTGTGATAAGTGTGAGTCTGAGCGCATCGGCACCGTAGTTCTCGATAATATCAAGAGGATCGATACCGTTTCCAAGTGATTTACTCATCTTTCTTCCCTGAGAATCTCTTACAAGACCGTGGAAAAGAACTGTCTTGAACGGAAATGTTCCCATGTTCTCATAACTTGAGAAGATCATTCTGATTACCCAGAAAAAGATAATGTCATAACCGGTTACAAGTACGTCTGTAGGGAAGAAGTACTTAAGATCTTCAGTCTCATTAGGCCATCCGAGTGTCTCAAAAGGCCAAAGAGCTGATGAGAACCATGTATCAAGAGTGTCGGGATCTTGTGTAAAGTGAGTCTTGCCGCACTTAGGACATACTGTAGGAGCCTCTTTTGATACAACAACTTCTCCGCACTCATCGCAGTAGTATGCAGGGATTCTGTGTCCCCACCAGAGCTGTCTTGAGATACACCAGTCACGGATATTGTCTGTCCAGTTGAAATATGTCTTCTCCATTCTCGGAGGAATAAGCTTGATATCGCCATCTTTTACAGCCTTAACAGCGGGCTTAATGAGCTCGTCCATCTTAACGAACCACTGTGCCTTAACCATAGGCTCAACTGTTGTATGGCAACGATCGTGTGTTCCAACGTTGTGAGAATACTCCTCGATCTTAACAAGAAGTCCCATCTCATCAA
>JAEEGJ010005634.1_pt1 | contig 38985 bp, 20 predicted proteins | sample 8958761 | NCBI WGS metagenome assembly JAEEGJ01 (sample SAMN16246546, study PRJNA631951) | gut metagenome | biome: gut microbiome; feature: rumen; material: RS-attached | host: Bos | place: Iran: Karaj | collected 2018-10
ACTGTTAAGGAATGGAATGTCGTGTGATATCAGTATAAAGGCATTCTCGTAGTCCTGAAGGTATCTGGTTAGCCACACGATGTGCTCAGCATCCAGATAGTTGGTTGGCTCATCCAGAAGAAGGATATCGGGCTTTTCTAAAAGAAGCTTTGCCATAAGGATCTTGGTCCTCTGTCCGCCGGAAAGCTCTGTAACATCGCGGTCCAGTCCCAGGTCCAAAAATCCAAGGGCCCTGGACACCTCCTCAATCTTGGAATCAATCAGATAAAAATCATGATTTGTAAGAAGATCCTGGATGGTTCCCAGTTCCTCCATGTACTCCTCAAGCTGCTTCTCATCAGCTTCTGCCATGGCATCGCAAATCTCATTCATTCTGCGCTCCATGTCAAAGAGATCATCATAGGCAGATGCAAGTACATCCCTGATGGTCATTCCCTCTTTTAAGACCGCATGCTGATCAAGATATCCAACCTTTACATTTTTGGCCCACTGGATATTTCCAGCATCCGGCATCAGCTTCCCTATTATTATGTTCATGAAGGTGGATTTTCCCTCGCCATTTGCTCCAACAAGTCCAATATGTTCTCCTTTTAAAAGTCTAAAAGACACATCATCAAATATTGCCCTGTCCCCAAATCCATGGGTCAGATGCTCCACGTTTAAAATACTCATGAGAATCCTTTCCAATTTTACGTTGTTTTAAGTTTTTTTTAACATACTTTTATAATTATAATCCGGCTTGTAGGGTATCATAAATATGTAAAAATGTCACTTTTTCATAAAAGAAAAGAGGTATGATATGCATAAAAATAAGCTAGTTTTGCTACTGGCTAAAAGAGCCATTTTACCCTCACTGATACTGACAATTTGCGTCCCGTCAGCAATTGCCTATGCTAATGAAGACGAGAATATCAATGAAGCTGGTGGTAATGTCCCTATTGAAAATAACGAACAGGTTGAGAACCCGGAACCCGCTGATGCTGCTCTTCCTGCCGAAGCTGCAGAAGCCGTAGCAGATGCTGTTCCCGCTGAAGCTGCTGCAGTAGCCGCTCCCGCTGATGCTTTAGCTACAGCACCGCCCAATGATACCATTCCCCCTGATGCTTTGGCTGGTGTATTAGACCCTTCACTCATTGCGGAGTATGAAGTCAGAGAAGCCAACACAATAGAGTCTGTCCCTGCTCCCGTTATCAAACCAGGCTACCCCAGCGTCCTTGACGAAATCCTATCAGCTCCAAGCGAGGTATATAACCATAACCTTGCCGTTATCTCAGCAGAACTATCCAGTAAAGCCTACAGCGATGGAGGGGCTGATGTTGCCACATATCTTGGAGAATACGGCTTTGATAACGACAGTATAAGATCCTACAATTATGACGACTGCTTTGCTTATACCCTGGCCGTAAAAGACTACTACGGCACCGAAGCTCCTGAAAACACCAAAGTTTTAGTCATGGATGCCCGAGGCACATCAACTCTCACTGAACTAGCCTACGACGTGTACACCACTCCCGATGTAGATTACAATGGCGTCAAGGTCTACACCGCCGCCGATAAATTCTACAGAGAGATCCAGGAAAATCTGGGAAACTTCCTTACAACGGATAATCATTACAAGATTCTCTCCACCGGACACAGTCTTGGCGGAGCAGCAGCCAATCTCTTCGCGGGCGTGGAGACGCAAAAGAAACAAAACGAAGTCTACTGCTACACCTTCGGTGCCATAGACTCCATAGAATCCCCTATTGTTGAAGGTTACGAAAACATCCACAATATATACAATGATCTGGATACTTTCTCTCCCAGCCAGTACGGATCATATCTTTTGGGAGGTGCGGGAAGCAAATACGGAAAATTTGGACACATGGATTCTTATACAGAGGAGCACCGAACACCTGAACAGCAGGATGACTGGGGTATTGTCCAGATTTATGATCACGTAAACCACAACATGAATTACTACGTTGAGGACACAAAAGCGTTGAAATACCAATGTCCGGAAGCAATAGGCGGAGACGATGGCTCGTCAGAAACGGCAACAGATATAGTTCAGGAAAACACCGCTCCTGATGCCCAGGAATCTGCTGCAGCTCCCGCCTCTATTCCCGCTATGCCAAAGGACCTTGCCAATGTGATACTAAATACTCACAACGGTAAAACTATCACGGGAGCAGTCAGAGATAAGAATGATATCTTTGCACAGAATATACAGCTCTATGCAGCAACACTGAAGGCAGAAATCATCTACAGTGCTTCATCACAGGGACTTGATTCCACAGGCCTTACACTTGGGAATGTTATTACTGTAAAAGATGCTCAGGGGCAGGTTATCGTGATGATGGAACTGATCAACACAACAGATCAGGATATCAGTATCGGTATCAATTCTGTAATAGCAGATGGTCTTTACACCAACGTAACTCCTTGGAAATCTGATGTGATTCCTGCAGGAAAGAGTATTGCAGTTGCAATTCCGCTCAGCGACCTTACAAGCAACTACATGAACTCGACAGTATCACTTCACATTTATGGTAATGATGGAAAAGAGATTACTACAACAAGTGCAATCAGAGTAACTCCTGCAAAATAAAACAATAACACCATGATAAGAATTGAGGGAACCCTAACGGGCTCCCTCAATTTTTATTTTGTGGTCTTTAATTATCAATCAGCTTATCAGCCCTCATCTTCTTTTTTCCTTGTAAAGAACAGGAACGCAAGAAGCAGAAGTGTTACCGGAACTAAGCCGTACAGGTAGTTTGCACCCGTCACAAGTCTGGTTATGGCTGAATCATACGATTCATCTGTCGAATGAGCCTTCAGGCTGTTTGTAAGAGCATTTTCTATTGTCTCATTGCCCTCCTGAACAATTCCCAGTGACCTCATAATTCCGGCCACTCCAGGGAAGGTTGCCATTACCAGATAGCTCCACTCATCCTTATCAACCACCAGAAGTACATCAAAGTCATTAGCTACATTATCGAAGAATGCACCGAGAGCTCCATAATTATCCATATCGGACCAGATTCTGTAGTTCTTGAGAACAGTATCCTTCAGCGATAGCTTTCTCGCTTGAATCTTGCCAGACTTATCTTTGAACTTGTTGTATGTTCCCTTGGCGAGAGATTCTCTTGATGGAATAGGATTGATATTATCCCTCTTCATTGTCTTATCTCTCTGAAGAAGCTTATTATAGATATCTACATAGGTATGTGGTCCATTGTCCTGGTATGGCGCCGAACCTCCACCACCACCATCTTGGTTAGGGTATCTTATAATAGTATATCTTCCCTTGAACTCTTCCTCCTTCACATTATAATTATCCTGGTTGATCATCAGTGTATAATTTGCCCTTCGTCTATTAGGATAAGACCAAACCTTAAACGTATCTGCTGTTACATTTTCAAACCAGAATGTTGCATTGAAAGGAACTCTGCTATCAGTATAATCCCTTATTGCGTATCGGTTTCTTCTACGGCCAATGATGTTATCAGGTTTAACCATTGTAGTGTACATCTGAGCGTTAAGCCTTAGAACAATCCAGTCGCCATCAAGATTCTCGAAGCGGAAGTGCGCCATATCGCTGCTCTCTTTGACGTTTTCGTAGTACATTCTTACAGGCGTAATAAATACTACAGCCTCACCTTTGCGAGCTAATACCATGTTAAATACGCCGCTTCTACCTTCTGCCTTGATTCTATCATTGTCCACCGCAACAATTTCAAAGAGTCTTATATTAAACCCGTTGCCACTAGGCCAGACATTATTAACTTCCCTCGCACCATTGATGACAACCTTGTTAGCTGCGATAAATGCAGAAGGCTCTGTATAGACGCCACCACCATCACAGTTGATCACGATACTACCCTGTCCGGCATCAAAATCCAGGAATTCATTATTACCTTTTCTAACGCCCCTTCGGAATACCAATTTACTGCCATGAGTGTTGATAACTACATTACAGTAACTTGCAGGTCCAAATGTAAGCTTGACACCCTCAGGCATTGAAAGCGCTATAGGTGGATTCTGCTCCAGCTCTGCCTTTGTTCTTTCCACAGTTTCTACCATGTAAATATCCCTGATATACAAAGGAAGTCCTGAGTAGTTATCAATAGTAAGTGAACTGATGTAAGCACTGTTGATGAGTCTGACCGTACCAGAAGCCGCCTGGTCAAATGCATTGATCGTAAATTTGCCCTGTTTGGTCTCCTTAATGTCAGCTATTGTTACTTGGTGATTTTCGACCTTTATATACTTTGAAATATCCTGCCTTGGTATACCGGTGGCAACCACTCTCTTATCCTTGTCAATAAGAATTGTTATTCCGGCTGCAAATTCACCGCTGTAAAGATCGATGTTAACCTTCACATCTCCGGCAACTTTGTAACTGCCCTCCTTGTATGCTACTGCATCCGAGTAAGTAACAACTTTGACAGTCTCTGTGACAACCTTGACAACCTTTCGGGTTACCCATCTGATGATGTTCTTGAAAGGCCAAGGCATCCATGTTGTCACCTTGTCAACAACGGTTTCGACTTTCTGAATCTTTTGGGTTACCCAATTGGTGATTGTCTGTCCGTCCGCTGTTGCGTCGCGCTTAATGTTGTTGTCAACACTGAAGTTCTTGTCAAAGCCGTTCATGATCACGACGTCGGGTCCTGCCAGAGTTGCTTTGTACTTATCATTTCCTACATAGATAGTGCCGATCGTTCCGCCTTCTATCTTGGAATGGCTGTATACCTTACCAGTAACACCCTTGATTGATGCAAAGGAAATAGCATCTTCGTGAAGGTCTTTTGCAAGAGCATAGATTCCAAGTGTCTCATATCCGGAAATAATTGCATTTCCAATGTCTACGAGAATATTATTGTTGGATGTGATCTCGCTCTTTGCCTCAGTAAAGGTTGCGAATGACCTCGTAAGTGCTCTTGAGGTAGCCACATGATTCTGTTTATCAACATGTGCTGCTATAAATACATCTGCACCCAAGATTGATGTCGGGCTTTCGCTGTCCTTTCCAATAACAACCATCAGATCCACTTTGCTGTTTATTACAGCCTTAGGATTGTTGCTCTCAATACCACCGGTCATAGTATATTCTGCAAATGACTGAAGGTCTGATGCACTCTGAGCAACAACATCTGCTGCACCAAGCTGAGCTGTAATCTTGTTCTTTCCGTCTAATCTTACAGTTGTCTTTTCAGTGTAGTTGATGGTTGATGTTGGAAGTGCCTTCTGAGCGGCGCCTCCTGCTTGACCTGTAGCTTTGCTCTGAATATCCGCCAGCTTAGCGTCCGCATAAATACCAACATTACCGGCACCTAAGATCTCTACATTAGCAACAGTAACCTGTGTATTTCTTGAAAGACTATTAACCGCTTCAATTCCACTCTTGGTGCCAAGACCATAATCACTGCTTTCAATAACGGAATGCATCTGGCTGTAAGTTATTGCGCTTATGTTAACGTTGCCAAGTGAAGCAGTTATTGAGCTAGGAGCACTATTAGCAAGACTTGACAGCTCTATAGTTGCGTTCTGGGCATTTATGCTTCCGGAAACTATTGATGTTCCTGCTCCGATCAGCCCCGCATTTATAGCCTTAAGGTCGTCATTGTGTGACAGGATCCTATTTTCTGCATGTATTACCGCATCGCCCTGGGTTTCAATAACTCCATTGAATCTGATATTTGCTGTTACATCTCCAATATCTGTTGCCAGCTTGTATGCCCCAAGCTTTATTCCTGAATAATTCTGCATGCTGCCAAGCTTAGCATATACATCCAGATTTGAAAGAGCCTTGATTGTAACATTATCAGCCAAAGGTCTTGTACTATGGATCCGTTCAAGTTCTTCAGCACTGTGGAGTCCGGTTGTTGTCAGGTATACATTGCCTTCTATTATCGTCTCAACAAGCCTTGTTCTCTTCTTTGCAGTCTGGCTTACTACGCTCACACTCTCACCGCCGACTACTGTTACGCTGACCTGAGGTGCACTTCCTGTGGAAGTTACAACCGTATTGTCTGCAGATATAATATCAATCTGAGAAGCCTCCATGAATGTAATTCCCCTAATATGGGTTCTTACTGTACTTTCAGAATCTACAGATGTCTTCACCGCCTGCGCTGATACTACACCAATACTATAATCAGGAGCATCCGCAACAGCCTCAACTTTTACAGCATTTGCATTAGAAAGACCTGTTTGAGCATCAAGTTTGGCAACATCTGATCTTATACTGATTGTTCCCTTTGCGACTATCTGAGAGTTTTCAACAGTCGCCAGGTTTGTGATATCAGAAGAAGATGAAACTGTAGCAATTCCGCCACCCAGCAGCTCAACCTTAACGCCGGATGAACTTGCTCCGCCTCTTGCCTGCACATCAACATTCTCAAGTACTGCCCAGATATAAATGTTGTTTGCGTTTACCTTGTCTTCGATGCCACTTTTAAAGTATGCATTATTGTTTACCACTGCTGTTGCTTCGACAACATCTGCACCGATACGGGCACCTGATACGTTGATCTTTGTGCCGACAATTCTCGCGTGTGAAGTCACACTTCCGGTACTCTTTACGTTGATATCGCCGCTCACATTAGAAGGTGATGCCTTCAGAGATGCTTCAGCAGTAATAGATACTTTTGCTATTGCACTGTTTCCATTGCTGGAAATTGTTGTTACCTTGATTCCCTGCACGCAAGGTTCTGTCATTGCATCTGCATTTGCAGTAAAATCAACAGTCACATTAAGATTATTGGCATTAGTCTTGATAGCGCCTTTAGGGCCAGTAAATGTAGCCTTAAAGGTTCCAAGTGCTTCAGCATTTGTGTTCACTGCGCCAAAATCTGCCAGTGAAATATTTGCAGCAGCTGCTCTTGCATAAGCAGTGCTTACAGCCCGTACCATAGCGTTGATGTCTTTATCGGCACCTCCGATTTCTCCGGTGACATTCTCATTTCCAAGATCAATCGTTGCAAGGACGGTAGAATCATTCGTTGCTGTAGCATAATTTGCACTCACTGCACCTGCTCCGATTGATCCAGCGAATATACGTGCATCTGCCGCAGCCTGTGGCTCAATGGTCTTTTCTCCAATAGCGGGTATGCGAGTATTTATTGTCACTGTATCAGGACGCGTATCTGCATCGTTGTGAGTTGCAAATACTCCCAAGGAACCAATTTGAAGCTTAGGTGATTTGCTCACCTTGAATTCAGCCTTGTCTATGGCCTTCAGTATTGCCTTCACATAAGATACATTTCCAGCTATTGCACCAAGCGCACCACCTACTGCAACTGCCAGTGACTTGGATTTTGCATCTGCATTAACTGTTACACTTCCGGCCTTTACATCGCCTGCTGTACTAAATACCGCATAATTTGTAGCTTTGTTGGATGCATAGCCATAGTTGATTGCTGCGCCAATTGCACCAGCGCCTGCTGTAACTATTGTTGTGACTGCGGTCGAATCATACGGAACACCATCCTGGCCACCTGCATGAACCACGACAGCTCCAGCCTCAATAACCCGGCCACCACTCTGGTTTATTCCTGCAATGTTGTCGGCTTTGATCATTGAAAGTGCTACTGTTGCACCAGCACCTATTGCTCCTGCATTCAAGCTTACAACGTTACAGTTAGCCTGACCCTTCATCTGTGCGATAACCTGAAGGCCGTTCTTAATACGCAAAGAGGTGTCATGAATATTCACGTTGTTCTTTGCGTTCTGAAGTGCCAGCGCAACTGCTGCATCTGCACCTATGGCACCTGCTGCAACAACTGCACCGATTACCTTCGTATCTCCCTTAATGGACCCTATAAGAGTAAGGTTATCGAGACGAATTCCTGTGTCTGATTGTTGTTCTACAATCACTCTGTTCTGAGCATTGTTGTTTGCAATAACTACAGTCACGCCTGCACCGACTGCACCGACTGCAAGTCCTGCGAAGTAGGACTCTAGTTCGGATTCAACAATACCCTCAATACGATTATTCTTGTTACCGTTTCCAGATTCGTCATAATCGAAAGAATAATTCTTTCCAATAAATGCCTGCTGTTCAACTTTGTTATTGGTTATGGCTACTATTACTCCTGCCCCAACAGCGCCTACTGCAACAACGCCGTTGACAGAAATGAGATCCACCTTAGTCTCAGCAAGAACATGTAATGAGCCGGATTTAAGATGACTTGTCTTAGGCGTCTGCGACTCAAAGCCTGCTGTAACCTCAGCATTATTTGTTGCCAGAGCCACATTTACACCGGTACCTACAAGACCGGCGCCAACACCGACGATGAATGTACCGACTCTTGTAACTTTACCCGATGCATCAGGTGATGCGCCCGGATTCGTATCAGCAACCGAAGCTTTTACAATGATGTTATTAGCCTTATCCGTTGCGGAATTTAGCGTTCCACTTACAATCGACTTAACAACTGCAGAGTTGTTATAGTATGCAACATTAACGCCAACACCTGCAAGGCCACCGCCACCGGCTCCGGATATGAGCATCATTCCATAGTCAGTTGCCAAAGAATGTGACTTTCCATTGCTGTCTTTTTCTGCCTGGGCAGCCTTATTATAGATATCATTAGCAGCGAATGATTTGCCGCCATGGCTGAAGATCAATTCGCCAAGTGACCATTCGCTTCGTTTGCCGTGAGACAGTTCTGATATAACAGCTATGTCTGAAGCGGTAGATGTGATATTGGCAGTTTCGCTTACAGTTGCCAGGACATTAGATGTAATGAGAGCTACTGTAATACCCGCACCCACTCCTGCATCCATACCACCTGAAACTGCACCGGTTATGAGCAATGAATTGACATTCTCTCTTGCACTAACCTTTACAGATGCAGCTGTGATATTTGCGGTCATAACGGTCGCAGATACCTTGTCGCTGTCATCACTTATCTTTCCTTTCAGTGAAGAAGAAATCTGCTCGCCGGTATCTTCATTAAAGTTTTTGCCAAGATTTCCGTAATCACCACCTGGAACAGCCGAAGTTGCAACAGAATTTGCACTCTGTCTCTGTGGACTCAGTGAATTATTAAGATCATTGACAAGGCTGCCTGAGTCTGACGACTTAGCTGCTCTTGAGTCTGATTTTCCAAATGCATCCCTTACTGAATTTCCAGGATTGAGATTTGCCTTTGTGATGGCTTCTGCCGTGTCAATATCAAGCCCAGTACCAGCTACAACAACTGCCACAGCAGCTCCTACTCCAACTGCACCGCCGCCAGCGCCAACGCTCAGTGAGTATCCCGAAATATATCTGTCAGAATCAGCCACAAGTTCAAAGGCATCCTGAGTATTAATTTCTGTGCCATTTCCAACATATGCATTTATTTTGTTGTGAGTTACTGCAACAAGTACGCTTGCGCCTACTCCGACTGCGCCTGAGGCACCAACTGCACCCTCAACTGATAAGAGTTCAAATTCATCCTTGGCTCTGATTCTTACTCTGCTTGTGTATGAACCATTATCCTTGTGGGCATTAATTGTTGTTCCTTCAGTAAATGCCTTTGAGTTTACATCAGTAATAACAACAGCAACACCAGCTCCAACTGCTACTGATCCGGAGCCACTTAACGCTGCATCAAAGTTGTTGATTTTCTCTCTTGTGTTTGATTCAACTACCAGTGAGCCACAGTCAATCTTTGAGTTTACGATGTCTGCAGTACTGCTGTTATAGAAATATATAACGCTAATTGCAGGCGACACTGCTACAGAACCGCTTCCTGTTGCAACTGCGGCCAGTACACTGACGTCTGAAATAGCATTTGAGCTTACAAGAACAGATTCTCTTGCCGGTTCACCATTGCTTTGTGTTGTGTTCTTAGTTACTGAAACAACACTTGGTGAGTTAAGCTTAGCAGATACATTGTTTTTGTAGACCGCAACTACCGGAGTTGCTCCAACTGCCGCACTACCAGAGCCTGCTAATCCGGCTGCCACGATGAAGAGATTGTCATCCTTATAAGCCTGAACTCTAATGCCTCCTTCTTTACCCTTTGTATCCAGGTTAACGCTGGCTGCATTCATCTGGGCGTCAACTGTCGCATTGTAAGTAAGGACTGCAACTGTTGCGCCAACAGCAGCTGATGCTGAACCATTAAGAGTACCTGCTGCATCAATTATCTTTGCAGAATCATAGGCAACGACCTCTATCGCCAGAGGTACGGAGCCGTCATCGCTGGCTCCATCTGCTCTTACTGCCTTTAGTGTACTTCCCTCTCTGCTTTGTGACTTGATCCTGCTGCCTGCCACCAGTGTTGTGATAACGCCGCTGACAGCTACACTTGCCGCTCCGCCACCTGCGATAGTTACAGTATTAATCTTTTGTCTCTCAGAAGCATCTACTGCTATGCCTCTGATCTTTCTCTTTCTGTCGGGACCTGTGCCCTGGCTCAATGATGGCATTTCAAGTATCTTGCTGCCTTCACTTCCAAAGTCACCAAACTGCCCTGCAGTTATAGTGTTGTTTATAACTACAGTGCTGATAACACCTCCAACACCTGTAGTGAGTGCACCATTAACCTGACCGATTATGAGCGTACTTACCAGATCTGCCACGGCAGATATTCCTATAGAACCTTTTGCAGATACTGTTGACTTATCGCCCTCAAGATTGCCTGCTGTAATAGTATTGTTCTCAACATCTACAGAAACAACACCGCCAAAAGAGTTTCCTCCGACCTGACCAGAAGCCAGGACCTTTACAGAACCGCCATCTGCAAATGCATTTATAAGCACATTGCCGGCAGCGGATATGGTGTTCACGCCGTCGATCACTGCAGTTATTGTTCTTTTTACAACATTAACTGCAACAAGTCCGCCTGCTGCAACACTTCCTAGCGAAAGTGCAAGTGATGCATCTATTGTTGTAAGCTTTGACTTTGTATCTGCAACAATGCTGACATCACCGCTCTTCGCCGTGATATTCAAAGCTTTTGCAACTGCCCTGATTACTGAATTTGCCACCTTGATGTCAATTATTCCAGCAACACTTGGCTTGCTGCTGACTGACGCTGAAGCGCTTGCAAGTATGCTCAAAGCTGATTCATCAGAGTGAGCCTTTATAACCACATTTCCTTTTTCTGTTGTAAGCTTAGAATCAGCTACTTTAGCCTGTGTTTCTCCACTAAATACTGCAACGCTGATTGTTCCGCCTGCAACAGTCTCTTTTCCGCCCTGAACGCCGCCTACGATAAGGAGATTATCACCGCCGCTCTCTGCAGCTATGGTGATGTCCTTACTTGCATTTATATCAGCATTTGGCTGAGCATCCGCGGTTGTTTTTACCTTGTTTACATAAACATTTATATTGCCGCCAAAGCCATTACCCTTGGTGGTAACTGAAGCTGATGTTGTTGCCAGCAGATTGCTGTCCTTTGAGGATGCGTATAACTTAAATCCACCGTCAGCAACATTTATCTTTGCGCCGCTACCCAGTTTTGCATCAACGGTGCTGTTGTTTATAATTACCGCAATCGATCCGCCTGCAGAAACCTTGGCCGAACTTGCAAGAACACCGATACTGTAAACTCCGGTAAGACTGTCATCGGTTGCACTTATAACAACATCTGTTTCCTTCTTTTCCTCTTCCTTCTTATCCCCTTCCTTCTTACCTTCTTCCTTCTTATCGCCGGTAGTTGAAGGTTTCTGCTTAGCCTTAACAATGTTGATATTTACGCGCTGACCAACCTGTGAACTTACCGTTGAATTAAGGAATCCCAGGGATACTGCACCGCCTGCATTGAGCTTGCCACTTCCTCCTACATAGCTTCCTGAGAAGGATTCAATGTGGTAGGAGTCCTTGATGAACACATTGATAGCTGTAAAGGCAGCGCCGATGGTTTCCATGCTCTTTAGATCAGGTTCCTTGAGCGATACTTCCTTATTGCCTTTTTTATCATCTTTTGTTGAAACAACTTTGTCGTCCGTATAAGCGCTATATACAGTCATTCCCATTGTGATGTACTTAAGAAGACCTGAAAGCTGCTTAGTCACATCATCGTTCTTTCTGGTAGCTGTAACCTTCAGAGATTCTCCGGTAATGGAAACACCATCACCCACCTTGACATCGATATTGTCGTTAGCATAAAGCATAGCAAAGCTCGCTCCTACACCAACGTTGGTATCTGTGGCATATCCAAGACTTCCTGCTCTTATATGATGCTTGTAATCATCTTCAGCAGAAATAGTGATGGCGGCACCATCGATCACTACCTCTGGCCCAACTGTTGTATTAGCCTTTGCCTTTGTTATAAGGATTGCCACTGCTCCGGAAACATTAACCTTACCGGCATTGTCACCCTTTGATGACTTTCTGGCGATACTTCCGGATACAGCCTGAGATGCCATATACGCATTCTCTGTGTTGTTGGACATCTTAGCAGAAATCTCGATATCGCCTCTTTCTACATCGTCTCCATCTCCCGTAACAGACTTAATCTTACTTCGGTCACCTATAACTACCAAAGCCTCATTATTGTTGATTGCAACAGCAACACCTGCTGCAACTGTTGCTGTTCCCGGGAACTGAGTCATGGTAAGACCTGTTCCAAGTGCTGAGTACTGTGCAGAATTCTCAGCAGTAAGTTCAACATCATCACCCTTGCCATCAAGATTTGCATTGATCAGAGTTCTTGCAATGTGCTTTGTGATGTTGATTCCTATTGTTGCTGCTACAGCTATCTTTGTTTCAGGAGTTCCCTGTGCTCCGTCCTCAACCTTGTCAGTTCCAGACTTGCCATCTGAGATGGCAGGGGCTGCTTCAGCGTTAGCTGCTGTCTCTGCCTCAGCAATTTCGCTGCCCACTTTGGAGTTCTTCTCTGTGGACTCAGTCTTGACATCCTGGGTCTTAAGGAGGTTCGTGGATACAGCTTTAGAATTGGAAGCTTCACCCTCAGACTTCTCTGATTTGTTATCATTGAGTGCTTTGTTGATATCAGTTGCAGTCTTATTATCTTTGTTGTCGTCACCGGGCTGCTTGTCACTGTCTTCCTTGGACTTGTCATTAGTAGTTCCCATAGCACTTGCAAGGGAAGTACTATAATCAACATCCTCTGTCTTGGATGTGATGGATATTCCGTCCTCTGCGGCAGCATTTCCTATAAATCTGCTCTCTACGGTTGCATTTGATATATTAAGTGCAATCGAAGCACCAATAGCTGCCTGGTTTCCAACCGCAAAGCCACTAGCTTTTACCCTTGTGTTTGCCTTGTGGGAAGACGCCTCTTTAAATGCTCCGTCGGCTGCTATTTCAATGTTTTTCTCAGCAAATGCTGTCACTTCATCATTAGAAATATTGATAGAAACTGATGCATCAACGCCCTTGTTTGCTGTTGCTCCCTTTGTGAATGGATCTGTACCGGCAACAGAATAGAGCTTTCTCTCAATATTTTCTTTTGCTTCAATCTTTACATCCTTAGATGATGTAACCTTGGCTGCCTCGATATAAGCCTTCGTGGTCAGACTGGAGATATTGAGTGTAAAGGAAGCGCCCACACCAACTGCCGTTGCTGTAGCTTCAGACGCAGATTTTCCTTTATCACTAGGATTCTTCGGATTATTCTTATCATCCTTATCAGGCTTCTCATTCTCCTCTGAAGACTTATCTTCCTTACCCTTGTTCGTGCCCTCTTTGTCAATTGTCTTGGCTGCCTGGGTACCGTCTTTAGCTTCTTTTGCATCTTCCTGAGCTTTCTTTTCACCTTCCTTTTCATTCTTGTCAGGCTTCTTGTCCTTCTTAACAAGAGATGCAGAAGCAATTATCTGCTCATCATGAGGGATTGCTGAAAGAACTTCTACATTTCCCTCAGTTGTTGTTATGCTCTTAAGCACTCCGTCTTTGACGCATTTTATGTGAGCGTCGATATCTCCACTTGTTCTGGAAATAGCCACACTTCCTGCCACGCCAACATTGGAAGCGCCCGCACCGGAAACAGCATATACCCTTACAGTATTGGGTACATCTACCTCCTTGGGTTCTTCTTTCTTGTCGTCTTTCTTGTCGTCTTTCTTGTCGTCTTTCTTGTCGTCCTTCTTATCAGACTTCTTATCGTCTTTCTTTTCTTCTTTTTTCTTATCGCCTGTTGCCTTAACAGTTATTGACTTTGCCTTAATGTCTGACGAAGTCTCGATATAAGCCTTGTTGACAATACCAAGAACATTGACTGCTACTGCTGCGCCAACGCCTACCTTATTGTCCTGATGTTCTGTTCCGTCTTCTTTGCACTTAGCTGAAACTGCTGAAGCATCTGCCATTGCATAGTCATCAGTCAGATTTGTTGATGTTACTGAAATGTCTCCCTTTTCAGCTGAGACATCGCCTAAAAGAGCTGCCTCTGCGCTGTTCTTCATAACATTAACAACAAAAGCTGCTGCCACGCTGACAGTTCCCTCAGCGGTCTGCCCCTTCTGACGATCCTTTGTAAGCTTATCTACAGCTGATTCATTGACATTCTTAGAATCTGCATCCTTCGAGAGCTCTTTTGCGCCGTCAATGGCCTCATCAGCTTGCTTGTCCTGATCACCGTCTTTACTGTCTCCTTTGCCATCATCCTTGTCTTTCTTTTCAGCCTTCTTTGCACCCTGTGAGCTTGCTCTGGCCGTGGCCTTACTGAGCTTACTCTTTGAAACTGCATTCACCTTAATGTTCTTGGCCTTAAGATTGCTCTTTGATGTGGCATTTGCATTATCATTTATTACAGAAACAACTATTGTTCCCGAATAGTTGCCTGCTGTTGAATTTGAGGACGCGTCAGCAGAAACAGTGCGGTTTGCGCTGCTCTTTGCATCCATTGTGAAATTCCCTGACAGTGATATAGGCGAAGTCGCTTTCTCTGCAGGTCTTAAATATGCTTTACTCTCAGCAGAAACACCACTAACATCAACTGCTACAGCCGGTGATACTCCAACCTTTGCTGTTGCTCCGGTAGTCGCCGAAACGTCTTCCTTAAGGTCATTATCAGCTTTAACTGTTATAGCTGAATAAGAATCATTAATTATAGTAGGATTTTCTTCAGTTCCTATTGTTGCGAGTGTATCCACACCATTTACTGCGGTAGCTATTGCAACTCCGACTCCGGTACCACTCTTTACTTTTTCTTTGGTTGTGGATATGGTCTTAATGCTCTCAGCTGCCTTGGAGTTAACTACCAGACCTTTCTTGGCTTCACCTTCAATAGTGCCGTAGACAAGTGCCTTGGTCTTGATAGATGAAACATCAACAGCAACCGAGCCTCCTATTCCGTATTTATCTCCATCACTGATACCTGCTACAGCTTCGGTATGGACAGTTACGGGAGTTTTGTTTCCTCCGCTCTGGGCACGAACTGAAACGCCGTCAGCTACAACCTTGCCACTTCTTATCTCAGCGGTAGTGTATGCCTTGGTGACATTGACTGCAACAGCTGTACCTAGAGCGTTTCTCTTGTCATCTCCTTCGCCGGGCGTGCTGTCATCACCAGTTACCTGCGTAGCATTGGCAACCGCCTTGGAATATGTCATTCCATTAGAAATAACACCAACAGCTCCACCTTCAGCGATCACTTCTTCGGTAGTGTTGATCAGCGTCATTACTCTATTTGTCAAAACATTCACTGCAAATGCACCGGTAAGCTGAGTTTGGCTCTTTTTATCTGTAGTGGACGACTTATCGTCCTTCTTTACATCTGCACTGCTTGTTCCCTCGTCAAAGAGCTTATCGAGACCAAGGGATTCTTCCTCTTCATCCTTGGTCTTTTCGTCGCCGTCTCCGCCCTTTTCCGAACCGTCTACTTTTTCTTTCAGCTTGTCTATTTTTTTCGTATCTTTCTCGTCAAGCTTCTTTCCAGCCTGAGCGCTTTGGTCAGGCTTCTTTGATGCTTCTAAAAGATTTGATGCATTTTTCTTGGTATTTTCAACGGATGTATTCTTGGAGTCATCGCCTGCTTTGTCTGACTTTGTTTCCTTATTAGAGGCAACCTTTCCATTGTCAGCATCCTTAGTTTTTCCATCTTTTTTAGGTGTTGTGCTTGGAATAGATGAAACTGCTGTCGTAACAACACTTTCAAAGGCATCGGAGCGCAGTGCTATATTCTTACATGCACCTTCTCCTGTTATACTTGCATGCTCAAGGACCTTTGTAGCCACGTTCTGGATAGCAACGGATACAGCTATGAAACCGCCGTAGAGGTTTGCACTCTTTTCCTTAGTTTTAGTTGTATCTGTCTCCTCGCTCTTGCTGTCATTTGCATCCTTATTCTTAGCCTCATCCTTGGTTTCTTTATCTCTTGCCTGAGACTTTGTGGTGGCAATCAGCTTACCTCCGGACACAGCGCTAAATGACTTGGCCGGTTTTACCTCCGCATTGCCTTCAATAGTAACGTTGGAATCATTGGTAATAGCAGCCACTGCCATTGAAAGCGGAACTGTTCCAACAGTTGACGATACTTTGAGCTTCACCACACTGTCTGACAGGAGCTTGATCGCATTTGCAGCAAGCTGCGCTGCCTTATTTACAAGCACACCTGCTTCTCCAAGGAGCACAGCCGTAGCAAGCGGAATATACCAATCTGCCGCCTTTGTATTGTTGGCCGTTGCATTTATTGATGAATAAGCGTTGCTGATCAGTGCATTGGTAGCACTAATAGTACCGCTTAGATTCACCATAGCATCGCCAACTTTAACCACAACGAAGTCAAAGCCCTCAAGACGAGTAAACTCATCTGCAGGCACAAGGGGTTTACTCTGCAAACTGGTAGACTGAAGATCAACGTTCTTAGCGCTGATGGTCTTTCCTTCATTAAGAGTAATGCTTGCCGCAGACTTAACACTAAAGAGCGAATACTTCGTATTAAGTGGTACGCTCACACTGGTAGGCAGATATTTTTCTATAGCCTTTGGCACCACCCCGGACAGATCGATATTCAGATCATCATCCGCGGCTCTTGCCATTACAGTGCCGTTTCCAGCATCTATATTGCCATCAATGGTAATCGAATCACCAATCATCATGAGATTCATGCCATTGGTTGTAATATTACCGATCTTGACTGATTTTTTTGCTTCGCCGACAACAAGCGGATTAAACATTGCCTTGGCAGCCATATCAGCAGTAGCTTTTGCAACTGTTAAGGACACTGTCTCTCCGTCTGCAGGTTTATAGTGGTAGTTTGTGAAACAATTCTCTGTAACTTTGGTATCGAGATTGTTCTGGGTTACCTCCACTTCTATTTTATTTGCAAGTTCATCAGTAAAAGTAGTAACTCCTTTAGTCTTTACAACAGTACGAAGCTTTGAGTTATTGCCTGCTACTTTGTTGCCGACCAGATTTACTGTATACTCATTTTTCTCGTTATCAGTCTTCTGGACATAAGTTTTAGTGGTATCAACCTGATCATCCTTGGCGTGCATGGTTGTATCGATTGTGCTTTCATCCAGATCACCAGACAGATTAACCCTGTCTTCTTCATCACCGTTTACGATAATCTCCGCAGGTTGCGTAGCCTGGCCACTGGTATCTTTATGCTCATCACCACCTACCGACATATCAATGTTGATAATGTCAGCTCCTTCACCGCCATCAATGGTGACCTCCTTATTTCCACTATTCGTGTTGGCGTCGGCAGATGAAGGTAAGACGACGTTTTCCGTTTCCACCCATATCGTGTCTGCACCTTCTCCGGTCTTTACCTGAGCCTTCCCGTCTTTTTGGATGTCAACAGTTATGTTATCATCCTGAGTTGTTCCATATATCGAGGTCTCAGAATTCTTAACTCCAATAGAATTTCCCAATGAGAAATAAACACCTGCCAGAATAACGTTAATGCCATCAATGTTGACATTTCCATTCATGGTGGTATTTCCATCAGCTGTAGCTCCTATACTCTCAGTATTAACTTTCCCATCTTTTTCTTCATACGAACCGGGCGCAAGCAGATAAAGCTTCTGACTCGAAGTAATAGAGCCTTCAGTTGTCGGAGCCTGAATATTGATGTCGCCCTCATAATTGCCCTCATCTATTTTTACGTATCCATCACCGCCGGAGGTGTTCATCTCATCAATGGCCTTGTCGACCTGCTCCTGGATCGCGTTAACCACGACGTTTTCCGCGGTCTCTTCCTTGACCTCTTCAACCGGCTCCGGTTCTGGCTCCTTTGGTTCTTCTTTGGGCTCAGGATCCGTCCACTGTTCAGTTGCAGGAGGTGTCTCTGCAGCTACCGCATCAGCAGCCTCTTTACCCTCCTCAGCATAGGCCCTTACTCCAAAGCAGCAGGAAAGCATCAGCACCATTCCCGCTATCAGCATAAGTTTAACTGTCTTTTTCATAGGCACACCCTCATAAGAAAAAAATTAATATGTACATTCAATTGAGCTTCATAGGCTCAAGAATAACCCCCTGATTGTCTGCAGACACAATAACATATGACGCCTTAGCATCTTTATTGCTACTCCAGCCATCTAATGTGTATATCCAGGATCCAATGGCGTTCTCATGTATATCAAATTCCGTAAGCTGAATCTGATAGCTGCCCTCATCAACTACCATGTAGATGGTATTAGATCCCTTCTGCGGCCATCCCACAAAAGTATAATTGTACAGATCTCTCATTACCATTCTGGTTCTGGTCCAGTCAATCCATGGAGGGAGTGTGAACTTAACCTGTACGAATCCAGCCGGAAAGGCTTCAAAAGGATCTTGACTTCCAAGTCGCTTTGTCAATACCATGTCATTTACATCGTCTATCAGCTCCGGATACCCACTCATCTCACAGGCCAGTGGAAGTATCTTAGCCAGTTCTTCATATCCACTTGCGGGAGTCATAAGGCTGAAGGCCACTTCCCAGATATCCTGCAAAACAGCGATCGGAATCTGCTTATCAAAATACATCTCCCCACAAATACTACTAACGATACCACTATTTATATGTACACCGCCGTGGTCATTGATATCATCCGGTATAGAAACAGACGGTACAAAGTATAAACCACCAACTTCTGAAGCCTGTTCCCCAAGCGTTGGCATATATAAGTCTCTGATTGCCACCCCCGTACTCTGCCCCATAGCAAATATGTCTCCTAATTGCAGCTCAATACCCTTTTCTTCACAGTCTTTAAGCTCTATCAGTTCCCCCATAATGTCGCAGATGCCCTCATTGATAACACCCGTTTCATTTTTGTACATAATTCCACTTACAGCATAACTTGTAACTGCATGGGAATATTCATGACCTGCCACATCCATGGACATACTGTAACCATCACCTTCAGAAGTTGCCACAAACAGATGGGCATTCTCGAGCCTCCCCAAATAACACAGGTTGTCTATGGGCTGCTTATTTTCATCTACGTAATCCATAAGCAGAACAGTCTGTCCGCCAACTCCGTCCGGCCCCGTCCAGCCATCGTCGTCATAGAAATCATAACACTTGATATAGTTGTAATATGCAACCACATCATCTATTTCCCAATCATCATTAGTCTTGGAACTTATAACCCTAATAGTATCTTTGTACTTAAAATCATAGTACTCTGCACAGAGCATCTTTCTTTTGGGGTCTTCCAAATAATACATCCCGTCATCATAGACTACCGGCACTTCAATATCTCGCTGTATCCCGTCTCCAAGAATGACACTTGTTTTGTAACTTGTTATACTGGCCCTGGAAAACCATTTATCCAGAATTCCATAATCTCTATTATTATCAACCTCACTATTTACATATGCAGGAGTACTATCCATATATGCCCCCTGCAGACCAACCCTGTGGTCAAGATACGGCGCCTCAGAAGTTTTCTCACCCTGATGAGGATTATTTGTCGTTACAACATAGACCTCTTTTAAATATTCGACTCCGGAGTATGGATTCGTCTGATGGGTAAATTTACGCTTAACTCCATCGGGAACCACGGTGTAGGTTACGCCCGGATCATCTTTCGACATGTGATCGATTACGATATCAACCGCCTTTTTATCGTCTATTTCTTCTCCGGAGGTGTTAGAAAAAGGAAGAATGGTAGAAGACAATCCATACATTTTCCCTTCCGGGTCAAAAAACAGTTTTACTGTATTGATATCATTAATATCCTCGCCAAAGACTTCTTTAAAATTGACAAATCTATTACCCTTATCGTCCATCAGCCATTCAACCAGTTTAAACTGAAGGTCACTTCTGGGGCTAAGGGCTGGGAGTACTGCTTCCAATGCTTCGTTGAAGTCCTGCTCAGTGATGCATTGCTTTTCAATTACTGATCCGATAAGAAATGTAATGTACCCCTTATCATCCGTAACAATAATCTCTTTACCGTCGTTTATTCTGCTTATATCTTCAAAGACCTTTTGCGCCTTCTGATTAACGATAGCATCGTCGTCGCAGAACCAAAATGCCTCATTAGTGTAAGCATCATTGTCCTCATTGTCCTCATCTTCCTCAGTCTCTTGCCTTATCTCATCTTGCTCCTCAGCTTCGGTTTCCCGGGCAATGTCGTCTGTTACAACAATTTCTTCCGGCTCCGGTGCAGCCCCTGAGCAACCACAGATAAAGCTGCATATAAGAACAGATGATAGGATTATCTTTACCACCCTGTTCTTCATAATCAATCCCCCTGAGTAATTGCTGTTAATATGTTTGATGCAGCTGTTGTCAGCTCCTGTCTATCGTTCTTCTGGATAACCAGTTTAAGGTTCTCTACTCCTGCATCAACTTCACCAATGGATATCTGGCATATTCCCAGATCATAATAGACATCTGTATCTTTTTTACCCATTTCCTCGCAGTGCTTAAAATCCTCTACAGCGGCTTCATAGTTCTCCAGGGCCATATTGTCGATGCCCCTGTAATAATAGAGCTCACTGTCTTCTTCACTTGCAATAATCTCATCAAGATATTTGATGCTTCCCTCATAATCGGTGAGATTCATTTTAGAAAGAGCTGCTATATACCTGCATAAATTGGCATCATCCTGGGCACTGCCTCCAAGGTAATCCTCTGCATAAGCTGCCGCCTTCTCATAATCCTTAGTGGAATATGCAGCTAAAGCCAGCTGAAGATTAATGGAGTCGACATCCTCATAATTTAGCTCTTTAGCTTTAGTCAGGTTGTCTATAGCATCGTTGTAGTTCTGAAGCTGGATGTTACTAAGCCCTAAAACGAAATACATAACAGCCTCAGGCTGTCCAGGCAATGCAAGGCGCTTATTCGCTGCATCCACAGACTCCTGGTACTGGCCTGTGTTGTAATACAGCTCACACAAAAGCTCCTGGAATCCGGCTTTTATTTCCTCATCCTCTTCTTCCGCCATCAGCTTATTAGCTTTATCAATAGCAGACTTGTAATCATTTTTTTCAATAGCATTTACAAGCTCAGTATATTCAGTCAGATACTCATACTTATCTTCAATAGCAATATCCGATGAATTTTCAAGGCTCTTTTCCCTTAGCAGTTCATCTGACGCTAAGAACTCATTGTAAAGAGAATTAGCCTTTGCTCTGAGTGCAGCGTACCCAATTGTTGTCACAACAAGCAAAAATGCAAGTATACCAGCCATGATCCTGACCGATTTTTTCCTGTACCACTTGATCTTTACTCCACTACCCGAACCATTTACCGAACTGTCATTTCTTGCATTTAAATTCTCTGCCATTTTTCGCCAATGCCCCCTAATACCATGGTTACAGTTACAGTACCATTCTAATAATTACGTAAGAGAGTTTAAATAAGTGTGGCACAAAATTTACGCTTATTTGATAATGTTTGTTTTTATTTTCATGATTTGGTTATACTAATTTTATATGTTCCCCACGAGCTGATTCACGTTTATGAACTATGGTCATTTTTTCATAAAAAAGCCGGGAAGCAGGTCAAATTTTGACTACTTCCCGACAAAAAGCCTTTGTATTAATATTCGATTTAAGATTGCTTTAGAAGGTATACTTAAGTACCTGTTCACTGAGGGTCCTGTAGGTTCCTCTTGGCACTGTAAACTCTTTACCATTCTCCATCATAACGCTATCTCTTGTTATTTTAAGAACTCTTTTAAGATTAATGATGCTCTTTACCCCAAGCACATAAAAATGTGGGTGATCAATGCTGTCTTTTAACATCTGCATGGTGCTGCGGATAAGGAAATTGTCCTGAGTGGTGACGATCCTCTTATAATGGTCCTCTGACTCAACGTACAAAATATCATCGATCAGGACTCTGTGTACCTGACCGCTGTCCCTGAAGGTGAGGTACTGCTCCTCTTCACCCTGGGTGCACACCCTGTCCATGGCCTCAAAGAACTCCTCCTCAAGGATAGGCTTTTCCAAATAGTGCACAGCATGAACTCTGAAGGCATCCTTGTAGAATGCGTTGGATGAGGTCATGAAAATGATCTGGGCACTGTCGTTGTTCTTCATGATGGTCTCAGCCAGTTCAATGCCATTGATCCTGTCGATATAGATGTCCAGTAAAAAGATATCGTAGACCCTCTTTTCTATGGCATCTAAAATATCAAGTGATGTGTAAAAGACATCTACCTCAAAATCAAGGTTTTCGTGCGCTGCCCTGTATTTTTCCAAAAGCCCTGCCGCCTCAGCAGCAGAGCTTTTTTCATCATCGCATATTGCAATCTTGTACATAGTTCCCCCAAATCCCCGAGCAAAGACCTTATCCCCTGAAGTCTATGCTCTGTCCAATGCTTTGTTCATATGGTGTCATCACGGAGTCTGCGCGAAGATTAAAGTTGTAGTCATCAATCTTCTTCATGAGGTCTTCAATGGAGTCTGCCTGAAGTATAACATAATCCTCCTCATCCTCATCTTCGCTAAGCTCGGATGCCTTGGCACCTGCTTTCTCCCGGAGCTTTTCCATCTGCTCCTTTTGGGCTTCCTTCTTTTCTGCCGCCTTCTCAGCTTTCTTTTTCTCTGCTCTCTTTGCCTTGAGCTTGTCCGATATGTCTTTTGACGACTTGTTCATAACTGCAAAGAAGGATGCTGTTCCGTTGTCGTTGACCTGCATTCCGATGGTCTTGACTCCGGACTTATTCTCCATAATTGACTTGAGCTGAGGCATCTGGCTCTGTGCCTTAGCTATCAGTCCCTCATATTTGGCTCTGTAATTCTCATCGGTGGCCATTTTCTCGATCTTCTCTTCATCGATGAGAACCACCATTCTGTTTGCATTGCCATAGGAACTGGCGTTGGCCTTGGCAAAGTCCTTCATGTCTTTGCTGACAAGAACAAAGTCCATTCCGGAATACTTCTTTTTAAGCTCCTCGTAGTACTTGGCGCCTGTTTCAGAAAGCTTGGGTTTACCTACAGTCTTGCCGTAGTTCGCGGCCTCTTTTGCGCCCTGAGCCTTGTTAGTTTCATACGCTGCTGTGTTGCCGGCAGTGATTTCAGAAATATTACTCATGGTTCCCTCCTTATCCCGGGGCGATGCCCCGTTAACATCCCTGTCTCTAAATCACTTACTCTACCTTATCTCCTGTCTTGGCGTCGTAAACAGATGACTCCAGCACTTCACCTGTCTCATAGAGCACCTTGGAGAAAATAATCTGCTTTTTCTTTTCGTCATATTCTGTCTTATATGTATATCGGACATTTTCATCAAGAACTTCACGTTCTCCCACCCAATTTGGACAGAAAAATTCAAAACTGTCTCCTGACTGGACATCGAGCATCTTGTTGGATACATCCACGGATACTCCGAGATCTGTAAGGATTGGATGTTCAAAGTCGCTATAGTCGCCAATCTCTGCGTCTTCCCTGCCAATCGTGCTAAGATACTCCTCGGCGTAGGCTCTCTCCTGCTTTTCAAGCTCATTCCTGTCGTCATCATCGATGGTGATACATCTGCTCCAAAGTGCCTCGGGGAAATCTCTTTTTATGGATTCAACAAAATTACTTCCGTCTTCTGCCTCAACCAGCGAAATAAATTCATAGGTTCCGTCGTCGTTTGGCTTAACAGTTACAACACATGGTATCACGCCGGTTCCTGCGCACTTTACGAAGTTCCCGTCCTGGAATTCATAGGCACCAAACATCTCAAGAACAAAGCATTTCTGCTCACCCTCGTTCTCGCCGTCGTCGGCTCCCATTAGGATATGGCCTTCCCCCACTGCCTCGCCCGCCTTGAACAGGTTGTTGTTGCAAAGGATGATTCCCTGACCAATGGCATCATCAAGGGATGACGTGATCTCCACTTCCTCGGGCTCTTCCTGGGTAGATGCCTCTGCCGGAGCTTCTACCGTAGCTTCAACCGAGGCTTCCTGAACGGATGCTTCCTCCACTGCCGGAGCAGGCTCCTGTGGTGTCTCTTCCTTCTTGCCACAGCCCACCATCATGGAAGCGGTCATGGCTGTGATGGTAATAACCGCAAATAATCTGTTTTTCATAATATTTCCCTCCTCATGGTACAAACAATTATATCAAAGAAAAATGCGCCTATTTCCACATTTCAGACACGAAGTACATCAGTGCAGCCCAGGTGTATACGCTGTAAAAATGCCCTCTGTCGTCCAGACCGGCCTTCAAAAGCTCTTTTGCCTTATCCTTTGTAATAAGCGCAAAGCCGTCAAAGCACTCCTGTCCTTCGGCTCCTGCCTGGGTCAGCTGATCGAGGTTATCAGGGCGAAGCACCACACAGACGAGGGCGTTGCTCTCATCGGTCATGCCCGGCGTACTAAAGAGCAGCGGATTTATCACAAAGATATCGTCCCTGTCCTCATCAACAACTATTCCGGTCTCCTCGTGGATCTCTCTCTTTGCAGTTTCAATGGACGGGCTCTTTGCAGCCTCATCCTCAGGGTCGATCAGACCAGCCGGTACGCCAAGAAGAAATCTTCCCACAGGATATCTGAACTCATAGGACAAAAGAAGCTGCGGCTCTTTGCCCGGAAGCTCTACGATCACAACGCAGCTCACGGCGTCGGGAAGCATGTTCTTAAACTCATCCTCGCTCATGGGCGCAACTAACTTTTCAAGAGGTCTTCTGGTGGCATCGTAGTAATGCCTGCCCTCCGTGTGCTTAAGGTCAAAGACCCTTAAGAACTTCTTGTCAATTACCTCTTCAACACATTCTTTTGTTATAACAGGTTTCTTCATAATCTCACCTTCTACATTTGATGTCTTACGACCTTATACTCGTCGTCGTCCTGATAATAAGGGCATTCCCTGGCCTGAGATGCCATGACCCTGCCGTAGTCGTCCTCGTCCATGTTCACCACGCAGGTATAGCACTCCCAGTCATCATCGTACACGTAATTCGCACAGGTATCACAGATCATACAAAATCCTCTCTCATGGGGTTAAAGATATCCAGCAGCACTCCGGCTTCAAGACACACGCAGCCGTGAACCACATCGTTCATCTTGAGCATGGTATCTCCCGGCTCCACGATCTTCTTGACGCCATCTATCTCAAACTCAAATTTGCCGCTGACAATATAGGTTATCTGGGTGTGGGGATGATGATGAAGCGCACCCACGGCTCCCTTCTCAAAGGTATTCTCCACACACATGAGATCCTTACTGTAAGCAAGTACGCGCCTTACAACACCGTTTCCCTGATCCTCTGCCTTGACATCCTTTCTAAAAACCCATCTCTCATCAATCATTTTCTTATCCTCCAATCTACCGATATATTAAAAATTCATAGCATCCACAAAATCGCTGTCAAACTCATCCGCCGCCGACAGCTCCACAAGCTGTGCTCTTCCGGGAATATCCGTCAGAACCCGCCTTTCATCTTCCATGCTCTCGTCCATAAGGGCCTTCAGGGAAAAGACAACGCTGCCTTTTAGCGAGGTGTTTCCTACAGCTACAATTTTACCATCAAAATCCTCCGGAAACATCTTAAGGCTCTTTATCCTGCCGGTGTCGATCCGGCTGCCAAAACCTCCGGCCAGGTATACAGCCCCCGGTGTCCTGCCGCCAAGCAGTGCCTTAATACCTGTGTAAATTGCTGCCTTGGCCAGCTGCACATTTCTAATATCCCTTTGAAATAGTCTGACTGTCCCGTCTTCCGTCACAGGAAAGCCATCATCAAAGTATCTTTCAGTCAAAAGACCTGTTTCATCAATTATACCTTCCCTGACAGCCTCGGACACCAGCTCCATCACACCGGTTCCGCAAAGTCCGATGGGTTGCTGATCTCCTATGGTCTCATATCTGCAGCGGACCTCTCCGCCATCTCTAAATAGCTCCACATGGCAGATAGCTCCCGGAATCGAGGCCACTCCGCAGGATATTCCACCCGCTTCAAAGACAGGTCCGGCTGCAGTTGATGTCACTCTGATCCTGTCGTCATCAAAAAACGCCATCTCTCCATTGGTTCCAAGGTCCACAAACAGTGCATCTTTTGTATCCGCGCCACTCTGCGTCAGGTAGTACAGTCCTGAAACAATATCTGCTCCCACAAACCCTGATATCCCCGGCATGATCGTCAGCTGTGCGCCTTCGTAATCTTCAAAGAGCTCTCCGGCATCGGTCACCTCCATCCCAAGACCGAAAGGAGCCGGTCCACAAGGGTATCTTCCAAGCCACGACACGTCCCTGTCCTCCAGGAGATAAAGCATGGTGGTGTTACCCGCAATAGTGATCCGGTCAAGGTTCGATACCGGAATCTGAATGCCCTCCTCCGGGGCCAAAAGCTCTTTTATCAAAAGAGCTATATCCTCCATCACCAGCGCATTCATATCACGTGCTATTGTATCACCCCCGGCTGCGTCTATTCTTGAGACCACATCTGCACCGTATTTTCTCTGATGATTAACAGAGCTCGCAAAGCGAACCGGAGTGGGATCGTCTTCATCCTGTACCACAAGAGCAGCTGCAATTGTGGTTGTCCCAAGGTCAACAGCGATGGCAAAGCGGCTTTCCAACGCTCTTTTTTCATCCAGCTCCTTAATCCTGCCCTCGTCAGATACCAGAGCCTCCATGTCTTCCTCGCGGCAGTCAAGCATAACCTCGCAGTCTTCACGGACTATGGCCCTGCAAAGAAGCCTTACTCCCGCCGAGAGCTCTTTTGCCGTCAAAAGAGCTTCATCCGCAGCTGAAGGGGTCGGAACGCCCTTTAAAAATCGAACTTTACAGCCTCCGCATCGCCCTCGTCCCGAGCAGGGAAACGAGAAGGAAATCCCCTCTGTTCTCAAAAGGTCTTTTAGTTGTCTCCCACTAACAGCATTGACTCTGTAGAGTTTCCCGTATTCATTTATGGTTACTGAGATTGTCCTGGTACTCATATACCACTAGTTTAGCATAAAGTAATAGCATTTTCCCTTCAAATGTGAGAAAATATAAGGTACCGAGGTTATTTTAATTTCGGAATAAAAACAAATGATTTTTTGTATGAAAGGAGATAGTTATGGGGCTTATTTCAGCAGCACTCTCAGCAGGTGGCAGTGTTCTTTCTGATCAGTGGAGAGATTACTTCTATTGTGAGTCACTTACCTCAGACGTGCTTCTAACAAAGGCAAAAAAGAAACAGGGAAAGGGAAATGAAAACATCATTTCCAATGGCTCAATCGTAGCCGTTAACGAAGGTCAGTGTATGATCCTTGTTGATCAGGGACAGATCACTGAGATCTGCGCAGAAGCAGGTGAATTCGTTTATGACACATCAACAGAGCCTTCAATTTTCTATGGAGATCTTGGAGAGAATATCGTTAATTCCTTCAAGGAATTCGCCAAGAGAGTCAGCTTTGGCGGTGGCGCTGCCAAAGATCAGAGAGTTTACTATGTAAACACCAAGGACATCATCGGCAACAAGTATGGAACTGTTAATCCTGTTCCTTTCCGCGTTGTTGATACAAACGTTGGCCTTGACATGGACATCGATATCCGTTGCCATGGTGAATACAGCTACAAGATCGTTGATCCTATTCTTTTCTACAAGAATATTGTTGGTAATGTAAGTGATGAGTTCAGAAGAGACCAGATCGAATCTCAGCTTAAGAGTGAGCTCCTTACCGCTCTTCAGCCTACATTCGCCAAGATCTCAGAGATGGGCATCCGCTACAGTGCACTTCCAGGACACACAACAGAGATTGCAGATGTTCTCAATGATGTCCTTTCCAAGAAGTGGACAGGAACCTATGGTATCAAGATCAGCAGCTTCGGTATCAGCTCGATCAATGCTTCCGAAGAAGATGAGAAAACTATCAAGGAACTCCAGAGAGCAGGCGCTCTTAAGAATCCTAATATGGCAGCAGCTACACTGGCCAGTGCTCAGGCACAGGCTATGCAGGACGCAGCCAAGAATACAGCAGCAGGCCCTATGATGGCATTTGCAGGCATGAACATGGCTCAGCAGGCAGGCGGAATGAACGCACAGCAGCTCTTCGCAATGGGCGCTCAGCAGCAGGCACAGGCTCAGCCCGCTCCTCAGCCTCAGATGACAGCTCCTTCAGCTGACTCATGGACATGCTCATGCGGCACTGTTAACACAGGCAACTTCTGCCAGAACTGTGGTTCCAAGAGACCTGCAGCAGGCTGGACATGCTCCTGCGGTAACGTTAACACCGGCAATTTCTGCACAAACTGCGGATCTCCAAGGCCTAACTGACACAATCTGATTAGAGGTTAAAATGGCTTTACACGAATATGAATGCCCCGCCTGTGGCGGGGCAATGGAATTTAATCCGAAGACACAGAAGATCAAATGTCCCTACTGTGATTCGGAATTTGATGTAAAGGACTATGTAGCCAATCACAATTCAAACTCCGAGGGAGTTGCAGCTGACGATTATGTCACCAATCCCGCTTCGAAGGAGAACGACAGCTCGCAGCCGATGTTCATATACAGCTGCGGCTCTTGTGGCGGAGAAATCCTTGCCACAGAATCCCTTGGCTCCATGAAATGTCCTTTCTGCAGCAACAACGTTGTTGTAAAAGAAAAATTCACAGGCAAGTTTACACCTGACTACATCATCCCTTTTTCCAAGACCAAGGACGATGCTATGAAGGCTTACAAAACATACGTAAAATCCAAAAAGCTTGTTCCTAAGGTCTTTCTTGACCAGAACCACATTGAAGAGATAAAGGGTGTCTATGTACCGTTCTGGCTCTACAGCGGTACTGAAAACTACGATGCTTCGTTTAAGGCAACCAAGGTCAGAACCTGGAGCGACTCAGACTACAATTACACCGAGACAAGCCATTATGACGTAGTAAGAGCCGGAACCGAAAGGTTCGAGAGGGTTCCCGTGGATGGTTCCAAAGAAATGCCCGATGACCTTATGGAGTCAATCGAGCCCTTTGACCAGTCAGCCATGGTTCCCTTCAACATGGGATATCTGGCAGGTTTTCTTGCTAACAAATACAACGTAAGCTCTCAGGATGACAGAGACAGGGCAATCAAGAGAATGGACAACTCGGTTATTGCGGATTTCAGAAATACCATTGTGGGGTATGCTACTCTGACACCAAACCACGAGAATTGTTCCGTAAGCAATGAAGATACCAAATATGCCCTCTATCCGGTTTATGTTCTGAACACTAACTGGAAAGATGGTCACTATCTGTTTGCCATGAATGGCCAGACCGGTAAGTTTGTCGGTAATCTTCCCTTCAGCATAACTCAGGCACTTAAATACTACTTCCCAATTGCTGCAGGAGCTTCCCTGATCGCTTATCTTCTGTTCACTCTGTTCGGCTGAAACTAATTGGAATCAAACATGAAAAAAATACTTAATGTTCAAAGAAACTTAAGCCTGGCACTACTTCTTGCCTATCTCTTTGTACTTTTACTTCCTATAAGAGTACTGGCAGCTGATCAGCTTTGGAGCAGCAACACCGTTCCATTTTCAAGACAGATGCCAAGACTTGTTGATAACGCTGATATTCTGTCAGACTATGAAGAGGAAACTCTTTCAAAACTCTTTGACAGCATAAGCGAGAAGTGGCAGTGCAACATTGTCGGTCTCACCGTCAATTCAGCCGGAAGCGATATTCAGGCCTACGCCGATGACTATTTCGATTACAACGGCTTTGGCGCTGATTATAACGGCAGCGGAATCCTCTTTATGCTGGATATGGGCGACAGAGGATGGTGCTTTAGCACCAAAGGTGAAGCAATCCAGGCCTTTACAGATTATGGTCAGGAGTACCTGATCGACCATATGATGGAGGACCTAAAAGAAGGTTATTACAGTGACGCCTTCGAGACCTATGCCAAAAACTGTGACAAGTTTTTAGAGCTCAACTCCCAGGGAACACCCTATGATGTGAATTCAGGCAAGCTCAGGACAAAATCTGATTACTCACGTTTTGCAGTCTATTCCGTAATCATCGGACTGGTAATAGCTCTTTTACCTATCCTTGTGATGAAGTCAGATCTCAAAACAGTAAAAATGAACGCCGGCGCCAGCGGTTATCAGGACCCCAATGGCGTAAAACTCTCCAGAAGCGAGGATCGCTTTGTTACCAAGACCCTCACCAAGACTGCCAAGCCTAAGGATACAGGCTCCAGAGGCGGTGGCGGAAGTTCGGTACACACCAGCAGTTCCGGAAGTTCACACGGAGGCAGTTCCGGTCATTTCTAACTAATAAAAAAGCAGGAGGATTGATGAAACTGTGACAACAGTAAATAAAATCCGCACAGCTTTTTTGTCAGTGACAGCAGTAATCTTTGTAGGATTTTTCCTGCTGTTTCTTGGCTCAAACAGATTTTTCACACCAAAGCAACACGAAGTAGTCCAGCTGGATGACGGCTGGACTATTAGTCGTGGGCTCAATACATGGGAGCTCAAGGATCTTCCAAACGAGAGCGTTGGTATCGTCAACAAGGATGATGTGGTCATCTTAAAGCGCACCCTGCCTGACGAAGATATTTATCCCGCAACTATATATTTCAGATCCATCCTTTCTTCAGTCAAGGTGTATCTGGACGGAAATGAAATATACACTTTCGGAGATGAGTTTGTGGAAAAGGGACTTATGCTGCCCAAGATGGAGAACTTCGTACAGCTTCCTGATCGCTTTCAGGGAAAAGAGCTTACGATAGAACTCACTGCCCACGAGAACAATGCCTTTTCAGGTCTCTCCCCCATAAGACTGGGAGCATACAACGATATAAAAAATGATTTGGTTCAGACCAAGAGACTGAACATGATCATCGGCGTCTATCTGTGCCATTTAGGCTTCCTTCTTATGATCCTTTCACCATTTTTGGCATTTTCCCAGTTCAAGGATTTCAGTATCTTCTTCAGCTCTCTGACATCTCTTCTTATGGGAATCTATATACTGTGCTACAATGACTCCTTCTGGTATCTGTCAGACAATCCTGACTTTTATACCTTTACAGAGTATTTCTCGCTGTATCTTATACCTGCAGCAATACTGGGCTTCGTTATAGCTGCCGGACAGGCGGTCTACAAAAAAACCGGGATTATTCTCATGGCCCTTAACCTGATTTTTGGCCTTGGCACAACCCTCCTTCACCTTCTTAACATCATTCATATTTGCGTATTTGTCTCATGGCTGCATATTCTTGGCCTGCTGGAGGGCATTTTTGTCATTGTTTCCCTGACGGTTTCTGCCATCAGGGCCAATAGGGCAAAGGGAGAATCCAGAAAGGGTGTAACTTCAACCCAGACACTTATCACCGGACTTATCATATTCCTTGTATGCTCACTTATTGATATTGTAAGCTTCAACGTATTGAAGTTTTCTAAAAACGGAGAGGCCAATGCCAATATCAATTTCATGACCTTTGGCGCTCTTGTTTTTATCATGACCCTGCTGCTGAATTTTTTCTACCACTGTATTGAATACATAAACGAATCCACTGCAAAAGCCCAGCTTGAAGGCATTGCTTACAGTGATGCACTCACCGGCATTTCCAACAGATCCCGCTGTGAACAGGTTCTGGCGGAGCTTAGCGGCTCTTTTACCATAATAAGTATGGATCTGGATTATCTAAAATTCACAAACGACAATTATGGCCATGATCAGGGCGACAAGCTTCTGAGTGGCTTTTCAGAAATACTTAGAAACAGCTTCACAGACGCATCCCTTATTGGCAGAATGGGCGGCGATGAATTTATTATCGTGCTTCCTTTCATAGATGAAGAACGTACCCAAAGAGATCTGCGCGGTTTTGAGGATCTGATGGAGCATCGAAACAAGCAGGAGCTCAAGCTTCGTTTCTCCGCATCCTGGGGATATGCTGCCAGCAACGAAAAAGAAGTAAAGAGCACATTAAGTGCCCAGAAAGTATATTTACTTGCTGATCAGCGTATGTACACCATGAAGAATCAACACCACAAGGAGACGCTTGGCCGTCTGTATGAAGACATCCTTGGAAACATTACAAGCAAAGGAGGTGCCGGCAATGAATAAAAAACGCCTCCTCGCAATTATATGTTCCTGTTTGATGGCAGTGTTTGTAAGTTTCCTTATCGGCTCCTGTATCAGATTCGATCCAACTTACCCGATTACCACCCTTGAAGATGGCTGGACAGTCACTATAAATGGCAGCGTGCATGAAAATATCGATCTATTTGATTTTTATAAACTGCTTGATAGGAAACTGGAGCGCGGAGATGACATCACCATCACCAGGACCCTCCCTGATATTGGGGAGATTCCTTTCCCTGCCATTCTCTTCAGAAGCAGATATACCACACTAAAGTGCTACGTTGACGGGGAGCTTGTCTTTGATTTTGGTCAGGAACAATACGACAACCACCAATTCCTCGGCAAAATGTACCACTTCATAACACTGCCATTAGATTACCAGGGAAAAGAGCTTAAGATGGTCATGAAGGTAGCTGAAATGAGTGCCTTCAAATCACTGGCAGGACCAAAGCTTGGAAGCCAGCCGGATATTGAGAGCCAGTTTATCAACGAACACATGATGATCATTGCCACCGGCATGTTCCTTATGGTATTTGGCATTGCTTTCTTTTGCATCAATCTGTTCTTTGTAAGCCAGATTCCGGATATAAGGCCATTTCTCATTGGTTCAGTATTCTGCATGAACAACGCAGCCTGGATCATGACATACTATGGTGTTCTTTCACCGTTTATCTACACCCCATATGAGACACAGATTGAGTATTTTACGTTATATCTAATTGTTCCCTACTGCTATCTGATGATGTTCTTCATCCAGAAGATAGAGAACAAGCAACTGTATATAGCAGCTGCATTTGTCACCTCAGGACTGACACTGGCCCAGTATGTTCTGCACTACTGGTTTGGCATACACCTTAGGGACACACTGAAAATGTATCATATCGTTTGTATTCTTGGATTTATACTTATAATCTATTACCTTATAAGAAATCTAAAGAAAAAAGACCTGACAACCTCAGGAATGATCCAGATGGTTGGCGTGGTTGCCTTTGCTGTCGCCGAAATTCTTCACCTTGTGATATATCAGCTGGAGACTATGCACATAAAGACCAGCAACTTCCTCAGTATTGTAATAATCGACACCGGTTGTCTTTTATTTGTGCTCTGTCAGCTGGCAAATTACCTGCTATTTATCACAAATGCATATGCTCAGCGAAAAGAGTTTGCATCCCTCAACCACCTGGCTTATGCCGATGGACTTACCAACCTGCCCAACAGAGCAAGGGCTGATAAGGTGCTTGAAGATCTCAACACAGGCAATCTTGATTACTGCATAATAAGTGTAGACTTAAATGGGCTTAAAAGCGTAAACGACAATTTTGGTCATCCATCCGGCGATAAGTACATCAGGGACTTTGCCAAGGTACTGACTGCGACTTTTGAAGATGTAGGTTTCTGTGCCCGAATAGGCGGGGATGAGTTCCTGGTCATCATAGAAGATTCCAGCGAAAAAGATATTACCGCACTTCTCAGTCGAATGACCAGTGCCCTCAATGTGATGAATGCACTATACTCAGAGTACCAGAGAAGTGTTGCCACAGGATATGCCTTCAGGCATGAGTGCCCGGAAGGCACCTTATCACACGAGGTATATCTGTTGGCAGATCAGAGAATGTATGAAATGAAACGAAAAATGCACGAGGAACTGGGAATACACGCCAGATTGTAAAAAAACAAAATGTTGACAGCAAAAAGACCCTCCCCATAACAAGCAAGCTTGTCTGGAGAGGGTCTTTATTTGTCTTATTTTATCAGATGTTCATGGCGATATCCCAAGCGCCCCAAATAGCTGAGCGGATGTTACCAACCTTCTGACAGTCACCAAGAAGATGTACATTCTTAGCAGCCTGAAGAAGTGGTGTAGGATGATATCCAACTGACATGATAACGTTATCTGCAGGCAGTGTAGCTGTTGTTCCATCGTTCAAGTTGATCTCTACACTGTTCTCGTTGATCTGCTTAACACCTGCCTTTAAGTATACAGGCACCTTGTTGGTCTTAAAGCAGTCACGAAGGTAGCTGGTGTTTGCAAGACACATATTCTTAACGGCAATAAGGTCTTCCTTCATCTCTACGATCTGAGGATTCTTGCCCTTTCTGAACAGGTCAAGTGCGATCTCACAACCTGTAAGTCCGCCACCGATGATAACAACATCCTTACCAACTGACTTCTTGCCAAGGAGGTAATCTGTTGCATCCATTGCATACTCAGCTGCGCCGGGGATCGGGATCCTGTTGGCCTCAGCACCTGTAGCGATGATGTATTCATCAGCTGAAGGAAGTGAATCAGGTCTTACTTCGTAGTTGAAGTGGATCTTGACACCGAGCTTGTTAAGCTGGCGCTTCTGCCACTCAATGAGCTGTTTGTCCTTCTCTTTGAATTCAGGAGCTGCTGCTGCGATGAATACGCCGCCAAGCTCACTGGTCTTCTCATAAATCTCAGGCTGATGTCCACGAAGAGCAAGGATTCTTGCTGCCTCCATACCGCCTACGCCGCCGCCGATGATGGCAACTCTCTTAGGATCGCTGGTGGGCTTAACCTTATACTTCTTGGACTGCATGCTGCGAGGGTTAACCGCGCACTTGCACATTCCTGCTGACTCTGAAAGATCCTGGCTGTTTGCTGTTCCGTTGTGCTTTGAAAGGTTGAAGCATGCTGAATGACAGCAGATACATGGACGGATCTCGTCCTCCATGCCTCTCTTAAGCTTGGATACCCACTTGGGATCTGCAAGGAACTGTCTTCCTACAGCCATAGCATCGATTCCGCCATCGCGGATAGCTGCTGCTCCAACGTCTGGCTCCATCTTACCTGCACATACTACAGGGATGTCTACAAACTTCTTGATGTGCTCTACATCAGCAAGGTTGCAGTTCTGTGGCATGTACTGCGGTGGATGTGCCCAGTACCATGCATCGTAGGTACCATTGTCGCAGTTGAGCATGTCGTAGCCTGCATCCTGGAGATACTTGGCTGCGCGCTCTGACTCTTCCATATCTCTTCCGATTTCCTCGAAATCCTCACCGGGCATAGCACCATACTGGAATGCCTTGGTCATGGATCTTACTGAGTATCTAAGTGATACAGGGAAATCCTCTCCGCATTTTGCCTTGATCTCTTTTACGATCTCAACAGCAAAGCGGTATCTGTTCTCAAAGGATCCGCCGTACTCATCGGTACGTCTGTTGGTGTACTTTAAGGTAAACTGATCAAGAAGGTATCCCTCGTGAACAGCGTGAACCTCAACACCGTCAACGCCTGCTTCCTTACACAGTCTTGCTGTCTCTCCGAAAGCGAAGATGATGTCCTTGATCTCTTTCTCTGTAAGAGGACGAGTGATCAGGTTCTCATCCCAGCGGTTTGGGAGCGCTGAAGGAGCTGCTGTAAGGTACACAGGATCAATGTAAGGCTTGGCAACTGTGCCAAGAGCCTTGTTTTTTGCAAGCATTTCAAGAGCAGGTGTTATGGCAAAAGACCTTCCGAATCCGGCTGTCATCTGTACAAACATCTTAGCTCCTGTTGCGTGGATCTCATCCATAAAGCCTGCAAGTTCTTTGAACTTGCGCTTGTTCTGATAGAGCCACTTTCCGCCCAGCATGTCTCTTACAGGTGCGATACCCGGAATTACAAGGCCGCAGTCATGCTTGGCGATCTTGAGAAGAAGTCTTGCAGCTTCCTTGTCGAAATGGCTTCCGCCGGGCTCCATCCATCCAAAGATACATGTGCCGCCCATAGGTGCCAGGACTATTCTGTTCTTGATCTCAAGATTCCCGATCTTCCACGGGGTAAACAGTGATTCATATTCCTGTTTCATTGAGCTTCTTTCCTTTCGTGATGATTATTTCTTTTTCTTGCCAAGATGCAGCTCGCGCATTCCCTCAACCTCATCACATACCGGCTTCATGCTGCAGTGACCGCAGTCAGTTGGCATTCCGTCCAGGATGTGTGTGAGCGTTCTGGTGATAGCATCGACTTTGTCTGCGTTTGGCATAAGAGTCTCAACTAGTTCCTTCCGGGTTATAAAGATAACCCTTACATTCTTGACAAGGTCAAGCTCTTTATATTTTGCGATGTAGGCAGCTCCAACTTTTGCAAAGCTGATCCCTTTATTTCTTGCATCGCTGCTGATGCGAACCTGTTCCTGATTGCTCTGGGAAGAAACCCTTACCATGTAGCCTTCCGGGAATACGTGGTACCTTACAAACTCAAGGTTTCTGATGGCCTGGAAAGCCTTCTCCTGGTCCTGTTCCTCTCCAAGGTCCCCGGTCTCAAGGATTACGATCCTGGCAAATGCTGTATCACCACTGATCTGGTTGATATCATTGCCATATACGATAACCTCATCCTCAGTGACCTTGCCGGAAGTAGTTACACAGGTGTAATTAACCGAAGGCATTCCCGCTCCACCAAGCTCAAGGGCAGCATCTCTTTGCATAATAAACTCTGAGTTATCAAGGCACTTCCATGCAGATAACTGGTCAAAAGAGCTCTTTACGCCCTGAGCCTTTGAAAGCTCAGTCATGGTTGCATCGATCAAACTATCATATAACTTCATAACCTATACTCCGATCAGAATCTAATGTCTGCTTTCTTGCGATCAAAAATCCTGTTAACCCAAGTATATGCCCAAGCCATTAGCTTCTGGTCAAGATTCCAGAAGTACACAACAAAGAGTACTCCTGTGATAATGGTAAGGATTTTAACTATTTTGAGAATGATTTTTATAAACTTAGTCATCCTGTTTAAGTCCTTTCATTGACTTCTTACTTAGCAAGGCCTTTCTGTCTTGCGTACTCAGCAGCACCAAGGGCACCCATGAGCTGAGGGTCGATTGAAAGCTCTACAACCTTAAGCTTGAGAACCTGCTCAATAGCAGCCTTAAGGCCTGCATTCTTAGCGCATCCACCAGTAAGAGTGATTGAATCTGTAGCTCCTGCCTTCTTGGACATTACGAAGCATCTCTTAGCAACAGCCATCTCGATACCTGCTGCGATCTCGTCCATAGGCTTTCCTTCACCAACGAGAGTGATAACCTCTGACTCAGCAAAAACTGTGCACTGAGCTGTGATCGGGATAACGTTCTTAGCTGAGAGTGAAAGGTTTGAGAACTGCTCAAGGCTCATCTCGAAGGAACGAGCCATAGCCTCGAAGAAACGTCCTGTTCCAGCAGCGCACTTATCGTTCATGGCGAAGTTCTTAACTGTTCCGTCTGTATCAATTGAGATACCCTTAACGTCCTGACCACCGATATCGATGATAGCCTTAACTGAAGGGTTTGTTACGTGTACACCCATTGCGTGGCAAGAGATCTCAGAAATGTTCTCATCAGCAAAAGGAACCTTGTTACGTCCATAACCTGTACCGATGAGGTACTCAAGATCCTTTGAGCTTGTAAGATCCTTAACCTGGCTGATAACTTCTTCCATAGCCAGCTCTGCAGATTCCTGAGCAATGATCTTGCTTCTTACGGTTGTTCCTGCAACCATTTTGCCAGTCTCATCAACAATTACAGCCTTTGTATATGTTGATCCCACATCACATCCACCAAAGTATTTCATTTTAAAACATCCTCCTAAAATTAAACTATTACATTTATTACCAAGTTGTATCGTCTTCAAAATCAAGTAATGAAGGATCAACAGGTTCTGCTTTCATAACTGTTCTCATGAACTCATTAACTTCTGCTCTCATATCCTTACGTGATACAGTTCTGGGATCCATAAGGTCGTGGCTGACCCAAAGAAGCTTGATGCCTCTCTCCCTTGCCTGATCCTCGAACAGACCCTGAACGGTTGCCATGTTCTTGCAGGATACGTGCTGATACATAAGAACAAAGTCTACATTCCAGAGCTCACACTGTCTCCAAAGCTCTGTTACAACGTGGTCGTAACCACCATTTGTGTGGCGTCTCATTACCATTCTCTCATAGAGACTTGCAAGATCCTTGAGTGCCTTGTCCTTGTCCTCTGTCTCAAGAGGTCTTGTGAAGTTCAGTGACTCCATCTCAACCAGGATATCTACACCCCAGCAGTTTGCAATCCAGTTAGAGAAGTTAGCATAGTAGTGAGCAGGTACTGACCATACGATTGCTCTGTATTTCATCTTGCCGCGCCAAGGCTCGTCCTTAGCTTCGTAAGCCTTGAGCATGAGCTTATCAACCTTCTTGAAGGTTGACATGATTCGAGGATCAAGACCTCCGTCCATCTCGTAGTTCCACTTGCGGAACAGCTCGTAGCATGGTCCGATGAGCTGAGGATGAGGAGTCTGGTTGATCTCCCACTTCTGAAGCTCATATCTGGTCTCTTCATTAAATCTCTTCATAGCTGCGAAGTAAGCATCCCAGTTCCACTTCGCACCTGTATTATCTTCGATAAACTTGATGCAGCCCTTAATGTCTTTTACCGCTGCATCCATTATTGACTCATCTTCATATCTTACCGGGAAAGCCAGGTGATATGTAGGCAGGTCCTTGAATCTGCGGCTTGTATAAGATGATGCCATAACCGATCCGTCACAGGGCATAGAGCTTGAAATGAAGCATGCTCCCATGTGAGGAAGTGCATCCACGACTACCGCGCCGCATTCTGATGAAGGAACAGGGCAGGTATCTGAAGGAAGTCCGTAGGACTCGATAGCATCAATGTATGGCATACATGCCAGCT
>JAEEGJ010005635.1_pt1 | contig 38980 bp, 36 predicted proteins | sample 8958761 | NCBI WGS metagenome assembly JAEEGJ01 (sample SAMN16246546, study PRJNA631951) | gut metagenome | biome: gut microbiome; feature: rumen; material: RS-attached | host: Bos | place: Iran: Karaj | collected 2018-10
CGGGGGAGACCATCGTCCGCGAAAACGTGACCGCTCCGGCCATTACGATCATGGGTGGCGTAGTGGAACTGGGCAAGACGCTTGCCTGGAAAAAGAATCTGCCGCTTTCGGGAAAGCGCCTCGTGGTAACTCGTGCTGCAAAACAAGCTAGCGGGATTACTGCCCGCCTTACGGCCCTCGGTGCCGAAGTCATCGAAACTCCGATGATTGAGACACGTACTTTGGAGCGTCCTCTTGTCTTTGCGAGTCCCGAAGGGGCGCGGCAATCTCGCCCTGCCGACTTCAGCTCTCTCGCAAACTTTGACATACTCGCCTTCACCAGCACAAATGGCGTGGAAAGCTTCTTCAAGCAATTGCTCGCCTCGGGTAACGACATCCGCATCCTTGCGGGCAAGAAAATTGCGAGTGTCGGGAAGATTACCGAAAAGAAGTTGCTTGAATACGGCATCCGCTGCGATTACGTGCCTGAAGACCATACCGGCGAAGGTCTTGGGAAACTGTTGGCTTCGCTCATACCTCAAAGCACCGAAGGTGCGACCTCATACCCCATACCTCGCATCCTCCTACTGCAAGGCAACCTCGCTGACGACACTTTGCTCAAACACCTCCCGCAGGCAACCCGCTGGGTGGTTTACGAGACGCTCCCCGTGGTGGAACTCCCCGAATGGAAGCGTGAAGCCGTCGCCAGCGCCGATGCCGTCGTATTCGCCAGCACCAGCGCCGTTGAGAACTTTGTCAAACTTATGCCTCAAGGCACCGCAGGAGTGCCCCCATACCTCAAAGCGACCAACGGGAGCGCCCCCATACCTCAAACCTCATTTTGCATCGGTCGCATGACGGAATCCGCCGCCCGCAAGCACGGCTTCGAAACCGTCACCTCCGACGAAACCACCATGGATTCCCTCGTCAAGAAAATAGCAGAGTTTTACTCAAAATAATCCTAACCACCAACACTTCCTACTGTCTACTTCCAACTTCCTACTACTATGAAAGCCATCCTGATTATCGCTCACCATTGCATTTTACCCGGTGCCTACAAGGGCTTTGAAGGTATTTTAGACAAGTTGCACCACGACTTGCCCGGCACGCGTGTGGCGAGTACGAGCCTGTTGGATTTGGAAAACGATCTGCGTACGCTCCTCCGTGAGGATGTGGAATCAGTGACGCTTTTGCCGTTCCTGCTCTTGAACGGCCAGCATACTAAAAATGATGTGCCGCGCGTGGTTGCAAAATTGCAGGCGGAATTCCCGCAGATTCCTATAACGCTGTTGCCCTGCCTCGGCGACTGGAAAGAATTCGCCGACATGGTTGTTTCTGGTGTCCGTAATGCACAGGTCGCTCATTCTCAGAGCACCGTAGGTGCGACCTCACACCTCAAAGCGCCGCAGGCGCGAGCTCATGCCTCAAACCTCTTCTCCATCGAAGTCAATCTCGAAGGCAAGAACGTCCTCGTGGTGGGCGGTGGCCGCATTGCGCTTCGCAAAGTTAAAACGCTTCTGCCGACCGGAGCCCGCATCACCGTGGTTGCGCCGCAGTTCGACCCCGAATTCGAGAATCTCTCCTCAAAGGGCGAAGCCCGACCTCATACCTCACACCTCATAACCCTAAAAAACCGTCCTTACGAACCGCTCGACCTCCGTGGCATCTTCATGGTCTTTATCTGCACTGACCAGCCTGCTGTCAATGCGCAAGTTTCTAACGATGCCCGCGCCCGTCGCATTTTGGTCAATAACGCCTGTGATTACCTCGACGGCGACTTCATCGTGCCCGCCCGCATGGATTTTGGCGAAAACATCGCCGTGACCGTCTCCACCCAGGGGCGCGCCCCCTCGCTAGCTAAGAAACTCAAGCAGAAAATCCAGGCCGAATGGGCCGAAGGCCTCGAACAAATTGAACGGGATTTTTCGTAGCCGCCTTTCCAAATCAATTTTCATTATCTTATATTTTATTTAAACAATTCAGTTCTAACCCCAAAAAGGAATGTCTTTATGACAAATTTCATAATCCGGCACAGGTTGTCCCTTTTTGCATTCATTGCTGTTGTTGCATGTGTTACCGCTTGCGATGACTCTACAAATGTTACCGAAAATTCGGGAATAAATACAATAGTTTCCACATATACGGAACTTGGTAAGTGCTCGGCTGAAAACGAAGGCGATGTGATTTTTGTGAAGGATTCATCGGCTCTATATTTCTGTGTGGATAGTGTTTGGAAAGTCATGTCGACTGTTGACGACTCAACTAGAAAGGCCCCAGTCTCTTGTTCCATGGAAGAATTGAACGATGGTTCGGGCTACAAAATAGAATGTGGTGGAGATTCTATAGGTGTTGTGTATAATGGAGAAAAGGGGGATGATGGCCTTTCTGGTATAAGAGGGCGAAAGGGAGATAAAGGTGACAAAGGCGATGATGGTAACGATGGAAAATCTTGCAATGCCGTAGCTCTGGCCGATAGTAGCGGCTATAAAATTATATGTGGAAAAGATTCTGTGGGTGTTGTGTTGAATGGCAAAAAAGGTGATAAAGGGGATGATGGAAAATCCTGCAATGCCGAAATTCTGGATGACAGCACCGGGTTCAAGATTGTCTGCGGTACTGACTCCGTTGGCGTTGTGTTGAATGGTCAGGATGGCTCTGAGGGTAAATCTTGCAATGCCGAGGCTTTGGCCGATAGCACGGGCTACAAGATTGTCTGCGGTACGGATTCCGTGGGAGTCGTGCTGAATGGTAATGCAGAGTCTGTTGAATCGTGTAATTTTGTTGAAGGTGAATCCGGTCTTGTAACCTTGACTTGTGGTGATCGTTCGGTAACCTTTACTACGTTGTCTTTCTGTGAAAACATTCCATATAATTCTAAAACTCATTTCTGCGATCCCAGAACTCCTGCAGTTTATCGTTTCGTGACAATTGGCGAGGGTGAAAACGAGCAGACATGGATGGCAGAAAATGTCAATTATAAGACATCAAGCGGCAGTATGTGTTATGAGGAAGAACCGGCGAATTGCGCTAGGTATGGTCGTTTGTATGATTGGTCTGCAGCCAAGGATGCTTGCCCTGAAGGATGGCATTTGCCGGATACCACAGAATTTATCACGCTGTTCAAGACTGCCGGCGGCCAACCGCGATCTGCGACTGAAATGGCTCAGTTGCCTGTAGGAGTATATTGTTATGATTATGCTGGTAAAATATTAAAAAGTGAATTTGGATGGGGAGATAGTGGTATGGGGATAGATGCTTATGGCTTTAGTGTTTTGCCAGCCGGCTTTGATAATGGCAGTTCTTTGGGTATGGGGACTGATGCTAGTTTTTGGACTTCTACGGTATATAATACCAATGATATGTTCCACATACAATTTTTTAATAGCCATTCTATGGGATACCCCCCTGATGGTGTTTGTTGGGTTTCTGGCATGGATGATCTGAAACTTTCCGTCCGTTGCATTAAAGACTAGATAACTAATCACAAACCACTAATCACTAATCACTATGATTATCCGTCCTCGTCGTTTACGCAAGAATGAAACCATCCGCAACATGGTTGCGGAAACCGCAGTTAACCCCGATTCCCTCGTCTACCCGATGTTCGTGGTAGAAGGGGAGGGCATCAAGGAAGAAATCCCGTCGATGCCTGGGCAGTTCCGTTTCTCTATTGATGAAATCTTGAAGGAACTCGAAAGCTGCGTTGCGCTGGGAATCAAGTCGATATTGCTTTTCGGCATCCCGCACCACAAAGACGAAATGGCGACTTGCGCTTACGATGACGATGGCATTGTGCAGCGCGCGGTGCGCTCCATCAAGGCTCATTTCCCCGATTTGTACGTGATTACGGATGTGTGCCTTTGCGAGTACATGAGTCACGGGCATTGCGGGATTATCAAGGACGGCGACGTGGATAACGACCCGACGCTGGAACTCCTCGCGAAGACTGCTCTCTCGCATGCGGTTGCCGGAGCCGACATGGTTGCCCCTTCCGACATGATGGACGGCCGTGTGGGTGCCATCCGCGAATGCCTCGATGAACATGGGTTCACGAACACCCCGATTATGGCATACAGCGCGAAGTTCGCGAGTGCCTATTACGGGCCGTTCCGCGATGCGGCCGATTCCGCCCCGCATTTCGGCAACCGCAAGAGCTACCAGATGGATGTGCGCAACGGCCGCGAGGCCATGCGCGAAGTGGCGCTCGATATCGAAGAAGGTGCCGACATCGTGATGGTGAAGCCCGGTTTGGCCTTCCTGGACGTGCTGCGCGAGGCTGCCGGGATAAGCGACGTGCCGGTGGCTGTCTACAATGTGAGCGGCGAGTATTCCATGGTGAAGGCTGCTGCGAAACTGGGCTGGATTGACGAAAACGCCATTATCCGCGAAAATTTGTTGGCCTTCAAGCGTGCCGGAGCCGACATCATCATCACTTACCACGCCAAGGAAGCGCTTGAAAAAGGAATTTTTTGAAAAAAAAGATGAAAAAAGCTCGATTGTAAAAAAGTTCTTACAATTCTGTGCATTTTTTATTGATTTTTATTTTTAAACGAGTTTATATTAGTATCATGTTTTTTAATGCATAAAAAACTCATTCAAATGGAGAAAAAGATGAAAAAACTTATGCTTATTGCTGCTCTTGGTGCTGCAGCTATTTTCACTGCTTGCGGAGATGACTCTTCCTCTTCTGGCGCAAGTGATGATCCGATGGCTGGAAAGAGCGTTGTTTCCTGTGACAAGGTTGTCACCATGGGTGGTGTGTCTAGCCATACTTGCACTGCTATTGCGACTGAAGATCCGGCAGCAGAAACCCTCAAGACTGGTTGCGTTACCGTGGAAGGCATGATGACTGCTACTGCTGGAACCGGTTGCCCGTCTGGTGCTGAACTCGCTTGCCCGGTTGGCAATACTGCTGAATATTTCTACGATCAGGGCATGGGTGGCTTCACCTGTGAACAGATGGCTTCTCAGAAGTAATCGTTTCTTAAACGAATTCGATTTTAGTAGAATCCGGCTTTCGGGCCGGATTTTCTATTTTTATAACATGGACCATTCTTTTAGCGAAAAATTTTTTGCCGAAGCCAAGACGCTCATGCCGGGTGGCGTGAACAGCCCGGTGCGTGCTTATGGCAATGTGGGGGCCACGCCTCCGTTTATCGCCCGTGCGAAGGGCAGCCACATTTACGATGTGGATGGTAACGACTACATCGATTACGTGGGTAGTTGGGGTCCGATGCTCCTAGGCCATGCTCACGATTCCGTAATCAAGGCTGTCTCCGAGACGGCGCAGAACGGTCTCAGTTTCGGGGCTCCGTGCGGGCTTGAATCCGAACTCGCGAAACTTGTGATGAGCCTCGTGCCGAGTGTGGAGATGATTCGCATGGTGAATAGCGGGACCGAGGCGACAATGAGCGCTATCCGTGCCGCTCGCGGTTTTACCGGCCGCGACAAGATTGTGAAGTTTGAAGGCTGCTATCACGGCCACAGCGATAGCCTGCTTATCAAGGCGGGTTCGGGCATGCTCACGACGGGCAAGCCGAGCAGCAAGGGCGTCCCCGCCGACCTCGCGAAGTACACGCTCACGCTCCAGTACAACGACGTGGCGGGCGTTAAAGAACTCTTCGACAAGATTGGCGACGAAATTGCGGGAGTCATCGTGGAACCGGTGGCAGGCAACATGGGTGTTGTTCCTGCAAAACCCGAATTTTTGCAGACGCTATCCGAAGAGACCAAGAAGCACGGCGCGCTTTTGATAGTGGACGAAGTCATGACGGGCTTTCGCGTGGGTATCCACTGTGCGCAGGGGCTTTACGCCATCAAACCGGATTTGACTACGTTCGGTAAGATTATCGGTGGCGGCATGCCGGTGGGCGCTTATGGTGGCCGCCTGGATGTGATGCAGCAGATTGCACCGCTCGGCGGCATTTACCAGGCGGGTACGCTTTCGGGCAATCCGGTTGCGATGGCGGCTGGACTCGCTACGATGCGCGAACTGTCTACGCATCCAGAGCTGTACGTGCATGCCGAGGCGATGACCAAACGCTTGATTGAAGGCCTCCAGGATACGGCGAAGTCTGCGGGAATCCCGCTGGCTACAAATCAGGTAGGCTCCATGGGCTGTATCTTCTTTACCGAAGGTCCCGTGGAATGTTTTGCCGACGTGCAGAAATCCGACTTGGAACTCTTCCGCAGGTATTTCCTCGGGATGCTCGACGAGGGCATTTATCTGGCCCCGAGCCAGTTCGAGGCCATTTTCGTGAGTGCTGCGCATACAGAAAGCGACATCGACCGTACCGTCGATGCCGCCAGGAAAGTCTTTAAGTCGCTTTAACGACCCGCTTTGTCATCCCCGGCGCCATAATGTCATCCCCGCGAAGGCGGGGATCTCCTTATCCTTCTTGCTCTGAATTTGCTTCAGCGCTGGTTGTCGCTTCGGCGTTTTCGGTGTTCTCGGCGTTCTTCGCTTCGGCATCCTTGTCGCGGATTGTGGCGCGGCGGATTTTCCCGCTGATGGTCTTGGGCAGTTCCGTCACGAAGTCGATGATGCGCGGGCTCTTGTAGCTGGCGGCCACCTTCTTCGTGAATAGCTGGATTTCCTTTGCGAGTTCCTTAGACGCTTCGTAGCCCTTTTGAAGCACGATGGTCGCTTTCACGGCTTGGCCGCGGTCCTTGTCCTCGACGCCTGTCACAGCGACTTCGAGCACGGCGGGGTGCTTGTGGATGACTTCTTCCACTTCAAAGGGGCTGATGCGGTAGCCGGAACTCTTGATGAGGTCGTCGTTGCGGCCTACGAACCAGTAGTAACCGTCCTTGTCGCGGGTAGCGGTGTCGCCCGTATGGTAAACTCCACCTTCGAAAACCTTTTCGGTGCGTTCGTCGTCTCGGTAATAGCCGCCGAACATGCCGAAGGGCTTACCCTGGTCAATTTTGATGATGAGTTCGCCGACTTCGTCATCGGTGCAGGGCTCGCCGTCCGCGTTCACGATTTCCATGCGGTATCCCGGCGAGGGCTTGCCCATGGATCCGGGATGTGGCTCGCTGAATCCGAAGTTGCCCGTGGTGAGCGTGAGTTCCGTCTGTCCGTAGCCTTCTTGCATGCGGAGGCCTGTCTGTTCGTAGAACTTGTTGTAGATATCCACGTTCAAGGCTTCGCCTGCGGTGGTACAGTGCTTGAGGCTTGAAAGGTCGTACTTGCCGATGCCGTGTTGCAGAATGTAGCGGTATACGGTTGGCGGTGCACAGAACGTGGTTACCTTGTACTCGGCCATCTTTTCGAGCAGCTTGCCCGGGATGAACACCTTCATGTCGTAGGTGAACACGGCAGAACCGGCAATCCACTGCCCGTAAATCTTGCCCCAGAGTGCCTTGGCCCAGCCCGTTTCGGCAACGGTCAGGTGGCGGCCTCCGTCAATAACGTGCTGCCAGTACTTGGCAGTCACGATATGCCCGAGCGGGTAGGTAAACGTGTGGGCGACCATTTTGGGGTTCGAACTGGTTCCACTCGTGAAGTAGACGATCATGATGTCGTCGTTGTGCGTGGCGGCATCCCCTTCGGGGCGTTCGAACTTTGCGGGGAAAATTTCGTAGTCGTCGTAGAAGCTAATCCAGTTCTGGCGGGCCGTTTGGCCTACAGTCACGAGCTTTTCGACGGAGGGGCACTTGGATTTGGCCTTGTCCACTTCTTTCTGGAGCGCGGGCTCGTCGTAGGTGACGACCATTTTCACTTCGGCTGCCTTGAAGCGGTATTCCAGGTCTTCGGCCGCGAGCATGTTTGTTGCCGGGATGGCAATCGCACCGATGCGGTGGAGCGCCAACAAGAAGAACCAGAATTCGTAGCGGCGGCGGAGGATGAGCATCACGCGGTCGCCTTTCTGGATACCTTGTTCTGCAAGGAAATTCGCTGTGCGCTGGGATGCAAGCGACAAGTCCTTGAAGGTGAAGATGTGACTTTCGTCGTTGTCGTCGCACCACACTAACGCTTCGCGCTTGGGTTCCGTCTTCGCGTATTCATCAACCACATCGTAGGCGAAGTTAAAATTTTCCGGAATGGAAATCTTGAAATTCTTGTAAAGGTCCTCGTAAGACTCGTAATCTATGCGGGAGAGAAACTTGTTGAGTATCATGTCTTGAATCCAGTGATGACGGGTCTTATAGATCCCTGTACATGATTTTTTCACGCATGGTGGATGTGTAGCGCACCATGTTCAAAATGCGTTTTTCACCGATGGTCCTGAAGTCCTTGTCGTGGAACACCAAGCGGTGGACTCCACCCGGCAGGAGCATCTTGAGGCAGGCGTATGTCTGCGCAATACCGAGAAGCGGGGTCGGGATGATGGAAAAGCTCAGTGTCCCGGAGCCGGTCTTCTTTGTCTTTCCGTCCACCTTCTGGTAGATGCCGTGGTAGTCTTCGTAGTAGTCGAAGATTTCCAGGGCCTGTTCCTTGAGGAACTTGTTCCCGAACCAGATGGGCGGGATGAATCCGGAGGGCTTTCCTGTGCCGTGTGCTTTCCACAGGGCGAGGCTCCTCTTGAGGAGAGCCTGCGTGAAACGTTCATCAAGGCCTGCGAACTCGGCTTCGTTGTTGGAAATCCAGAGGGCGATTTTGCCCTGGATGCTGCGCTTGAGGGAAAGGTCTGCGCGGTGGCGTGCTCCGTGGAGCATGATCTCGTAGCCCTCGTTCACGAACTTCTCGAGTTCTTCGCGGAACTGTTCCGCCTCGGATTCCGGTGCGGCACCGAATGATGGGATGACGGCGATGCTGATTGGGGAGCCTGCGGCGTCTGCAATTTTCCTAATCTGGTTTCGCGTCCTCTTGAAGTTCAGCACGCTGAAACTATGATAGCACAGGATAAACTTCTTCTTCTTGCGGGAGCTTTCTTCGGCGGCCTGGATGTCCAGGATGTCCTTGTTCTGTTCCATGAGAAGCCTCTAGTGCTTGTCGCTGTCCGAAGAGAAATTTTCTTCTTCGAGTTTTTGCGAGATAAACAGGTGATAAAAGAAAAACAGGATTGCCGTCAGTGCGGAAATCTTGAGCCACGATTTGAACAGCCAGTCGGACATGCGACGCTCCTTGGTTCTTCACGGCGTAAATTGCCGTTACACCCGAAAAATACAAAAAAAAGGATAAAAGGAGGAAAAATAATTGTTTTAAATAGATTCCATCGAGGCTACATCGGCTGTGTAGTCAACTCCTTCGACGTCAAATCCATTCGTGACGAGAAAGTCGTGGCGGTAACCAACGAGGTCACCCACTTGGGTGAAGTTTTCCTGTGTGATGGTGGCCATGCGTTTCTTGACTTCTTCTTGGACTTTGGGGTCCATTTCGAGGTCATCGATGCGGATTCGCCCGACATTGTCGGTCGGTACAGCATCTCCCGTGTACAGGCGTTCGGCGAAAAGGCGTTCCATCTGTTCGATGCAGCTTTCGTGCGTACCTTTCTTCTTCATGACCTTGAATAGCACGGAGAGGTATAGCGCAATAATGGGGATGCTCACGCTCAAGCGCGACACGACGCCCTTGTTTACAGAAATGTAGGCCCTTCCCTTGAGACTTGCCTGTAGTTCGGCATCCATTTTCTTTGCCGTTCTCTCAAGGTGCTTCTTGGCTTCTCCGATGGTGCCGTCGCGGTAGATGGCATAGGAGAGGGAGGGGCCGATGTAGGAATAGGCAACCGTCTTGATGCCTTCGGAAAGTACATCCGCTTTGGCGAGTTGATCAATCCATAGAGCCCAGTCTTCGCCACCCATTACCTTTATCGTATTGAAAATTTCTTCGTCGGTTGCGGGGTCGGTACCAATGGGGGTTATTTTGCCGGTCATCGCGTCGATGGTTTCTCCGGTGAGGGCTTCCCCGATTGGCTTGAAGACACTGCGGTAGAGTTTACCCGAATCCGGGTCTACTCGGACGACAGAAGCGACGCTGTAGATGACGAGGTCAATTTTTTTGCTGGTCTTTTTTACGATTTCGATGACTTTTTTTCGCGTGTCGTGGGAGAATGCATCGCCATTGATTGTGTAGGATTCAATGCCGGAAGCCTTTGCCTCGCGGTCGAACGCCATGTTGTTGTACCATCCCGGTGTCCCATTTTTTGGGGGGTGGGTGTCTGCTCCCTCCTTTTCGAAGGAAACGCCGATGGTTGTGGCTCCGAACCCGAAGGCGGCGACAATACGGCTGGCTAACCCGTAGCCGGTAGAGCATCCAATGACAAGTACGGTTTTAGGGGAGTCTTTAGGTTTGCCCTGTTCCGCCCTCCATTTTTGGACGGAACTGATTTGGCTACGCACGGCAGCAGCGCACCCTACTGGGTGCGCGTTGATGCACATGTTGCCGCGAATCATGGGCTGAATAATCATTTTTCCCCTTTCTATTTTGCAAGGATCTTAATCCTTGAATTTTTTTATGACGACAACGCCGTTGTGCCCGCCAAAACCGAGCGAAGCCGATACGGCGACGTCGATATTCCCCGGGACACCCTTGTTCGGCACGTAGTCAAGGTCGCAGCCTTCGTCCGGGTTGTCGAGGTTCATTGTGGCTGGGTAGAACGAATCCTTGATGGCGAGTGTGCTGATGATGGCCTCGATGACGCCTGCGGCTCCCACGCAGTGTCCGGTCATGCTCTTGGTGCTCGACACCTTGATTTTGTAGGCATGCTCGCCGAGCGAAATCTTAAGCATCTCGGTCTCGGTGATATCGTTCAGGTGGGTGGAGGTGCCGTGGGCGTTGTAGTAGTCCACGTCGGTCGGGGCAATGTCCGCATCCTTCATGGCGCGGATCATGGCCTTGGCGCAGGTTTCTCCACCCGGGCGCGGGCTCGTGATGTGGTAGGCGTCGGCGGATGCGCCGTAGCCTGCGAGTTCGGCGTAAATCTTTGCGCCGCGGGCCTTCGCGTGTTCGAGTTCTTCGAGTACCATTACGGCACCGCCTTCGCCCATGACAAAGCCGCTACGGTCTTTGTCGAATGGGCGCGACGCCTTTTCGGGGGCGTCGTTGAATTTGTCGGTGAGCGCGTGCATGCCGGCAAAGCTCTTGATAGAATATTCGGTAATCCCGCTTTCGGAACCACCTGCGAGGCACACGTCGACCCTTCCGGAACGGATGGCGTCGAGGGCGCCCCCGATGGCGTCGGTGCCGGAGGCACAGGCGGTTGCGATGGTGTGGGCAAATCCCGTGATGCCGAGGGCAATGGAGACGTTCGCGCACGCTTCGTTTGCGATAAGTTCGGGCATGGCGAGCGGAGAAACCCTGCGCTTGCCGCCTTCGATATACTTGTTGTACGTCTCGTCGAGAATGTCCATGCCGGCAAGGCCGTTTCCGGCCACGATTCCGGTGGTGTCTTCGGCAAGTTGTTCGCGGGTGAGGTTCGCGTCCTTGACCGCTTCGTTTGCGGCGGCCACTAGGAATTGTGTGAAGCGGGCCATGCGGCGGGCTTCTTTCGGGTCAATTCCGTGTTCCTCGGGCTTGAATTCCTTGATTTCGGCTGCAATCTTTACGGGACAGTTGGATGCATCGAACAGGGTAATGGGGGCAATTCCACTTTTGCCCTCTTGAATGGCCTGCCACATGCCCTGAACGGACTTGCCGACGGGTGTAACAGCGCCTAGACCAGTAATAACAACTCTTCTCTTTGTCATGGTATCCTTTTTTTTTTGCCCCGAAAAATAGCATTTTATATAGGATTCACTCATATAATGCAAAAAATTGAACCTAAAAAGCATAATGTAATATAAAAGACGTATTTATGTAATATTATAGCTTATTTTTGGTGATTATTCTCATAAAAAAGAAACTTTTTTTGAGGGAGGGGTATATTTATTATTATTGGGGTATGAAAGATATTCCCAAATCCCACCTTGTGCTGCTTGTACTTGTCCTTTTGACGATTCTTTGGTCTGTTGTGGGGGTTGCTGACACCTACTTGACTTGGGGCCTGGAGGCCGCCCCGGCACTTGTCGGGCTTTTCGTCCTCTTGCTCACGTACAACAAATTCCGGATGTCCACTTTCCTTTATGCCCTGATGGCGTTCCACATGGCCGTCCTTCTGGTGGGGGCGCACTATTCGTATGCGAAGGTGCCGCTCGGTTTCTGGATGGAGGATTGGTTCGGCTTTACTCGAAACAATTACGATAAGATTGGGCATTTCATGCAAGGTTTTACCCCGGCGCTCTTGACAATTGAACTTTTGCGCCGCACAACCCCGCTCAGGACCACTGGCTGGACTGTTTTCTTGGCCATCTGCGTTGCCGAGGCGATTTCTGCGCTTTACGAGATTATTGAATGGCTGGCTTCCTTGAGTAATCCGGCCGACACGGAGGCTTTTCTTGGCACACAGGGTTACATTTGGGATACCCAGTCAGACATGTTCATGTGCCTTATCGGGGCCACCCTTGCCGTCATCCTTTGGGTTATATTCCGTCGTAAGGATGCCGTTGGCCAATAATTTGTTTTTGAACATGTAATTTTGTGACAAGGATTTCTATCTTGTAGGGCGTTCTGAACGAGGTTTATGATGATTGTATCTTGGATGACCACCAACAAGTGTAACCTGACCTGCAAGCACTGCTACCAGGACGCGGGCGAGAACAAGGCGGCCGAACTCACGACGGCAGAAGCCCTCAAGCTGATTGACGAAATCGCGAAGGCGGGGTTCAAGATCATGATTTTTAGCGGTGGCGAGCCGATGACCCGCCCCGACATCGTTGACCTTGTTGCGCACGCATCGAGCAAGGGACTGCGCCCGGTGTTCGGTACCAACGGCACGCTCATCACGCACGACCTGGCTTTTGAACTCAAGAAGGCCGGAGCCATGGCGATGGGTATCAGCATCGACAGCATTGACCATGACCGCCATAACGACTTCCGCGGCCTCCCGAACGCCTTCGAACTCACGATGATGGGCATCGAAAACTGCAAGGCGGCGGGCCTCCCGTTCCAGATTCACACGACCATCATGGACTGGAACCAGAACGAGATTTTCGACATCATGGACTGGGTTAAGGAAATCGGCGCGGTAAACCACCAGATTTTCTTCCTGATTCCCGTGGGACGCGGCAAGGAAATTGAAGGGCATGCGCTCCGTGTTGCCGAATACGAGGGCCTGCTCCGCAAGATTATGGAAAAGAGCCGCACGCTCGGCATCCCCGTCAAACCCACCTGCGCTCCGCAGTTTTTGCGCATTGCCGACCAGCTTGGCGTCAAGACGCGTTACAGCCGTGGCTGCCTAGCCGGCCTTGACTACTGCATCGTGAGCCCGATAGGGAAGGTGCGCCCCTGCGCCTACATGATGGAAGAGGCGGGTGACGTGCACGATACGCCTTTCGACGAAATCTGGGCGAATGCCGAAGTGTTCAAGAAGCTCCGCACCAAGGCCTATGCCGGTGCTTGCGGCAAGTGCAAGTTCAACGACCGCTGCGGCGGCTGCCGTGCCCGTGCCGCCTATTACCACGATGGCGACTACATGCAAGAAGACTCTTACTGCGCCTACGGAAGAGGTCTATGATTAATTGATGATTGAGGATTGATAATTGATGATTAAATATCATCCATTATCAATTCTCCATTATCCATTATCCATTATCAATTATCAATCATCAATTCTCCATTATGTTCACTCCTGAAGATGAAAAATACATGCGCATGGCGCTCCGCGAGGCGCAAAAGGCTTTCGATGAGAAGGAAATCCCTATCGGCTGCGTTATCGTGAAGGATGGCGTGGTCATCGGCCGTGGTCACAACCAGATTGAGATGCTCAAGGACGCCACCGCACATGCCGAAATTCTAGCTATCGGGACGGCTGCTGGTCATTTGGACAACTGGCGTTTAGATGGATGTACTTTGTATGTAACGCTCGAACCTTGCCCGATGTGCGCGGGGGCCATTCTCAATAGCCGAGTTTCCCGTGTGGTCTATGGTTCCCCAGATACCCGTTTTGGCGGCTGCGGAACGACCGTCGACGTGATTACGGGTAATGCTCTCAAACGCGAGGTCGAGGTGGTGGGCGGGGTGCTCGCCGAAGAGTGCCTTGGGCTCCTGAAGGCTTTTTTCCAGCAAATGCGCCTCGAAAAAGGCGATTCCGGCAATAAGGGAGGCTCGGGGCTCGAGGCTCCAGGCCCGAGCAATGAGCCATGAGCGGGGCGCAAACTGATGGAGATTGCTTCAGGGCTATTCGCCCTTCGCAATGACCCCCCCCACAACCTCTTTCGTCTTTCGTCTATCCCTAACCACAAACCACTTCCTACTGTCTACTTGTACTCTCGCTTCGCTCAAGTACCAAATGCTCGGCTCGGCCATGTTCAAGCAAGCTTGACCGCGGCACTCGCCTTACGCATTTGTCCTACTTCCTACTTCCTACTTCCTACTTACCTCATACCTCAAAGGCGCAACGCGCCGACCTCATACCACATACCCCCCAGATTCTTGCCTCTAGATTCTAGCCCCTAGCCTCTCGTCTCTCGTCTATTTCTATATTCAAACCATGAATTTTATCAAATTTTGCGCTACTTCCGCAGCGCTCCTTTTGCTGTGTTCTTGCGACAATAACGATGTTGTCCTTGCCTTTAACACGCAGGATGCCGCTTCGCGTACTTTTTTCCTCGAGTCGTCCTTAAACGTGCTCTTGCCGGAGGATTCTGCCAATGCCGTGCCGGAATCCATGCAATCCCATATCAAGGTGCGCAGCACGCTTAACATGCTGGTCCCTTACGATGACGGCTCTGCCCGTTTCGAAATGAAGGTCGATTCCGTGGAATACACCTCTGACAAGCGTTCTGTCGAGGAATTCCGCAATGTCGAAAAGCTTGTCTCGGTTCAGCATTTCCAGTTCAAGTTGGAAACAGATGGAACCATGAGCGATCCGGTTGTTGAAGATGCCGAAATGAAGTTCGGTGACGACGACATCGACCTCGTCAAACTCTTCTTGAAGATTCAGCCGGTACTTCCGTCGAAGCCGGTCGCCATAGGGGAGTCTTGGGAACGCATGGTGACTATACCGGGAGCCAATTCGGTGACGACCGTGTACAAGTCGTTCACTCTCGAAGATGTCATGCTTCACGATGGTGCTAAAATCGCAAAAATCGGCATGAACCTCAAGTATAAGGAAGAACCTGATTCCACATCCGACCTTCACATGGAAAGCCAGGGATTTATCGTCGGTTCGGGCTCCATTCTGTTCGATGTCAGTCATGGGGCCATTGCTTCTGCGAATCTTGAAATCAACGGTGACTTGAACGTGAAGGACGTTATCGCCCAGGATTCTATCCCGAGCATGCATGTCATCCAGAAAATCAAGATGAGGAGTGAACCCTGATGTTACGTCCGTTTTTGTCCGTATCGCTCCTGCTCGTTGCCTCGGTGTTTGCCGGCGAGATGCCGTTCCCTCAACCAGAAAAGGGTGCTGTCCGTCTTTTGTCGAAGCATAGCCCCTACATCCTGGAACAAGGTGTCGTGTTCTCTTCTACGGATACGCTCCTTGTCGAACCTGGCGTGACGGTCCTCATGGGCGAATATGCCAAGATTATGCTTCGTGGCCCGGTCCGCATCCAGGGGACTCCCGAAAAGCCGATTACGTTCCGCAGTGCCGATTCCAGCGAAAGTTGGAACGGGATACATTTCGTCTCTAGCAGCAAGCCTTTCGAAGTCCGCAACCTCGTGATTGAAAATGCCTTCCGCAACACAGTGTTCCGCACCGACGGTATTTTCGACAAGGTTAAGTTCGTCAACAACTACTATGGACTCTGGGTGGACGAGGTATCCCAGATGTACCTTACCGACTGTGAATTCTCGCGCAACCGCTTTGCGCTGTCGCTCCGTGCAGCCAACGTGACCGCCAACAATACGAACATCTCCAACAATGTCTATGGTCTCTATCTGGAGGCCAAGGCCAAGTACAATGGGGATATGGCGCTTGTCACGAACAATTTGGAAGCAGATGTTCGTAACGAATCCGATGAACTGGCCAACAAGGGCAAGAGGGTTCGCCGCAATATCTGGCAAAGAGTCGAGGCCCGTTTCTGAGGTAGTGGACTGTGGAAGAGTCGTTCCGTCGAGCAATACGTAAGATGACTGGGACAAGCGTGCGCTTGTCGGTCCGGCCGGACAGGTCGTCCATGGTGGCGTCGCTGTCGCAGTCGATGATGGTCACCTGGTCCATTGCGTTGTTCGAGCACCTGGATGCAATGATGTCCAATGCAGAATCCATGGTCGGAGCTTCCGAACTCATTTCTTTTAGCAAGTCCGCCTGGAAATTGGCCGATGCGAGTTTCCCGCAAATCATCCAGGATGCAAATGCGCTGTACGATGAGTTCCGCGCCAAGTGGATGCAGCGTTTCTCGACAGAAGAAGTGCTGAGGCTCCTCCTTGAAGGTGGCGATTTCTTGACGCACGATGAGGAACAGGGCTGGGCGCTCACTGTGAAGAACAACAAGCAGGATATTAGCGCCTTCTATTCGGCGACAATCCACTTGCTGGTGAGCGATGCCGAACCGCTCTTTGTCCGTATGCACGGCCGTGTGATGCAGTTGCAAGAGAAACTTTGCAAGTACTGGCACAGCGAAAGCGCTGTGGACGCTGTTTCGAAACTCCTGCCTTGCCTGGAAACTTCGCTCAGGGAAAAGGAGAACGCGCTTGTGCTCTCGTTACGCAGTTCGCTCAACTCCATTGCCAAAAAGCGTTTTGCTGCGGCATTTATGGGCAAGAGCGCGACGCGCTACTATGCATCGGCTGCCGGTTGCGCTCGAAACGTAGGGAAGTTCTGGAACCCGCATGGCGCGTACGAAAACGGGTTCCTCGCTTTTACCGATGATTTTTGTGATTATGCCCGTGGGCTCACCATCCAGATTATCGAATGGTACCAGAGCAAATGGGCGCTTTTCCTTCGCGGCTTCTCGCGGGGGCAGTTAAACTTGTTTGAAACACCGGCCACTTATCAGGCCCAAACCAACTCGTAAGGATAAACATGAAAAACGCATTCACTTCGATTTTGCTGCTTAGCGTCGTTGGCCTCGCTGTCTTGTTGGCGGGCGCATTCTATTTCGGCGCTCCGCTTTTCGGATGGATTATCATGATCGCGATTTTCGCCGTATTCATCGTGGAGCAGGCATTGGCATTGAAGAAGCTCAGGCAGATGTCTTCCGAGAGCGAAATCATCGACGAGTGCGAACGCCGCCGTATATATTCGGCCAGTGGCGATGGAGTGGTCGCTGCGCGAATCCGCTTGGCCGAACGCCTGTTGAGCAAGAATGTTCGCCTGGATTCCCCGGTGGCTTTCGAGGTGCTCTCGACGGGTTCTTCCATTTCTATCCCGCGTAGTGCGAGCGGTTCCGTGATTCTCCTTGGCCTTATGGGTACGTTCTTTGGCCTTATGTACTCGGTCGCGACGGCCGGTGGTGCTATTGACAATTCCACGACGCAGGCCACGCTCGATACCATCCAGCTTTTGTTCCAGGGAATGAAGGGTATCTTCGGTACGAGCCTTTGCGGTCTGTTCGCTGCCTTGATTTTGAATGCGACTCGCAGCGTGTTGATTGCTAACCGTGACGCTTTCATGAGCCGCCTTGATTCCATGACGCTCGACATGCAGGGCTCGGTGGCCGAAGCCGGTGAAGAAAACAAGAGCGAAATCGAACGCCTTTTCCAAGTGGTGACGAAGAACCTGAACAACGTCGTGAACTCTGTACAGGAAAGCCTTTCCGGTATTGTCAATAAGGTCGGGACGGAACTCGCTGCTGCAACAGAAAGCATTTCAAGCAACATAAATACTTCGGTCGAGAAAATTTCTACAGATGTTGGCCAGTCCGTCGAAAAACTTTCTTCCGACATGTCGAAGGCGGTGTCCGGGCTAAATTCCATGATGGACGGCTTGGGCAAGAATCTTGGCGATTCCGTAGCATCTTCTTTTGCTCCGATGGAAAAGAGCGTGAAGTCCTTGGCCGAATCGGTCGATTCTATTCCGGGCAAGCTGGATGAAAAGCTGAGCGGACTTTCCGGCTCGCTGCAAACAGGCCTCGCCGGCATCGGCGACGAAGTCAAGGCCGGTCTCGAAAACGTTACGGCTGCGGCAAGCAAGAACATTGCCGAATCCGTTACCGAACAGGTCAAGCAGTCTGGCGAACAGTGGAAGTCCTTCATGGATGCGCTTTCTGCCAAGACCGACTCCAATACGGAATACCAAAAGGAAAGCCTCGAAACGCTCAAGAACGTCGCCCTGCAGGTCGCCGAGAAGGCGCAGGCGGGTTCTGCCGAACTCAGCCAGTCCGTTTCCGAAAAGATTTCCGCGCTCTCCACGGACATTTTGGGCGCATTCCAGAAACTCTCCGAAACCTCCGCGGTGCTGCTCGAAGCCCAGAAGGCTCTTACCGAAAGCATCGACAACCGCGTGGTCAAGGAGAAGGAAGCGACCGACGCTCTGGGTAGCAACATCGTCGAGACGGCAGAACTCATGCGAGTGAACCAGTCCGAACTGAGCGCGAACCTCGAAATGCTCCGCACCGGCCTCGAATCGATTATCGAAAAGCTGAACGGCGATACGGCCGAACGCGACGACGAGGACAACTTTGTCGAACACCTCAACCAGACGCTGGAAGCCTTCCACGAGCGCGCAAGCGAAGTCCTCATGGAAAATGCAGTCAAGACTCAGGAAATCCTCCTCGAAGTCATGGAACAGATGCAACGTTTCTCTGTATCTCCTGCTCCGTCTGTAGCCCAGCAGCCTAAGGCCGAGGAATAAATATGCGGTTCAAGCAAGACGACAACCGTAATCCGTGGATGGCCTATACAGACTTGGGCGTTGCCCTGGTGTCTTTGTTCATCCTTGCGTTTGTGGCAATGGCCACCCTCAAGGAACAGAAGGCCGAAGACCTTACACGTACCGAAGAAGAAGTCCTCAGCTGTCAGGAACAGATGCGCAAGATTGCAGCCGAGCGCAATGCCCTCCTGTCCAAGAGTTTGCAGACCTCTATCGAGGCGGGCCTTATCGCCCTCGAAGACGGCAAGATTCAGATCCAGGCGAGTTTCCTTTTCCCGTTGAACGGCGCGAACCTCACTCCCGAAGGCGTGAGCGTGATTCAGGGGATTAGCAAGGGCTTGTTGGATGCTCTAGATACTGGCGATGTTATCATGGTGAGCGGATTTACCGATGATACTCCGGTGAAGTCTTCCACATACACCAACTGGCACCTTTCTTCGGAACGCGCCGTGAACGTGGTCAAGGCATTGATTGCGCAGGGATTCCCCCCAGACCGCCTCTTTGCGGCCGGGTTCGGTGAACATCAGCCCAAATATCCTAACGACAGCGAAGAACACCGCAGGCTTAACCGTCGCGTGGAAATTGGCGTGACGCCGTTGACCAAGACAGGGAGCAAGGAGTAGGCTTACCGATGGACGAGATGGTTGCAAATCTCCGGCAACGAGTCGATGCTATCCGCAAGACGGGTAAGGTCCCGCACTGGCGCATGGTCTACGCAGAATACCTGTTGAACAGGGCCCAGGAATACCTGGCCGTCGATCGTGAACCCGAAGCCAAACTCGTAGCGGCAAAGATTGACCGCTGGATTGTGCAACATACCCCTAAGCCCGAAGAACGCAGTGCTTCCGAATTGCACCCCATGGAATTCTGGAACAAGGATTTGCTTGCGGGGATTTCGTCGCAGATAAAGAAGACTCTTTCGGCCAAGCGTTTGCTTGTCCCGTCGACAGAACGCGATTCTATTTTACGCCGCCTCGACGTGGTGGAGGGCTGGATTGGCGAAGGCAAGTTCCTCAAGGCTCACGAAGAGCTTCTTTCTTTACGTTCTACGCTCATTGCGCGTTTGCGCCGTAGCTACCGTGCGCGCCTTGCTGCGGCTTCCGTTTATCAGGGTGGCTCGTTGTCGTTGCCTCCGGGGTCACAGATTGGCCCCTACAATGCGCGTCATACGCTCGAAGAAACGTTCCATATCGTCGGTGAACGCGACCCGATTTGGGTCGAAGACTTCCTTGAAATCTACAATGACCTTTTCAGGATTGTCGAACGGCTGGTTCCTCAAGAAAAAAAATAAATAAATTGATTTTTGCCTTTTCTTAATGTTATATTAGGGAAAGAACGTTATTTTTTCCACAATGGAGGAACAATGAAAAAATTTGTTGTTGGTCTCTTTGCCATAGGTTTTGCTGTCACCGGATGTTTAGATGATTCGAGTGATGAAGCCCTCAATATCCATGAAAACGATGATAAAGATTTGTATGCTTCTGTTGTTGTCAAGGATGGTTATTTTACCGACTCCCGCGACAAGAACAAATATAAGATCGTAAAAATTGGTGACCTGTATTGGTTTGCCGAGAACTTGCGTTATGCAGACAGTTCCGAAACGCCAAACTTGAAGAAGAACATTGGTTGTCTTGACAACAAGTCAAAGAATTGCGAAAAATATGGTCCGCTTTACACTTGGACCGCCGCTATGGACCTTGATGATTCCTTAACGACAAAGAAAGCGGGAACTTTAAGAGACTGGCAGTTCCAGGGAGTCTGTCCCAATGGCTGGGTCATACCTTCTGAAAAAGATTGGAATAAATTGCTGGAGGCCGTCGAGATCGCCAATGGTAATGAAGGCAGTGGAACAAGTCTCAAGGCTGTTTCGTCTTGGGATGAAAGCGAAACCGTCTCCGGCGGAACGAACCGTTTTGGCTTTAATGTCCTTGCCGGTGGCCGTCTCAATAACGATGGAAACTTCCAGTCGGGCGGCAAGTACGCTTATTTCTGGACATCTGACGAAAATGACGCGGGTACAGCCAAGGGTTTCTCCTTCCATTATGACAAGGATGTTGCCAGCAAAGGTGAATACTACAAGGACCACGGCATGTCTGTGCGCTGCGTTCTTTCACAGAAGGCTAGCATAAAGGTGGATGGCGACCTTGATTCCTCGTACATTGCCGAAATCCCGTTTGATTATGGTTCTGTGACTGTTGACGGCAAACAATACAAGACGGTCAAGATTAATAATCTGACTTGGATGGCCGAAAACCTGGATGTCAAGGCCGATGATAGCTGGTGTTACAACAACGAAGACGCTTCGTGCAAGAAGTTTGGCCGTCTCTATAGCTGGGATGCTGCGCAGACTGTTTGTCCTGAAGGCTGGAAACTGCCGAGTAAGGAGCAACTGGGCTCACTTTATCTCTACCACACCGATTATCGTTACCTTCGTTCGACCGAAGAATGGAGAAGCAAGGACGGGCTCAACTTCTGGGGCTTTGACCTGCTGCCTGCCGGTGGCTATAAGAACGGTGATTTCTTCGACAAGACATCCAGCGCTTATCTCTGGTCAAGCGATGCGAATGGCTCCGAAGCTTACGCCCTGTTTGTCAATTATTACGACACCCCGGCAATCAAATCATTCGACAAAAAAGCGGGCTATTCAGTCCGCTGCATAGAGGAATAAATCCGTTAAGGTTTTACCTTAACGGGTATTCCCTGTAATCCTGGACGCCGAACTCCTGCTTGAGGTAATCCCAGCGGACAAGGCGGTTCTTCCAGAAGTATTTACGGTATAGGCGTCTTGCGACGCGGCTAGTGAGTTCGTACGGAATAGTGTGGTGGTCGTCCGCCACACTTTCCATTGATATATGGAAATCGAGCTCGCCGTTCACGACATCGACCGTTTCGCCGACTTGCACATCGGGGATGTGGCTCACGTCGACCATCGTCGCGTCCATGCACACGCGGCCGAGAATCGGGCAAATCTGCCCACGAATCATCACGAATCCCTTGTTGTATTCCCCGCGCAAGTAGCCGTCGCCGTAACCGATGGCGATTGTCGCGATTCGGGTCGGTTGCTGGGCCATCCAGTAGCCGCCGTAGCTGACCGTTTCCCCCGGCTTCACGATGTGGATGTGCCGGATGGTACTCTTGATTTTCATGACAGGACGGATGGGGTAAGGGGAGGGAACCGGACCCATGCAATTGTAGCCGTAAAGCGTGAGGCCGGGGCGGACCATGTCGAAATGGCTTTCGGGGTGCGTGAGCGTGCCTGCCGAGCTGCTACAGTGGCAAACTGGCGGGCGGATACCTTCGGCTTCCAGAACATCGACCAAGCGGCTGAAACGCTGTATCTGAACGTCCGTCTTGGGGTTGCCCGGCATGTCGGCCGTGGCGAGGTGCGTGAACATCCCCTCGAATTCGATATGCTTGAGGTGAAGCGCCGTGCGGATGCTGTCGAAATCTTCGGCATCAAAGCCGTAGCGGTTCATGCCCGTGTCTATTGCAAGGTGGGCACGGCATGTCGTCCCCGTTTCTTGCAGGAACTGGTCAAAGAGTTGCGCCGTGCGGAGGTCCGTAATCGCGGCGGTCAGTTGAAATTCTACAAAATAGGCGAAGTCGGCGGGAGTGCAGGGGCCAAGCACCAGGATAGGGAGGTCCATGCCGTACTGGCGCAGGAGCATGCCTTCGTTGATGTGGGCTACGCCGAGGTAGTCGGCACCACCGAACTTGGCGGCAAACGAGCAGGCCAGGCTCCCGTGCCCGTAGGCGTCTGCCTTCACGGGAATCAGGATTTTCGTATTGGCGGGGATCTGGCTCCGGATAAATTGGATATTGTTGCACAGGGCGTCCAAGTTGATTTCTATCCAGTTCGGGCGCGCAATCTTGTTTAAGTCGGGTGGGGTGGGTAAAAGTTTCATGATAAGAAAAATATAGGAAACTCTGCAAAAACCGGCCACAAGGCTATGTAAAAAAAGAATGCGTTTAACTTGGAGACTTCTAGATTGGAATAGAACCGGTTGATATAATTTTTTGTAAAAACCGAAAAGCCCGCGAAATTATAAAATCGCCTCCGAGCCCAGTATCTACGCGCATCCCGCTAATTTGTTCGAGTTTACAATTGTGCCGATGAATTTTTGTTTACGCTTTGTCGCGCAACGAAAAAAATTTTTCGGTGTACTTTAAGATTAAAGAGAGAAATCAATCGTTCTTTGTTCGAACAAAGGAACGAATATTGAACGGAAGTACAAATAACATAATTCCTTTGACTTAGCCGTTTTCGTCCCCTCGACATCGCGTTCCCGAAGTATGCCCCGCCAACGGGGTAGTTAATTCCCTTTTTCTTTAAAATAAAAATCCAATAAAACGGAGGATAAAATCATGAAACCGCAAACCAAAAAACAAAAACAAGAAACAGAAAAGTTCATCGAGTCCCTGCTTCCGGATTCCGACAAGAGGATGTGGCGCATTGCCGGTACATCCATCATTGCCGCGCTTTCGGTAGGTTTCTGGGCGACTACGTATGATCGCGTAATCGACGAGATTGTCTTCGAAAAGACGGCGACCGTGGAGATTGCGACAACCATGAACATCATCGAAAAAAAGGAGGAAAAAAAGCAGGAAAAACAAGAAAAGAAAATCGTAAAAAATGAAAACAAACGCAAGAGGCAAGGCGGCGGTGGCAAGCGCGCGGGCCGTGGGAATCCACGCTCTCCCGAGCAGCGGGGGATTCTCAAGATGCTGGCGGCGCGGACACAAAATGCGAATGCCGAAGTCTACAACTTGACGAACCAGCAGTTTGCGAAGGATATCGACAAGATCCTCAAGAACGTGAACGGTTTGCAGGTGACCGGGAAGACGCAAATCGCATCGACCCGTCATGGTAAACTGGATGCTGGGTTCAACGAGGGTGTTGCTTCGGGCGGGAGCGGAGGAATCGGTGATGCGTTGGGGAGCCTGATCGGCGGATCTGCCGGGGCCATCTCCACCAAGTCCATCGGCAAACTGAAACCGCCTTCCGAGCGGGACATCGACGTGGGTCAGGGCAATTCCTCGCGTTCTGCTTCTGATATCATGAAGGTGGTTCGCCAGCGTACTCCGGGGCTGCGCCATATCTACAACAAGTTCCTCAAGAAAAAGCCCGGCTTCCAGGGCAAGGTCACGCTGAAGTTCACGATTGCCCCGGGCGGGGAAATCGTCAGCATCGCGGTGGTCTCCTCTACGACCGGCTACGCCGAATTCGACTCCGAAATCAAGAGCGCGGTCGGTCGGTGGACCTTCAGCAAGGTCAAATCGGGAAACACCACGGTGACCATTCCCTTCACGTTCACTGAATAGGACTCTGAAATCCTGTAAATGATACCATTCCGGTGGCCACACGGCTGCCGGAATTCCTTATTTGTCTTGTGGAATAGGCCTACGCATTTGTGGATGCCGAAAAATTATATAGATTATCTGAAACAAAAATTTTTGGTAGAGGATCGGTTATGCTAAAGGCGAAACATGGGTTTTCTTTTGTTGTTGCTGCAATTTCCGTTTTGCTGCTTGTTGCTTGCGGAGATGACAACTCCACAAAAGCCAGTGACAAGATTGTGGTTGACTCAGTCGAGGACCTGAGTAACTGTGTCGCCACCAAGGTTGGAAATTTGGAATATGTGGATACGGTGGCTTACGTGTGTGTTGAACTCGGTGACAAGATTAAATGGGTTCAGGTTGCCGGAGTAGGGGACAATTCCGAGGATTTTAGGGCTTGCACCGGTAAAAAGGACGAACTGTATTCCTTTTCCCAAAAAGAAAATACACTGTATGTTTGTAATGACGAAGAGTGGGTTCCTGTGAAGCAACTCGATGATAACGACAGTATGGAGGAGTCCAGCAGCAGTGAAGCAAAATCGTCGTCATCCAGCGTCACACAGCAGTCGAGCAGCTCAAAAAAAGTGGAATCTTCATCTAGCAAGGTCACTGAGCCTGTCGAACCAGCCGAAGTGATGACCGGAACCATGACAGATTCTCGCGACGGGCAGACGTACAAGACTGTCACCATCGGCACGCAAACTTGGATGGCCCAAAACCTCAACTACGCCTATACTGATGTTCCTTATAAACAAGGAAACTATACCTCTGATTCCACCAGTTGGTGCTACAATAACGACGCAAACAACTGCTCCAAGTACGGCCGCCTTTATACATGGGTAGCCGCGATGGACACCGTGGGCACATGGAGCCCAAACGGCAAGGGTTGCGGCAATAATAAGACATGCTTTCCGACTTATCCTGTTCGCGGTGTTTGCCCAGAGGGCTGGCATCTGCCTACAGGCGCCGAGTTCGAAACTTTGTTCACTGTAGTCGGCGGTCAATCAACCGCATGCAGGGTGCTCAAGTCCACATCCGGATGGAATAGTAGTGGCAATGGCTCGGATGCCTTCGCCTTCTCCGCGCTCCCTGCCGGCAGCAGGGACGACCACGGGGATTACAGCGACGAGGGCTACAACGCGAACTTCTGGAGTTCTACAGAGTACAGTAGCCACAGCGCGTACTACATGTACTTGTACTATGACTACGACGATGCGTACCTGGACTTCTACAACAAGAACTACGGGTTTTCTGTTCGTTGCCTCAAGGACGCACAAGCCGAGTGAAGCGGTCGCCAAGTTTACTTGAGCGACCATTTCCGAGGCGCAGTAGTCTGCGCTACGTAGTAGCGCCAGGACTGACAAGCCGAGTGAAGCGGTCCCTCTTCGATTTTTTTGAGCGGGTTCCAGTTCTTGCGCTTGTTTCTCCTTTTTGCTATATTCTCACGCGGAACAAAATGGAGACTTTGAAATGACTGACCCACGCATTACACAACTTGCTACGAATTTAATCAACGACGCTGTCCGCCTCCAGGCTGGAGAAAACATCCTCATCGAGACGACCGACACCCCGGACGAACTGTCCACGGAACTGGTCAAGGCTGTCGAAAAAGCGGGAGGCAACGCCTTTGTCCATAACTACAACAGCCGTGTCCGTCGCCAAGTTCTCCTTTCTGCAAGCGAAGCCCAGATGAAGCTTTCGGCAGATCTCGCCCTTGCCGAGATGAAGCGCATGCAGGCCTATATCGCAATCCGTGGAGCGGACAACGCCATGGAAAACTGTGACGTGAGCGACGAGAAAATGCTCATGTACCGCAAGATTACCAAGGAAACGCTCGATTACCGCGTGAACAAGACGAAATGGTGCGTGTTGCGCTGGCCCAATCCGTCCATGGCCCAGGGTGCCAAGATGAGCACCGAAGCCTTCGAGGACTTCTATTTCAAGGCGTGCCTGGCCGATTACCCGAAGATGGGCCGTGCCGCACAGAACCTGATTGACCTGATGAACAAGACCGACAAGGTGCGCCTCGTGGCAAACGACACCGACATCACGTTCAGCATCAAGGGAATCCCCGCCGTGCCCTGCTGCGGCAACATGAACATCCCCGATGGCGAAGTCTACACGGCCCCGGTGAACGGGAGCATCAATGGCGTCATCCACTACAATACGCCGACGCTTTACGAAGGCAAGCATTTCAGCGGAGTCCGCCTCGTGTTCAAGGAAGGCAAGATTGTGGAGGCCACCTGCGACTCTGGCGACAACGCCCAGCTCAACGCCATATTCGATACGGACGAAGGGGCACGCCGCGTGGGCGAGTTCGCCATCGGTTTCAACCCCTTCGTGAACGCGCCGATGTGCGACATTCTCTTCGACGAAAAAATCGCCGGCAGCATCCACTTTACGCCGGGAATGTGCTACGAAGACGCTTACAATGGCAACCAGAGCGCTATCCACTGGGACCTCGTGCTCATCATGCGCCCGGAATACGGTGGCGGTGAAATCTGGTTCGACGACAAGCTCATCCGCAAGGACGGCCTGTTCGTGCTAGACGAGCTCAAGTGCCTGAATCCCGACCAGCTCGGGGAATAAAGGTGGATTGTTCATTATATTATCGAAGTTGAAGAACATTCTACTCCCGGCGAAATGATTATCGCAAATCGCGATTTGCGCAACTGGTCGCAGGTCACTCTTGCCGAAAAACTTGGAATTCAGGTCCAAAACCTCTGTGCCATGGAAAACGGACGCAGGACGGTATCCCGCAAAATGGCTATAAAACTCGGCGAAATCTTCGGGACAGATCCCGCAGCATTTTTTGATTTTAGTAAGTAAGGGTGGCTTCCCCCTTTGGGGCAAAAAAGTTTCTAAGACTCTTAAAATGCCTTGCCAGGTCTGAATCTGCTTGCTGAAAAAACTTTGTGAGCTAAAAAATATATATTGAATTGTATGATAAATTTTCTCTGGGAGATCTATGATGAACCGGGAATGTTGACAATCCCGTTCTTGATAGCGTTGCCGCATTTGCTGAGTTTCTTTCTTGGCTTGTTTTATAAGAAATTTCGCTTTAAAAAGCTCTGGCTCGGCCTTTGGATTGTAATCTTTAGTGCTCTTGTGTGCGGCTATGTTTTCCTGGTCTATAGAGTAGTCAACAAAGATTTTGATAGCCTGTTGGTGTTGTTTTTTGCGGCAATGTTTCTCTATGTATTCTTTTTTGTTATCTATGGTTTTTGGGGACAAGTGTTCAATATAAGGAAAAAATGGCATTGGCTGAGTGTTCCTTTTGTTGTTGTTATTCCGTTTTTTATTTTCATTATTCTCTCTATAGGTTATCCGTATGGTGAAATCTCCGATGAACCTTTGGAACAAGAGGACTTGGCTGCCTCTCTGGATGCGGATTATGAAATGTATCTCTCTGAATCTGACGCGTGGGGAAACGATTCTCGAACGGTGTCCTTCCGCGAAAAGAATGATTCTGTTTATTTTCGTTTTTCCTATAGCATGTGCGCCAAGGCTGAATACGATTCTGCAAAACATGCATTTATAATCCGAAGAGGAGATGGCACTAGTGGCAAGTGGACTTTGCTGGATTCAGAAAAATCGGCGGTCGTCCGAAAGTTGAAAAAGAATGTGGAAAATTACAGTCAAGAGTATTCAACATCTCGCGTTTTTGATGGTGATGAATCTTCGGTCGTTTTGAAAGACTACAAGCGTAAAAAACAACGCCGCCTGTATTTCCCGAATGCGAAAATTTCCCATGTGTACGATGCCGTGACGATTGAAAAAACGTTTGAAAGCTTTATGCCCCCGCGTGAAACTTATACCACGCTTTCTTACGAGGAAGTCTCCCGAAAGTGCAGCGAGCCTGTCAATGTCTTGGTTGAAGAGGCTGTTCACGGACAGTTCCCTGTAAGAGAAACAACCTTTTTCCCGTAAAACAGATGACATATCAAAGAATCTTCATTTTCCTCAATTTTAAGAGGTTCTGTAAAAAAGGGAACAATTTTACTGTATCCGGGGAAACGTAGGATATGTCTTATTTTGATTTATTTAGATGCTTTTAGTCCATGAGACAACGGATGTAATGTCTCGTGTAAGTGATGTCAGCGCTGAAATTGCTGAATGCACTACAGAGGTAGTCGTCATCAAATTGGACGAATGTCCCATTTTCTAGATTGCTATCACTTGTGATGTAAGTGGCGCGTATATCGTAATCTTGCGGGCGCTCAATGTTAAAACCATAGAGGTCTGTCCCATGGTCTCCTTGAATAACCCAATTTGGCGATAAAATGTCTATTACGTCAACGCTGTCTAGCAGTTTATACCATTCCTTTAGAGATGGAATATGCCAACCGTCAGGACAAACGCCTTGATGCTGATTTCTGGAGACAAACTCTTTTGTATAGTCGACATTTTTGAAATCGTTACAAGAAAGCATCATGGCATCAATCCATGAATAATGCCGGCCGTATCTGGCGACTATTAATGAGTCCTCTTCAAGAACAAAAAGCTTTTCGCAGCCCTCCATGGCTTCCTTTGGCTTGTAACGGAGACCTTGCGCCATCCATGTTTGGTTGTTTATTTGTACTACTTTGTAGACTTCTCCGTCGCGATTGTCCGTTAAAAGCATTTTTTCAGGGTCGTAATTGGGAGGATTTGTCTTTGGCTTGCTTGATGATTTGTCTTGTTCTGGGTTGTCTGTTTCGTTGCCTAAATTTTCTTCTGCATTATCATCCGCCTCGCCGTTTTCCTCAAGTGAAGAGGAGGATTTTTCGTTCTCCAAGGAAGAACTTGGTTGTTCTTTTTTTGAAGAACTTGAGGAATCAAGAGTGGAAGATTCTTCCTGCTTTGGCCCAGATGAAGAATCGTCCCCGCAGGCGATTAAGATGCATGCTGAAACTACGCAAGAAAAAAACAGGATTCTTTTCATGAAACCTCCCTTGTTTGGTATAGTAAATATAACATTATTTGTTTAACCTCGGCTCATAAAGAGCCTCTATAAGACCTAAAGGCCGCAAACGCCAATTTTTGGATAATACTAAACTTTAAATTTGAAATTTCCGCCCTGCAAAAAAGGGGGGGGCGAACTCTTACTATTTACTTATAGTAAAGGATAATATTTATTTATATAAAGAAAAATAAAGTAATTGATAACACTTCTTTCTTTTTGGTACTTTTTCATTCTAGCGGGGGTCGGGCAATCGGCAGTCGAACCGACCGCAAACAGAAAAGGCCGCCAGGTGGCGACCAGTTCAGTAAAAAAAATTATTCGAGAATTTAAGCGAAAGCCGACTGCAAAACCTTCCTTGCCACCGCCTGGTAAGGCATGCCGAGTTCAGCGGCCTTTGCTTTCATCTTTTCGACCGTTTCGTCATCAAGTCGAAGCGACACCATCCTCATGCGCTTGCGGCCAGAAGACAACGCAGCCTTCGCCTTTGCAGCGAGTTCTGCCATACGTTCGTCATCGATACCCACGGTTTCGTCGAGTTCGCGCTCGACATCTTCCAGCTCATCTTTTGTCAAGTGGTTTTCGACCACGACATGGCCCGCCGCCATCAGGCCGGCCTTGAGTTCTTCTTTTGTCATGTTTCGCCTCCGTGTGACCGTCTCACGGTGACCACCGTGTACATGTCCGATTCAACGATAAGAGTCCACGAAACTCCATTCACGACTCCGATCAGTTTGTATCGGCCGTCGTTCGCCGTTTCGATGCGATATGCCGAGTTAAGGAATTTCCCGAGCATTTCGGGAGTAAAACCTCTTTCAAGCATCCTGTCGAGCGCATGTTCCGTGATGTTCATGACCTTAATATATAAATATATTGCTTATTTGTCAATACATTTTTATAAAAATGGCAAAAAAAAGACCTCCAAATAGCGGTCTTGGGTGAGTTAATCAATCTCATTTTTAATCAGGCTTTTTCCACGGTATAAGTTTTACCTCGGCTCATAAAGAGCCCCTATAAGAGAAAAGACTCCCCAAAATTTAGGGAGTTAATAGGATTCTTCAACACGAAAGGAATGTAAAAGCGATGTTTCCTTTAGCCACCCAGCAAATTTTTCCAATAAGGATTTTCCTTGTCAAACAAGGCTTTTTCCTCCTTGGTAAAATTCTTGGGATAGTCACCAAAAAGAAACAAGATTTTTTTCTTGTCAAAGGAAACTGCTTGAAGACCAGTGCAACCAATGTAGCGAACACGCCATATTTTATCGCTTTCGTCCGCCTTATAAAACTCAATCTTTCTTGTTTCTTTGTCAACCGTGATCATGATTAACCTCGCTCTCTAATATACCATTTTGTTTTCCCTCTGCTCATAAAGAGCCCCTATAAGAGAATTAAAAGACTCCCAAAAATTTAGGGAGCTTATTGGATTTTTCAACACTAAAAAATGATGTATTTATTTAACCGCCGAGCAATTCTTTCCATGATGGATTTTCTTTATCAAACAAAGCCTTTTCTTCTTTTGAAAATTTTTTTGGATAGTCTCCAAAAATGTGCAATATCTTTTTTTTGTCGAAAGACACCGCCTGAAGACCACAGATTCCAAAATACTCAACCCACCAGATTTTATCCCCTTCACGCTTCTTGTAAAACTCGAACTTTCTTGTTTCTTTGTCAACCGTAATCATGATTAACCTCTTTTGTTTTCCCTCTGCTCATAAAGAGCCCCTATAAGAGCTCCTTTCTGAATATACCTTTATTTATGCGGGGTCGCAAGCGGTTGGACTCTGAAAAAATCAGAAAAATTGGATGAAATCCTGGTTTTTGGACCATTTTTTTCGGAGCCCTGGTGTCGCTTTTTTTATTGTGAAAAAATCAATGGTATTGGATTGTTGGATGGTTGACGAATGGCTTAAGGGTGTATAAATTTAGGGTATGGTGTATGGGTAAAGCGAGGATATGATGAAATTCGGGATTGGCAAGGCTTCTGTCGTAACGACTGCGGCAATGCTTACTTTGGCTTATTCGGCCTTTGCGGCCGATTGGTACGCGAAGGAGACCCGCTGGGCGGGGCATGACCCGGACATTATCCGTTACGAGGATGGCTATGCGCTCGCGACAACGGATAACCACATGCTGATGCAGTTTTCCGAAGATGCGCTGAACTGGAAGAATGGCGAGCCCGCCATGCCGGAATTCTCGAGGTGGCTTTACAAGTATGCGCCGAACATGATTGACATCTGGGCGCCGGATATCCATTACATTGGCGGCGAGTACCGCATGTACTATTGCGGTTCCGAGATGGGCATTCGCTCGTCGGGCATGGGCTTCATGGCGAGCAAGGAAATCGACCCGACAAAGCCGGATTATGGCTGGACGGACATGGGCGAGGTGATTCACACGGTCAAGAGCGATTCGTACAACGCGATTGACGCGGCAGTGCTGAAGGACAACGATGGCAAGGTCTGGATGGCATTCGGTTCGTGGGGCACGGGCATCCACATTCTTGAACTCGACGAGACGACGGGCAAGGTGAAGGACGGCGCGAAGATGATCAACATCGCGAACCGCGGCGGCTCGGGTATCGAGGGCGCAAGCCTCATTGAGCACAACGGCTACTACTATCTTTTTACGGCGTGGGACAACTGCTGCAAGAAGGGCGCGGACCTTGAGAACAATTCTTACAAGACGACGGTCGGGCGCTCCAGATCGATTACGAGCGGCTATGTCGACAAATCGGGCAAGAGGCTGCTGGATGGCGGCGGCACGATTCTGTTGAGCCGTTATGGCCGCTACTACGGGCCTGCGGGCGGCGAGGCGTTCCAGGATGTGAACCGTCAGCGTTTTGTGAACCACTATTACGACAAGAACGACAAAGGTAACTCTTACATACAAGTTCGCGATATAGTTTATACCGACGACGGCTGGCCGGAACTCGGGCAACCGTTCCTCGGGCGTTACCTGAGCGCAGAGGCGGAACACGGTGCCTTGACGCATGTGGATATTTCGAGCAGTTCCAAGGCGTCTAACGGCGAGTTCTGCGCCTACATCAACTACGAAGACAGCAAGATTCGCTTGCCGATGATTATCCCGCAGGCGGGCGACTACTTGATTCGCTATCGCTACGACAACGATTGGACCGAAGACGGTGCGAACGGAAGCTCTCACTTTGTGAGCATCAACGGCAAGAAGCAGGAAATCGAGTTGCCGCTGACGGGCGCGTGGAGCGAATTCCCCGAGAAGTCTGTGGTGTACATCCCCACGAAACTCAAGCGCGGCTCGAATTTCATCGAGATTACGAAGGGCAAGCATTATGCGGAGCTCGACAGGTTGGACTTCTTGCGCATCATTCGCGATACGATTCCCGCGAACGGCTTCGATAACGGCATCCGCGTGCGTTTGACGGACAAGGACGAGTTTGCCATCAAGGATGGCGGCTACGCGATTTTCGAGAACGTGATTACGGATTCCATCGTGGGCCCAGGCGTGCTTGTGCAGGTGAAGAACGGAGCCGGTGGCACATTGAACATCCGCAAGGAAGGCAAGAAGGGTGACGTGATTTCCAAGTGCGATTTGCCCTCGGCGGGCGATGAGAGCAAGTGGATTGACGTGCGCTGCTCCAACATGCCGGAACTCAAGGGCGTGCAGGACTTCTACCTGACGGCGGAAGGTCTTGGCGGCGAAACGCTCCTTGGCAACATCAAGTTCGACGAAGGCCCGAAGGACACGAGTACGACGGCCGTCAAGCGCATTGTTCCTCGCGACGATTTGCTGATCCCGGTCCGCAAGAAATACCACGATCTCAAGGGACGATATTACAACAGGCTCGTGCCGTACCGCGTTCTGAAATCTAAAGATTCCCGTTAATCGCTAGGCATGCGGGTCTCTTTTCGACCATAATGAAAAAAAATAGGGTTGTATCGAAATTTTTTTTGATTTTTTCTTAAAACCCCCTTGACAACCCTTTTCAATTATTCTATTATTGTGCGCGTCCAAGCGACAATGGATGATTAGCTCAGTTGGTAGAGCAGCTGACTCTTAATCAGCGGGTCGCAGGTTCGACCCCTGCATCATCCACTAAGTACCGGTTCCAATGCGGAGCCGGTATTTTTTTATCTCTAAACATTGTGAGGTAAATGAAAAAGCCTGCCGCCGAGTTCAATCGGAGGCAGGCCTTTTTATGCCGGCGTAAAGGCCGACACAATGGTTGGTTTAGATGAACAGTCTCAGGCCGATAGACCAGTCAAATGGTTTGAAGTTCCAGTATTCCTTCTTGCGCTTGTTTGAATTATAGAGGCTATTCTCGTTTTCGTAGCTCTCGTCATGATCGGTAATGTACAGGTCGTCATAGATATCGGAAATACCGATATTCATGCGTGTGTAAATGCCGAAGTGCTTGGTGGCGTTAACTCCCATACCGAAGATGAAATCCCAGGACATGGGTGCACAGTGTTCGTCTTGCAAATTAAAGTCGGCTTTCTTTTCCCCGTTAAAGGAAACCTGCAAATTGTTGTACAAGGGAACTTCGATTTCGGTACCGACGAAGAAGTTGACGATACCGGCTCGGCTTGCGTTTATGTTCATTTGGATGGGGAAACCAAGCGAGTAGGCCAGAATTCTGTCTTTGCGCGCTTTATCGACGTCGTTATCCCAGTAGGCCTTCGATTCCTTTCTGTAGATGAACTCCGAACCGAGTTCGAAACTGAAGATATAGTCGCTAATGGGGATGGTGATGAATGCACCCGCATTCCAGGTCAAGCCATCATCCAGGTCGTCGTTTGAGCTTCCGATGTATTCGCTTGTACCGATGGAGCCCAGAATTCCGTAATGCATGGTCTGTTTGGGATGAACCGTGGGTTGAAACGGCTGGACTGGTACGGATTGCTGCTGTGCTGGAGCAGGGGCGGCTGTCTCGGCTGGTGCCGCTTCTTGGATGGGCTGCGGCTGGGGTGCATTTTGTGCTTGCGGGATCGTGTTTGCGTAATAGAATATTACGGGTGCGGCTTCTGTATTTTGTTCCGGCTGCGATGCTGTTTGCGTGGGGGCGGGTGCGCTGACTGCGGGCGCTTCTTCAGGAGCGGGAGCAGGTTCTACTTCAGGTGCAGGAGCCGGTGCTGGGGCCGGGGTTGGTTCTGGAACTTCGACTGCGGCTGGTGCCTGTTGTGTTTCAGCTTCTGGCTTGTCCTGGGCGACAGCGAATGTTGCGAGACAGAACAAGGAGGATACTGCAAGGATAAATTTGTTTTTCATGAATTACTCCTTAATATGTTCTACATTAAACTATTCATTTTTTTTACATAAAGAAAGAAAATATGGATATTTTCTTCATGTTTTTTTGTTTTTCGCAAAAAAGGTTACTTTTTTTGTTATTTTTTTGTATAATGGGATGTAAAGTTTAGGAAATAATATCGATAATCAAGGATTGCAAAGAAATGAAAATTATTTTGCCGGTCGCTGGTAATGGTATAAGACTCCGTCCCTATACAGAGAATCTCCCGAAGTGTTTGTTGCCGGTGGCAGGAAAGACCATTATCGACTGGATTGTTGAAGATTCCTTGTGCTTGAAACCTTCCGAGATTTTTTTCATTACAGGCTATAAAGCCGAAAAGATGGATGAATATTTGCAGGGCAAGCCGGAATGGGGCAAAGTCCGTACAGTCCTTCAGGACAATCCGCAAGGCTTGGGCGAGGCGATAAGCCTTGCGCTCCCGTTTGTAGACGATGACGAACCCCTCCTGATTATTCTTGGCGATACGCTGTTCGAGGCCGACCTTTCCATTCTCGCAAATGCTGATGAAAATATCCTTTACACGTACAAGGTCGAAGATCCTTCGCGTTTTGGCGTTGCCGTGACCTCTCCTGATGGTCGAATCGAACGTCTTGTGGAAAAACCGCAGGAATTCGTGAGCGACGAGGCGATTGTCGGCATATACTATATCAAGGATGTGAAGGCTCTAAAGGCTTCCCTTAAGTATTTGATGGACAACAATATACGTACCAAGAACGAATTCCAGTTAACAGATGCGCTCGAAAGGATGATCGAACAGGGATTTAAGTTCAAGACGGCTCCTGTTTTCCGTTGGCTGGATTGCGGCCTGATGGAAACGCTCCTGCATACGAATGCGTATATGCTTAGCCGTAACGACAACAGTGCCATGGTGGGTGCCAAGGGGGCACAAATTGTTCCTCCGTGCTATATTGGCAAGAATGTCAAGATATATAGTTGCAAGATTGGCCCCTATGTCACCATTGGGGACGATTGCGAGCTTTCCGGTGTCGAAATCAGCAATTCCGTTGTTTGGAGCGGAGTGAAGATTACGAACGGAAAAATCTGCAATTCTATAGTTCACAAATAAATCTTTACATCTCTTTGAGATTCACGCAACACTTTTTTTCCTGTTAGCGACACATTTTTATGTGTCGCTATTTTTGCATTGTATATTCCTGCCTAGGGAAACCGTTCATTTCAAATAGGAGTATCTAAAATGAATTGCAAAAAATTTGCCCTGGCCGTGTCCCTTGCGGCTGTATTCTGTTTTATAGGGTGCGATGACTCATCCTCTTCTCCGTCTGCGGCTGGGGGTGACGAACCTGTTCTTTCCAGCGATTCCAATGGTGGCGAAGGTGGTGAAGTGACCTCCAACGACTCCAAGGATGGAAAGGAGAAATCTGCCAAGTCCTCGGATGCCAAGGATGAAAAGGCCTCGGCTGGAGATTCCAAGGACAAGAAGGATTCTTCTGGGGATTCCAAGGACGAAAAAGCCTCGGACGGCAAGGATAAGAAGGATTCCGGCGACAAGAAGGATTCTTCTAGCGATTCTAAGGACTCTGGCTCCAAGGATTCTGGAGACAAGGACAAGACTCCTTCCAGTGATTCCAAGGATGATGGAGCGAATCCAACGGTCCCGGGTGGGATGACGTTTGATTCGACGGCCTTTGCCGGCATGTTCTCTTGCACCGAGGAGGGCGCTACCCAGAACCAGATGGGTTATGTGAGGGTTTGTACGAACGGTCAGTGGGTTTATGATTCCACGGCGACTGCCGAAGCCAACAAGTGCACCGAGGAAGGTGCCACGAAGACGGATTCCTCGTCAACGATGGGTTTCACGATGGCCATGACTTACGTCTGCAAGGACGGCCAGTGGAAAATGGATGCGAGCGGTTTCCAGGGCGGCAGTAGCACATGCGATGTGGAAGACTCCACCAGGGAACAGTATGGCATGTCTTACATATGTAAGGATGGCAAGTGGACCCGCGATAAGGAAGCTGAAGCCGCAAAGAACAAGTGCGATGTGGAAGACTCCACCAAAATCGAGAACGGGAAGTCCTACATCTGCAAGGAAGGCCAGTGGGCCCGCGACAGGGAAGCTGATGCCGAAAGGAACAAGTGCACCGAGGAAGGCGCCACGAAGGATAGCACTATGATGGGCACTATGACCGTGACCTATGTCTGCACGGATGGCCAGTGGAAAATGGACATGTCCAGTTTTACTGGTGGCGGATTCAACACGGGCGATAGCACAGGTGGCTTCAATATGGGTGGCGGTGGCAACTGGGGAACCAAGCCCGTAGTCCCGGATTCCACCGCAGCTGAATAGTAATTTGTCCTGAAAAACAACAAGCAAAGACCCCAGCATAGCTGGGGCCTTTTTGGTAAATGAGGCTCGAGGCATGAGGTGCGAAGTATGGGCTATGAGCAGTGAGGCATCAGGTGATTAACTGAGATTGCTTCAGGGCTTCGCCCTTCGCAATGACAACCAAGGCGAATGCCATGCCAAAACGCTTGCGTCTCGGCATGGCTGAGCCGACGAGTCATGCGCTTGCGAATGACAAACCCAGAGTTCACCACTGCCTACTTCCTACTGTCTACTTCCTCACGCTTTAATAATCGTATCCTTCGCGAGGACCACGATTCCCGATTCGGTCACGTGGAAGAGCTTTTTGTCGCGTTCCAGGTCGTAGCCTATTTGGAAGCCGGCGGGGATGTGCAGGCCTTTTTCGATAATTGCCTTGCGCACCTTGGCGCCCGGTCCGATAGTCACGTTCGGGAAGAGGATAGATTCCTCGACGAGCGCATCTTTCTGGATGGTGACACCTGGGCTGAGGATGCTCTTGACGACTGTACCGCCGCCGATGATACAGCCTGCGGAAACGATGGAGTCGATGGCCGCTCCCTGGTGGGCGTCGCTGTCGCCGGCAAAGAAGCGGGCCGGTGGCTGGTTCCAGTTGAACGTGCGGATGGGCCAGTAGTTGTTGTAAAGGTCAAACGGAGGGTTCTCGGAGCAGAGGTCCATGTTTGCCTCGAAGAAGGCATCGAGCGTTCCCACGTCGCGCCAGTAACCCTTGGTAGAGGCTTGCTCGCCGCGCACGATGTTCGTGTTGAAGTCGTACACGTAAACGGGGAACTCGTTGTACAGGTTCGGGATGATGTGCTTGCCGAAGTCCGTTGCCCCGTTCTGGGCTCCCTTCAAGAGTTCGCGCACCAGGAACTTACTCGTAAAGATGTAGTTGCCCATGCTGGCGAGGCAGTAGCCCGGATTGCCCGGCATTTCCTTGGGGTTCTTGGGCTTTTCCTCGAAGCCGATCATGCGTCCGTCCTGGTCGACTTCGATGATGCCGAATTCGCGGGCTTCCGCGACGGGAACGGGAATGGCCGCGATGGTGAGGAGCGCCGCCCTGCTCAGGTGGAAATCAATCATCTGGTTGATGTCCATCTTGTAGATGTGGTCGCCGCCGAAAATGGCCACGAGGTCCGGTCGTTCGTCCGTGATGAGGTTGATGTTCTGGAAGATGGCGTCGGCAGTCCCCTTGTACCAGTCGTCGCCGGTGCGCATCTGCGCGGGCACGAGGTCAACGTACTGGTCGAGGCTCGCGTTCAGGTTCCAGGCCGCCGAAATGTGCTTGTTCAGCGAGTCACTCTTGAACTGCGTAAGGACCTTGATCTTGAAGATACCGGAATTGATGAAATTGTTGAGGACGAAGTCGATGATGCGGTAGGTCCCGCCGAAGTGGACCGCCGGCTTGGCACGGTCGCGGGTGAGGGGCTGGAGACGGCTGCCTTGGCCGCCCGCCATGATCATGCACAGGATGTTTTTTTGGTGTTCTCTATAATAGGACCAGCTCATAATGCCTCTGGATGGATTCCTTGCTCATTGTTACGTGTGAAATTTACCTTTTTTTGGGGTTAAAAGGAGGCCGGTCGGCACTAAAAATGCTATTTTTGCTCCGTTCGAAATTTCTCGAAACTAACGTTAAACCAAATAGGAGCTCATAATGAGTCTTACCCTTAACGATATCAAGCACCCGAGGATCAGTACCTGGGTGAATGAAATGATTGCCATGTGCGAACCGGACAACGTTGTTGTCGTTGACGGTACCAAGGAAGAATACGATGCCCTCATGCAGAAGTGCGTCAAGGCTGGCCTTGCCACTCCGCTCAAGAAGAAGGAAAACTGCTTCTTGTTCCGCTCTCTGCCGTCTGACGTGGCCCGTGTTGAATCCCGCACGTTCATCTCTTCCGTGAAGGAAGAAGATGCCGGTCCGACCAACCACTGGATCGACCCGTCTGAACTTAAGCAGACGATGCGTAAGCTTTACAAGGGTTGTATGCACGGCCGTACCATGTACGTGATTCCGTTCTGCATGGGCCCGCTCGGTTCCGCTATTTCCAAGAACGGTATCGAAGTCACGGACTCCGAATACGTCGTTCTCAACATGGACATCATGACTCGCGCCGGCAAGAAGGTCTTGGACATCTTCAACGCCGACCCGAACGCTGACTTCGTTCCGTGCCTCCACTCTGTGGGTAAGCCGCTCCGCGAATGCGAAAGCGACAACGGTGTCTGGCCCTGCGCTGACGTCGAATACAAGTACATCACCCAGTTCCCGGAAGAACGCCTCATCTGGTCGTACGGTTCGGGCTACGGTGGAAACGCCCTCCTCGGCAAGAAGTGCTTCGCTCTCCGTATCGCTACCGTTCTCGCTCGCGACGA
>JAEEGJ010005637.1_pt1 | contig 38969 bp, 30 predicted proteins | sample 8958761 | NCBI WGS metagenome assembly JAEEGJ01 (sample SAMN16246546, study PRJNA631951) | gut metagenome | biome: gut microbiome; feature: rumen; material: RS-attached | host: Bos | place: Iran: Karaj | collected 2018-10
ACCCCGCCGACGTGACGGCCCTCACGGCCCTCATCCACAGCGGTCTGAAGCCCAACCAGCTGACCTCTCTGGCCGCGCTCGACTCCACCCGTCTGCAGCAGGCGCTGGCTCAGGAGTTCGGCGTGCAGCAGGACAAGGTGACCGGCGCACACACTTACGGCGGTCACGGCGAGCAGATGGCTGTATTCGCCAGCCAGGTGAAGATCGACGGCAAGCCCCTCTCGGAGATGGGCCTGAGCGCCGAGAAGTTCGCCGAGATCAAGCTGAAGACCACACAGGGCGGCAGCAACATCATCAAGCTGCGCGGCCGCAGCTCTTTCCAGAGCCCCGCATACTGCAGTATCAAGATGATTGAGGCCGCTATGGGCGGCGCTCCCTTCACTCTGCCCGCCGGCTGCTACGTGAACTGCGACAAGTGCGGCTACAAGAACGTGATGATGGCTATGCCCACCACCATTGACAAGACCGGCGTACACTTCACCGCACCTCAGGGTACAGCCGAGGAGATGGCCGACCTCGAGAAGAGCGTGGAGCATCTGGGCAAGATGAGAGACGAGATCATCGGCCTGGGCATCATCCCGCCCGTAGCAGAGTGGGGCAAGATGAACCCCAACCTCTAAGAATAAGTATGCGTGCGCACCCGCGAGAAGGAGGCGCGAAAGATATGAAAGCGGACGCCGACCGACGGTTTGGCGCCCGTTTTTTATATTTTTTTTGAAGAAAATGCAAAAAAATGTAGGAGAAAGTGATTTCCTTTCACAAAAATGTCGTACCTTTGCGGTCGCGAAAATTAAAACACGATTATAAAGTAATTTACACAGACACATGATTGTAGTACCTGTTAAAGACGGTGAGAACATCGAAAGAGCACTGAAGAAGTTCAAGCGTAAGTTTGAAAAGACCGGCGTGGTGAAGGAGCTGCGCAGTCGTCAGCAGTTCGACAAGCCCAGCGTGCTGAAGCGCCTGGCTATGGAGCGCGCCATCTACGTGCAGAAGCTCAAGCGCGCCGAGGAGTGCTAAACCGCTTCTTCGATTATCTCCGCCTCGAGCGTAACAGTTCGGAGCGGACCCTTATCACCTACCGAGATTGCCTGGAGAAGTTCCAGGCTTTTTGGTCTTCCCAGGAGGGTGAGCTCTCGTGGGAAAACATGCCCTCCGACGTCATCCGGGCCTGGGTGGTGGAGATGATGGACGACGGGCTGAAAGCCACCACGGTGTCGAAATGTCTCAGCGCGGTGAAGGCCTTCTACCGCTACATGCTGCGCATGGGCTACGTGGACAAAGATCCCGCCCGGCTCGTCAAGGCGCCCAAGAGGGAGCGCACGCTGCCGGGCTTCATCTCCGAGGGCGAGATGGACCGGCTCTTCGAAGACGTGCAGTTCACGCCCGACTACAACGGGCAGCGCGACAGGCTCCTCCTGTTGATGCTCTACACCACCGGGCTGCGCGCCGCGGAGCTCATCGGCCTCGATGTGGAGGATGTGGACACGGAGCAGTGTCAGCTCAAGGTGACGGGCAAGCGCAACAAGCAGCGCATTGTGCCATTCGGCGAGGAACTCCGCAAGGCTATCGGCCACTACCTCGCGCTCAGAGGCGAGACGGGGGAGGAGAGGGCCTTCTTTCTCAACCGCAAGCGCACGCGCCGCATTAACTACGGCGATCTCCGCAGCGTCACCGTGCACAACCTAGCACTGGTGACCGACCAGAAGAAAAAGAGCCCTCACGTGTTGCGCCACAGCTTCGCCACCGCAATGCTCAACCACGAGGCCGATCTGATGAGCATCAAGGAGCTTTTGGGCCACGAAAGTGTGGGAACTACAGAGATTTACACGCACCTGGTGTTTGAAGATCTCAAGAAAGCCTACAAAAAAGCCCACCCGAGAGATTAAAAAGGAGGGGAAAGGCGGAGCAAAGGGTGCAAAGAATAAAAAATAGGGCTTTTTTTGAAAAAATATTCTCCTTTTGTGTGCTCTTTCGTCAAAAAGTTGTACCTTTGTGCCCGAATTAGCCCCAAAAGGGCTTTAATGAGTCATGCGGAAGTAGCTCAGTTGATAGAGCACTAGCCTTCCAAGCTGGGGGTCGCGGGTTTGAGCCCCGTCTTCCGCTCTACAATCGGAACTTCCGATGTTCTCAAAAAAAAATCCTTCATGGAGAGGTGGCGGAATGGTAGACGCGCTACTTTGAGGGGGTAGTGGGCTCAGCCCGTGGGAGTTCGAGTCTCCTCCTCTTCACACAAGGAACGCCAAGATAAAAATGCTTCAGTAGCTCAGTTGGTTAGAGCACATGACTGTTAATCATGGGGTCGTTGGTTCAAGCCCATCCTGAAGCGCCAAACATAAAGATGCGTCCTTAGCTCAGTTGGTAGAGCAATTGACTCTTAATCAATGGGTCCAGGGTTCGAGCCCCTGAGGGCGTACAAGGAAAGGGATTGAGACAATATCAAAATCCCTTTCATTTTAGGAGGGATGGTAGAGTGGTCGATTACAACGGTCTTGAAAACCGTCGTGCTGAGAGGCACCGGGGGTTCGAATCCCTCTCCCTCCGCCAAGAAGAGTCACAATGTGGCTCTTTTTTGTTTGCAAAAAAGGTGCTGACACCAATACTATCTTTTTCATATTCTCTCCAATAATTTTGTGTTATCTGCTGCAAAGGTACAGCCATTATGCACGAAATGAAAGAAGAAAATGGGTGAAACGGGAACATCACGAGTCCAACCAGCGTTTGACGGTGGCGACCTTGTCTTTGCTAACGATGATTTCCTCGTCGGGGGCGGCGGTCATGTGGATGCGCATCTTGCCGAGGAAATAGGTGGAGAGTTTTTGAACAGCAGCTGCACTGATGATGAATTGGCGGTTTACACGCATGAAACGCTGTGGATCAAGCTGGCTCTCTACTTCTTCAAGGGTCATGTTCAGGGTATGGTGCTTGCCTGCGAGGGTGCATAGACGCACCACGCCGTCGCGGATGGTGATGTGGCTCACCTCGCTGACGGGGATAATTTGGAACTCATCACTACGATGGGGAATGAGAAAACGCTCACGATAGCGGATGGTCTGACTCTTGACAGACTCTAATAGCTGAGCGATAGCATTGGTAGTGGAAAGTTGAGAGTTAAAAGTTGAAAATTGTTTCACCTTTGCTAAGGCTGTGTGTAATTCCTCGCTGTCGATAGGTTTTAGCAGGTAGTCGATACTGTTAAAGCGGAAAGCTTGAACAGCATAGTGGTCGTAGGCAGTGGTGAAGATAACGGGGATGGCATCGGACACCGTGCGTAGCGACTCAAAGCTGAGTCCGTCACCCAACTGAATGTCACTCAGTATGAGGTCAACATCAGCTTTACCAGTGAAAAACGTTCTCACTTCGGCATTACTGGCACATACACCGACAATCTCGTGCTCGCTTTCAATCATCCTCCGCAAGCGATCGGCATTGCTCTGTTCGTCTTCTATAATCAGTATCTTCATCGTTTTTAACTCAATAGCGGTATTGTAACACAATAGTCGTCAGGGGAATTGTTGATGACCACCTTTTGCGAGGTCAACAGGCGGTAACGTTCAGCTATGTTATGCTGTCCTACGTTGGTGCTCTCGGCTGTCGTGATGGGTTGTTTTCGGTTGCTCACACTGACACGTTGTCCTTCTGTGGTCACGTTGATGATGAGCGGATGTGCCTGTGTGTGCTCATTGTGCTTGATAGCGTTTTCGACGAGCATCTGAAGGACAGCAGGTGGCAGTTTACCTTGTTTGGCGGACACCTCTGGTGCTATCCTTACTTGAATCCCCTCGCCAAATCGTTGCTGCAGAAGTGCAAGATAACGGTCGAGGAAAGCCAGTTCTTCTTGTAACGTCACTTTGTCGTGGTCAAGGTGCGACAATGTGTAGCGATACACCTTCGATAGGTTCATCAAATAATCCGATGCTTGTTTGGGGTCAACCTCTATCAGGTCTGCCAAGATGCTGAAATTGTTGAACACAAAGTGTGGACTCAGTTGGTTTTCAAGTGCTTGCAAGCGGAATTTATCACGTTCTCGCTCGGCCTTCTCACGCGATCGCCAATAGTAAAGCGTCACGATTGTCGTAATCAAACACGTGGCGGCATAGTCCACCAGCACCATTCCCGAGTTCCAAGGCCAACCATATTGCCACATTTCCCTGAAACCCTCGTCGGTGAGCAGCCACATTGCATAGTAGAACAGCAGTCCTACCACTGATAGCCCCAGCACCAGGAGCACACCATGTATGATTCTTTTTATCTTCATTTCGTGGGCAAAGATACAAATAATTTACTATTTAACAATTTATTATTCACTATTTTTTCCATTTACGATTCTCAATCCTTCAATTTTTCAAACTTTCACTTCTTTCTCACCATCCGCCGCCCCATCCGCCGAAGTCGCCATCCCATTCGTCGTGATCCTTCTTTTCCTTGAGGTTGTTCTTACCACCCAAGATGTTGAAGCGATAGATAGCACGAAGCATGCCGTACTGGTAGATGGCGTTGTTGCGTGAGTCGGTGCGCATGAGGGCATCGATGCTTCGGCTGATGTTGGTCTGCTGACCGAGGATGTCGTTGAATTCGAGCATTACAGTGAGAGCACGGCCTTTGAGGAAAGAATGGGAAACCTGTGCGTTCCACAGCAGTTCATTGGTGTTCATCTCGCTGCTAGAATATCCCCTGCGGCTGCTCATGCCAATGTCGGTTGCAAGAGACGTTCCCCATGGAGCGGTCCATTCAAATTCGGCACCATAGGAGAAGTCGTAGGTGCGCATGTTCCCCATCGGATTGAGGTCGTTTTTGGAGTTGGCATAGTTGAGCCGTCCATTGAGTGTCGCACTGATTTTATCGGTACGGTAGGAGAATTCGAGTCCTGTGTCGATGCTCAGGCTCTTGGTGATGGATTTCAAGTCTGTTGGTGCATCGTCTCCCGTTGCATTGTCATAGAAGCCCACATTACGTGCGTAGTCTCCGCCAAAATCAACATCGAGGTTGAATGCCTTTTCTTTTCCTAGTCCAGTACTGAATCCGACTCCGCCTCCACCGTTCCAGTTGCCGTTGATGTTCATCGGCATGGTGGTGCGCACACCTTTCTGATTGTCGTATGTGGTTTTGTTGTCGATGCTGTTGCGAGTGGCGTTGAACCAGAGCCACGAGAAGATGCCTCTTTGCTGTTCGGCATTGAAGGTGTTGAAGTCGGCAAAGATGTTGTGCGAGAACGAGGGCTTCAGTTCTGGATTACCTTTAGTGATGACGAGCGGATTGGAATCGTCCTTGATATCGAGCAGGTTGGTCATGCTGGGCTGACGCGTCCGTCCGTTATAGCGCACATAGAGGTTTGTCTGTTTGTCAGGATTCCAGCGGAGGTTGACACGTGGCGCGATATTGAACACATTGCGTGTAATCTCGGGATAGGTGTAACCCATATATTGGTAGTTCAGCGTAGTGCGTTGCGGCAGGAAGTCGAGTCCGATGCTGAAGTTGTACTTCTCGCGCACCCTACGGAAACTCAGGTTGATGGTCTGGTTGTAGTTACGATATTCTGAGAACTGGCTCAAGCGGTTGGCAACAGAGTCAGTACCATCCAGCACGTACTTCATGTCGTCCATGAATCGCAGCACGGCATTGATGTTGTATCGGTTGCTCGCCATGCTCTGCGACAGGGTATGATAGGCGTCGCTGTCGTAGATGAAGGCACGGCGGTCATTCTTGCTGTAGCTATAATCGTAAGTGTAGCTCATCTGCAGATAGGTTCGGTCGGCAATAGGTTCGCTGTAAGTGAGTTGCCCCTGTATGCCATAGTTCTTCGACGGCGTGTCATAGTAACGGTTGTTCTGCTGGTCGGTGCCCGTAGAGTTATAGGTGATGTTGGCAGCCGAGAGTTGCTTGCTTTTGCCGTCAGCATAGTTTCCGCTGACACGTAGGGTGATATTGCGCCCCTTGTTGTTCAATTTGCGGTTGGCCTGTAGTTCTCCGCCCAAGTTGGTGTTGGTGCTGTTGCTTATGTTATAATTCGTGTTGGTGTTCACCACGATGTTTGCTAACTTATTGAGGATGGTGTCGTTCGGATCATCTGTGTAGGAACCCGAAGAGCCGTATCCCCTACCCCTGTTGCGAGAATAGGCGAAGTTGGGACGGAAGATGATGTTGGTCATCGTGTCGGGCTTCCATTCCAAACGGAAATTGCTGGACACACGCTGGTTCGACGTGAAGTTCTTGCTGTAGTCCTCATTGAACTTCGCCAACGACGCACTAAAGTATTCAGTGGAGGAAGTGTTCTCTGTGTCGCTGCCATCATAGCGGTAGCGGACACTGCCACCCGTCTCCAACTTGGGCTTGGCAGTCGCAAAATTGCCACCAACCTCTTTGCTGTTGCGCAAGCCACCGCCCCAGCCGCCCCAGCGACCGCCGCCACCTCCGAAGCCCATGTCGGCCACGTTGTTGGCACTACCTAGAAGAGTGGTCTGGAAGTCATCTTTGAAATGGTTGACGTTGAAACGCTCTGCATACCGCTTCTCAGTGCCCACTCCCAGGTTCACATTGCCGTACCATCCGTTCTTCATGCCCTTTTTCACCGTCAGGTCGAGCACCGTTTCTTCTTCACCATCGTCAATGCCCGTCACACGCGAAAGGTCACTCTTCCTGTTGTAGGTCTTAATATTATCAATCATCTCGGTGGGGATATTTTTCATCGCCACCTCTTTATCATTCAGGAAAAACTCCTTGCCATCAACCAGAATCTTGTTGACGCTCTTGCCGTTGATGGTGATGTTGCCCTCTTTATCCACCTTCGCACCAGGAAGTTGTTTCACCAGCGCCTCCAGCGTCGAACCTTCTGGCACACGATAAGCGGCTGCATTGTACACCAGCGAATCACCCGACACCGACACCTTGGCGGCATTGGCTGTCACCTTGGCTGCGTTCAGAAGGATGGCATCTGTCGACATCGTGATGTAGCCGATATTGACATTCCCCTTCTTCTGCGTGTTCAAATCAACATCAACATACTTGGTAACATAGCCGATGAATGAAATCTTCAGCGTATAGGTTCCTTTCTTTACATTCTTAAAAGTAAACTCTCCTTGCGAACCTGTAGTGGTTCCTGCCACAAACGAGCTGTCAGGAAGAACAAGCAACTGCATGGTGGCAGCCACGACTGCCTCACCCGTTTCTTTCTCAACCACAGAACCGCTGACATTAAACGTGTTTTGTGCTAACATGTCGACACATGACAACAGCGTCATGCCGACCAACAATAATATTTTCTTCATATAATCATGAGTTAGAGTTTGTCAATCCTTTGATGAATTTTGTTGCAAAGGTACGCCCTCCACGCACGAAATAAAAGAAGAAAGTAGGTGAAACGGGAAAAATGGGCGGTGAATCCTCCATACCATTGTGATATGGAGGATTCTCTTGTGATTATTTAAGATATATTGCGCTTTTCGGCAAGTATTCTTTTCTCAAATTTGAAGAGACCGCATCACCACCAAACATTTCCCCTATTTTTTATTTTGTATCAATAATCTCTTTTAGATTTCTCGCAGAACCTTTAGCCCGACGTGGTTAAATCGCAGAAAGGGTAATTCGATATTCTGAAACAACTTTCTTTTTGAAATATATTTACACTATTAACATTTCATATTTCTTATAAATAATGTTAAATATAATACATTTTGATAGGTTATATTTTGTTTACATTTCAAAATGATGTAACTTTGCAGCATGATTTGATGGACAACATCTGTCACAAAGTAGTAACACAAATAAATCATTATGACAAACAAGCAGTAACATTATGAAAGTAAAGAAACGTTGGGTGATCTTGATGACGGCAATGACGTTGATTGCCCTGACAGGAGTATTCGTAGGGGAGCCTACTTTTGATTGTGATTGGTCTGTAATTTCAGCTGCCGATGTGGCCTGGCTCATTACAGCCACTATTTTTGTATTGATGATGACACCGGGTCTTTCCTTCTTCTATGGCGGCATGGTGGGCGCGAAGAACGTCATCAGCACGATGTTGCAATCGTTCATCGCTATGGGACTCATCTCGGTGTTGTGGGTGGTCATCGGTTTCTCCTTGTGTTTTGGAGATGATATCGGTGGTATTATCGGCAATCCGCTCACCTTCCCAATGTTCCATAATGTGGGAGGGGCTATTTACACCACACCTGCTGGTAACATCTTAGGTGGTGCTTCCATCCCATTGGCACTGTTCGCCCTGTTCCAAATGAAATTTGCCATCATCACACCATCGCTTATCACAGGCTCGTTTGCGGAACGTGTACGTTTCTCTGCCTACATGTTCTTCATGATGTTCTTCTTCTTTATCATCTATTGTCCGCTGGCGCACATGACTTGGCATCCTGAGGGACTGTTTATGCGTTGGGGCGTGGTTGACTTCGCTGGTGGTATCGTGGTTCACGCTTCGTCTGGCGTGGCTGCTCTTGCAGGAGCCATCTATCTGGGCAGACGCAAAACTGACACCCACAACACCGAACCTGCCAATATCCCGTTCGTGCTTCTCGGAGCCGCTATGCTGTGGCTGGGTTGGTTTGGTTTCAATGCTGGCTCTTCGCTCCATTCCGACGGGCAAGCCATCAAAGCGTTCCTGAACACGAACACAGCTGCGGCTACGGCCATGATGACTTGGATATTCTTTGACTGCCTGCGTGGCCGCAAACCTTCCGCTATGGGTGCTGCTGTGGGATGTGTCGTGGGGTTGGTGGCCATCACGCCTTCTGCAGGCTATGTGACTGTGGGACAGAGTATCTTCATTGCCTTTGTCATCACACTGATCTGTAACATCGCCGTCTATTGGCGTTCGCACTCGAAGATTGACGATGCTCTCGACGTATTCCCGACACATGGTACAGGTGGTATCTTCGGCACGGTGCTCACGGGTATCTTCATCCAAGAAGGACTGATTGCAGGTACATGGGACGGTTTCGTGATTTTCCTTCTCCATCTGCTCGCCATTGCCATCGTCTTTGTCTATACGTTTGCCATGAGCTGGGTAGGCTATACCCTCATCGACAAGCTCATCCCCATGCGCGTCTCTGTTTACAGTGAAAAGGTTGGATTGGATTATAGCCAGCACGATGAACACTATGGTCTAGCCCATGTAGGCGAACGAGAATTAGCCGAATATGAGGAGCATATCCGACGGAAGGAATTGAAAACAGAATAGGTTCATTCACCACTTTGTGAACCAACGGTCAGTGTGTAGCCATTCTTGTTGATACGCCCGTTGTTTTCCAACGAGGAAACATAGCTATCGGCAGTAAGGTTCCACACTGACCCTTTTTCGATGGTCACTTTTGTCGAGATAGCATTATGGTCTGAGTCAATGGCACCGTTCCAAGTGACGTTCTTGCCCACAGTGACAGCAGCATTGTTCACCTCATCGGCATCAACACTGCCTGAATACGTCCAACTGCTTTTAGTAGTTTGCAACACAAGGTGCCCCATTGAGCCATTGCCTCGCTTCTCATACTCTACACTCATCAGCCGACCACTCGCCACATCAAGCGTCACATCCGTTAGGGTCAACGTGGCAGCTACATTGGTCACAAAGCAAAGGGGTGCATGACTGTCAGTGGTCGTCAGCTTCGAGTTCGTGATGGTGCAGACGGGTTTCGTACCCTCTGCATCACCTGAGTGTGATTGGTGTAGCAGGATGCCACGCTTTAGCGAGTGGCTGGTCATCGAACAGTCATTAATATAAACGTGATTGGCACCCTCGACCGTCGCTATAGGACCCTGTTCCGACAAGCCCGTCAGGTTGTTGGCTGTAATGGTACCCGTAGAATAAAGCACAGCCGACTTCTCGCCCAAGGCTGTCAGCGTACCCCCCGTCACCGTCACGGTTCCACCACCTCTGTCAGTCGCCACTGTTGAACTAGTGGGTCTTCGAGTGGTAATGTTCATGTTGGAAGCGTTGATAATGCCGCCAAACGTGGCATGCAAACCACGTGATACGTTTTGTGAATTGTCTATTGTCACATCGCTCACATTGATAGTCGCCCCATTGGTGGCAAACACAGCGTTGCTGCCTTGCGATGCGGTGGTGATGCTACCACCCTTCATGTTGATGACAGCATTGTTGCCCGAGGAATAAACCGCAGAGTTCGTGCCATAAAAACTCGTATCATCGCCCGAACGGCTACTGCTGTCACCCGTCTTCTTGATGGTGCAGTTCTTGAGATTGAGCGTTCCGTTTGTCACCTGCACCACATTGTAGTCAGATGCTGCAGTGGAAATGCTTTCTTTGTTCTTGTTCACGGTCGAGCCATCAGAGAGCGTATATGCCGCCCCTGTAGGAGATTTAGCTGTACTCCTACGTGATCCTGGTTGTGCCACCACGCTGGTGGTCACTATTAGGAATGTTGCCAATAAAAAAGTCTTTCTCATATTCGTAGGTATTGATAATTCGATGCAAAATTACAACACCTATCTCATATCAGAAAAAAGATTCAACGAACGGCATTATTCTTTCAGTGAAAAATATATAACAAAGGAGTAACGTTTTTCATATAAGATGCATTTCATGTTTAGATACAAGTGTATAGGTGTGTATAGCTCGCCAAGACATTCTTGTGCCTGATCACAGGTGTGGGCACAGGATTTCCCTTGGCACACATGCAGATCATCGTCACCGTCGGCAACTTCACCGACACCGATGCCCGCCTGAGCGTCAAGAAAGAGCAACCTTAGTAAGGCTGCTCTTTTTTTGTGTATTCAGGGAAGTGGATGAGAACCCAGGTTCGTCATCGCGCAGCGCCTATTATTTTTTATCCCATACTATCGTTGTTACATTCATGGTGAACATGTAGCGGTAGGTTGCAGAGCGGGCGCCTACTGATGCGGCGTCCATGCCATTGTGTACCGGGTCGTAGGGACGGCCGCAGTCTTTGATGGTCATCTGGAACCCGTCGTCTAACTCGCAGAGCGAGATGTCGAAATATTTAAGATGACCACTTCTACGTTCCTCGGCATCGTCGATGAGCGCCAGGATGGTGGAGTACATCTTCGAACTCACCTCTTCGCTCATCTCGCAGGTGTCGTCAAATAGCTTTATCATCCGTTTCATCTCTTCAAGATGGTGTAGCTCATAATCTAACGAGCATTCGAATTTAATACACGTCAGCATCTTGTCAACCATCGAGAACTTGGTATAGAACGGGTGCTTGAGGTGCTCCCGGTAGCCGTAAGCCAGACTGGCCACAAGGATAGGCACACCACCCACAATCATTCCCAGCCACATGGCATCGGCACTAATCTTCGAAAGGCCAAGCATGCTCAGATAGGCGATGATGCCCATGGCGAATACCAGTGCGATCTTAGCTGATACGTGACCTGCCAGTTGCAGCACAACAGTGACATACACCGACACCACGCAGAAGCAGAAGTAGTAGATGCCAAAGCAGGTGAATACCCTGCGGGCCAGGGCGAGGTCGATGCTGCCTTCCAGACCAAAGCACCACAGGAAAAGCTGCGGCACAGTCACCAGTAACAGCAGTAGCACACCGTAGAATCCCACCACGATGCTGGCAGTAATATTCATGATGCGCTGCAGTCCGTCGCTGTCGCCACTTGCACGCATGTAGGTGATGTGTGCGATGCCGGCTATACAGAGTCCGACAACGACCGAGAATGTGGCCGACTGTATCTGCAGGCATACATCGAAGAGTGTGAGTCCGTCGTGCCCTGCCACTTTCAGCACCAATGCGTTGCCCAGCAGCATAAAGGCGTTTACCACGATAAAGAATACGTTGAAACCGAAGCCATGCTTGAGGTTATCAACGAGGATGGCACCCAGGTCGCCCTGCGGTCGCACCAATCTTGGCTGGTTCTTGCCCCTAATAAAATAGGGCGAGATGAGTGCCAGATTGATGAGACCCGAAATGACCGTACCCCATGCCGCACCGCTGATACCCATGCCGAAAACACCGATGAACAGGATGTCGAGCACCACATTGGCCGCACTACCCGCAGCCACGGCGCGGGTGGCTAATTGCGGAAAACCCTCCTGCGTGGCAAAGTCGTTGAACGTGTTGTTGAGCGGCAGGATGAGCAGGTAAATCACGATGACCTGCAGGTACTCGCGGGCGTAGGCTGCGCTCTCAGGCCTACCGGTCAATCCCAAAGCGACGCTGTCGAGGTTGATCCAGATGCCCACAGCCACTATTACCGCCACCAGCACCGCCGAGGCGAATGCCGCCGTGTAGATGCGGTTGGCCTTGTCGCGGTTGCCCTTGGCCAGCTGAGCTGCTGCAAGCACAGAGCCGCCACGTTCGCATATCATCGTGAGCACGCTCACGGCGTTAACCAAAGGCAGCGCAACACTCACTGAGATGAAGGCGTCGTTGCCCAACAGGTTGCTCGAGAAGAGACCATCTACCAGCGTAGCGATGAGCGGCGCCAATGCCGTAAGCGTCACGCTCACCAGTGTTAGCCGGTAAGCCTTGTCAATCAGGTAGCTGTTACGATATTTGCTAATATACATAGTTGCTATAGTTTCGTTAGACTGTTTTACTGCACCTTCTTCCACATGACGCCCTGCTGGGCGGTGGAACCTATTCCTTGACGGTGATGACCAGCGACATGTCGCAATTCTTCAGGATCTTTTTCATTTTACGTTAGTCTTAGATTGTTGTTAAATTAGTGATTGACTTAAGTTCCGTTTGCAAAGATATATCCTTTTCTTGACACTTCCAAGAGAATGATATAAAAAATTGGGAAAAGGTTTGAATAAAAGCAAATAGCCCGTACAACTTGCACGGGCTATTCTTTTGTTTAGCTGTCTGATTATTTCAGCTTCAAGGTCTGGAGAGAATTCATGATATATTCCAGATTTCTGTCGATGGCGAACTGAGGGATGGAGGCGATGACAACTTTGTTGTCGGAGAGGGTGGGTGCCACATAGAAGACCATGCGTGCATCGCCTTCGAAGGTCCAGTAGTCCACACCATTGATGGTAGTGGTGCCGCGATCTTCCATCACCTCTTCAAGCGTCCACTTCTTGGGGTCTGCCTTCACGTCGTCGAGGGTAGCGTCCTTCACGTTCACACGGAGAGTTGCATCACCTGTGGTGTCACGCGTACCATCCTCCTTGAGGGGGAAGATGTGTCCATAAACGCCACTGTCGAGATCCCACTCCACGATGTTGCCGATGCCCTCGCCTACGCCGTAAGTCACAGTGAAATACTTGTTGTTGTCCATCGTGCTGGGAGTCTTCATGATTTCCTTGAGTTTGAACTCTTGCACTTCTTCTGCCTCAGCCTCAACTGCTGTAGAGTCCAGGGCGTTCTGATTCTGCTCGGTCTTGCCACCGCAAGCCATGAGCGATGCCATCATCGTTGCGATGGCGAAAGAAAAGAATACTTTCTTCATGATTTGTTTGATTAATTAAGTAATGAATAAGAGTATATAATATAAAGATGTGTATAGCTTGCCAATACGTTCCGATATTTGAACACAGGGGTAGGCACGGGGTCACCCTTGGCATTATAGACCTGCACGATGGAGGAAGAGGCATCGCCGAGGAACTGGGTGTAGTGGAACTCATGTCCCCGATATTCCTTTCCGTCGAGGGTGAAACGGCGATAGCCGAGGGAGAGCTTGCGGTCGGACTGTCGGGCTGTAATCTTGTAGGGCAGGACACCACACATGGGGTATTCGCCTTCGTCGGTCACGATGCTTTGGCAGAGGTACATCATGCCACCACACTCTGCCACGATGTGTCCACCTCGCTCGGCATAGTCACGGATACATTGACGAGTCGGTTCCATCGCCACCAGCGCCTCCAGATGTTTCTCAGGATAGCCACCAGGGAGGTAGAGCAAGTCACAATCGCTCAGGTCGGGCACATCAGTCTCGGGGTCGAAGAAGGTCACACTACCCTCTCGCTCCCATCGGTCAAGGTTCTCCTGATAATAGAAGGAGAACGACTCGGCATTCCTTGCCATCACAACTTTAAGAGCCTTTCCCATCTGACGTTCTCTTCCAATAGTTTGACCAATGTATCGTTCTTCGTGTCCTCTGAGAAATCGAGTCCCAGATAGCGTGAACCCTGTTCCAGTTCTGGATGCTTGGGAAGGAAGCCGAAGCACTCCACCTGCAGGTCGTCACACACCTGTTGGAGCATCTCTTGATGACGCTGTGAACCCACTTTGTTGAAGATGACTCCTGCGATGCGCACATCCTCACGGAAATGGAGGAAACCCGACAGCAAAGCGGCGATGGAGTAAGCTGCCGACTTGGCATCGACCACCAGCACCACAGGCACATCTAACACGCTTGCTATCTCTGCCGACGAACCCTTGTCGCGGTCGTAGCCATCGAACAAGCCCATCATGCCCTCCACAATGCACAGGTCGGCATCGGTGCCATAATGGACAAAAAGCTCCTTCACGTGCTCTTGGGTTGCCATAAAGGTATCGAGATTGATGCTGGGGCGACCGCATACGACAGCATGAAATTTCGTGTCGATGTAATCGGGACCGCACTTGAAGGGTTGCACCTTCATCCCCTTCTTCACATACAACGCCATCAGCCCTCGGGCAATTGTCGTCTTGCCAGAGCCACTTGTGGGTGCTGATATGAGAAAAGAATGTGTCATCGGAGTGCAAAGGTAGTATTTTTAGTTGACAGTTGACAGTTGACAGTTGATAATTAGCCATTCGGGATGTTTTTTTCCACAGAAAACGAGCTGGATAGTAAAAATTATCAATTTTCAATTATCAATTTTCAATTATTCTTATTATCTTTGCCACCGAAATTGGTAATCGAGCAAATCGATGCAAGGGAATCCGGTGCGAATCCGGAGCTGTACCTGCAGCTGTAATCCCCTCTTATCAACGTCTGTTCATCAAAAGCCACTGAGGAATCGGGAAGGCGAACGGACCGGGGGAAAGCCAGAAGACCTGCCAAGAACTTGGGGCAATACTCCCAAGAACTATAAAACATTGATGTACACACGCACAGGAGCATGCGTGATAACACAACACACTGATGAGAAAACTGATAATGGGATGGGCGCTGATGTGCCTTACCCAGACATTGTTGGCACAAGACATCGTGCAGGGTGATTCGCTGCAGGAGGTGGTCGTGACAGGTACTGGCACTCAGCACCTGCTAAAGGATGCGCCCGTACAGACGGAGGTCATCAGCAAGCAGATGTTGAAGAACTTCTCCGGCAGTTCGGTGGCAGACATCCTATCGGGACTGACGGCTTCCTTCGCCTTCAACGAAGGTGACATGGGCAGTCAGATGCAGATGAACGGTCTGGGCAATAACTACATCCTCATCCTCATCGACGGCAAGCGCATTCATGGTGACAATGGCGGGGAAAATGACCTCGGACTCATCGACCCTCACAACATCGAGAAGATTGAGATTGTGAAAGGAGCTTCCTCTGCACTCTACGGAAGTGATGCCATCGCAGGTGTGGTGAACATCATCACGAAGAAGCACAACACGGAAGGTTTCCTGTTCGAGAACACCACACGAGGCGGTTCCTATGGCGAACTGCGCCAACACAACGGCATCGCTCTGAATCTCGGCAAGCTGAGCAGCTACACCAATTTCCAGTTGCAGCATAGCGACGGATGGCAAAACACCTCTCGGGAAGACCCGCATCAGACGGAATTTGTGGTCACCGACTCGCGCAACAAGACCGTAAACCGATACACCAACTGGCAAGTGGCAGAACACCTCACCTACACACTCAATAAGAACATAGAACTCTATGCAGATGGTACCCTCTACCGCAAGCGCATCTACCGTCCCAGCGGCAAGCACCCAGGTGTGGACATCAAGACCTACGACCTCCGCTACAACAATGCCTCGGCTGCTGTAGGTGGCAAATGGAAACTGAATGACACCGACCTCCTCACTTTGGATGTGGATTGGAACCGTCATGCCTACTACTACGACTTCACAGCCGTCACGCTGACCGACGGTTATGTGAACGGGCAGCACACTTCCTACTTCCCTTACTACCCTGGGCAGCATCAGTTGCAGAGCGACCAGCAACGAACGATGGCACATCTGAAAGGAGTGTTTACCCTGCCCTACCAGCATCGTCTGAGTTCGGGTGTGGAGTGGCGCTACGACTGGTTGAAAGCTCCGAACCGTGTGGAAGGCGGTAAAGCTACCGACAACACGGGTGCCCTCTATGTGCAGGATGAGTACGACCCTGTGGATTGGTTCAATGTGACAGCAGGATTGCGTCTGAACAAGAATCAGCAGTTCGGTTGGCACCTTACCCCCAAGGTGTCCACGATGATCAAGTGGGCAGACCTGCGTATCCGGGCTACATGGAGCCAAGGATTCAAGACTCCTACGCCCAAGGAACTCTACTATCAGTATGTGCGCAACATGAATGGCACTTATCTTTTCTTGGGCAATACCAACCTGAAACCTCAAGCCAGCAACTACTTCTCGTTAGGCTTCGAGTATAATCACAGCGGTTTATCTTTCACTGCTACAGGCTATTACAATCAAGTAGATGACATGATTGCTCTTATCACTATTCCCAACAACGAAGCACCCGCTGACCTATACACCAAGTATATGCCGTTGAAGACACGACGCTACCAGAACTTGGAATCAGCCAAGACCTACGGAGCAGACGTGACCTTGCGTTACCGCTTCAACAAAGAGTGGACAGCAGGACTCGGATACAGTTATCTAGACACGGATGCCAAGTTATACGACAGCGAGGACGACATCTTGCAAAATGTGGTCATCGATGGCATGGCTCACCACAAGGGCAATTGTTATGTGACTTGGAACCACACAATGAAGAACGAGAGCACATGGGGTGCAGGAGTCTATGGACGTGCATCAACCAAACGATACTATCAACTCAATGGTAACGGCAAGGGCTATCAAGTGTGGCGATTGACGGGCAACTATGCATTCAGTGCCAAGCAGGGTAAGCAAAGACCACTCAGCTTCAACGTGGAGGCAGGCGTGGACAACCTATTCAACTATGTCGATAAAACCGACCACGGACTGCACCTCGGCACCACCACCCCAGGTATCACTGTGTATGCCGCCTTTACCATCCGATTCAATCATGGCAAGAAACTATTCAATAATTATAAGTCTAACTCTTTAAATCAATCGAATTATGAAGAAGATTAAGTTCCTCATGATGGCTGCAGTAGCCCTCGTGACAGCTATGAGCTTCACCGCTTGTAGCGACGATGATGACAACTCATCAAACTATCAGAAGTATCAACAGGAAGTGACCAACATGGTCAACAAGCAGAAGAAGAATGACAAGGTGATCTTGATCGTGGCTTTCGGCTCCACTTGGCAGCAGGCTTACGACACCTTCGAGAAAGTGGTGGACGACTACAAGGCTAACTTCCCGGGTTGGGATGTGTTTCTCTCTTTCTCTTCCATCGAGTGCATCAACAATGCCCGTGAAGGTGAAAATGTAGCTCCAAAGGACTATTACGACCCAGAGCACTGGCTCAACGCCATCGGTCAGGCAGGTTACAAGAAGATTGTGGTGCAGTCTTTGCAGGTGATTCCTGGTGAAGAGTACCGCAACGTGCGCGACTCTTATGTCAAGAATTTCATGAACAACAAGAATGGAAACTTCACCAATGCTTACCTGAAGAGTCTTGACCGCAACGTCGTAATCGGTACCCCACTGATGGCTGAGGAGAGTGATGCTGAGGCATTGGCAGAAGTGCTGAACAAAGAATCAGACATCAAGGCAGCTGTTGCTGAAGGTATTGTGGCATTCATGGGTCATGGTAACCCTGAAGGCTACGACTACTATGGTGGCAATATCCGTTATGTGCAGTTGGAGAATGCACTCCGTGCCATTAACGAGAACTACTATGTGGGCACTGTAGATATGGATCAGACATTGGTGGACGACGTGTTGGAGAACATTGCTGGCCGTACCGTCACATACGAGGTGGGTGCTATCAGCATGGACGTCACTTACGCTGCAAATAATGCAAAAAAGGCACAACTCTACCCATTGATGTCTATTGCCGGCGATCACGCTCACAACGATATGGCTGACCCAGATGATGAGGGAAGCTGGTTCTCGATGTTCAACGACGCAGACATTAAGACTATGGCTTACGAGACCACTTTCAAGGAGGCTTGTCTGAAGGGTTACACTGACGGAACGGGTTACATCCCTGCACTCGCAGAGCGTTCTGCAGTACGCAAGCTCTGGATGAACCACACAAAGGAGGCCATCGACAAGTTGGGCACAGACGAGGCACTCTCGACCCCAACCACAGCGCCTGACGAAGAATAAAGGAAGACAAGTCCATTTAATATCAATGATTAAAAAAGTGTTATTCGTGGCGGCGCTCTCATGCGGGGGCGCCGCTTTTGCCCAAATACACAAGATGGAGCATCGCGACTCCACGCTGACGGAACGCACCTACAACCTCAACCCTGTGGTGGTGACGGGGTCGGGTCATCATCAGCGACTGAAATCGACGGCCACACCCGTGCGCGTGCTTTCCGCTCAGGAAATCCACGAACAGGGCATCAGCACCTTCGATGCAGCCCTGACACGCATGATGCCGCAGGTGTCGATGGCTCCTAACTCCCTGGGCTCCTTCCTCCGCATGAACGGACTCGGCAACAAATACATCCTCATCCTCATCAACGGTCAGAAGCTGACGGGCGACATCTCCAGCAACATCGACCTGAACCGCATCAACATGGCTCGCGTGAAGCGCATCGAGGTGCTGGATGGGGCTGCCTCGTCTCTCTATGGCAGCGATGCCATTGCCGGTGTCATCAACGTCATCACCGACCAACCCACACAGCACCTCGTCAGCGTGACCAGCGACACGCGGATCTCTGGCAAGGGACAATTGACGGAGGCTGTTACACTCGACATCTTCACGCATGGCTTTGGTTCGTACACATCGTTCACACACGACCGTGCGGACAGTTACCAGAATAACGGACTGGAATATGTAAAGGGGTCGGACACTGAAACACAGCCGACCATTGCACCGCTATATACAGGTTATCGTTCCAATCTTGTGGGACAGAAATTCACTTATGCGCCCAACGACAAACTCGCTTTCAACGCAGGGCTGGACTATACTTATAAGATTACCGACCGTCCTGACACGCGGGCGGACATCACGGGCGGCACGGACTATGAGATGCAGTACAAAGGTTTCCGTTGGAATGCTGGTGGTATATACAAGTTCACTGCCAAGAACTCGCTGCAAGCCACGTTCACTGCTGACCGATTCCGCTATGGAAAGGAATACGATGTGGAGACCAAGACCAACAAGGTGGGTGATTTCATTCTTTCCAAGAAGCAACATGCCTACGAAGCAGACCTCAAATCCATTCTCGGACTGGTCAAGGAAGGTACGACCATCCTGGGAGCGAATTGGCGCAGGGACGAACTCGAAGCCACTTCCGGCAGCATCGACAAAGGAGTATATACGTTGGCATTCTACGGACAGCATGAGCAGAAGTTCCTCGACAAACTGACTGCTACAATAGGTGCTCGATACACCCATCACGAGACCTTTGGCGACCGCTTCACACCCAAGGCAACACTGATGTATTCTCCTGGTGCGTTTAATTTCCGCGCCACCTACTCGGCTGGTTTCCGAGCACCAGGTTTGGATGAGCTTTACTACCACTACTATGCCGTCAATCGTGGTAAGCCGCAGATCAGTTTCGGCAACCAGAGCTTGAAGCCTGAGAAGAGCAACTACTTTGCCCTCAATGCAGAATACCACACCGACAAACTGCTGATGAGCGTCACAGGCTATATCAACCTCATCAATGATATGGTCGTGAAGCAGAACATTGATGTGGATGACGCCTCACTCGCCATGCTGCAAGGAGAATTCCCAGAGATGAGTGCAGAAGAAGCATCCAAGTTGGAACGCTATTCCCTCTATCAAAACAGCGACAAGGGCGATGTGAAGGGAGTGCAAGTGAATGTGTCTGCCAATTTGTTCCAAGGATTCAATCTCTCTGCCAACTGGGCATACACCTACGCAAGAACCAAGAGCGGGAGTGAATGGAGTGTGCTGGAACGCAGCATTAGGAATTCGGCAACCCTTGCAGCCAATTATCATCATGCATGGGGACGCTATGCCCTCAATGTCAATCTGAACGGCCGACTGCAATCGAAGACCTACTACACTGGCTCGTATGAAGACGCCCCAGGCTATGGCGTGTGGAATCTCAACACGACGCATACGTTCGACTGCACGACATGGGCACTCCTCGAACCCAGCATCGGCATCGACAATCTCTTTGACAAAACAGATCATCGCATTGATTCGTCAGCGCGCAAATATGCTCTCTATCATCCAGGCAGAATGCTCACCGTCGGACTCAAAGTGAAGTTCAAGCAATAACTCCTTCAATCGCTTGGAGCGTATTGAAATAATCACTATCTTTGCCGCCGTATGAAAAAGATTATCGTTGCAGGCATCGGACCAGGTAGCCCAGAAGACATCACGCCGGCAGTCATCAAGGCTGTGGGTGAGGCTGATGTGGTCGTTGGCTACAAATACTATTTTCAATTCATCACACCTTATCTGAAAGAAGGGTGCGAATGCATCGACACGGGCATGAAGCATGAGCGCGAACGTGCAGAACAAGCCTTTCAACTGGCAGAACAAGACAAGACCGTCGTGGTCATCTCCTCTGGCGATGCTGGCATATATGGGATGACCCCCCTGATATATGAGATGAAACGTGAAAGAGGCAGTGACATAGAAGTGGAGGCATTGCCAGGCATCTCGGCATTCCAGAAAGCGGCATCCCTGTTGGGCGCTCCTGTGGGACACGACTTCTGTGTCATCTCATTGAGTGACCTGATGACCCCTTGGGAGGTGATTGAACGACGCATCAAGGCAGCAGCCACAGGTGATTTTGTGACAGCGGTCTATAATCCCAAGTCGAATGGCCGTTTTTGGCAGCTTTACCGATTGCAGGAGATCTTCTTGCAAGAACGTGCTGCTGACACGCCCATTGGTTTTGTCAGACAGGCAGGACGGCCAGAACAGGAAGTGACCATCACCACCCTGGGCGAGTTTGACCCCGAAGCGGTCGATATGTTCACGGTGATTCTGATCGGCAATTCCCAATCTTACGAGTGGAACGACAAGATGATCACGCCACGAGGGTATTATAGAGGTGAGAAGTTAGAGGTGAGAGGTGAGGGAAATGGTGAGAAGAAGGGACAATTGATTATGATGGAGTCGTTCAGAACCATCGAGGGTGAGTTGAAGCGCAAGGACTATCCGCTTGACCACAAGTGGGCACTACTTCATGCCATTCACACCACAGCCGACTTCGACATGGAGAACCTGCTCCATACTGACGACGGAGCTGTTGCCACATTATATAATAAGGTAAAGAAGGGCGAGTTGACCACTATCATCACCGATGTCACGATGGTCACCAGCGGCATCCGCAAAGGTGCACTCACACGTCTTGGAGTGGAAGCCAAGTGCTATCTTTCCGATGTTCGTGTGGCTGAAATGGCTGCAGAAAAGGGCATCACACGCACCCAAGCCGGCATCCGTCTCGCTGTGGAGGAACATCCAGATGCTCTCTTCGCCTTCGGCAATGCACCCACAGCCCTCATGGAACTCTGCGACCTGATCCGCAAGGGCAAGGCACATCCTGCTGGCATCATCGCCGCACCTGTGGGATTCGTGCATGTGAAGGAGTCAAAACACATGGTGAAACCCTTCAAAGACATTCCCAAAATCATCATCGAGGGACGCAAAGGAGGTAGCAATCTGGCTGCCACCTTGTGCAACGCTATCCTCACCTTTGATGATGCAGAACAACTGAAACCTGGACGCGATTTGTAGATGGTTGAAAGTTATGATTAGATTCGTTGTTATTGGTATATCGGACAACCCGCAGCCTTTCTTCCCTCCAGAAGTCTTGGAGGTCATCAGAAACGGAAAGGTGTTCTCTGGAGGCAAACGCCACCACGAGATTGTTGCTCCATTCCTGCCCGACGGTGCCGAATGGATAGACATCACAGTCCCCCTCGATGCCGTCTTTGAGCAATACCTTTCTCTCACCTCTAACCTCTCACCTCTAACCTTTGAGATTATTGTCTTCGCTTCTGGCGACCCCTTATTCTTCGGCTTTGCCAATACCATCCAACGCAAGATGCCCGATGCAGAGATCAAGGTGTTCCCCACTTTCAACTCTCTGCAGATGCTGTCACACCGTCTGGTCATACCTTATCACGACATGCGCATCGTCTCTCTCACAGGTCGCCCTTGGCAGGAATTTGACCGCGCCCTTATCGAAGGTGCAACCAAGATCGGAGTCCTGACCGACAAGGAACATACCCCTGCCACCATCGCTCAGCGCATGCTCGACTACGGCTATACGGACTATCAGATGCATGTTGGCGAACATCTCGGCAATCCTGCTCTCGAAAGGGTCACCACCCTCTCCCTCGAAGAAGCCGCACAACAGAAGTTTGCCCTTCCCAACTGCCTGGTCCTGCATTCTCCCCATTCATTGCATCCGTTGTTTGGCATTCCAGATCATGAGTTTACCCTTTTGGACGGTCGCGAAAAGATGATCACCAAGATGCCCATCCGTTTGCTCACCCTTCAAGCCCTTGACCTGACCCATCGCCATACCCTTTGGGACATCGGTTTCTGCACAGGTAGCATCTCCATTGAAGCACGTTTGCAATTTCCTCATCTCCAGATTGAAGCATTCGAGATTCGCCCTGAATGCGAAGCCATCATCCGTGAGAATGCCCGTCGCTTCCATGCCCCAGGCATCAACATCCACATGGGCGACTTCCTAGAGACGGATATCTCCGCATTACCTTGTCCTGATGCTGTGTTTATAGGAGGACATGGCGGGCATCTGAAGGAAATTATGGCAAAGGTGCTGACAGTCCTTCCCCCCGATGGTATCATCGTCTTCAACAGCGTCACATCGCCCGTGGTGCCAACCAACAGTCGTCAACTATGGGATGAAGCCTGCGACGAGCTCGGGCTGACACAAGCATCCCCTTTAAGAATCCAACTCAACGATTATAACCCTATCGAGATACTCACATGCAAAAGATAGCCATCATCCCCATCAGCAAGACAGGCAACGAGATTGCTAAGACCTTGCAAAGAGAACTGAACGCCCAAGTGATTCTGCGCACGGAAGTGAAAAGTAAGTGGAAGAACTACGATGCCTTTATCTTCATCGGAGCGATGGGCATTTGTGTCAGAACGATTGCACCTCTCGTAGAGGACAAGCACAAAGATCCTGCGGTGGTGTGTGTCGATAGCTTGGGACAGAACGTCATTGCTGTGCTTTCTGGTCATGTAGGAGGTGCGAACGACCTAACACGCGAAGTGGCTGCCATCATCGGAGGGCATGAGGTCATCACCACCCAAAGCGACAATGCAGGTCTTTGGGCACTCGACACCTTTGAGGAACGTTTCGATTGGCCTGTGGCGAGTGACATCGAAGACATGAACGACTGCATCTTTGCTTTCGTCAATCGACAACCCACTGCCCTGCTTCTGGAGGCAAGAGATGAGGGAACGGACTATCTGGAGAAGACAATGTCCGATCATGTAACCCTGATCAACGACATCAGCGAGGCTGACCCCAAGAAATACAAACTTGTCATCATTGTTTCCCCCTTCCTACGCCATGTTCCATACGGTATGCTCGAACTGCATTTCGTACCAATGGTGGGAACGGTTGGTTTTGGATTGGCGCATCATCCAGAAGATTACGAATCCATCTACGATCAGATGGATGAAGCCTTCGCCAATCGAGGCATCCTACCCTGTGCCCATCGCTATTGTACCATTGACGTAAAAGCTGACGAACCCTTTGTGGAGATGTTGGAAAATGAATTTGGTGAAGAAGTCGTCTTCTATACAGCCGAAGAACTGGAGAAGGTTGATGTCCCCAATCCCAGCATGACGGTTGCTCAGCACGTGGGAACTCCCAGCGTTTGCGAGGCGGCTGCCATCTTGGGTTCCAATCATGGCAAACTGATGATTCCCAAGGTCAAGGGGAAGAACTGGACAGCAGCCCTCGCCATCGACGAACGGCATCTGAGAGCGAAGAAGGGACATATCGAGATTGTGGGTGCAGGTCCTGGCGACCCAGACTTGGTGAGTGTTCGCGGAAGAAAAATGTTAGAAAAGGCTGATCTTATTCTTTACGCAGGGTCTCTTGTACCCAAGGCGTTGACGGAGTGCCACAAGCAGGGTGCTGTTGTTCGTTCATCAGCTGACATGAACCTTGAAGAACAATGTGCCCTGATGAAGGAGCACTACGACCAGGGACATTTCATCGTGCGTCTGCACACGGGCGATCCCTGCATCTTTGGAGCCATTCAGGAGCAGATGGCTTTCTTCGACCAGCATCAGATGTCCTACCACATCACTCCTGGTATCTCTTCGTTCTTGGCTGCTGCTGCTGAGTTGAGAAGTCAGTTCACCATTCCAGAACGTACACAGACCATCATCCTTACACGAGGCGAGGGTCGTACTCCTATGCCAGAAAAGGAACAGCTGCATCTGCTGGCGCGGAGCAGGTCAACGATGTGCATCTTCCTGTCGGCGGCGATTGTCGATGATGTACAGCGGGAATTGCTCCAGGAGTATCCGGAGGACACGCCGGTGGCTGCCTGCTATCATCTCACCTGGCCTGATCAGAAGATTTATCGTGGGCAATTGAAGGATTTGGCAAAGATTGTACATGACAATCACCTGACCCTGACCACCATGCTCGTCGTAGGCGAAGCCATCGACAACCGTCACGGCTTTTCAGAACTATACAACAAAAACTTCACCCATCTTTTCCGGACGGGTGAAGATACTATTCAAAACGGGTGAAGATACTATTCAAATCGGGTGAAGATAGTATTCGCTATCATGGCATCACAACTTTGCGTCCACCGATGATATAGACTCCCTTCTGCATGTTTGCTTTGTCGATGCGACGGCCCGAGAGGTCATAGACGGACTCGTCTTTAGTAATGTCAGAAGTCTGCTGAACATCTTCGATGGCGTCGGTCTCTGCAGACGCAGTGAGCGGAACAAGCATCCACTGCCGATGGATGGGTGTAGGATTGCTGTCCTGATACTGCCAGATAGTGACGGAGGTGCCTGCTGCCGTCGATTCGTTGCTCAGGTCAAAGCCATGACTGCGGCCGTTGCTTGCCAAAATCTTGTAGAATGGATAGTCAACAGCGTCAATATAGAAATCTTGTTCGCTGGCTTGTCCCTTCTGAGCCGTCAGCGAGGAACTGTTGCTGTTGCGATGAGCCGTAAGTCGCAATCCGAGAGCATTCTGCAACCCATACTTCCCATTGCCCTTATCTGCCAATGTCCAACGCTGGGCATCGCTGTATTCCAGATCCTCTATCGTCACTTTACTGCCTGTCGCCGTGATGGCGCGTGTAGTCTCATGACGAGGGATGATGATGTACTCGCCTCCATCACGCAGCAGTTCTTCAGGTTGGATGGCTGCACTGCGGGCAGGGATGACGAGTGTGACAATGGACTGTGCAGGCATTGCTACACTGAGTGTGTTGCCATTGAGACTGATACCGTTTTTAGTGCTGAGCAGATTCTCACTGGCCGATGTGCGATATGCTTTGATATTGCTGAGCACAGGCAGTTCGGTAAAGAGCGAGAGGTCGATGTTGTGCATGGCCTTGGCTCCTTCGTTCAGCAGCACCACCACTAACGTGTCCCTGTTGGCATTGACGGCACAGAGCGATTGTGAGCAGGGCGAAGTAATGATGTCGTAACCGCGACGGATGAAGCGTGTACAATGCTGACGCACATAGTAGTTCTTCACCTTCTTATACGTCTGGTTGGCAAAACTGCCCTGAATCGTACACCACTGGTCGTTGGCCTCCTCCATATACTGCCAATCAATCCAGGCTTCGGGTTGGATGTATCGCATATCGTCGAAGAGGCGCTGAGCCAATGCGAGGTTTCCGCCAATACCGTTGCCACCCGAACCTGTCTCGCTCATCCACAGTGGCATCTTAGACTGATGAGCCAACAGTGCCAGACGGGCACGGTCGGCATTATTGCCTGAATAGGTATGCGTGTTCCATTGTCCCACTTTCGACAGCACACCAGCATTCTTGAATTGCTTAAAGCCCTCGACGCTGAGTCCGATGTTGGTTTCGTCTGATGCTGAGATGACCGTGTTGAGACCCGATGCACGCAGGATGGGTTCCAAGACACGGACAAACTTAATCTGAGACTGATAGTCGAAGTGGCAACCCTCCTGCGGGCCATTGGCATACCAGAAGTTGGTGACCGACTCGTTGAAAGGTTCGAGTGTCTTAAATTCTATACCGTATTCTTCCTTATAGTGCTTGCACACATCGACGAGATAGTGGGCGAACTCCTCGTAATACTCAGGCTTCAGATTGTCCTTGCCCCCATCCGTATTCCCGCTCACGCAGCCACTATAGGTCATATAGTAAGGACATGAATTGCTGAAGGCCTCGAAGACGGCATCAGGACGTTTCTCCTTAATCTTCAACATAATCTTGCGCTGGGCTGCATCGCGGTCCCAATGATAGTCATCGCCGCTGAAGTCCTTGAATCCCTCCATCTCGGCACGCAATCCCTTGCCGCGTCCCATGTGATGCTGGTCGCAATGTGCATTTGCAGGATCGTCGCCGCCACCGATGTTATAACGGAAATGGGAGTAGTTCAGACCTGTCGGGCTGACCATCCAATCCACTATCTCATCAATATGCTGGTCTGACCACTTGCCGCACTGACCTGCCCACCAGCAGAGCGACACGCCCCAACCGTCAAAGTGTTGGCGAACCACCTGCGGACTGACCATATAGTCGAAAGTGGCTACAGGCGGTGCTTGCATCACATCTTCGCTGAAGTACCACAGGTGCTTAATATCCGCACCATCCTTGTCGGTGTAAACCTTCTGATGAGGGTCGTTGCTGTCGGTGCCCAAATATCTGTTGTTCGCCTTGCAGCGCAGTTTGACGTATTGGCCCGAACCTGGCTCGATGCTCCATTTTGCCTCGTCAGCCGATGCGCTGGTCCCGAAGGTGGAGTTCCACGAACCCGTTTTCGACAGATATTGTGTTTTCCCTGCCACCTGGATGGTGTAGTAGCCATTGCCCACGGGCGTGATGGTCATCTGCTGAGGATTCGCCTTCGTGGAGGCCTCAATCCATCCGCCATTGTCACTGCCCATCTCAAGGTGCTTTCCACTGCTATGCATCACATACAGCGTGGTGGCCTTGCTGAAACTGGTTTGAGCCGAAGCCGTCATAACGATAGCCACGGCCACAATCAATGATAGAAGTCTTTTGTTCATAGTCTCTGATAGATTTGTCGGCACAAAGGTACACATTTTTTATCAAACGGAGGGCATGTTCGGTAAAAAATCCGTACCTTTGCCTTCGGACAACCAATCCGTCCATTCCCATTCCTTCATATATATATATAATATGGTATTAGTTTTTGGTGGCACGACCGAGGGGCGCAAGGCGATAGAGGCGCTTGAGGAGGCTGGCAGCACGTTCTACTACAGCACGAAGACGGGCGAGCAGGACGTGCCGCTCCATCATGGCATCCGCATCGATGGCGCCATGGATAAGGAGGCGATGACATCGTTCTGCCAGGAACATGACATCAAGCTCATAGTCGATGCCGCCCATCCGTTTGCCGAGGTGCTGCATCGGACTGTGGCTGAAGTATCTGAACAGCTTGGCATCCCTGCCATACGCTTCGAACGCATATACCCCCCAAGAGACATGGACATCGTATGGCTGAACGATTATGAGGATGCCGTCCAAAAGATAATGGGAAAGACCTTGCTTGCCACAACGGGCGTGCAAAGCATCAGCAGACTGAAGCCCTTGGAGGAGAAAGGGATGAAGGTGGTGTATCGCATTCTGTCAAGGGAAAGTTCCATCCGATTGGCTCATGAGCAGGGTGCCACCGACGACCAGCTGTGTTTCTATCCAGACACGCATGAGGCGGACGCCATCCTGATGAAGGAAAGCGGCATCACGGGCGGATTCATCGAGAAGGTGGAAGAAGCCCGAAGACAGGGCATGAAGATGTATGCCATCAGACGTCCCGTCACACCCGCCATCTTCCACCGCGTGAACGGCGAGCACGGTCTCCGGAGAATGGTGGAAAAACTGCTCCCCGAATTCTATCCCCTCCACAGCGGACTGACCACCGGCACCTGTGCCACAGCGGCAGCCATCGCAGCCGCCACCCGTTTGTTGACAGGGGAGACACCCGACGAGGTGCCCGTCATCCTGCCCAATGGCGAGACCATCCCCGTCCCCGTCGGATACGGAGAAGACCACGCCTACTGCATCAAGCAAGCAGGCGACGACCCCGACGTGACGGATGGCATCGAAATACAAGCACAAGTCGAACCCTCCCCCCACTTTGAAATATGTGCCGGCACTGGCGTGGGCAGGTTCACTCTGCCCGGTTTCGACTATTCCCCCGGCTCCCCAGCCATCAACAAAGCCCCTCGCCAAATGCTACGCCAAAATCTGGAGAAACTCCTAACTCCTCACTCCCAACTCCTAACTCTAAAAGTCACCATCTCCGTCCCCAACGGAGCCGATATCGCCCGCCGCACCTTCAATCCCCGTCTCGGCATCGAAGGAGGCATCAGCATCATCGGCGTGTCAGGCATCGTGAAACCCTTCAGCGAGGAAGCCTTCATCGAGAGCATCCGCAAGTGCATGGAGGTGGCGAAGGCAAGCGGCACAGACCGCGTCGTGCTGCACAGCGGCATGAAGAGCGAGGGATTCCTACAGACCCACTACCCCGACCTTCCCCAGCAGGCATTTGTGGAATACGGCAATGCCATCGGAGCCACCTTGCAAATCGCCAACGAACTCGACATCCCCCGCATCACCCTCGGCATCATGCTCGGCAAGGCGGTGAAACTGGCAGAGGGACACCTCGACACCCACAGCAAAAAACAGACGATGAACAAAGCGTTCATCATCCAGATGTTAAAAGAATCAGGCTGTGACACCAAGGTCATCGAACAAGTAGCGAGCATCACCTTGGCACGCGAACTCTGGGGCATCATCCCCTCCGAACAGATAGAAACCTTTTGCCGCACCGTCATCCGCCATTGCCTGACGCATTGCGCCCCCCTCCTGCCACACGGCGACCTCACCATCCTTCTGATAGACGACGCTGGCGGCATCCATTAACACAAGAAACCCTACACCAAGGGGCACCCGACCCACTCGGATGCCCCATCTTCATCTATCATTTATCATTTAGCGCAGCGCCTAATCCGCATCAGGGTCGTCCACCAGCGTTCCACCGCCATTGTCGCCAGAGCCAGGCTCCGTAGTCCCATTCTCCCCATTAGAACCGTTCTGCCCATTCGAGGAAGAAGAAGATCCGCTGCCGGCGAATACGGTCTTTTCGTAGTAGTTGACGTCTTCGTTCAGGATGTTGATGAGTGTGCGATAGCTTGTGGCTGTCTCGTCGGTGAGCGCGTAGGCATTCAGAATCATGATCAGGTCACGATACTCGCTGTCGGTACGCTTGCGCAGCTCGACCATCGTCTGCTGGGGAGCCTCTGCACGCTCGGCATTGCGCTGGTCGATGAGGAGGCGGCACTGCTCGTTGGCTTCCTTCAGACTCTGATAGAAGGTGGTGGCGCCGATGTTGGCGATGGCATTGGTGAGGGTGGCAGAGGCATCAATAGCCTGGCAGAACTGGAGGGTCTTGCTGCCTTGGTTCTCATAGTTGTCATCGTTGGTCATGGCGTAGTGCTTCATCAGGTCCAGGATACGCTGGCCATCCGCCTGCTTCTGGGCATCGCCAGGATTGAGGGCGTAGGCCTGGGCCATGGCACGGATGCTCGATGTGTTGTTGTCGCGCTTCGTGTCCCACTCATGAATGAGAGGGGTCAGGTCGCTCTTGGTGGAAATCTTGAAGAAATCATCCTCAGCCGACACGGAGCTGTTGAAGCATGTCAGCTGACTGGCAAGAAGCGTCGGAGCAGGATGCTCGCTGTCGAAACGTGCGGCAAATCGCGACGAGACGCGCAGGTGGAAGTTCAAATGATAGCTGTTGCTCTTGAAGGCAATGTCGTAATAGACACGGGCTTGTTGTTTGTTTGAAAGCATAATTGAATGTTTTTTTCCATTTTTCTTGTAATTTGATAGTCATTCATAGAGAAAAAAGCCCCCACCCTTGTAGGGGTGAGAGCTATGTTTGAAGACTACTTATTACTAACATTAGAGAATATATGTCAACATCTGTTCCATATTGTCTGCATGCCACAACAGAATACCCTCGGCGAAACCATGAAATAGTTGCCGAGGGTGAAGGCTTTCCAACCGTATTTCTCATTTTATTCATCGGAACAAAACACATCATCACAGCCCCGCAGCCAGCAGTTGCTCACAGATGCTCTTCATGCCGTTGATGGACGGATGGCCGTTCTGTTTCTCGATGTCATGCAGTTCGATGAGTTGCACATTGTAGTGTTTGCACACCTCACGCATCGACTCGTTGATAGGCTCCCTCAGTTCCGAGTTCAGAATGGAACAGAGTTTTGCTTTCGGATAGCGCTTCTGTAACATGTCGAGCAGACAAGCCAACGCAGGACGGAAATTCTTGCAGTCCTCTTTCGTCCAGTCTGCATACTGATACTCGCCGATGGGCGAATTGGCCCATGCGTCGTTCGTGCCGCCAAACACAAAGATGATGTCCGGATTCCCCAAACTGTCCACGCGGGAGATGAAATTGCTGTGCGACGAGTCCATGCGTCCGTAGCCCGTGCCGCAGATGGTCGTGCCGCCCCACGAGTCGTTCTTCTCCAACGTGTAGCCCTTTGCCTTGATGTAGAGGCTCCACCATGTCTGCCCCACCTCCTTCACGTCGTTCTGGTTGTTGGGGTAGAATGTTGAATAATTGGCAGGAATGATGCCCTGAAACGTAGAATAGGAATCGCCCAGGACGGACACCTTCTTCTGAGCCGACGCAGCCACGGTCATGACTGCCATCAGTGTAAGTAAAAAAAGTTTCTTCATGCTGTACAATTAATTAGGTTGTAAATATTATTTGGTTGTAAATTAAGTTTTGGTTGCGGCTGCAAAGATAGGAAAAATCCACGACCTCTCCCAAACATTTCCCGACTTTTCTTTTTTCTTTCCCGTCATCTTCATCAACTCAAACAGAAAATACCAGTTCGATTCCGACACATACGGGGACTCATCGTCACGAAGCGAATGATGTCACTCGATGGACTGATGGCGACGGAAAATAACGCTGGCGATGACGGGGGCACCAATCAGCGCCGTGACGCTGTTGACCGGCAGCGCTCCCTCAAATCCAGGCATACGTGCCACAAGATTGCACGCCAATGCGAGGCAAGCGCCCGTCAGCATGCAGGCAGGCATCAGGATGCGGTGGTCGCTCGTCTGGAAAAGGGCACGGCACAAATGCGGCACTGCCAAACCGATGAACATGATGGGACCACAATAAGCGGTGACTATCGCCACAAGAATGCCCGAACTGCTGATGACGAGCAAACGAGCCCGACGCAGATTCAGACCGAGATTGCTGGCATAATAATCACCCAGCAGGAGCAGATTCATGGTCTTGGACAGAAGCATACTCAGTGGCAACAGACCCGTCATCAGCAGAACAAACAGCATCATCTGATCGCCCGACACACGGGCAAATGAACCCAAGCCCCACACCACGTATGCTTTCACGTCTTCCTCGGCGGAGAAGAATTTCAACACGCCAATGATGGCTGTGGCGAGATAACCTATCATCACACCGATGATGAGCAGAGTCACACTCCCTTTCACCTTCTGCGACACATAGAGAATCAGCGCCATCACCGCCAATGCGCCCACAATGGCAGCCACCGACATGGCGGCATCGCCCAGATAGCCCAATCGGCTCAATGCCACACCGCCCAACGAACCTGACATCAGCACCACGAACGCCACACCCAAAGAAGCGCCATTCGAAATGCCCAACACCGACGGACCCGCCAACGGATTGCGAAACACCGTCTGCATCTGCAAACCACTCACAGCCAATCCAGCCCCTGCCACCGTAGCGGTCAAGGCTTGTGGCACTCGTGAACTGAGGATGATGTTACGCCAAATTTCAGGCTGGCTCTCATCGCCCATCAAGATGCACAGGATTGCATCGACAGGAATCTTCACCGTGCCCAACAAGAGGTTGAGCACGAAGAAGGCAAGCAGACCCACAAACAGCAAGATGAATTTATAAAGGCTCTTCATAATCGGTTGTCTATTTTCCGTTGTCTTATTTCAGCAATTGATAATAGCGTGGTTGGTAACCTTCATCCATCAATTCGGGATGGAAGATGGCGACCAAATCTGCCAGCAACACGTCTGGCTCTACAGGCGAGCTTTCATAGTAAGGCGTCTGCTTCATGTTGCAGTAAATCACGTGCTTCTCCTTGAACGCCTTGAAGAGTTCGTTGCGAGGTTCCGACGACTTCAATGCCTCGTAGGAGAAATCGCCAGGATAACTATTCAAGATACGCCAATAGTCAGCATTGGCAGCCGTAGCATACATCTGCTCATACTCAATGGGCACACCGCCCGTATTGTCATCCTTCAAAATATATTCTGCGCCAGCATCACGGAAGAGCTGTGCCAGGTGGTTCTTTCCACCCACGGCAAACCAGTTGCCGCCATGCATCTCACCACTGAAGACCGTGGGACAGTCGGTGGTCTCTTTCTTCACCTTCTCAGCCAAGGCAAGGTAGCGTTTTTTAATCCTATCGAAGAGGGCATCAGCCTCCTTCTCCTTGCCAATGAACAAACCCACATATTTAATCCACTCAGCCTGTCCCAGAGGGTGTGGTTCCTTATATCCTAAATGCGGAATGAGGGTCACTCCCGTTTCTTTGATGGCATCGTAACCGCCACGTTTGAAGGGAGAGATGAAGATCACCTCTGGATTGGCGGCCAAGATCAGCTCGGTGTCGAAATTGCCTTCCATGCCTATCTTCACGATGCGCCCGTCTGCCACACGTTGGTGGATGTCTTCGTTGAAGAGGTTCTTGGTGCCGGTGATGCCTTTTACCACATCCAACGCGCCCAATGCCGTGAAGTTGGAGAGTTGCAACATGGTCATCACCAAGGTGCGCTCCACGGGCACTTCCACCTTCGTGTAACCTTCGGGAATTTGATCATTGACAGTTGACAGTTGAGAGTTGACAGTTTGACGTGGCACCAAGGCAAAATGATAGCTCACTGGCATCTTGTCCTCGTCTGTCTGAGGATCAGCCACGTCAACAAGTTTCACCCCGTTCTCCAGCGTTCTCACTTGAAAGCCTTGGGCGTAGTCCAAGGACATCGCCTCCGCTGAATCGGTTGTTTGTAGTCTGTTTTCTATTGTCCGCTGCTTACATGCCACCAGAGAAAGGGCGGTGATGATAAGCGTCAAGAGAGAGAGATGTTTCATAAGTATCTGTTTTTATTTGCGTCGGAGAATGATGTAGAGGATGACGGGTGCACCGAGGATGGGGGTGACGGCATTGAGGGGGATGACGGTCGTGGGCGGCAAGGTGCATAGGAGGTTGCATAGGAGTGCCAACACGGCGCCGGTGAGCATGGTGACGGGCAGGAGCACACGATGGTTGGACGTACCCAGCAGGAGAAAGGCCACATGAGGGGTTGCCAGTCCGAGAAAGGCGACGGGTCCGCAGTAGGCCGTAATGACGGCTGTGAGGACACCTGTGGCAAGGAGCAGGAGATGGCGTGTACGCTGGATATCAATGCCCAAGTTGGTGGCATAGGATTCGCCCAGCAGAATGGCATTCAGGGGCTTCATCAGCAGGAGGGCGATGAAGAGTCCGATGACGCACAGGGAGGCGAAGATGGGCATCTGCTGCATGGAGACGCTGTTGAAGTTTCCCATTCCCCAGATGAGGAAACTCTGGATGTTCTCCACCGATGCCAAGAAATTCAGCAAGGAGATGACGGATGAGGTGACATAGCCCATCATTATACCCGTGATGAGCAACATGAGGTTGTTCTTCAGCAATGACGAGAACAGCAACAACAATGCCATGATGAGCAAGGATCCCAAAAATGCTGCCCCCACGATGGCAAGGTAGCCGCTCCATGAGTAAAGTCCTGCCGTGATGGTGCCTCCGAACGACAGCATCACAATCGCCACACCCAGGTTGGCACCTGACGAGATACCCAGAATGGAAGGACCAGCCAAGGGGTTGTGGAAGGAGGTCTGCAACAGAAGACCTGCCGTAGCCAATCCTGCACCTGCCAGCATGGCGGTCATGGCGGTGGGCAGACGGGAGCCAAGGATGATGTAGGCGACGGCTTCGTTGGAAGCGCCACCATGCAGAAGGGTTTGCAGCACATCAGCAGCGTCGATGTGTACCGACCCAAAGAAGATGTTGAGGACGAAGAGGGTCACAACACCCACAACGAGCAGGATGATACGGAGCTTCATTTTAACTTCTTATAAAAATACATCGGTTCTTTGATGCCCACCTCAGGATGGGTAATCTGGATAATGTCGGAGAGCATACGGTCGGGATGGAAGGGGGAACGCTCGTAGAATCGGGAAGTACGGGTGTTGCAGCCCCACACATTGCCCTGCTTGAAGGCATCGAATCGGCGATAGATGTCGGATTGAGCACCCAGTTCCGCCAAGGTCTGGGAGGTGTCGGAGTCGTAACGCATCAGCCACACATCGGCATCGTGAGCCGCTGCATAGACCTGTTCGGCCGAGAGGGGCACAGAACCGCTCTGTGTGTATTCGGGAAAGGCTGTCTGTGCACCAGCATCGGCATAGAGCTGTCCGATGGTGCTGTGAACCCCAGGCTGATACCACACGTTGCCATAGAGCTCTTCAGACAGAATGCGAGGACGCTTGTCCGACTTCTTCACCAAAGCACTCAAGCTGTCATACTTCGCCACCAACGCATCAAACATCGCATTCGCCTCTTTCTCCTTGCCGAAGAGCAGTCCATAGAACTTCATCCATTCAGCACGTCCCAAGGCTGTGGCCTCCATATATTCGGCACACTCAACGATGGGCATGCCGAGCTGCCCCAACTTATCATGCCCCGTGTTGCTTTCAAAAGGAGACACCAGCATGGCATCAGGACGGAGCTGGATGATGCGTTCCTGATTGGGCGACATACCATTGCCACAATCCACCACCTCCTTGGTGAGTCCGTGAATGTACTCCTTCTCACACACGCCACCGATGCTCTGCTCCATGCCGAACTCACAGATGAGTCCGCAATGCACAGCCGTAAAGACGAGCGCATTCTTCAGCGGGGTCGTGATGACTGGCGTGCCCCCCTCGTAGGGAGGGATGGCATCGGGATCGCTGGTCAGGATGTAAGAGCCTAAGAGTCCCTCGCCCCAAGGATTCTTGAGTTTCACCTCCACCACACTCTCGCCATAGCGCACCATCGTGATGTTCTTGGCATACTGCATGGGGATGGTGTCACCCTCGCCTTTCAAGGGAGAAGTGGTGTTGCCCCCGCACGAGAAAAGAAGTGCGGAGGCAACAACAGAAAGTAACAGAATTTGGGTTCTGTTCATAGATACAAATTACTTCTGGACATACTTGACGCCCGTGTTGAACACAACAGAGATAGGACCTGTAGCAGTGTTCTCATACTTCTTCACGAGCTTGCCCTCTGCATCATACTGGTTGGTGTATGAAGGCAAAGCATAGCCCGCATAACCAGTTTCAGGATTCTGCTGATAAGAAACGATGAAGATGTCGCCAGAAACAGGGTCAGCAGCGATGAGGGCTGGGCTGAAGATACCTTCTGGATTCCAGCTGGTCGTTGTGCCAGTTGTGGTGTCGTAAATCAGATAAGTGATCTCGGCAGCACCATAAGGAGCATTGGCAGTGTAAATCTTCTTGCCGTTGTTGCACATAAATGTACCATCAACCACCTTAGACACTTCACCTGCTGCAGTGATCTTGCGAACACCAGCACCCACCTGGTTCCAATTCTCGTCGTAGGTACCATAGTCAAGGCAATACACATCGTTACCGATGGTCAGCAGCTGCATAGGATTGGTGATAGCTGCATCCTTCATCTCCTCCACCTTTGCTGTAGCAAGGTTAATCTTAGAGATAGAAGGGTTCACACCATTACCATAGTCGGAATTAGCCACGTAGATGCAACCATTAGCGAGGGTCAATCCATCAGGATAAGAACCCACTGTATAAGTAGCCTGCTTGCTGAAAGTCAAAGTATCGATAGCAGCCACGACACCATTGCCACCATTGTAGCTGTCGCCATAGAAAGTGACATAGAGGTTGCCATTCTCACCCACAGCGGCACGAGGACTTACACCATCCTTCTCGCCCAGCAGGTCAATGGTGTTGATTTGCTTCACCACCTGCAAGTTAGCCTTCTCGCACACCCAAATGGTTGCCTCAGCATCCACCACGATGTAAAGCTTGCTTCCATAATCCACAATGTAGTTGGCTGTCTTACCGAGAGACTTACCATTAGCTGCCTGGAAAGCATTAGCAGTTACGGTACCCGCTGTGTAGTCGATGTAGCTGACATTGCCATCAATGTTGGCTCTCTTGTTGCCAGAACCCACTACAAACATACCATTAGACACATCCACCTTTTTCATTTCAGGTGTGTCATCATCATTACTACAAGCAGTAAAGAGGGCTGCGCCCATCATCAGTACTGCAAAACTCAATAGACTCTTTTTCATCTTATTAATTGATTAATTATTAATAAATAAAAGTTATAATTTATAGTTAATGGACAATTGATAGCTCCTACCAGGCATGGGGTAAGCCCCCACAATCTCGTATTGTTTGTCAGTCAGATTCTTCACATCAAAACGCAGCTCCATCACCCCATATCCCACATGAAAACGATGATAGGCTGAGGCACCCAGTTCGTAGTAACCATCCACACGTGTACCCTGCAGATGGGCATTCGTCGTCCAACGCTCACTCACAGCCGTCAGATGGGTGGAACAACTCACCCAAGGGTTCTCCCAAGCCAAAGCCACAGAACCTTGATGCTCGGGCATATAAGCTATCTGATTCTTGTAATAGGGAGAATCCGGATTCGCCCGATTCTGCGCCCGTTGATAGCTGTAGCATCCCGATGCCGTCAGGAGTTGACGCTCATTCAACTGATGGGAGGCATTCAACGTGACATCCACACCATACACACGCACCTTGCCCACATTGACACAATTCCACACAAACATATTGAAAGGAACTGCCACAATCATGTCTTTGACCAGATTGTAATAGGCATCGACAGTGGTCTGAAGCGTGGTCTTTCCGAAGGTGCCTTCCCACGTGGTACCCACATTGAATTGTTCCGTGCGCTCTGGTTTCAAGTCCTTGGAACCATAGTGGAAGAAATAGTTCTCGTTGAACGTGGGAGCACGGAAGATTTCCTTGTAGGAGGCACGCACATGCCAATGAGGCAACAACAGATAGGAGATGCTGACAGAAGGCGAAAGGCGATGCATATCGTCAGCTGCCCCACCCTGCTTGGCATCATTCAGGTAGAGCGAATGGAGCAGCCTGCCCATCACGGTCAGACGAGAAGTGCGGTATTTAGCCGTAGCCGACTGCAACAAGGTATTGCGATAAGGACGTGCATCGGTGGCAAGCGTGCTATTCAGGTTGTTGTGGGCGTAATCGACCGAGTAGTCGAAAGACCATTCCGAAGTGGGAAGATACAACAAGCAGGCAGATGTGTAGTATTCACGTTGCCAGTAGTCGGCATCAATGATCTGACTTGCCACCACCCCATCGTCGTAGAGAGAGGCTGTCCAGTTGAATTTGCCATTGAGCTTGAGCGACAATTTCTCTGCCAGACGAGCCTGATACATGAGCTGCCCGAAGAAATTGCGGTCGCGCAAACTCTCCCGACTGATGTTGGAATAATAATGCACCTGCCCTGGCAACTGGCGGTCATTGTCGTAGTAATAGACCTTTCCCGTCAGCCGGTCAGAAGGACGGATGTTCCAAAGGAAGTTCACCTCCGCATGACCAGAGTTCATACGGCTGTTTTTCCGATGGTCACTCACGGTTTCCGTCACATTCTTGATGGTGTATGGGTAATCGTTCTCGGCGTAGGTGTATTCTCCGAGGACAGAGAAAGCAAAGCGGTTGTTGATGTTTTGTTCATATTTGAGGAAAGGTGACACATACCCAAATGAACCCACCTTCAGTTGTGCCTTCAGATGAGGACGAACATCATCAGCGGGCAATTGCATCGTCTGGATATGAACGCTGGCAGGTGTGGTGACTTGTCGGGCAGGGATGAAGATGTCGTCGTTATCGCCAATCACCAAGGAAAGGCTTCCCACATTGTCGAGCGAATAGCGGGAGAGGTCTATCTCTCCACCCTGACATTCGCTCAGCATGACACCATCATAACTGACACCTGTATGCTTGGTACCCAGACCACGCACAGACACCGTCTTCATGCCACCAGCACCACCATAATCGCGCAAGGTGATGCCTGGCAGTCGATGCAACGCATCCGCCATATCGGTCACACCCAGACGCAACATCTCGCCATGATCCATCACGTACAAGGGAGCCGTAGAGGTTAGCGTGTGATGCTTGTGACTGTCCACCACCTGCACCTCGTTGAGATGAAGTGCAGTCGTGTCAGTTTGTGCCCACAAGGGCAACAGCATCATTCCGACACCAGCAATGGCTAATATCCTCTTCCCTTGACTCATGTTACAGCGGCATATTTCCGTGTTTCTTCGGTGGATTGCTCTGATTCTTGTTGCGTGACATCTCCAGTGCCTGAATGAGGCGCAGGCGGGTGTCACATGGCGAGATGATCTCGTCGATGTAGCCCAATTGTGCTGCAGGCATGGGGTTGGCGAACTTCTGTCGATATTCCTCAATCTTCTCAGCACGCTCCTCTGG
>JAEEGJ010005638.1_pt1 | contig 38967 bp, 35 predicted proteins | sample 8958761 | NCBI WGS metagenome assembly JAEEGJ01 (sample SAMN16246546, study PRJNA631951) | gut metagenome | biome: gut microbiome; feature: rumen; material: RS-attached | host: Bos | place: Iran: Karaj | collected 2018-10
TAATCACGAATAAATGTATCATACTTTTGTCTATACAGCACAGTCTTATACCTAGTTGATAAAATCATTATAAGAAACTTTTTTATTTTTCAAAAAAATGCCGTTAAAAAAAATCGAAGTCAATAAAATCGTAAGTCTCTGGTATTCCTTCGACTATAACGCTTTTATTAATAAAGTTCTGTGAAATAATTATTACAACAAAAAAGAAACATCTTACCAAAAGAACTATCAATTTCTTCTGATAAGATGAAGCAATAACGATTACATTGTTATTTCACAAGCTTTACATTTGGCTATGTTGTAACTCGAATTATTGCCTGTTGGTCTTGAATTACCATTACAACCAGCTGCGAAAGAACCTGCAACACCATTCTGCGCAACAACTTGCGGTTTTGTGTAAGCCATAACTTTTCTCCTTATATATTTAAGATTTATATATCCGCCAACGACGGAAAAACAACGCCCCAAAACAGCAAGAATGCTGCATTTGCGCGATTGTTTTCTAATAATTTTGCAAAACACAAAGTCCGCTAATTGTATTTATTGAATATTGGCGCCAAGGCTATAATATCCCCTCCATTATGGATAATTAACGCAATAAAAGAAAAAACCGCTCCAATCGCATATATTTCTGCATTAAACTTTAAAAGAAGGACCAAAATAAGAATTAGGTGAACAATTATGCCTATAGTCACCAACAAGCGGCCTCTTGGTCCTCCAATTCCAAACATAAAGAACAAAAAGCAGTTTCCAATTGCAAGAACAATCGATAAAATATTTAGAAAAATTCCTAAACCAGATCCAAGTTCATCAAAAACAGAAATAGCACAACCAATACACATACCCATTGCCGCAATGAATAAAAGCCTTTTTATCCATAACCAAACTGTTCTAAAAAAACTCATATAGAGCCTCCATTTTTTTCTCGAAAATTTCGAATATTTAATTCGAATTCTCGATATAATACTAGTATAGCGCGAATTTTCTCGAAGTCAACTAAATTTTTTCACTTTTTCTCGATTATATTAGAGCCATGGACGAATATTTGGACGCTTTCCGCATGAACATGAAGCACTATAGGGAAAAGGCAGGCATTTCGCAGACCCATCTTTCGGTTTTGTGCGCTTGCGGAGCAGGAACAATAGGCGGCATAGAAGCGGGCAAGGCAAAGCCGTCGTTCGACATGATGGTAAAAATCGCAAAGGCCCTAAATGTCAGTCCTGCCGATTTGTTCATAAGGGACTCCTCAAAAAAAATGTCGGACTTCCACGAGTCCCTAAAGTCAGACTTTGACCGCATCTTGGCAAAGATATAGCTTTGTCCGACTTTTATTGTACCTTGGAAGGTCTTTGTAAACTTGGACGGCCATGCAAAAAAGCAAACTTGGTATTTCAGAATTCAGAGCGCAACGCTCCATCAACGACTTTGCAAAGGAAGCGCTCTCCACAACTTTGACTTTGCTCTCTTTGGCCAGCCGCCTAGAAAAGCCGACGTCAAAGCTTTTGTAAATTACGGCCGGGGCTTCCATTGTTTTTTCGTCATAGCGCAATCCGGCGGCGCATTCATTCCCGCAAACGACAAGCGCGTCGCATTTCTTTACAATCTTTTTCATTTCCTTGCCATGCGTCCATATAATCGGATTTTCAATCTCATCAAGATTCAAATAAAAGCTGTCGCCAGCAGAGTAATTGCGGAACAAGAGCAAAGAAAGCGCGTCGTTTTCAACAACCATAACGCCGTTCGAAAAAGCGATTTGTTTTGCAAAGGCCAGTTCGCTTCTAAGGCAAACCACCGTGACGCGCGAGCCATAATTTTCGCCGCGGCGCAAGCCCACCGCCCTGTGAGCGCCGCCGACAACCAAACAATCAGACTGCCTTACGCGCTCCTCAATTTTGCAAAAGTCGGTTTTATACGCTCCCGCTTCCATAAAAAAGTTCATCGTCACACCCCTCGCAGCCGCAACGCCCTCGCTTGCGATTCGACTGCCTTTAGGGCGCATCATAACGATTCACTACATCATTCTGCGATGTAGTGAAAACTTTTTCAAATTTTTAAAAAGTTTTCAGTAGGAATTGAATACTGTGACAATGCGGAAAAGTCAAAAAAAAATAGACTTATAAACAACAAAACACTTTACAAATCAACAAACATATAGTATACTAAAGTCTGCACCCGTGACATGGGCGGATTGCCCCCAAGCTCGACCGGCCGCAAGGCTGGAATAATCGAATTGGAGGCTGCTATTGAGTTTGTATGAAATAGCGATGGTGGTTCTTACTGCCGTCAAAATTGTCTACGACATACTTAGCGACCTTCTCCAAAGATGGAATAAAGGAAGCGAGTAAAAAAATAGCCCGCTCTGTCTCGACCACAGAACGGGCGAACTGTCCGTAAGGACAAAACCCAATGGGGCAAGACGCGTGTCGCGGGTGCCCTTGTTTTTAACTATACACCTACCCTTACATTTTGTCAAGCAAAACGCAAAACAAAAAAAAACGTCGGCCTCAAAAGAAGCCGACGCAGAAGATTCAAAAGAGCCCCCCATCATCATTAGCGGCTAAGCGCGGTTCAGGCGCCTGCCCGGAGCTTGAACGCTCTAGAAACGTCCGCTCATCTCGCTGGCTCGCAACGGGGGGGATTGCGCCTTGATTGGCGCTATTTAGGAGGCAAGCCTGACCCCTTTATTAATAATATACGAGCGACCACCCAAAAAGTCAAGGAAAAATCGCGCAAATTGCTATGCAAGACCTTAATTGCCGCCCGTCAACTCCTGCGCCTTGGCCTTGACCGCCTCAAAGAGCGCGGCTTTGTCGCCGGCGTTGGCGCTGATCGTGCGGACAAAAACGCTTCCGGCTACTACGGCCTCAACGTAGGGGGCAAGCGCCTTGGACTGCTCGCCCTTGCTGATTCCAAAGCCGCCGTAAACCTTGCTTCCGCCCGAGGCGACTTTTTTTATAAATTCGATTGTGTCTTGGCCGATCGTCGTGTCGCTTCCGGTGATGCCGGTGCGCAAGGCGGCGTAGATGCACTTAAAGCCCGCGCCCGCCATTTTTTGCAAGCGGTCGGCGCTCATGCTGGGCGCGGCCACGGGAATGTTTTCCATTCCGTTTTCCTTGCAGGCGGCGGTAAGGCCCTCGTCAAAGTCAAAGGGAAGGTCCGGGATTATCATTCCGTTCACGCCGGCGGCCGCGGCGCGCTTGCAAAATTCCTTCACTCCCGGTGTGAAGACCAACGAGCCGTAGCTCATAAGATAAATCGTAGTTTGCGGAAACTCGTCATGGATTTTTTTTATCAAGGCAAGGCCGTCGGCGGTCTTGTATCCGCGTTCCAAAACTTTTGTGCACGCTCCCTGAATCGCAGGGCCGTCCGCGCTTGGGTCGCTAAAAGCCAATTGTATTTCCAAAATGTCCGCTCCGCCCGCGACCAAAGCCCTGGCCGCCTCAAGCGAAAGTTCGTCGGTGGGATAGCCCGCCACCAAGTGCGACATTAATTTTATTTTTGCCATAATCGTCTCCTATTTTTCCATCGACTCCGCGTCGTGAATGTCCTTTGCGTCTTCCAAGCGCTCGATTTCCGCGTGAAGGAAGTTGAGCCAAGCGTCCTTGCGGAATACTGGGCTTGTGATGAAAACGTCCTTGTCGCCGCGGCCGCTCATGTTTATGACAAGCGCTTGGTCAGACGGAATCTCTCTTGCAAGCTTTATCGCAGCCGCTCCGGCGTGGGCGCTTTCCAGCGCGAACAAAATGCCTTCGTTTTTGGCAAAGAACTTTACCGCGTCCAAAGCCTCGCTGTCCAGCGCGCTTGTAAATTCAACGCGGCCTTTTTCGCCCAAGGCGGCAAGCTGCGGGCCGATTCCGCAATAGTCAAGGCCCGCGCTGATCGAACGGGTCGCCAAAGCCTGGCCGTCGTCGTCAAGCAAAAAGCGGCTTTTGTAGCCTTGCATGATTCCGACGCGGCCCGCGTTTCCTGTCATGCGCGCGGCGTTTTGTCCAACGTTGGGGCCAACGCCTCCCGCTTCCACCGCGATAAGGCGCGGCTCTTTTTGGTCGATGAAGGGAGCGAAAAATCCGATAGAATTGGAGCCGCCTCCGCAGCAAGCTACCATCGCGCCGATTTTGACTCCCCGCTCGGCGCACTGCTTTTTAACTTCGCGGCCGATCACGCTTTGGAATTCGCGAACGATGTCAGGAAAAGGCGCGGGCCCAAGAGCGCTTCCCAAAACGTAATGCGTGCTGTCAGGATTTGCCGCCCAGTCGCGCATCGCTTCGTTGACCGCGTCCTTTAAAGTGCGGCTTCCGCTAGTGACGGCGTGAACCTTGGCGCCATACAATTCCATCGCGGCGACGTTAGGCTGCTGGCGGCGAACGTCAACCTCGCCCATGTAAACCGTGCAATCCAAGCCAAGCTTTGCGCACGCGGCGGCAGTGGCCAAACCGTGCTGGCCCGCGCCGGTCTCGGCGATGATTCTTTTTTTGCCCATGCGCTTGGCAAGCAAGCACTGGCCGATGGCGTTGTTGATTTTGTGGGCGCCTGTGTTGGCCAAACCTTCAAGCTTTATGTAGATTTGCGCTCCTCCCAAAATCTTTGTGGCCGTTGGAGCGAAGTAAAGCGGAGTTTCTCGGCCAATGTAGTCGCGCTGGATTACTTCAAGCTCTTCCAAAAATTTTGGATCGGCCATCGCCTCTTTAAAGGCCGCTTGCAATTCGTCAAGCGGGCGGCGCAAAACTTCCGCCACATACTTTCCGCCGTATTGTTCAAAAAATCCGTCTGTTGATTGTGCCATTATAGTTCTCCAAAAAATTTCTTTAGCTTTTCCAAATCTTTTTTTCCGGGAGCGGCTTCCAACAAGCTGGAAGCGTCGATTAATTCGGGGGAATATTTTTCTATTACATCCCGAACGTTGTCCGCGCTCAAACCGCCTGCAAGCCACAAGGGCGACTTTTTCTTGGCCTCAAAAACCAAGTCCTCCGCGACTTGCGTTCCCGTTCCGCCAACTTTGTCGCCAACCTTTGCGTCTGTCAATACGCGCGGCTCGCCAAGGTTAAGAAGGCCTTGGATTTTGTCCACCCCATCCGCGCCGCTCAAGTTCGCCGCGCAGTAATGGGCAAGCGACAAGTTTTCCTTGTCGGCAAAGAACTCGTTGGCCGCCCGCTCGCCGTGCAATTGAATAAAATCCAACACGCCTTGTCGCGCAAGGGAAAGGGCCGCCTTTGCCTGCTGGCTTGTCGTGTCGGTGATTACGCCAACCAACAATGGAGCGGCTTTTTTGGCTTGCGACAAGTCTTGCAAGGCGGCGCGAACTTCGCGGACAACGCTTTCGCTTGCGTTGCGCGGAGAGGCTTCGCAAAAGACAAAGCCCAAAAGGTCGGCGCCAAGGTCCGCGGCGGCCATCGCGTCTTCTTTGTTCGTAAGGCCGCAGATTTTTACAAGCGGTTTTTTGGCCTTGCGACTGTTCGCGATTTTTTTCCAAGCAAGCGCGTTGGGCGTTTCCGTTCCAGACACAAAGGCTTTGACAAAAGAGGCGGCCTTGCTTGTGTCGCGCGCGGCGGCTTCGCCCAGCAAAAGGCCGGCAAAGCCAAGGCTTCCGGCAAAGGAGGATGCTTGGGCGGTCCTGATTCCGCTTTCAAAAACAACGTTGCAATCCTGCCCCATCGCGGCCTTTATCTCTTCCAAAAAGCCAAGCGGCGTCAAAAGGTCGATTGAAAAATCCTTAAGGTCGCGCGCGTTCACTCCGCAAACGATTGCGGGAACGTTCGCGCCGGCAAGTTTTTTTGCCTCAACCAACTTTTGCAAGTCGTCCGCCAAGCGCAATTCGACAAAGGCCGTCATTCCAAAAGAAGAAACGCGCTCCAACATTCGCGCCAAGACTTCTTTTTCCAAAATGCGCGCGATGAGCAAGACCGCGTCCGCTCCGCACTTGTAGGCAATGTCGATTTCGTCAGGGCAAACCAAAAAGTCTTTTCGCAAAACCGCCACGTCAACGGATTGGCAAACGCTTATCAAATCGCCAAGGTTTCCCTTAAAATAATTTTCTTCGGTCAAAACGCTTATCGCGGAAGCGCCCGCCTCTTGGTAAGCCAAGGCGGTTTCGGACGCGTTCAGTTTTGGAGCGATGTCTCCCTTGCTGGGCGACGCTCGCTTTACTTCCAAAACAACTCCCTTTTCTTGAATAAAGGGATGGACGCGCCGCTTTCGTTCCTGCGGAATCTCGTAGCCAAAGTCAAGGCCGCGCGTTTCCATGTCGGCTTTGCGGCCTTCAACAATCTGTGTAAGAATGTCCGCCGCCATTTTAGCCCGCCAATTCCTTAGAAACAGCTTGTATTTCCTGCAACTTTTTCAAGGCCTTTCCGCTGTCAATCGCGGCGAGCGCCATGTCGTAGCCTTCCTTTAAGGTCTTTGTTTTTCCGCTTAGATACAAGACGGCGCCGGTGTTGAGGCCGATTGACGCGCGGATGGTTTTCTTTCCCTTTCCGTTAAGAACGTCCATCGCGAGAGCGGCGTTGTCCGCTCCGTTTCCGCCCATAAGCTCCGCCTCGTCAACGCCTTCGATTCCAAACTTGGCCGGGTCGATCGCGTAGCGAGTTTCGTTTCCGTTTCCGTCGATTTGGAAAACGTCAGTGATCGCGCAGGGGCTGATTTCGTCGTAGCCGTCGCGGCTTGCGATTACCATTACGCGCTTGGCTCCCAAAGCCTTTGCCGCGCGCGCGTATGTTTCAAGCAAATCATGGCTGTAAACGCCAAGCACTTGGTAGTCGGGGCAAGAAGGATTTAGGAGCGGGCCCAAAACGTTCATCACGGTCTTTACGCCCAAGGCCTTTCTTACCGGAGCGGCAAAGCGCATGGCGGAATGGTAAAGGGGCGCCATCAAAAAGGCGAAGCCTGTCTTTTGGGCAAGTTCCGCAGTCTTGTCGGGGCTTGCGCTGATGTTGATTCCGAGCGCCTCAAAAAAGTCCGCCGCTCCTGACTTGGAGGAAACTGCGCGGTTTCCGTGCTTGATCACCGGCTGGCCGCAAGCGTCGGCGACAATGGCCGAGAGCGACGAAATGTTAAAGCTGCCCTTTCCGTCGCCGCCGGTTCCAACGATTTCGGCGTGGCCGGAAAGCTTTAGCGGGAAAGACTTTTTCTTTTTAAGAAGAGCCTTTGCGCAGCCTGTGATTTCGGACTCGGCCACGCCCTTTGCCGCCATCGCCACAAGAATCGCGGCCATGACGCGCTCGTCCATCATTCCGTCGGTCATGATGTCCATAAAGAATTCGGCCTGCTTTTCGGACAAGTCCTTTTTGAAAATCAACTGGTTAAGGTATTCGGCCACGGGAAGGTTTTCGCGGCGGTAGTTCAAAAAGGCCATGAAGAATTTTTGGACGTCGCCGCTTGCGATTGATTCCGGGTGGAATTGGACGCCTTCTATGTCGTACTTTTTGTGGCGAATTCCCATTATGTCGCCGTCCGTCGCGCGCGCGGTGATTTCAAAGTCGTCGCTTAAAGTGGACTCGTCAACGACAAGCGAATGGTATCTCGTGAACTTTCCTTTTTTTCCGATCGCGCGGAAAAGGCCCTTTCCGTCCAAGTCCATTTCTTCGACGATTCCGTGCTTGATGAACTTGGCTCCGACAATCTTGGCGCCAAAGGCTTCGGCGATCGCCTGGTGGCCCAAGCAAATTCCCAAAATGGGAATTTTTCCGGCGAAATACTTTATCGCCTCTTCGCTGATTCCAGCGTCGCGCGGAGTTCCCGGGCCGGGAGAGATAACCAAGTAGTCGGGCTTCATCGCCTCGATGTCGGCGACCGTCACCGCGTCGTTTCGGACAACCTCAACCTTTTCGCTTCCGTAAGTTTGCAAGGCTTGGACAACATTGTATGTGAACGAATCATAATTGTCGATTACTAAAATCATTATTTTTCCTCCGTTTCAAAAGTGGCGATGAGCGCGCCGAGCTTTTCGTTGGTTTCCTCAAACTCGCGCTCGGGAACGCTGTCGTAAACGATTCCGCTTCCAGCCTGAAGCGTCCAAACCTTTCCCTGCTTTAAGGCGCAGCGGATCGCGATGCAAAAGTCCAAGTCGCCGTTGGGCCGAATGTAGCCCACCGCTCCTGCGTAAAAGCGCCTCTTTGTTTTTTCCAAGCGCGACACAATTTGCATCGCGGAAATTTTCGGAGCGCCGCTCAACGTTCCAGCGGGGAAAGAAGCGCGCAAAACTTGAACCGGCGTGATTCCCTCGGCGACGTCTCCCTCGACATTGCTGACCAAGTGAATGACGTGGCTGAAAGTTTCGGTTTCCATATATTGCGTAACCTTTACGCTTCCCGGAGCGCAAACGCGGCCCAAGTCGTTGCGGGCCAAGTCAACCAGCATAAGGTGCTCGGCGTTTTCTTTTGGGTCGGCGAGCAATTGCAGCTTGAGCTTTTCGTCTTCAGCCTCGTTCTTTCCGCGGCGAATCGTTCCCGCGATCGGATGGATCGAAGCGCGGCCGCCAACAACGCGCACCAAACTTTCGGGCGACGCTCCCGCCAATTGAAAGTCGCCAAAGTCGATGTACATCAAGTAAGGCGAAGGATTGATCAATCGCAAGCGGCGGTACAATTCCAAGGCGCTCATGTCGCACTCAAGCTGGATGCGGCGCGAGGGAACGGCTTGAACGATGTCGCCCGCGACGATATGCTTTTTTAGCTCGACGACTTTTTCGCAGTACTCTTTTTTGCTCTGCTCGATGTTGGTGATCACTTTGCACGGAGCGGCTTCTTCTGTCTGCTCCATGTAAGAGAAGTCCATGTTGTTTAGCTTTTTCACAAGCTCGTCAACTTTTTTCTTTAAGTCGATTTGGCGCTCGGCGTAGTTCAAGCCAAAGATGTGGAGCTTTTCGGTAAAGTGGTCAAAGACGATGTAGATGTGGCCGGCGACAAAGCAGCACTCCGGAATGCGAAGCTCGTCAAACTGGTTTTCCAGACGAACGGTGTCGCAGCGCTGAACGAACTCGTAGCTAAGGTATCCGATTCCGCTTGCGGGAAGCGGAATGTCTTTTACCGGGCATTCGTTTTGGCCGGCCAAGTAAACGAGCGCGTCAAGAACGTCGGCCTCTTTTGTTTTGCCCACGGCGTTTTTGCTTACAACGCCTTCCGCGTTAAAGGGCAATCGGCGGCCGTCAATCAAAAAGGCCACGCCCTCCTCGTCTTGGACAATTTTAAAGGCTTCTTCGGCCATTATTATTGAATAGCGCTCGCGGCCCTTGTTAAAGCTGGCCGATTCCAAAATCGCCTTGGCCCCGATTTTTTTGGCCAACGAAAAAGGCGTGTAGCGCTCGCTGGACATGCAGACATAAACCGTGTCGTTTCTCTTTTGCATATTATTCTCCAAGTTCTGTTTCTACAAATAGAAACATCTTATAAGAGAAATATACAAGAGTTTTGCGTTTCTGTCAATAGAAACAAGAAAAAAAAGTTTGTTTTTTTTTAGGGTACCGGCCTACCGTATCATGCTTTCCAGCGTGGCAAAGAGCGCGTCGGGCTCTACGGGCTTGCTTAAGTGGGCGTTGAGGCCGGCTTGCAAGCTGCGCTGGACGTCTTCGTCAAAGGCCTTGGCCGTGAGCGCGATGATCGGGACAGTCTTTGCGTCGTTCCGGTCAAGCGAGCGGATTTTCATCGTGGCTTCAAGGCCGTCCATTTCCGGCATGTTCATGTCCATCAAAATCGCGTCGTAATAGTTTTCCCCGCTCTTTGAGAACATTTCAAGCGCCTCGCGGCCGTTTGTCGCGCACTCGACTTGCATCTCGCGCATGTTCAAGACCATGACCATGATTTCGGCGTTGACTTCCATGTCTTCGGCAAGAAGGATGCGCTTTCCCTTTAGGTCGGCCTTGGCCTCTTCCGCGTTGGCCGCCTTTTTCTTTCCAATCGCGTAGCGGAATTCTTCCACAACGTTTGAAGCGAAAAGCGGCTTGGCCAAAAAACTGTCAACGCCGGCCGCGCGCGCCTCGTCGGTTATGTCGTCCCAATTGTAGGCGGTGAGAATGATTATGGCCGACTCGCTTCCGACAATCGATCGGATGCGGCGGGTTGTCTCAACGCCGTCCATCTCGGGCATTTTCCAGTCAATCAAAATCAAGTTGTAAGGCTCGCGGCGCGCGTGGCGGATCTTGACCATCTCAATCGCCTGCTCTCCCGAAAGGGCGGTCTCGCACAAAAGGCCAAGGTTTCCCAAAGAAATCTTCGCGTTTTCGCAGGCAATCGCGTCGTCGTCGACGACAAGCGCGGTCATTCCCTTAAAGTCAACCTCGCCCATCTTTTTTACCGAGTTGTTTTTTTCGGAATCCAAAAGCGTTATCGTTACTGTGATTTCCGTTCCCTCGCCCTTCTTGCTTTTTACGGAAATGTCGCCGTTCATCATGTCGACCAAATTTTTCACGATCGCCATTCCAAGGCCAGAGCTTCCGTACTTGTTTCCGCCCGCCTGCTTTTCCTGCGCGAATGTGTCAAAAATTTTGGGAAGGAATTCCTCGCTCATTCCGATTCCGGTGTCGCGGACTGTAAAGCGGATCGTAGACTTTCCGGCAAAGCGGGCCACGCGCTCGACGCCCAAATTCACTTCTCCGCCCGTCGGCGTGAACTTGACGGCGTTGCTCAAAGTGTTTATGAGAATTTGGCGCAGCTTTGTGTTGTCGCCTATGTAGTAGTCGTCCAAAGTTCCGTTTATGTGGCAGCTGTAGTTCAACTGCTTTTCGCTGCACTGGCCGATAAAAAGCGTGTTGATGCTTTCGATGAATTTTGGAAAGGAGAACTCCTCGTTGTTTAGCGCCATGCTGCCCGACTCGATGCGCGACATGTCAAGGATGTCGTTTATCAAGTTTAAGAGGTGCTTGGCCGACACTCCGATTTTTTCCAAGTAGTCGCGCGTCTTTTCTGAAATGTCCGGGTCGTTGAGCGCGATGTTGTCCAGTCCTATGATGGCGTTCATCGGAGTTCGTATTTCGTGGCTCATGTTTGAAAGGAAGACGGTCTTGGCCTTGTTGGCGTCTTCGGCGGCGGCAAGCGCGTCGCTTAGGGCTTGGTTCTTTTGGAGCGAGTCGCGCATTTCCGCGTCGATGTCCACAAAGCCGATTCCGACTTTGTGAATGTCTCTGTCGTGGTCGTCCTCGTTTCGCTTTACGCCGGCCATCTTTACCATGCCGTAACGGTCAACGCCGCCGCGCCTAGTCACAAAACGGTACGAAATGACCGCCTCTTTTTTTAGCGCGGCCTTGATGTTTTCCTTGCTCACGAATTTCAAGAACTCGTCGCGCTTGTCTTCGCTTATGTAAGCGTTCGCGTATTTGGTGAAATTTTTTGTAAAGGGGAAGGTTTGCCCTTCGTCAACATTGCTCTTTAGGAACTTGTCCTTTCTGTAGCAAACGCCTTCGTCCTTGTCAAGGTCAACGTAGTAAACGCTTCGGTAGTCCGACGAAAGCGCGTTTATCATGTTGTCCTTTTCTTTTTCAACTTCAAGCGCGGCGTTCTTTTTTATTTGAACGACAATCACCGCGAACATTGCCAGGAAGACAAAGAAAACGATCACTGTCAAGACAAAGCTTCGCGTAAGCATTTCCTTTGAGACGGAACTTATCTCTTCGCTTATTACGCTGTCGCGAATCAAGTAAGTCAGCATCCAGTCCGTTCCTTGTATCGGAACGTAAGAAAGCGTCTCTTCGATTCCGCCGTAGCCAAAGGCGACCGCGCCCTTTTTGCCCGAAGAAAATTCGCCCAAGAATTTTTCGATGGAATAGTTTCCCTTAAAGTCGGCTTTTTTCATCGCCTCCAAAAGGTTGTCCTCGCTGGCCAAGCCGCCCAAAACCATGTTGGTCAAGGCCTCGCCCCTGCGCGTGTAAATGTTGCAAAAGGTTGTGTCGTTGTTGTCGGACTGAAGGGAAACGCCTTGCAGCATGTTGGCCATTCCGATTTCCATAAAGCAAACCATAAGCTTTTTTCCGTTAAGGCTCATGTTCTGAACGGGAATCGCGATGATGACTTTTTTGTCGCCGCTTTTAACGTCCTTGACAGAAATCTCAGGCTTTGTCAGAGCGATGTGGTCAAAATTGTATTCGCCGATGTTTCTTTGCGTTCCAAGCGAAGTGTAAATCAAGCCGTCCTCGTCGACAAAGGCGAACTTTTCAAGACCGTAGAGTTTTTTCATTCGCGCCTGGTAGGCCCTAAGCCGCTCCTCGCCGCTAAGGTCGGAACTGTCCATAAGGCTTGTGGCCACATAGATTTTGTCGATGTTGTTCTTTAGCGCGGTGGCGACGACTTGCTCGCGGCGGCCGGCCAGCTCGTCAAGGTACAAAAAGCTTACGGCTCGCACGGCCTTTTCGGTGTCGGACGAGGCTTTTTTTCCGACCAAAAAAGTTCCAACGACGATTATAAAAAGCGCGGCCACTCCGCCCGCGATTACAGGAAAAAGCAAATTTGTTTTTTTGTTTCTCATAGCGTCTCCAAGCAAAAGGGCGCGGCTATAAAGCCTTTAGTTCGTTTCGTTTTTCAAAGATTTTTTGGACGAGCGGGCTGTAGTCCATTTGCGTCTTGCCTCTCAAAAGCTCGACGATTTCGCAAATCGGCTCGTGGATTGGGCTAAGCGCGAGGTTTGCCAAAACGCCTTTAAGCGCGTGGGCCGCGTCAAAAGCCGCGCCAAGGTCTCCTTCTTTTACCGCGTCTTCAAGCTTTTCAAAGGAATCGTTTTGCGCGGCTTTTGCCACCATCTTAAGATAAAATTCCTCGTTGTTCATGCAACGGCGAAGGCCTTCGTCAACGTTGGCCCCAAATGATTTCAACGCCTCGACAGTCATCAGTTCTTTCCTCCCAATTCCTTTTTTAAAAGCTCGGCAAAGCCGTCGGCCGGAAGCGGCTTTGAAAAATAATAGCCCTGGATTATGTCGCAGCCCATTTTTTTCAGCGCCTCAACTTGGCCCGCGTCCTCGACTCCTTCGGCCACGACAGGAACGTTCAGGAATTTCGCTATGCTGATCACAAGCTCCACAAGCTTAAGGCACTTTTCGTCCTTGTTCATGTTGCGCACAAAGCTCATGTCCATCTTGAGGACGTCAATCGGAATCGTCGTGATCATGTTCAACGAAGAGTAGCCGCTTCCAAAATCGTCCATCTCAATCTTAAAGCCCATGTCGCGCAAGTGGTTCACGGCCTCAATAAGGCGCGCCGCGTCCTCGGAGTAAGCCGACTCGGTTATTTCAAGGTATATGTCGGCGGGCGTAAGATTTTTTTCCTTTAAAAGCGAGTTGACGCGATTTTCAAAGCCCTCGTCGTAAATGTCGATGCGCGAAACGTTCACCGACACGGGAACAGAGGCGCCGATTGTGTCCTTCCATTCCCTGATTCTGTCGGCCGCTTCCCGCCATACAAAATGGTCAACCTTTTGTATGAGGCCGTTTTCCTCAAACAAGGGAATGAAGTCGCCCGGGCTTATCATTCCAAGCTTTGGGTGCTTCCACCTTACCAAGGCTTCGGCGCTTTTTAGGACAGGCTTCTCGCCAAGGATTCCGTACTTGGGCTGAAAGTAAACTTGCAAGTCGCGGTTTTTTATCGCTCCCTCGATGTCGTTTATCAAGCGCTCGTGGTAAAGGTCCGCGTCGTTGAGTTCCTTTGTGTAAAAGAAAATTTGCTTTGTGTAGTCGCCTTTGATTCTGTCGCAGGCAAGCTTCGCGTGGTCAAACCATGTTTCCATCGGAGCGCTCTTGTCGACGTTTTGGTAGATGCCGACCCTAAAGTGAATCTTTGGAATTTGCGTCACGCGCGAAAGCTCCTCTTGCAGCGCGTTGAAAATGGAAACGTAATCGTCCCTGTGGAAGCCGCACATAAAGAAGTGGTCTGAGTCGGTGCGGCACTCGATGTAAGCGTTTTCAAAGGCCTTCATCAAAAGCGAGGCCGTAGTCTTTAAAACGCTGTCGCCGATTTTTCGTCCGTAGCTTTCGTTAAGAATGTGGAAGTGGTCGATGTTGAGCGCGAGCGCGTCGACGCTCTTGCCCTTGTTGCAGTCTTCCATCTGGTGAATGTATTCAAAAAAGAATTCGCGGTTAAAAAGGCCGGTAAGCGAATCTTTCTCCGCCGCCTTGATTATGCTTTGGTCTTCGTAAAGGGTGATGATTCGCTCGCAGCGCGCCAAAATCACTTCGGGCATGTCAAAGGGCTTTGTGATAAAGTCGGCCGCTCCCAGCTTTATGCTCTTGACTTCGGCGGGCTTTTCGGAAGTCATTACGATTATCGGAACAGCTCTCAGTCTTTCGTCCGCCTGGATTTTTTCCAAAAGCTCAAGGCCGGACATTATCGGCATAAGAAGGTCAAGAAGGACAAGCGAATAATGCGCGTTCCTGTCAAAAAGCTTTTCAAGCGCTTCCTCTCCGTTGGCCGCGTAGGCAACCTCGTAGTGCTCGGAAAGAATGTTCCCCAAAAGCTCGCGGTTAACGTCCTCGTCGTCGACTACAAGAACCCTTCTTTTTAGTCCGTTTTTTTCCATCAAGTTGTCCATATATCGCGCCTCGTCTTATTTTACCGTAAATTCGACTTCTTTTTCCATATCTCCGCAACGCAAACGGAGCGTTCCTTTTCCTTTTCTTCCCACAGTTCGAACGTAGCAGGCGCAAGTTCCAGCCCTAAAAGAAACAAGGTCAGGGCCCAAAAGCTCCACCGCTCCAGCCGCGCTTAAACAGGCCGGCTCCATAAAGTACGGCAAAACGTTTCCGTAATTGTCGCGCATCGAAAAGCGGACCAAGGCGGCGTCGTAGCTTTCCTCTTCATGCAAAACGCTGCAAGAAACGTCAGCGCAAAGCTCCGTCGAATCGACAGGCCCTTTAAAGATTGTCTTTACCAACTTGCCGCCCTTGTACGCTTCAAACCTAAAGACAGAAGCCTCGCCGCCCCACAAGCCGACAAACTTTGTGTAGCAGCTTGTGATTATCGCGCGATTGATTCCCCGCAGCAAAAGGCGCAAGTAAGAAAGGCCTTGGCTTAAGCCCACGGCATTTTGTCCGTAAAGCGCGATGTAGTTCAAAATGTTTTTCATGTCCTTGGCGGCGGCTTTTGAAAAACCGGCCTCTTCGACCAAACGGTTTCCAACATAGTCGTCAATCAAGATCGGTCCGTGCGGAATGTTTTTGTAGGGCGAATCGTCGCGCGTATATTCGCGTATGAAATTTCCGTTAAGGTACATCTTGACGGAATCGGCGTTGGTGAAAATCCAGTTTTTTCCGCGCGCGCTTGCGGGATGCTCTCCCACGTCCATCGATGAAGAAACTTCCAGCACAGGAATTTTTTCTTGCTGGCTTTGGTAGACCGCCGCCGCAAGCTTGGGATTTCTGAACATGTCCATCACGCCGTGGTAGCAAACAAAGTCGCCGCTTCCAAAATCCTTGTGGGTGTTGTAGTCAAAGGCGCACCAAGCAAAGCTTCCGGCGATCCCTCTGCCCTTTGCAACCGCGTCAAGAACGTTGGCGTGGCGCAGAGCGTGTTCAGTTCTGTGAATCTCGTCGTCAAAAATTTTCGTTGGGAAAATATGGCCGGCGTATTCAGAAATCAAGTAAGGCTTATGCGAGTCGCCCGCGCGCATGACGCTCGCCTTGTCAACGCAGCCGGGATTGTTTCCTTCGTGGCTAAAGTCGTTGTATGTGTAAACGTCTTCAAGCAAATGAGATTTTTTTATGCAGCGCACTCCGCCAGTCGGGCGGCTGGGATCAAGCCTTCTGCAAAGCTCGTTGGTCCGCTTGTAAAGGTCGTCGTCATCGCCTGACTCGTTGATTCTGACTCCCCACAAAAAGATTGAAGGATGGTTTCTGTATTGCGAAACCATTTCTTCTGTGTTAACAAGAACTTGGTCGCGCCATTCGTTTGACGTTCCGATGTGCTGCCAGCCGGGAATTTCTGTAAAGACCAAAAGGCCAAGCTCGTCGCAGCGGTCGATAAAATCCTGCGATTGCGGATAATGCGAAGTGCGAACCGCGTTAAGGCCCAACTCGTTCTTTAAAATGTCCGCGTCAAATTTTTGCATGCTGGCTGGCATCGCGTAGCCGACATATGGATAGCTTTGGTGCCTGTCGATTCCGCGCAAAAGGGTTTTCTTTCCGTTTACAAAAAGGCCTTGGTCTTTCATCTCTATGTCGCGGAAGCCAAAGCGGACGCTTTTTGAATCGATAAGATTTTTTCCGTAATGCAGCTCAACGTTCAAAACATAAAGCGCGGGGCTGTCGGGCGACCAAAATTCCACGTTGGAAACAGAGGCTTCGGCGCGGATTGAGGCGGAGTCGCTTATCTCGTATTCTTTTTGCAAGAAAACTTTTTTGTCCTTTTCTTTTGCCAAGGTTACGCGAATCGTTCCGCTTGTTTTTTTGTCTAAAGAAATCTCGGCGCAAAGGTCGCTTTTTTTTGTGGTGACAAAAACATCGTTGATAAAGTTTTCGTTGGCAACTTCCAGGCAAACGCCGCGATAAAGGCCGCCGTAAGTCATATAGTCAATTACAAAGCCAAAGGGCGGAACGTCAAGGCTTTCGCGCGAATCCAGCTTTACCGCCAAAACGTTTGTTTTTCCCGCAGGCGCGAGAAACTCGGTAAGCTCAAATTTAAATGCAGTGTAGCCGCAAGAATGGGTTCCCAAAAGGTTTCCGTTAAGATAAACGCTGGCTTGGTGGGCGGCCGCGTAAAAATTGACGAACACGCGGCGGTTTTTCCAGGCCCTTTCGGTCTTAAATTCGCGCCTGTAGCCCGAAACCATTTGGTAGGAATCCGCTCCAAAATAATTGTACGGCGTTATGGCGACGCTGTGCGGCAAGCGGACTTCTTGCAGGGATTTTTTTAGTTCCGTTCCCTTGACTTTGGGAGCGCAAAGATCCTCATTAAATTTGGGAGTCCAAATCCATTGGTCATTTAAATTGATTCTTTCCATAGGATTATATTGTAAATTGTTTAAAAAAATATTACAATAGCCATAACCTTTTTAGCCTTGCGCTGTTTATACTATATTAAAGGAACATTTTTATGAAAAAAACGATTATCATTGCAAGCGTGATTTTAGCGGGATTGGCTCTTTTTTGCGGCTGCCAAACCGTTCCGAAAGAAATTCCAGAAGACCTTGACGCCCGCCAATTGATTCAGCGCGGCCAGGACAATTATGACGAACACCGCTACAAGGCCGCTGAAAAATACTTTAACACTGTTCTTGAACGCTTTGGCGACGATCCCAAACATTACCTAGAAGCCAAATACGAGCTTGGCCACCTTTACCTAAAGAAAAAGAAATACAGCGCCGCCTACGACACCTTTATGGAAATCGAAGAAATCTACAAAAACGTTCCGGTCGGACTTCCGGGAGCGTATAAAATTTTATGCGGAATAGAACTTGCAAAAATTCCCGCTGACAAAGTAAAAGAGTTTGAAGAAAGAAAGAAGGCGCCAGTTCAGGAGCCCCTGCCGGCGCAAGAAGCGGCTCCTGCAGCCGAAACGCCCGCCCAGCAAGCGGCCGTCGAACAAACACCGGCCGAACAGGCGCCCGCCGCGGAAGAAGCCGCCGCTCCGAATGAACAAGATGTTGCCGAAAAAAAAGAGCCTTCCAGCGAGGAAAGCGCCAACGAGTAGGGTCATTGCGGCGCGAACGAATAACGCGCCTTGATTGCCAGCGCTCGTGAGAGCGCAGTTGAATAAACTTCAACTAGCAAAATGGAGCGCAGCGACATACGCAGGATTATCGGCCCCGGCGGCTTTTGTCGTCGGGAGTAATGATTGCGGTCACGCTCACACCGAGCTGGGCCGCTTTTTTTTCGACCAATTCGCGAGTGTACTTTCCAGTTCTTCGCGGAGTGGGATGAGGCTCGGCGTCGCCGATCAAAATTATTTTCTTTTGGGCGTCGTCGCGCCACTTGTAAAAATCCATCGAAGCGAAAAGCGCCTCGTAAACAGGCTCGGGAATGTCGCCGCCTTCCGTTCCGATGATTTTAAATCCGCTCAAGTTGGCCAAAAATTCGTCCAAATCTTTTGACCAGTCAAAGAATCTCACGGGAAGCCCCTTAGTCCAAAAGTTGTCGCCGTAGTCGCGGTAAAGCAAAAGGCCAAAGCGAACGTCGCCAAAATCGGCCAATTCATGGGCAAGGCGGGGAACCAATTCTTGGCGCAGCTTTTCTATGTCGTCCTTCATGCTGCCAGTTGCGTCGATGGCAAAGACAACGTCAACCTTATCCTTGGGATTCACCGACTGCAAAACCGCGCAAATGTCGTCGATCAAAGAGTCGGGGCCTTTTGAGTAAACCAGCATGTCCGAAAATTCCTTGAACTTGTCGGCGGCGGCGGGATTGTATTCGTCGGTAAGAACAACCTCTACCGGCTCTGGTTCAGGCTCGGGAACGGAAACAGGCGCCGGACGCGGCCTAGTCCTTTTTTCCAAATTGAACATGTAAGGGTTGTCAAAAAAAGCGCCGGTGTAGTCGCAATACTTTTTTTCAAAGCCGCGGATATTTATAAACGTTCCTTTTCCAACTTGAACGGTTCCGTGGCGGCTCCAATCGTATCCATAAACCAACTCGTCCGGAACAAAAATCAAAAAAGCTTTTCCAAACTGAGCGTCGGCGCCGGCGTTTGAGTCAACCAAAAAGTAAAGGCCCTTCTCTTTTGAGTCAAGAACCTCTCCGTCAAGGATTCGCTTTTCGTCGCCGTTAATGGGATTCCATTCGCGCGCGCGGTAAGCGTAATTGTCTTCCTTTCCAAGAGGATCCTTTGTAGTCTCGGTAAGCATAACCGACTCAAGGCCCGGCTTTTTTCTAATGAAAATGTTTGTTCCGCCATCCACTTTTTCGACGCGCAAATCTTCAGGAGAAATTAAAAGGTTATTTTGCGCCGCAAGCGGAAGCAAAAACGCAAGCATGAGAATACCGTTCAACAAAAACTTTTTCATACATCTATTTTCGGCAAAAAATTAAATAATATAATCGATTTTTCCGATAAAAGAGGGAACGCGCAATACCAAAAAGCGCGGACAATTTTTTGTTAGGAATAAAACATGGCTTCAAAAAAATCGTTTAAACTTAATTTTGACGCATGCGTATCGATCTGCTTTTGCGTCGCGGCGCTTGTGATTTTTTTCATTGACAATTTTGCGTTAAAGAACGCCAGCTTGGTCCAAAAGTTTTTTTCCGCTCCAGGGGCCAAAGGAGCGCCAACACCCTTTAATTTTTCTTCGCCCGCCGACTACTTGCGGCTCTTTTTCTTTGTTTTTGGAAACGAAAGCTTTTTGCAAGTCCTTTTTTCTTGCGCCTTCATCCTGCCTTTTGGCGCCCTTATGGAAGAGCGCTACGGCTCTCCAGCCGTTGCCTTTATGATTGTAATTTGCGCCTTTGTTTCGGGCGTGTTGAACGCGTGCCTTGTTCCTCAAAGCCTTTGCGGAGCGGCATCCGTTGCGATAATGCTTATTCTTCTATCGTCAATCACTTCCATCGCAAAAAACGAAATCCATCTTTCAAGCCTTTTGACTCTTGCCCTTTGCCTGGGCGGAAACCTTTATCTTTGCGCTCAAAAAAACGGCCTAAACCGCTTTGGCGTAATCAGCGTTTTTGTACAGCTTGCGGGCGCCTTGTGCGCAAGCATGGCGGGCTTTTTGACCGCTCCCAAAACAAAAAGGACGGCCTCCGCCTCAAGCGCGTCTTCCGCCTCCGAGCGCCTAAAAGAAATCGACAACGAGTCGCCCCGCAAAAAAAGCTTTTGGGGCAATAAAAAAGCCGACGACGAAACAACCGTCATCGGCTCCATTAACATTTAGGTTTGCGACCGAACGCCGCTATTAGGCGAAGATCGGGCGGACTTTTGTGACCGTTTCGATGCCGGCTAGGGCGCGGAGGGTTTCTTCTGGAACAACGCCGTCGATGTCGATGATGTTGTAGGCCGTATCTCCGCGGTTTTGGTTGATCATGCCGGCGATGTTAAGCTTGGCGTCGCCCAAAACTGTCGTGAACTTAGAAACGATTCCAGGCGCGTTCTTGTGGCTGATGCAAAGGCGCGTTCCGTTTTTGGGAATCGGGTTTTCCGTAACGCACTTTGGAAAGTTGACGGAATTGGTGATGTTTCCCTTTTCCAAAAATTCGCGCAATTCGTTGACGGCCATAACGGCGCAGTTGTCTTCCGCTTCGGGCGTTGACGCTCCAAGGTGGGGAAAACAAATCACGTTCTTTTTGTTCAACAACTCTTCGCTGGCAAAGTCAGTCACAAAGCAGCGAACTTTTCCGCTGTCCAAGGCCGCCAAAATGTCGTCGTTGTTGACCAAGCCGCCGCGCGCGATGTTGATGATTACAACGCCGTCCTTCATGTTCTTGATTGTCTTTTCGTTGATCAAGCCCTTTGTGTCGGGCGTCTGAGGAATGTGAATCGTAACGTAGTCGGCCTTGCTCAAAAGAACGTCCAACGTTTCCGCGTGCTTGATCGAAGCGTCCAATCTCCAAGCGGCGGCGATTGACATAAAGGGATCGTATCCGATTACTTCCATTCCAAGGCGGACGGCGGCGTTGGCGACCAAGGCTCCGATGGCGCCAAGTCCGATAACGCCAAGCTTCTTTCCTTTAAGCTCGTGGCCGACAAACTGGCTCTTTCCCTTCTCCGCCAAGTCCGGGATTTCCTCTCCCTTTCCTGCCAAAGTCTTTACCCAATCCGCCGCCTCGAAAACCGGTCGGCTTGAAATCAAGAGCGAAAGCAAAACCAATTCCTTAACGGCGTTGGCGTTGGCTCCGGGCGTGTTGAAAACTACGATTCCCTTGTCCGTCATAGAATCAATCGGAATGTTGTTGACGCCGGCGCCGGCGCGGGCAACGGCCTTAAGGCTTCCGGGAATGTCCATATTGTGCATGTCGGCCGAGCGTACCAAAATCGCGTCAGGGTCGTTGAGGCCGCTTGCTGTCTCGTAGTTGTCGCGCGGGAATTCTTCCAAGCCCACCGCGCTGATTTTATTCAAAGTCTGAATTTTAAACATTGTCTTCCTCCAAAAATGCCGCGCCGCCGTTAATTGTTGGACGCAAATTTCTTCATAAACTCTACAAGCGCCTTGACGCCGTCCAAGCTCATCGCGTTGTAAATGCTGGCGCGCATTCCGCCAACCAAGCGGTGGCCCTTAAGGTTGACAAGGCCGGCGGCCTCGGCTTCCTTAACGAACTTGGCGTTGATTTCCTTTTCGTTTTCCGCTCCCGCGTATTTTGTAAGGAAGGGAACGTTCATCAAAGAGCGACTGCCCTTTTGCGCAGTGGCGTGGTAGAAGCTTCCTTCGTTCTTGTCCAAATAGTTGTAAAGCAAGTCGGCCTTTTCCTTATTGCGCTTGAGCATTCCTTCCGCTCCGCCGTTGGCTTCGATCCACTTGAGAACTTTTCCCAAAACGTAAATCGTGTAGCAAGGCGGCGTGTTGTACATGCTTTCGCCCTCAACGTGGGTCTTGTAGCAAAGCATTGTCGGAGTTCCCGGGCGGCAGTTTTCCAAGTCGCAAACCAAGTCCTCGCGGATGATTACCAAAGTAACGCCGGCCGGCGCCAAGTTCTTTTGCGCTCCAGCGAACAAAAGGCCGAACTTAGAAACGTCAAGCGGCTCGCTCAAGACGCAAGAAGAGATGTCGGCGACAAGCGGAATGTTTCCTGTCTCAGGAATGTATTCATAGTGGGTTCCCATGATTGTGTTGTTAAAGCAAATGTATGCGTAGTCGTAGTCGCCTTCGATTTTTTCAACCTTGGGGATGTAGGAATAATTTTTGTCTTCGCTTGAAGCGATAACGTCAACCTGAACTCCAAGATGGCGCGCTTCGGCGGCGGCTTTCTTGGCCCAAACGCCGGTCTGGATGTAAGCGGCCTTGCCTTTTTTGTTTCCCAAATTCTGGGCCACCATGGCAAACTGCGTCGAGCCGCCGCCCTGCAAGAACAAAATCTTGTAGTTGTCCGGCACCTTCATCAATTTGCGAACGCGCGCCTCCGCGTCCTGAATGATAGGCTCAAAGGCCGCCGAACGGTGGCTCATTTCCATAACGCTCTGGCCCGTGCCGTTGCAATCAAGCATCTCAGCCGCGCACTCTTTCAACACTTCTTCAGGCAGGCAAGAAGGACCCGCGCTAAAATTCCATACTCTGCTCATAATCAACTCCTAACTATTAATTCGCTTTCGCGCATATATTGTTCAAAGCCAACAGCGGCGAAACGTTTTCAACAACGACTCCCGCCGGAACTTCCAAAACTTGGCCGGTAAAGTTTACGATTCCCTTTACGCCGCTTGTCGCCAAACGCTCGGCCATCAAGCGGGCTTGGTCGTCTTCCACCGCCAAAATGGCGAACTCGATCTTTGACTCGGGAATCACCGTCTCCATTTTGGCCGCGGGGTACAAAGGAAAGTCCGCGCTCAAAACTTCCGTTCGGTTTACGCGGCTGTCAAAGCCAGCCACAATCTTAAAGGGCGACTCGTCAAAGATTCCGCACTGCATCAAAGCCGCTCCCAACTTTCCAAGGCCTGCGATGCAGCAAAAGCGCTTTTGTTCCGGCAAGGGCAGCTTTAACGCCTCCCTGATCGCGGCAAGCAATTCGTCAGCCTTGTAGCCGTTTGAAACGCCGCCCTTAAAGCCGATAAGCGAAATGTCCTTTCGGATAATGGAGCGGTCGATGCCGGCCATTTTTTGCATTTGTATTGAAGTGATCTTTTCCTCTTTGAAGGAAGCCAAAAGAGCGGCCAGCAAAGTCAGCCGTCTTTTTGAAGCTTCAGGAATCTTCTCCATCATCGCTCCTGTGAAAATATTCACAAAATTACGCTTTTTATTCTAAAGGCGATGTGAAAAATTGTCAAGAAAAAGGGGCGTTTTTGGCAAGCTTTTTTGGAAAAACAAGGGAAAAATTTGCCAAAATAAGTTTTACTGTGAAAAATAGAACAAAAAAAGGACGCCCCAACGGAGCGTCCTTAAAATAAAAAAAGGAGGATTTTATTTAGCGGACAATAGCCGGAATAATTTGCTCGTTAGATTGTTTGTAGTGGTTCAACACTTCTTCGGTAAAGGCGGTCTGCAAGTTGGAACGGTAGCTGGCGATGCGGCTAACGTAGCGCAAGGTGCTGGCCGGAGTTTGGTCGTTGCGAACGCGGTTTACGCCGGCGTTGTACATGGCCACGGCGGTCAAGTCGTTGCCGGCAACGTTCATGCAAAAGCGCAAGTGCTTCATGCCGACGCGGGCGCTTGTTTCGGCGGCGTAAAAGTCGTTCTCTCCCAAGTGGGGAAAGCTGCGGTCGTTAAGCTGAAAAAGGCCGCGGTCGATCGAGCCGTTTGTGTTCAAGTTGTAGGCAAAGCGGTTGTAGCGGCTTTCTGTGTAGCAAAGGGCAAAAGCCAAGCTGAGCGGAATGTCCTCGCGGTTGGCGGCGTCCAAAACAGCCATCGTAACGTCTCGGTTGCCGGTCACGCGAAGGTAGAACCACTCCACCGCCGCGCGCGTTGACGGGTTCCTGTAAAGCTGCAAGCCCTTGTCAACCATCTCTGATTTTTCGTCCGAATCAAAAGAAAAGGCGCTAAAAGAAGCCTTGTTTTCAAGCCAAGAAATGTTTTGAATTCCAGCCCTGATTTCTTCGGCGTAGACTTGCTCCTCAGGCAAAAGAGGCTCTTCGATTACAGAAACTACATTGGCAAAAGCGGGCTCTGAAGACTTGGGGGCAAACAAAAGCGCCGCAACGCCCGCGGCCGCGAACAAAATCGAGAGAATAACGGCAAAAAGCGCCGTCTGATAAAATTCCGAATGTTCTTTATATTCCTTTGTCATGAAGCAACATAAAAGCGCATTTTTAAGTTTTATTCAAGAGAATTTTAGAAAAATTTAAAGAAATTTTACAAATTTTCGTCTTTTTTGGCAGTTTGTTGATTTACACGCACTATCTTGAATATTTCGCAAAATCTCCATTTTATCCAAATACGTAATGCGGATGCTTTTCCAACAATTCCGACTTAAAGTTGTCGGCCAGCTCGCCGCCCCGCTCCATTCCAGCGAAAACAGCGGGAATCTCAAAGCCCTTTACGCACTCGCAATCCTTTACGCGGCGGGCGCAATGCTTGTAGGCGGCTGTGACCGAAAGGGCCGCGTCAATGTCCTTGCAATCTTCCGGAAGGACTTGCGGCTCCAGCATTACCTGCTCGCCGGCCGCCTCTAGCTCTTTTAGGCGGTTTCTAAGGCCGGCCAAATATTCTTCGTTGGCCGAACCGTCAGCCAAAACAATGTCCTTGTAGGCCACTTGAATTTTATTCATTTTATCCGCTCCATTTAAAACAAAACAAACCTCTGCAAAAAGAAACTTTCACAGAGGCGCAATCGAGAGTAAAAAGGCCGGCAAAGCCGTTCCTTCTATTCTGTCAAAATCTTGATTACTTCGGCTTTGTCTTGTGTCTCAAGAATCTGCTGGCGCTTTCCGGCGCTCTTGAACAAAAGGCTTACTTCAGCCAAGAACTGAAGGTGCGGGCCAGTTTTGTTAACCGGAGAAAGCGTCATAATAAAGATGCGGCAGGGATCTTGGTCAAGAGAATCAAAGTCTACCGGATTGTCCGAAATGCCGATGCAAGCAACCAAATCGCTTACTGTGTCAGTCTTTCCGTGGGGAATGGCGATTCCATGCTTCATTCCCGTAGACATCTTGCGCTCGCGCTCAAGGACGCAGTCACGGGCGGCCGCTTTGTCGGTTACCTTTCCCGCCTTTACAAGAATGTCGAGCATTTCGTCGATAATGTCGTCTTTTGTCTTTCCCTTCAAATGAAGGTTCACCGTCTCGGGTGTTAGTACAGTTCTTAAGTCCATAACTGTTATTTTAGATTCACTTGCCCTAAAAGTCAAGAGAAAAGTCAATCAAAAATTGATTTTTTTCAAAAAAACTGATAAATTATCGGCATGAACAAAAGCGAAAAATTTTCAGCCGACCTTAAAAGAATCAAAAAAGCCAACCGCTCCGGAGCGGCATTTAACCTGAACGCCGCCCTTGCGGACATAGAACGCCTTTTTACCGGACAAAACGCCCAATGCTCGGCCCTGGCCTCTTCCCTATTTGACTGGTGGAAAAACGAATGGGCGCGCGGCCCGGAATTGGAAGACTCCGCCTTGGAAAAGCTGGCCGCCGTAAACTCCTTCCTTAACGAAGAGGAAGACACCGACGCGCTTGACCAAGACGATTGGAAAAGAATCAAGGACGAGGTCGGCTACGAGGCCGAAAACCTGCCCTTGGACCTTTTGAGCGAGATGATGAAAACCATCGTCTCAAAAGGAAGCTTTTAATAAACGAACAAATAAGCCGGATACTTTATGCTGGGCCCCAGCTTTTCGTCAACGACGCGCTTTACCGAAACTCCTGTCATCGACTCAAAGATGCGGCGCATAAAAGGCGCTTGATAAATATACTCGTAGTCAACAAAGTCAACCGCGTCGGCTTCTTCGCCGGACAAGCCCTGGGTCGCCATAAGGCGCTCCCTCATTCTGTCCTCGGCGTTTTCTTGGGAACCGATTCCGTCAATCAATCCGTTTGACTTGGCCTGGCTTGCGGTGTAGACGCGGCCGTCGGCCAAAGCCTTTGTCTCGGTCAATGACTTTTTTCTTGCGGACGCCACGATTGAAGCGAACTGATCGTAGCATTCGTCAACAAGGCTCTGCATGATTTTTCTTTGCTCGTCCGTCATCGGCGTGTCGTAATGGCCCATCGCCTTGTTCTTGCCGGAAACAAAGTTTGTGGATTTGACTCCTATTTTTTCAAGCAAGCCGGTGGCGTCGATTGTAGGTCCATAGATTACGCCGATGGATCCTGTGACTGTGTTGCGGTTGGCGTAAATCGTGTCGGCCGAACACGCGATGTAATACGCGCCCGAAGCCGCCATGCTCTTAAAGTATGCCCAAACTTCTTTTCCGGAATTCTTGTACTTGCGCAAGGCCAGATAAAGTTCGTCGGCTTCGTATACCGTTCCGCCGGGAGAGTCTATGACCAAAAGAATGCCGGCGTTGTTGGCGTCCGCTTCAAGGGACTCTACTGTGTCCAAAAGCCATTTTTGGTTGTAGGTTTCGTTGGCCTCTTGAATCACGCCGGTAATGTAAAGGCGGGCGATGTATTTTGAGCCGCCGAATTTTCCAAGTTTAAAGTTTCCCAAGTTCAAGTTTATAGGATTGTTCCCTCGGGAAGCCGAAGGAGCGCCCTTAATGACGCCAACGCCTTTAAGGATTCCAAACACAGCCGCCAACACAACGATGACGATAACGATTATCAAAAACAAAAGGCCGCCGCCCTTCTTTTTATTCTTTGAAATTTCTTCGTTCATTTTTTTCTCCTATGGCGCAATTACGCAAAGTCTTCCGGCGCGACTCTCTTTGAGGCAAACGCGGTTTCTTTTAGCGCGTGGTAAATGTTTGTGTATGTTGCTTGGTAATAAGGCATAAGCCACAAAAATCCGATTCCCATAGTCAAGCAGCACAAAAGGTAAAGGGGAATAAAAGACAAGTCGGTGACGAACAAGTCGCCCTTGTAGCCGCGAGTCAATTCCTTGCTGATGTTCATCGCCTTGGTCACTTTGATTTCCGGGTTTTCGGCCATGATGTAAACCATCATAGAATAAGAATACCATTTGATGATTCCAGGAATCCAAAGAAGGAGCGACCAAAGGAAGACCCAAAGGGTTCTCCAAAGATAGCCGCGCGCGGCCTGCCACCATTGGCCAAGGCCTTCCAAATAGTCGCCGAACGAAATCGGGCGAGGATCGGCTTTCATAGTATGGAACAAGCGCTTTTGCGCCAACAAAAAGGCGGCGATAATCAAGGCGATAAAAATAGAAGCGGTCGTCGCGCGCGGGCCGCCGTGAACGCCAGCGTTAAAGTTTCCGGCGCCGGCCCTTAAGTTGACGGTAATGTCATCGCCAAAAAAGGCTACCAAGGCAAAGCCAAGAATAGAAATCAAAGCAAAAATCAAAAGACTCGTCAATACAGGAATCTTCCAGCGGCCCTTAAGCTGAGCCTTTGCCGCTTTTTTGTAAGCTACTCGATCAAACATTTTTTCTCCTTAAAACTTTATAATTCCGGCTTCCGCCAATAATTCAGAATAATACTTTTCCTCGATATCATCAAGGGCAAGACCGCACTTTACGACAAGCGACTCAAGCTCCTTTCTCATCGCGGCTATTTGGCTTTCGTCCGCCTCGCCGTCCGTCACAAACTCGATTTCCAAAAAGTCTCCCAATGGCGGAACGGAACACAATTCCAAATGAGCCTTTCCGCAAGGAGTGTCGGCGTAAAAACCGACCGCGTCTTTATGCTTTGTAAAATACGGAACAAAACCAACGTCCGCAAAAAGCGCTTCCAAACATTCGGCGTTGTCCAAGGCGGCCTCATATTCTTGGTTCACCTCTAACGCGCCGCCCCCGCTTGCAAGGCGCTTTTCCTTTTTTTTGTAAGTCAAAAAAATTTTTTCTTCAAACGCGCGGCCGTTTTGGTCCGCGTTTTTTTCTTGGCGAATGCGCGCGGTTATACGGCCGTTGGGGGCGCCGCTTTTTTCCAGCTTAAAGTAGCGGTCGTCCTTTGAAACGCTTTTGTCAAAGACGGCAAAGGCGTTAAGCTTTTGCAAGACAGCCTTGCGGTCGCGCGCGTGGGCCTTAAGTTCAATTTCCATGCTTTCCATTCTACCACAAAATATGCTAAAATGAAAGCATATGACGCAACTGATCGCGGGTCCGATGGCGACGCTTAGCCACGAGGCCTTCCGCCGCCTTGTGGAAAAATTTGGCGGCGCCGACGAATACTACACCGAAATGATAAACGCTCCCACGCTTTTGCAAAAAGGCCCCTTTGAAAAATATTATTTGATGAACGGCCCCGCTCCCGAAAAAATCGTATGGCAGCTTACAAGCAAAGAAGGCCAATCGATGGCGGCGGCCGTCAGCGTCTTGGCTCCCCTTGGCGGAATCGGAATCGACCTTAACATGGGCTGCTCGGCGCCAGAAATCGTCCACTCCGGCGCGGGGATAGCATGGATGCTAAAGCCGCAAGAAGAAACGTTCGAGATGGTTCGCGGAGTAAAGCGCGCGATAGAAAAATCCGCGCCCGCTTTTAGGCTTAGCGTAAAGCTCCGCCTTGGCGCGGAAGATTTTAACGAAGAAAAGTTTTATGATTTTTGCCAAGGCCTTTGCGACTGCGGCGTCCAACGCCTTGTATTGCATCCGCGCACGCAGCGGGAAAAACTTTCCAGGCCGCCGCGCCGGTATTTTGTCCAACGCTTGGCGGAACGATTGAAGCCGCGCGAAGTTGACGTGATTTACAATGGAAACGTGAAGGACGCGGCAAGCGCAGCCGCGGCGCTTTCAGAATGCCCATCTTGCGCGGGCCTTATGATCAGCCGGGCCTCTGTCCAAAAGCCCTGGATTTTCGCCCAAGTTCGCGGAACCTTGGACGACGCCGGCGCGAATGGCGCGACCGATAACGGCTTGCAAGACCTTAACGGCGGCCGCGTTGACCTAATGCAAACAGGCTTGAACTATATCGAGCTTTTGCAAGAATACCAGCCGCCGGAATTTTTTAAGAGCCGCATGCAAAGATTTTTTTCTTACTACTGCGACAACTTTACCTTTGGCCATTACATAAAAAGCAAGATGCTCAACGCGGCGACTCCCCAAGAAGCGCAAGAAAGGTTCCGCGCCTTCTTTGAAGAATCGCCAGCCGACCGCTTTAAGGTTTTACAATAGCGCCTTGATTTTTTGCGCGGCTTCGTCAAGCTCCGGAACTTCTAGGTTTTCGATGTCGCCGGAATCGACGTGGGCGCTGGTTTCGGGCCTCATCGGAATGCGGGCCAAAACGGGCAGACCAAAAGTCTTTGCGATGCCTTCGATGTTGCTCTTTCCAAAAACGTAAATTTCCTTTGAGCAGTCCGGGCACTTTACGTAAGACATGTTCTCTATCAATCCCAAAATCGGAACGTTCATCATGTTGGCCATCTTTACGGCCTTTTCGACAATCACGCGCACCAATTGCTGGGGCGAAGAAACTACGATGATTCCGTCAATCGGGAGCGACTGGAATACCGTAAGCGGAACGTCGCCAGTTCCCGGAGGCATGTCGACGAACATAAAGTCAACGTCCTTCCAAACAACGTCGGTCCAAAACTGCTTTACCGCGCCGGAAATGACAGGGCCTCTCCATACGACAGGGTCGTTTTCGTTTTGAAGCAAAAAATTCATCGACATAAGCTTGATTCCGCTTGAAGTAACTACGGGCTCAAGCAAATCCTTTCCTTCAACCACGTCGGCGCGCTTGTCGCTTTCGCCAAAGCTTTCGGGAATCGAAGGGCCTGTGATGTCCGCGTCCAAAATGGCGGACTTGTAGCCCATTTTTTGCATTTTGCAAGCCAAGAGGCTTGTCACAAGCGACTTTCCTACGCCGCCTTTTCCGCTGACGATGGCGATGACCTTCTTTATTTTGCTGTCTTTGTTGGGCTCCAATTTTTGGGGAGCGCTTCGTTCCGCGCAAGAGCCCTCGGAACAATGTCCGCAATCGTGGCCGCAGTTTTCTGACATATTCTAGTTCTCCTATATGTTACTGTTAATTTAAAGATAATAAAAATCTGCTGAAAAGTCTAGTAAAATTTTCCGATATATAGTTTATGAAGAAGTTTCTATTAATTACCGCATTTTTCATTTGTTCCGCCGCTATTTTTGCGGAAAACGAGCGCAATTTTTTTGGATTTCAGTTCGCGCTTGGAAGCGGCTACACCTTTTACGGAGACAAGGACTTAAAAGCCAACGAAAGAGACGCGATGCGTTCCGGCTACAGCAGAGTCATTCTTTACACCGACGCTGGAATCACGCTAAAGCTGACCGACCAACTTTACTTTTTGGGCGGCTTTCAAACAATGCTTGACTTTATTTGGAAGGACGGCCGCTACACAAACCACGCCTCGCCGACTTTTTTTGGCGGCCTGCAATTCTATCCCGGAATCGGAAACCTTTCATTTTCGCTAGCCTACGCGCTTGGAGTCCGCCACGATTGGGAAGGCTTGGATGACAAATACAATAAAGTCCAAGCGTCAAAATGGGGCAACGGCTTTAGGCTGGCCGCCGAATACGACTTTAAAAAGGGAAGCGGCGTGGTTCCAGTCGTTGGAGCCAGCTACCTATTCTTGCCAACCGGCTACGACAATTACGACAACACCCTGGCGGTTTATTTTAGACTTGCCTTCCATTGATTTCCAACAAATAAAAAAACCGCCCTTCGGGCGGTTTTTTTTTGCTTTGACCAATTCTAGCGCGCGTATTCTACGATGCGGGTTTCGCGAATCATGGTTAGCTTTATGCGGCCTGGATAGCGCAAGTCGTTTTCGATTTGCTTGGCGATCTTGCGGGCCAACTCCTTGACGTCTCCGTCAGGAATCTTCTCGTTGTTGACAAGAATTCTAAGCTCGCGGCCGGCCTGAATGGCGTAGGCCTTTTCGACTCCGTTAAAGCCTTCGGCAATCTTTTCAAGGTTTTCAAGGCGGTTAACGTAATTGTCAACCGTTTCCTTGCGGGCGCCCGGACGGGCGGCGCTGATCGCGTCGGCAATTTGAACGATAATGGCCTCAAGGCTGGAAGGCTCGATGTCGTTGTGGTGGGCGCCGATGGCGTTGACCACAAGAGGCGCCTCTCCCATTTTGCGGGCGATTTCCGCTCCGACTTCGGCATGGTTCTGGTCGCTGTCGTTTTCAGCGCCCTTTCCGATGTCGTGCAAAATCGCGGCGCGCTTAGCCAATTCTCGGTTGGCGCCCAACTCGGCGGCCAAAAGGCCGGCGATCTCGGCGACTTCCTTTGAGTGAACCAAAACGTTCTGGCCGTAGCTTGTTCGGAAGTACAAACGGCCCAAGGCGCGGACGCCTTCTGTGGGCATATTGTGGATTCCCAAGTCAAACAAGGCCTTTTCGCCTTCTTCGTAAATTCTGTTCTGAACTTCGCGGGTAACCTTTTGAACGATTTCCTCGATGCGGGCCGGATGGATTCGGCCGTCGGAAATAAGGCGCTCCAAAGATTCCTTTGCGATTTCCTTGCGGACGGGGTCAAAGCATGAGATGACGACCGCTTCGGGAGTGTCGTCGATAATGATGTCAACGCCGGTCAAGGTTTCCAAGGCGCGGATGTTGCGGCCTTCGCGTCCGATGATTCGGCCCTTCATCTCGTCCGAGGGAAGGGAAACAGTAGCGACCGTAATGTCGCTTGTAGTTTCCGTGGCGATTCTTTGAATTGTGGTGACAAGAATGTCGCGCGCCTTTTTTTCGGCGTTCAACTGGGATTCCTGCTCAACTTTGTTAAGCAAAGCCTGGGCGTCGTGGCGGGCGTCGTTTTCCAAATTCCTAATGATAAGTTCTTTGGCTTCCTGGACCGTAAGGCCGGAAATTCGCTCCAACTCGCGCCTGTATTCCTCTTCTTGCGCTTGGACAACGGCCTCGCGCTTTTGCAAGGCGGCTAACTTTTCGACATACTCTTTGTCTTGTTTGTCGTACAAAGCGGCGCGCTGGTCCAACGCCTCCTCTTTGTGGCTTACCCTAGCCTCGTAGCGCTGCACTTCCGCGCGGCGCTCGCGATTTTCCCGCTCTTGCTGGTTTCGTTCCCGAATGAGTTCATCTTTTGCGTTAAGCAAAATTTCTTTTTTCTGAGCTTCAGCTTCTCTAATTGCATCCTGTCTTAAACGTTCAGCTTTTTGTTCTGACGCAGATAATTGAAATCTGGCATACAGCCAGCGAATTGTCCATCCAAGAACCACTCCAGCAACCGGAAGAACGATAAATAACACTAGATTATTCATGTTTTTCTCCTATTTTTGCTTATAGTAATTCTATTCTATACATAGTAACAGAGAATGTTCATTTTGTCAACAAAAATTTTACATAGAGAAGTCGCTGCCCAGGTAAACTTTGCGGGCTTGCTCGTTTTGGAGGATTTCGTCGCGCTGGCCTTGGGCAATGATTTCGCCGTTGTTGATGATTATGGCGCGGTCGGTGATTTCCAAGGTGTCGCGGACATTGTGGTCTGTGATCAGGATGCCGATTCCCCGGTTTTTGAGGATTTGTATCATTTTTTTAAGGTCGCTTACGGCTATTGGGTCGATTCCGGCAAAAGGCTCGTCCAAAAGAAGGAATTTTGGCGCTATGGCCAGGGAACGGGCGATTTCGGTGCGGCGCCTCTCGCCTCCGCTAAGGGTGTAGGCGTACTGGCGGCGGATTCTGGTAATGACAAATTCTTCCAAAAGCTCTTCCAAAAGGGCTTTTTTTTGCTTTTTGTCCAAATCCTGCCGGGTTTCCAAAATGGCCCAAATGTTGTCCTCCACCGTAAGCTTTCTAAAGACCGAAGGCTCTTGCGGAAGGTAGGAAATGCCCATTTGAGCGCGCTTGTACATTTGCAGGGGCGTGATTCGCTCCTCGTCAAGGAAGATTTCGCCGCTTGTAGGCTGGTAAAAGCCGACTATCATATAGAAAGAAGTTGTTTTTCCCGCTCCGTTGGGGCCCAAAAGGCCCAAAACCTCGCCGGTTTTGACGGAAAAGTCGATTCCCTTTACGACTTGCTTTCGGCCAAAGGCCTTGTAAAGGCTTGAGACCCTCAAAGTGTGGCTTGTCTGCGCGCTTTGGTCACTCATTTTTGGCCTCCTGGCTTTCGGCGCTCTTTTTGACCTCTTTTGTTCCGTCGTCAGTGACGGAGCCGTGAACGTTTCCGTCCATAGTGATTTCTTCGGTGTCCATGTTAAAGGTAATAGACTGGGCGGCAAAAGAGTCGTCGTCTTGGACAACCTTGGCGCTTCCGTTAAGCTCAAGCATTTGCTCTTTTTTACGGTAGACCGCGTAGGCCGACGAGCAAACGTTTTTCTTTTGCTCAAGCTTCACTTCTATTTGAAGAACGGCTATGTCGGTGTTGGAATTGTACTCGATCATTTGGGCGGCGGCGGTGACTTCGTTGTCCTTATCGATTATCTTGGCGTCGCCGGAAATTGTCACGACTTTTGACTCGCGGTCGTACTTTAATTCCTGGCACTCAAATTCCAGGTTGGATTCTTTGTAGGAGCCCTTGATGTTTCCCGCCGCCGCGACGTAGCGGAATTCCTTTCCGCTAAGCTCTATGGAATCGGCGCGAATTTCTATAGTCTCGGTCAAAACTTGGGCGTTTCCGGCAAGGCGGGTCATGTCTTCCTTGGAGCCCGCGCGGCCGCTCATTGTGTCGGCCCTAAAAGTGATTTCTTCCGCGGTTAGAGGAAGGGCGAAAAAAGCGGCGAACAAAAGCGCCAAAAAACAACGAGAAACGCTTGCAAGACTAAAATCGCGCCGCGTCATTCTTGGCCTTCTTTGTCAACGTAAACGCCGCCAACGTTGGACGAAAAGCTAAAGGATTCGCTTACGGCGCTGGCCGAAAAGCCGCTTCCGCTTAAAGTCACGCCGTCTTTTTTGACTGTGACTGGCTTTGTCTTTTCGCCGGTAAGCTGCTCGGTCTTTCCGTTCCAACGCAAACTGTCGCCGTAGATTACAAAGCCCCTGTCGGGAGCCTCGATGCGGATTCCGTTGTAAAATTCGTAGACTTCGTTTTTGGTGTCGGCTTTCATAAGGCCGGCGCTGCCAAAGGAGTTGACCGCGCCGTCTTCGTTCTTGCTTTCAAACTGGATTTCTTGGGCTAGAACCGTTCCGCCGTCCTTAAATTCTTCCAAGCGCTTGCTTTGAATCTCCGAGCTTACTTTGCTGTCCTTTACCCGCCTAAAAACGGCCTCGTCAAGCATCAATTCTGGAACGGTGTCCTCCGTCTCGTAAACGTTGTTGTAGTTTACGCTGCACGCGGCGCAAAACGCGGCGGCCAGGACAGGAACGAGAATTGTCGGAATCATGCGCGAAAAAGACTTCATTATTAAATTATCGGCAAAAAAGCCTTATTTCTCTAGCGCCGCTTGAATGAAGGCGGTAAAAAGAGGATGCGGCTTTACCGGCCTGGAAACGAATTCCGGGTGGTACTGGACGCCGATTCCCCAAGGATGGTCGCTCCATTCAAAGGCTTCGATTTGGCCGTCGGCGGCGCTTGAAGCGGTTACCGTAAGGCCAAACGACTCCAAGGTTTCCTTGTAGCGGCGGTCAACCGAATGCTTGTTGCGGTGGCGCTCAAGGACGGACGTTTTTTTATAGATGGAATTGAGCTTTGAGCCCTTTACGATTTTGACTTCGCTTGCGCCCAACTTCATAAGGCCCGAAGCGCTAAGGCCGGCCTGCTCTTCGGGAAGGCTTACGATCGGGTGCGTTGTGTTTTGGATGAACTCGGTCGAGTCCGCGTCTTCCCATTTGGCAAGGTTTCGGCCCGCTTCTATCGCCATAAGCTGCATTCCCAAGTCGATTCCCAAATACGGAATTTTGTTTTCGCGCGCGTAGCGGACGGCGGCCAACAAGCCCAAAAAGCCGCGGTTTCCCATGTTGCCGGGAATCACGATTCCGTCAACTCCGTTAAGGGCAGTCTTTGCGTCGCGGCTGCGTTCCAAGCCTTCGGCGTCGATTTTCTTTATTTCCAATTCGGCGTTGCAAGAAGTGACTGCGGCGTGGAAGAGGGATTCCTTTACGCTCTTGATGCAGTCGTCAAGGTAGTCGCGCTTTCCGATAAGGCCGATCGTGACTTTCTTTTCGGGCGAGCCAAGCTTGGCCAAAAACTGGGTCCACGGCTTTATGTTGCACTTTAGGTCGGTGAGCTTTAGTTTTTTAAGAATCTCCGCGTCCAAGCCCTGCTTGTGGAAGAGGACGGGAAGCTCGTAAATTGATTTTTCTACGTCGGCGCTTGTAAAGACGGCGCTCTCTGAAACGTTGCAGAACAAGGCAAGCTTTTTCTTTAGCGACTTATCGATCGGAACTTCGCAGCGGCACAAAAGAATGTCGGGCTGGATTCCGGCTTCCTGCAATTGCTTTACGGAATGCTGAACCGGCTTTGACTTTAGCTCGCCGCCAGTGATTACGGGAACGAGAGCCAAATGAACGGCGATTGAGTTTCCCTTTCCAAGCTCGTGGACAAGCTGGCGAGCGGTTTCCAAGTAAGGAATCGATTCGATGTCGCCTACCGTTCCGCCGATTTCTACGATTACTACGTCCGCTCCGCTTTGCGCGCCTACGCTTAGAATGCGGCGCTTGATTTCGTCAGTGATGTGGGGAATGACTTGAACCGTGCGTCCGTTGTAGCGGCCCGCGCGTTCGTTCTTAATAACTTGCTCGTATACTTTTCCGATTGTGATGCAGTTGTCGCTGGTAAGGTTTACGCTGGTAAAGCGGGAAAAGTTTCCAAGGTCCAAGTCGGTCTCCGCTCCGTCTTCGGTGACGTAAACTTCGCCGTGCTGATAGGGGCTGATGTTTCCCGCGTCAACGTTTACGTAAGGGTCGCACTTTATCATCGCGACTTTGAGGCCGTGGCATTCCAAAAGGCTTCCGATTGTGGAAGACGCCACTCCCTTTCCAAGACTTGAACAGACTCCGCTAGTTACCAGTATATATTTGCTCATAACATGTTATTCTAGCGCGAAATGTGACTGAATGTCTATAACAAAAAAAACACGCTCCCAGTTGCGGATTCGCCTGTCGGCGCCGCTCGATATCGTCGCTTCACACATTTTGCGCCTTGAAACTTTCTACATTTGCCGCTAAAGCGGCAGGCGCAAAATGAGTGCCGCCGCCAGTCGCCCCGCTCCTTCGCGCGTGTTTTTTTTTATCGGAGGACATACCGCCGCATTTCGAGTACAACTAAAAACACGGGATGCGGGCCGCAAAAGTTGACAATATATATATATATATATAATCGAAGATAATTTAATCATCTAAGGAGTTTGTCATGAAAAAAACAATCTTGATTTTATTATCTTTGGCGGCATTAGCCGCGTTCGTTGGCTGCAGCAATTCGGCGGGTTCTTCCGGCTCGTCAGGCAATTCTTCTTCGGGCGGGCCCGATTTGAGCGGCGTCACAAGCGGGAATTGGACAAGCCAGAACTGCTGGATTGAAATGACTAGAAATGGGAATTCCACTACATGCGGAAGTCTTGAAACGACGGACCCAACTACCTCACAGGGCAATACAATCAATGGCGATCCTAACCATTTTTGGGCCAAGGCAACTAAGTGGACTTTAGCAACTACCGACATTACAAAAATAACACGCATAATTGGCTACAGAAGAAACAATATTAACGTTGTAGAGGGAGACATTTCGCCAAATCTTACTTTTACAACCACGCAGCAGATAACAACGACGCCGCCGGATGGAATTTATTATTGGAAAGACGCTTCCAATGTATACATCGCTTATCCCGAACACCATCATACAACTAAACAAAGCAACGACAATTGTAGAATGATATTCGTTTTTGACAATAACTCAAAGCTTGAATTGTTCTGGAGCAATTAGTTCCTCCCTTACCCCCGCGGAGCATAAAAAAAATCCTTGGCGTTAGCCAAGGATTTTTTTTATACCGGAGAAGAGACTTGAACTCTTACGCAGTCGCCCGCAACAGATTTTGAGTCTGTCATGTCTACCATTCCATCACTCCGGCATGGTAGAACAATATTAGCAAAAATCGCGGCGAGCGTCAAGTGGTGTCGGCATTTTTTTTGCCGCGATTTTTCTACCGTTCCTCCGCCCTTTTTTCCTTTATATGAGCATACAATTCCTTTATGTCGTAATCCTCGCTTTTTGGGATTACAAAGGCGCGAATTGGGCTTATATAGACAAGTAAAATTGTCTTTAAAAGCTGCAGCTTGTAAATGTCCTTGTAGTTCAACACAAACTTTGTCGCCTCGGTCGTTTCTTCCATATATTCGTCAGTAAAGGTAAACGTAGTTTCCAAGCGAAGAAATTTGTCCTTTGAATAAACCCGGGACGAGTTATAGAGGTTGATCAGGCATAGAATCAAGACAGCGGCGCCGGTTATTCCAATCGCCATAATCAAATGGCCTGCTACATAGTCAAGGGAGTTTTTGTCCAAAAGAATTTGGATGAGGAAAATGTAAATAAAAAAAAGAAGAACGGACCTTGGATTCAAAATTCTTGACAAGCAGAATTTTATGTAATCAAATCTTTTCACTGTGTATTTAATTGTCTTTTCCATATTGCCACCGTTCCCCTATTTTACAGCAAAATAAAAAAATTGCAATGCGGAAAAAGGGCCGCCGCTTAAATAATTACCTATATGTAACTGTTAATACCTTTGTACAATTGCTTGCGGAAAAAATAACAGGGCGCTATAATGAGGGCATGACAGTTTCTACGCTTAACGCTTTTTTTCTTAAATTGGGACGCTTTCAGATTAAGCATAGGGCCGCGGCCCTGGCCTTGTTCATCCTTTTGACGGCGATATGCTGTTCGGGCTTGAGGAAGTTTAAAATCGCAAACGGAAGCGAAGGCTGGTACGGAGACGGCGACCAGCTAAAGCTTAACAAAAACCGCTACGAGGAAATTTTTGGCAACAGCCACAGCCTCGGCGTTCTTTTTACAAGCGACGACGTTTTTACGGAAGAGAGCCTCAAAGTGATAGAACGGATCGGCCAGCGGATGATGGCCGAGATTCCCTTCGCGGACAAACTTACTTCAATAGTAGAAGTCGACGTTCCTATTGGAAACGAAGAGGGCTTTGAAATCGCGCGCCCCTACCCCAACGGAATCCCGTCGGACCCCGCGCTCCTAAAAAAAGGCCGCGACATAGTGATGCGCGGTGACGAAAAGACCAACACCCTGATAAACTCCTTAGTCAGCGACGACGCGACCGAAACTTGGATTTCATTGAGCCTCCTCCCCTACGAAGGAGACGCAGACGAGGCCAGCCTTGAGGCCGGACAAGCCTTGATCGAAATACTTCAAAGCGACGAATTCAAGTCGGACAAATACAAGCTCTACGGAATTGGCCAGCCCTACACCGACAAGCAGGAAGAGCTTTACGAATATCCCGACTACATCGTGCGAGTTGCAGGCGGCTTTGTCGTCATGCTCTTGTTCCTTTTGATTTTTGTGCGGACGCCAGTAGGCGTTGTCGTTCCTGCTTTGGCAACTACGGGAGCGATAGCCAGCGTTTTGGGAGCGATGGCTTACTTCAACGCAAAGGCGGACTCGGCCTTGATAACCCTTCCGATCCTTTTGGGAATGGCCCTCTCCATCGGATACTCGATCCACTTCATAAACATCTTTAAGATGGAATTTAGGCGCACCGGAAAACGAAAGGAGTCCGCCGTCCGCGTTGTCGAAGAATGCGGCTGGTCGGTTTTCTTCACCGTGTTGACCACGATGGCCTCTTTGGTAAGCTTTGCCTTTGTTGACATGAAGCCCCTTGCCTGGATGGGAAAAACCGCCTCGCTTGTGGTCTTTGCCGTCTACATTTACGTCGCGGTCTTGGTTCCCATTTGCCTTTCTTTTGGAAAGGACAAGGCGCCGGACACAAGCGCTCCCAAGGGACATACAAAGATTGATTTGAAATTCGCAAGCTGGGCGGACGTCGTATTTAAGAAAAAGATTTTGATTATTGCCGCCACCGCCGCGATTTTCGCAGCCTGCGTTCCGGGAATATTAAAAATCACCGCCCGCTTTGACTTGATGCAAACCACCGGCGACAAGATGCCCCACATCAAGGAACTAAAGACCTTGCTTTCAAAAAAGCTTGGAAACTTGTACAGCTATTCCGTCATGATAAGCTATGACGATCCGGACACTTTTAAAGACCCAGAAAAAATGCAAGCCTTGGAAGAGCTTGAAAAATTTTTGGGAAGCCTTCGCCTCACAAAAGTCTCGGGCCAAAAGCCCCGCGTAAATTCTGTCACAGACATTTTGCGCGAAATGTTCCGCGCGCTAAACGAAGGAAGCGACGAATACTATGTCGTTCCCCACGACGAATATGTTTTGGCGCAGCTCTTGGAACTTTCGTCGATAGAAATGTCCAAGGATTTTTCGGACTTTATGGACAACGAGTTTAGGACAGCCGCGATCAGCGTAGACATGAGCAACTTTGTGCAAGTTGAC